>Ga0187877_1001164_pt1 | contig 28613 bp, 25 predicted proteins | sample June2016WEW_17_1_3_FD_132430 | JGI IMG/M metagenome (GOLD analysis project Ga0187877, IMG submission 132430) | Peatland microbial communities from SPRUCE experiment site at the Marcell Experimental Forest, Minnesota, USA - June2016WEW_17_100 | ecosystem: Environmental > Terrestrial > Soil >...
CCTGCAGGATCGTTATGGAGAATCTTACCCGGTTGGCCAGCCGATCCTGAGGGGCACCTCCGACATGATCGCTGCCCTGCGTGGCTCGCAGCAAATGATCTTCGACCTTTATGATCATCCGGAAGAGTTCCAGCGTTTGGCCAGGGTTTTGACTGACTTTTTTATTAGACTGATCCGGGACCAGCTGGCCATAACTCGCCCGTTCCATGGGGGCTATGAAGTAGAACAATTTACCCTTTGGGCTCCCGGTGGAATTGTCCGGATGCAGGAAGATGCGTCGGCCCTCTTTTCACCAGATCTTTACGTTAAGTACCTTCGGGGAGAAGATCAGCGGGTGGCATCTTCTTTCCCTTATAACGTGATCCACCTTCATTCGTCCTCTCTCCTGCTGCTTGACCGTATTGTGGAGGTCGAGGCCCTGAAATGTATCCAGATCAACAAGGATCAAGGTGGCTGGGGCGTTCCGAAGATGTTACGCCTCCTCAAGACGGTCCAGCGGAAGGGAAAGAGACTCTTGATCCGGGGGAAGCTGGAGCCGGAGGATTTAGCTCATCTCCGAAAGGGTCTGTCTCCCAACGGTCTTTACCTGCAGATCGTGATCGACAGCCCCGCCGAATCGAAACAGTTTCAGGAATTTTTCCGGTCCTGGGGATAGGAGTAATTTAGTTCGGAGTAAAGAATTCCAAACTGCCTTTATCAATGAGGAAAAAATCATGTCATCTGTATTCCAATATTTCTTCGAGCCCAGAAGCGTGGCCGTCGTCGGGGCATCAAAAACCCCCGGGAAAGCAGGCCATGAAATTCTGATCAATATGCTGGCCAATGGCTATGGCGGCAAAATTTTTCCCATCAATCCCGGAGGCGAAGAAATTTTGGGCCTCCGCTCCTACCGCTCGATAAGGGAAATCCCCGAAACCGTGGACTTGGCCGTTTTCATCGTTCCGGCAGAGAAGACCCTGGAGCCTCTCCGGGAGTGCGCCCAGAAAAAGGTCCCCGCAGTGGTCATTGCCTCCGGGGGGTACGCAGAAGTCGATCAACGGGGAGCTAAATTACAGGAAGAGATCCTGGCCGTGGCCAGGGCGTCGGGGATGAGGATCATCGGGCCCAATACCAGCGGTCTTACCAGCATGCCCGCTTCGCTAACCACTACTTTTTTCCCCCTGGGAAAGATCCGCCGGGGACCGATCAGCTACATCGCTCAGACGGGGAACTTTGCCACCCATACGATGAAGTGGATCATGACTTCCGAAAATTTTGGCGTGGCCCGGGTAGCCGGGCTGGGAAATAAGATTGATGTAGAGGATGCGGAGGTTTTGGATTACCTCGGCAAGGACCCGGAAACCAAAGCCATCTTAATGTATGTGGAAGGGTTCCGCAACCCCCGCCGCTTTTTAGAAGTGGCTAAGAGAGTAACCAGGAGGAAACCGGTGATTATCCTGAAAGGAGGCCGGACCAAGGCCGGAGCAGAAAGGGCCTTTTCCCACACGGCATCCCTGGCAGGGAACGATTCGGTTTTTGACGGGGCCTTCAGACAGGCGGGAATCGCCCGGGTTAGGCGCTACGTAGACCTGATCAACGTTGCCAAGGCCATCGCCTTTCAGCCCCTCCCGCCGGGGAGGAGGATTTCGTCTCTGGCACCTTCCGGCGCCCTGGGCGTGGTCGCCGCCGACTCCTGTGAGACCATGGGCCTGAAAATTGCCAAACATTCCAAAGAAAGTCTGGAGAAGCTCAGGAAAATCAGCGCCTCCTGGGTTACAATTTCAAATCCCGTAGATATGTCCGCCATCACCCCCATCCTTGGGCCCGTGGAAGCTTATAAGGCGGTGGTGGAGATCCTTCTGCAGGACGAAGGCGTGGACGCGGTGGTTGCCATTCTCCTTGCCTCTCCCAATGTTCCAGCGGAAAAATATCGTTTCCTGCCGGAGCTATCTGCCCGGCACCCCCATAAACCAATCTACGTGAGCTTTACCGGGGATAAACCGGCTTTTGATCGGGCCAGAGATTTCCTGGAAAACCATTCCATTCCTGTCTTCGTCCCCCTGGAAGATATCTTTGAGACCTTCCAGATTTTATGTCGCTGCCGCGAGGCGATGAACCAGCCCTGAAATTTAATTTTGATAAAGCCCCGGCTCTGCCGGAGGTCATGACCCCGGAATAATTTAGTTGAAAAACAAAGAAGGAGAAACTTATACTTGATTCAGAGGCTTAAAGTTTTTTTATGGAGATCCCGAAATCAAAGATGTATCCGGATGAGACCTTCTGCGGAAGATTTCCGTGACCGGAATAAAAAAGAAAAGGGAGGAGACTGGAAATGCCAGAATTAAATCCTTTTAAGATAGCGCAGGCTCAACTCGATGAGGCGGCGGAAAAATTAGGCCTGGACCCTGCTACCCATGAGTTACTGAGATGGCCTCAGCTGGAAGTGAAAGTGACCCTGCCGGTGGAAATGGATGACGGCAAAATCAAGATTTTTCACGCCTACCGGGTGCAATACAACTCTTCCCGGGGCCCGACGAAGGGAGGCCTGCGGTGGCATCCCGAGGAGACCATCGACACGGTGCGGGCGCTGGCTGCCTGGATGACCTGGAAGACCGCGGTGGTGGATATTCCCCTCGGTGGCGGTAAAGGGGGGGTTACCTGTAACCCCAAGGCGATGTCAGAGAGAGAAAAGCAACGTCTCGCCCGCGCCTACATGCGGGCCGTGGCGCGGATCGTCTCGGTCTCCAAGGATGTGCCCGCCCCGGACGTCTATACCACCCCCCAGATCATGGCCTGGATGATGGATGAATATGAAGTAATTATGGGGGAACATCATCCCGGAGTCATCACCGGCAAACCGATTTCCCTGGGGGGGTCTGAAGGCCGGGGAGACGCCACAGCCCGGGGAGGGGTCTATGTAGTCCGGGAAGCGGGCAAGGCGTTAGGGATCGATTTAAAGGGCAAGACCATGGCCATTCAGGGATTTGGCAACGCCGGCCAGTTCGCGGCGCTTTTGGGGGAGGAGATTCTGGGGATGAAACTGGTGGCTGCTTCCGACTCCAAGGGGGGAATTTACAATCCCAAGGGGCTGGATCCCAAGAAAGTAGTTGATTATAAGCTAAGAACCGGCACCCTCCAGGGCTTCCCCGGTGCAGACGCCATCACCAATGAGGAGCTGCTGGAAACGGAGGTGACTGTTCTCTTCCCGGCAGCCCTGGAGAGTGTCATCACCAACTCCAATGCCTCCAGGATTAAATGCAAGATCTCCTGCGAGCTGGCCAACGGGCCGACGACCCCGGAAGCAGACGACATCCTCCATGCCAACAAGGTTTTCATCCTCCCTGATTTTCTCGCCAACGCCGGGGGGGTGACCGTCTCTTACTTCGAGCAAGTCCAGAACACCTACAATTTTTACTGGCCCCTGGAAGAGGTTCACCAACGGCTGGCTGAAAAGATGGGCCGGGCTTTTCACGGAGTCTATCAGATGCATCAGCGGGAAAAGATCAATATGCGTCAGGCTGCCTACCTGGTTTCCGTGGCCCGGGTGGCCGAGGCCTGCAAACTTAGAGGATGGGTCTAGGGGAAAATTCGAATCCTTCTCTCCTGCGAAAGCGGAGGGCGCGAGTCTCTAACTTGTGAAAATACTGGATTCCCGCTTCCGCGGGAATGACCGCAGGGAAGGCGGATGTTTCCTCTGGGTTCTCGGTGAACTCTGTGGCAAAAAGGAAAGTCTGAATATGGATAACCACTGCGATATCTTCAAAGTCTACCATTTGATCCGCAAAAAGAACCAATACCCCAACCTGATCGGCCTCATGAATATGACTTTTATGGAGATCCTGGAACAGAGGGGAATCATCAGCCGGGAAACCCTTCATCAAAAAGCCCTGGAGGCGTTGAAAAAAGATGGCATTCCGAACACCGAAGAGAACCGACAGGAATACGTGGAAGCCCTGACCGATGCCTATTTTGCCGACTCCTTTTCCTCCGGGGAACTGGAAAACTATATCAACCTGGCCCGGAAACGGGATAAAGCCCAGACCTTGAGCATAGTCGTCAACCGCGACCAGGCCGCTTCCGCGGAGGTCTACCGGGCCCTCCGGGAATTCTGCGAAATCCCCAAGGGGGAGGTTTTTATTTCTCCGGAAGAGGCCGAGGGGATCCGGGTGGCCCTCATCAGCCGGTTCATCTCCAGCCAGCTTCCTTTTATCAGCCTGGCCAAGAACCATATCACCATCCGTGATATGGACCTCATTCTGCAGCGGTGTCTGTGGAGCCGAAGGCGGCCCGGGAAACTGGGCGGAAAGGCAGCCGGGATGATTCTGGCCTATAAGATCCTGTTGCCTCTCCTGGAGAAACATGATCCCGAGCTGGAAGAGTATATCCGGGTTCCGGATACCTGGTACTTGAACTCCGGGGTTTTTTCTGAATTTTTGGACCGGAACAATCTTTACCTGTTCCATAGCTATAAGTATAAAGACCGGGAAGACATCGAGAAGGAATTTCTCCATATCGAAGAGAAATTCCGGTATGCCACCTTTGCCCCGGAAGTCATCGATGATTTCCGCAAAATCCTGGAGGAGATTGGCGAACATCCCATCATCATTCGTTCCTCAAGCCTCCTCGAGGACAGCTTTGGCCTGGCATTTTCAGGAAAATATCTCTCCGTCTTTCTGACCAACCAGGGCGACCTGGAAGCGCGGTTAACCCATTTTATTGACGGTCTAAAGCGGGTTTTTGCCAGTACTTTTGGACCCGACCCGATCCTCTACCGCATGGACCACGGATTGCTGGACTTTGACGAACGGATGGCCATGGTGTTGCAAAAGGTTGTGGGCCGTCGGTTCGGGGATTATTTCTTACCTTTTGTTTCGGGAGTCCTCTTCTCCCGCAATGTCTACGGTTGGAACCCCAAGATTAAAAAGGAGGAGGGTTTGGGACGGCTGGTCTTCGGTCTGGGAACCCGGGCCGTGGACCGGGTAGGCTCTGACTATCCCCGGATGGTTCCCTTCAGCCATCCTCTGCTTCGTCCGGAAATTGCTGCCAGCCAGATCAAGAAATATTCTCAGAAACTGGTGGACGTTCTCAACCTGAAAACGGGAAGGGCGGAGACCGTTGATTTTCGCACCCTGACCGCAACCATCCGTCATCCGGACCTCTTCTATGCCGTATCCGTGGAAAAAGACGGGCATTTGGCCGCTCCCCTTTTTAAAACGCAAGACCTCAGCGGGGGAGAGTCCGTTCTCACTTTTGAAAATTTGTTAGAAAAGACTCCGTTCGTTAAACTGGCCAAAAAGATCCTTTCCCTGGTAGAAGCAGTCTATGAGCGGCCGGTGGATATGGAGTTTGCCTGGGATGAAAACAAATTTTATCTTTTACAGTGCCGTTCCCTCTCCACCCGTAAGGAACTGGTGCAGGTAGAAGTTCCCAAAGATATTCCCCGAGAAAGAATCCTTTTCACCACCCAGGAGGGGCTCTCCAACGGCATCGTGGAGAACCTGGAGTATATTGTTTATGTGAACCCCCGGGCTTATGATCTGCTGCCTACCTTCCAGGAGAAGATGGAAATTGCCGGCGTGGTGAACCTGCTCAATAAACTCCTGGCGGAGAAGCGGTTTGCTCTGATGGGGCCTGGCCGGTGGGGAAGCAATGATATCAATCTCGGGGTCAAGGTAACTTATGCCAACATTAACAAGGCCAAACTTTTGGTGGAGGTGGCCTTCGCCAAAGAAGGATACCGGCCGGAGGTTTCGTATGGGACCCATTTCTTCCAGGATTTGGTAGAAGCTGATATTGTTATCGTTCCTCTTTTCCCGGATGAGCCGGGGGTTATCCTCAACGAACCTTTTCTTCTGAACAGTGAAAATATTCTAGGGAAGATTGCGCCGGAAGTTAAGAGCTGCGAGCACGTGGTCCGGGTCATTCTTGTGCCTTCGGTATGCACCGGTCAGTTCCTGCAGGTCTACCTAGACGGGAGCGCACAAAAGGGGATCGGGTTTTTTGGACCCCGCCAGCCAAAAGCGGATGAACACCCCGCCAGGCCTCTCCCCTAAATTCGATTTGAAACCTAAAATTTAAGAAATACCGCAGTCCAAATTCCGAACTGGATTAGGACCTTTCATGCACGAAGTCATTCAATTCATCGCCAAACATGGGGATGCGGTTCTCTTCTTTTGGGTCTTTGCCGGGCAGCTAGGCATACCCCTGCCGGCCGCCCCCCTCCTCCTTGCGGTCGGGGCCCTGACGGAGGAAGGGTGGATGAATCTCCATCGGCCTATGGTTTGGGGAATTGTTGCTTCCCTGGTGGCCAACGTTTTTTGGTATTGGATCGGCCGCCGCAAAGGGATCGCAGTAATATCCCTCGTCTGCCGGATCTCCATCAACCCCGACTCCTGTGTTCGCAAAACTTCTGGCCTGTTCTCCCGTTACGGCGCCCCCTCCCTTCTCATTGCCAGATTCATTCCCGGATTTAATTCGATCGCACCACCCCTGGCCGGGGTCTTCCGGATGAATTTTTGGTCCTTCCTTTTTTATGACAGCCTGGGAGCGGTGATTTGGGTGGGAGCCTTTGTTGGGTTCGGGTATTTGTTCAGAGACCAGATTGAAGACCTGATTCTATACGCCCAGAAAACGGGTATCTTCCTGGCCGTGATCCTCATCGGAATTCTGGCGGTTTTTCTATTCTGGAAATATACCCAGCGACGGAAGTTTCTGCGCCAATTACTGATGGCCCACATTACTCCGGAGGAGCTAAAGGGAAAACTCGACGACGGGGAAGAAGTGGTCATTCTCGATGTACGCCATCCTATCGAGTTTCAAGAGGATCCCCAGACCCTTCCCGGAGCCCTCTATCTCCCCCTGGAGCAATTGAATGAGGGCCACCAAAGAATTCCCCGGGATCGGGAAGTGATCGTTTACTGCAACTGACCCAAAGAGGCTTCCAGCGCCCGGGCGGCGTTGCAATTACATAAAAAGGGAATTACTCGGATTCGTCCCCTGGCGGGAGGATTGGATGGGTGGCGAGAAAAAGGGTACCCGATGGAGGGGTTCAAAGAGGAATTTGACCTCAGGGTCAGGAGTTAAGGGGCGCAGGGTTGGGAGAAGTGAGCGGATACAAAGAGGCGTAGGGTAGGGGTCCCACCCTACGCCCCGAATCATTCCCTGGCGATCATTTCTTGCAACGCGGATTCCCGGTTTCTTCGGGGGGAACCGCAGCTTTCTCCGCAGGGATCATGGTTGGTTTTCCTACGAAAGGAAATTTGTAGAAAGGACCTGGTCCGGGGATTACCTCGGCAACGGAAATGGGGGTGATGACCTGGTGGTCGCAAGGTCTCATGGTCATCCGTCCAACAAGGGCATCATAGCTCAACCCTTCCCAGGCTTTGATGATATCATCGGCATTGGTGGATTTGGCTTTTTTCATAGCCTCGGTCATAAACATAAATCCCTGATAAGCTTTCCCGATCAGCCAGGAGGGATAGGGGTGCTCCGGATCCAGATTTCTTTTCTTCCAGCGCTCGATGAAGGCTTTATTCTGGGGTGTATCCTCGGTCAGCATGTAGACCTCTACGACGATGGACCCGATGCCGGCGTCTCCGATCTCCTGGAGGGCATAGGGGTCAACCAGGTAATAGCTCCCCACTTTGGCTTTCATTCCTAAGGCAACGGCCTGTTTTACCAATACCCGAAGATCGGCTCCATAATTTCCCGTAATGAGCACCTCGGCCCCAGAAGAGTTTACTTTGCTGATGTAGGGAGCCAGGTCCTTTGCCCCCATAGGATGGTAATCTTCCCCGACCAGCTGCCAGTCGGGCTTCAGTTTGTTCATGGCTTTCTTGAAGGCATCCGCAACGTCGTGGCCAAAGGCGTAGTCCTGGTTGAGCAGGAAAAATTTTTTGAAGGGCTTGGCCGCGAAATAGGCCGCCAGGCCTCCCGATTGCTGGGCCGTGCTCAGGCAGGCGCGAAACTGGTAAGGGGTAAAATCTTTGCCGGTGAGTTCATCCCCGGCACAACCATAATTAAGGAAAATGACCTTGCTTTTTTCGGCCACCTGTCCCAGGGCTTTGCCCACATGAGTCCCGGTCCCGCTCATGATGAACTGGACCTTCTCTTCCTCAATATACCGGATGGCCTTTCGGGTGGCGACGTCAGGTTTGACCTGGCTGTCGTCGTAAAACATCTTTATGGGCCGTCCATTAATGCCACCGGAAGCGTTGATCTCTTCAACCGCGAACTTGATCCCCAGCTGATACCGGTCTCCAATGTCTTTCATCACCCCCGATATCGGGTTGAGGTCGACGATCTTAATCGGCTCTGCCGCTCCACCCATCGCCGGTAAGAAAGCGATGGCTGACAAAATCACGGCGACCCTCATCCACATCTCATTCTTGTTTCTCATACCTTTCCCTCCTTTTTAAATTAACAAATACTTCTTTCTCACTTCCTCGTTCTCTCTCATTTCCTCAATGCTTCCCTGATAACGGATCTGGCCGTTGTCGATGATATAGCCCCGGTCGCTGAGCCTCAGGGCGGATTTGACATTCTGTTCGGCCAGCAACACCGTTAAACCGGTATCCCGAAGCCTCTTGATCTGCTCCTCCAGGGCGCGTATCAGGACCGGGGCCAGCCCTTCCGTGGGCTCGTCGAGGAGCAGAAGCTCCGGATTGCCCATGAGGGCCCGGGCAATGGCCAGCATCTTCTGTTCCCCCCCGCTGAGGCAGCCACCCTTGCGGGACTCGATGTTCTTCAGGGCGGGGAAAATGTCGTAGATCCTCTCTTTACCCCACCCCGCGCCGGTTCTGGCCTTCCTTACGGCAATCTCCAGATTTTCGACTACGGTGAGGTCAGCGAAGATCCGCCGATCATCGGGAACATAACTGACCCCTTTGCGGGTGAGCAGGTATGGTTCCCGGCCCGTGATGTCCTCTCCCTTGAATCTTATGCGACCCTTGCTGGGTGGGTTTAGGCCGATGATACTCCTCAGGGTCGTGGTCTTCCCGGCGCCATTTCGGCCCAGGAGGCAGACCAGAACTTTTGGGTCCACCTTCAGGGAAACCCCAAAGAGGATGTGGCTCAAACCATAGAAGGTGTGGATTCCTTCGACCTCGAGCATCACTCTCCTCCCAGATAGGCGGCCTGAACTTCGGAGTTATTCCGCACCTCTTCCGGCTTCCCCTGGATCAGAGTTCTCCCCTGGTGCATGACCATGATGCTCTGGGAGATGGAGAATACGATGTCCATATCATGCTCACAGAATAGAATGGTCAGGCCCCGCGTACGGGCCAGTCGTTTGATGAGTTCGATGGTGGCGAAGGTCTCTTCCGGAGACATTCCCGCCGTGGGTTCATCCAGGATGAGCAGCTCGGGTTCATTTCCCAGGGCGATGGCGATCTCCAAAATTTTTTGGTCCCCGTGAGAAAGGGAACCGACGACGTTCTTCCCTTTGTCGGACAAACCGACACTTTCCAAGAGGCTTCCCGTCTCTACCACAGCCAGATTCCCGGCCGGCCGGAAGAGGGTAGAGCTTTTTCTCTGATGGGAGAGCACGGCCACCTGAACATTCTCGAAAACGGTAAGCCGGGGGAAAATGTTTACGATCTGAAAAGACCGGCCGATTCCTCTCCGGCATCTTTCATAGGGGGGAAGTTCACTGATGTCTTCCTCCTTGAAGACCACCCGTCCTCGGTCTCGCGGGAGCTGGCCGGTTATGAGATTAAATAGAGTTGTTTTTCCTGCCCCGTTGGGGCCGATGACCGCTACGATCTCCCCCTTTTGGACCGAAAGGTTCGCCTCATTCACCGCCAAAAAATCGTCGAAGGATTTAACGACCCCTTCCACTTGCAACATCTATGGGTTCCTCCTCTCGGCCATTCCCTTTCCCCGGGATTTAAAGACCCCCAAGAAATACCCCATAACGCCCTCGGGCAGGAAAAAGATCAGGAGGATGAGCAGAACCCCTAAGATGAGGGTCCAGTACTCCGTATATTTCCCTACGAAGGTTCGCAGGGCCACGGTAATAGCCGCTCCCAGCATAGGCCCGGCAAAGGTAAACCATCCCCCGAGAAGACACATAATGAAGATCTCCAGGGACAGAACCCAGAAGAGGAGGTCGGGAAAAACGGAACGTTCCAGGACCACGAAGAGAACCCCCGCAATTCCCGCGAAGAAAGTGCCGATGACAATCGCCCGGAGTTGGTGGCGTCGCACGTTGATCCCGACAGCTTCGCACCGTTGGGGATTATCGCGGATGGCTTGCAGGGTGCTCCCGAAGGGGGATTTTAAAATCAGGTAGAGGAGGAAGAAAGAGAGGGCTAGAACGATCAGAATAAAATAGTAAGAAGAATTTAAAGAGGAAAGGAACCGCGGCATGGGGATGCCGTGGATGCCATCGTCTCCGCCGGTAAATTTGTACCACCGGTAGACGATGGCCCAGATGAGCGAACACAGAGAGATCTGGAGCATGCCGAAATACAGCCGGGTCAGACGGACACAGAACCAGCCGATGATCAGACCGGTGAGGGCGGCGAGGATCGGCCCGCCGATGAACGCCACCCACGCGGGCAATGAAGTTTTGGTCAGGATGAGGGCTACGGCATAGGCTCCGACCCCATAGAAGACCGCATGGTGGAACTGGTACATTCCCCCGTGACCCACCAGTAGGTTCAGGCTCATGGCCAGGAGAGAAGTGACATAGATCAAGCCCAAAATGTAAACAAAGAAACGGGGAATGAACGGGGGCAGAAGGAGTAGGATGAGGAAAAGAACAAAAGTAAATCCAGCCGCTTTGAAATCCAGTAATTTTCCGGACAACTCCGATTCCTCTCTACCAGACGGATTTTAACAACCCCTTGGGTCGCAGGAGGAGCACGATCACGACTGCTGCGAAGGGGAAGACGATGGCAAATTGAGGAAAGATCAGCACGCCCAGGGACTGGGTCACTCCAAAAATGAGAGAGCCGACCAGAGCTCCCCACATGTTGCCCAATCCCCCGATGGTCACGATCAGGAAGGCTTCGATAATGAGGGTGTGATCCATTCCCAGCGTAATACTCACCGTGGGAGCCACTAAGGCCCCTCCCAGACCCGCGAGGCAACAGCCGATCACGAAGGCCCCGGCGAAGACCCGGCTGACATTGATCCCCAGGAGAGCCACCATATCCCGGTCCACGGCGGCCGCACGGGAGATCTTTCCGATTTTGGTTCGATTCACAAAGAGCCAGAGGGCGACGGCCACCAGGAGGCCGATGAAGATCAGGAAGAGATTGTAGCGGGGGAAAGATGCACCCAGGATGGAGATGGAACCCTTGAGGATATCCGGCGCGGGAACGGACCGGTACTCTGCCCCCCAAAAGATTTTCACCAGATCCCCCAGGATGAGGGCTAAGGCGAAGGTGAATAGGAGAAGCATCAAGTGCTCTCTCTGGTAGAGATGACGAAACAGGCCCCTTTCCGCGACCAGGCTGATCCCGGCAACCACCAGGGGCGCGAGGAGAAGGGCAAACCAAAAACCGGATGACCCGCCAAAGGATTTGGAGAGGCTGAAGGTGACGAAGGCTCCGATCATGTAGAGGGAGCCGTGGGCGATGTTGGGGACGCGGAGCACCCCGAGGACGAAACTCAACCCCGCGCAGACCGTAAATAAAATCATGGCCCGGCTGAACCCTACCAGCAACTGAGAGAGGAACTCGGCCGGGCCGATGTTGGGCAGGAATCCCACCTTTGAATTCTCCTAATGAAATCTCATGACGGGACGGACACTCATGGACCAAGGAAATCCCCCCTGTCCCCCCTTGGCAAAGGGGGTTAGGGGGATTCGATTATTGGCCTCGAACTTTCTTGATCTCTTCGATGCTGGGCATTACCTCCTTGGCGGGTATGGTGATAATGTCGCTGGCGATGAGGAAAGGATATTCCGGGACCTTCTTGGTCACGCCCATGAACATGGGCAGCATGGCTTGATGATCAAAAGCCCGCATTTCTACCTCGCCCACCGGCGTGTCGACTTTCATTTTTTCCAACGCATCGATGAACTTTTCCCGGTCCATCTTGCCAGCTTTGGCCAGGGACTGGACAATGAACTGAGCGGTGATATAACCGTATAAAGCCCCCACCTTGGGCTCCCGCTTGTAGGCCTCTCGAAATGCTTTAGCAAAAGCTTTATTCTTGGGGCTATCCGGATAGTAAAATTGATAATTGGAGGTCCCGATGACTTTCTCCGGTGCTTCCAGGCCTAACGGGGCCAGGGTGCTAAGCTCTGTTGCCGTGTGAATATAGATCGGGATTCTTTCGGCAAATCCGGTAGCTTTCGCCGCCTTCATGACGTTGACCATACTGGCGCCGCCCGTGGCGAAGATGACGGCATCAGGCTTGGCGGATGAGATCGCGGTGAGGTAGGGGGTCAACTCCGGCTCCCCCACCTTCCACCAGGACTGTCCCACCAGTTCCACATTGGGCTTGATTTTTTTGAGATGGCCCCAGACCCCATCGGCAAGAGCATGCCCGTATTCATAATCATCCCCCGTGATCCAGTATTTCACGAAGGGCCGCTTGGCCAGGCCAACGGCGGCGGCTTTACCAATCATGGCGGTGTTTTCGGTTACGGAAAAAACGTACCGGTGCCCTTTCTCTCCGGTTATCTTGTCACTCTTAGAAAAAGTGACCAGGAAGGGGATCTTCTCGGTTTTACAAAACTCTGAAACCGCCAGAGCCCCGGCGCTGTTAATGGTTCCCATCAGGATATCGACCTTCTCATTCATCACCAGTTCTTTGGCCGTACTGAGCGCCAGATCGACCTTGAATTTGTCATCCCGGGTGGTGAACTCAATCTTTCTTCCCAGCACACCGCCTTTGGCATTGATTTCATCAATGGCCAATTTGAAAGCATCCCGCACGTCATAGGTGTAGGTCGTGGGGGGGCCGGTGTACGTATCGATGATCCCCACCTTAATCGGAGCCTGGGCCGGGGCGCTCCCGGGATAGAAGATGAGGAAGAGGGCTAAGAGCCCGGCGAAGATGGTTAAAGTGTTTCGCATGACGATTGGCTTCATTTCATCTGACCTCCTTTAACAATAGGATCTAGGATCTAAAAACAGGACCGAGGATCGAGGTCAAAGGCTCGAGGAAAAAATAAAGTATCTCGCACCATTATTTGTCTTTTCCTCGACCCTCGTTCCTCGAACCTCGAACCTGCATTTAATTTCCTCCACGTACTTTCTTGATCTCCTCACAGCTGGGCAGGATTTCCTTCCCGGGCAAGGTGACGATATCCGAAGAAATGAGGAAATTGTATTGGGGGACTCTCTTCAGGGTTCCCATAAATAACGGCAACACCGCCTGATGGTCGCAGGCCCGCATCTCGACCTCGCCCACCGGGCTGCCCACCTTCATCCCCTCCAGGGCGTTGATGAACTTCTCCCGGTCGATGGCTCCGGCTTTCTCATAGGCCTTGGCAACCAAATGGGCTGTCAGGTAAGCATGGAACGCTGGGAAGCTGGGGGGGGTTCCGTAAGCATCCTGAAACGCTTTCACGAAAGCCCGATTGGCCGGGATATCAGGATGATAAAAATGATAGTCCATCGTACCCATCACCCCCTCGGGCGCTTCTAAGCCCAGGGGTTTAATGACGGAATGGTCGGTAGCGGTGTGAATCCAGATGGGAACCTTTTCTGACATACCGGTGGTCTTGATCAACTTCAAGGCATTGGTCATACTGGCACCCCCGGTCGCAAAGATGACCGCGTCAGGTTTGGCGGCCAGGATAGCCGTCAGGTAAGGAACCAGGTCCGGCTCCCCGACTTTCCACCAGGACTGTCCGATCAATTCAACATTGGGCTTCAGTTTTTTCAGATTGCGCCAGGCGGAATCCGCTATGGCATGGCCATACTCATAATCGTCCCCGGCGATCCAATATTTGATATAGGGCTTCTTGGAAAGGGCCAAGCCCCCGGCTTTACCGGCCATATAAGTATTTTCTGCGGTGCAGAAGGCGTAGCGATGTCCTTTCTCGCCGGTTATTTTCTCGGTCTTGGAGATCCAGACAATAAAAGGTATCTTTTCCTCTTTGGCATAATCGGAAACCGCCAGGGAAACTCCGCTATTGATGGTCCCTACCAGTAGATCCACCTTTTCGTTCATGACCAGCTCTTTGGCCATACTGAGCGCGATGTCTACTTTGAACTTGTCATCCCGGTTGGTAAATTCAACCTTCGTTCCCAGAACGCCTTTCTTGTTGATGTCGCTCAGGGCCAGTTTGAAACCGTTCAGAGCGTCCTGGCCATACACCGCCGGCGGCCCAGTGTAGGTATCGAGGATTCCCACTTTGATGGGTCGTTGGGCTTCGGCAAGGGCAGGTTGCAGAATCATCCCCAGGATGAAAAGGGCAATTAAGAATACAAGGCTCCTCGCCGCAAAGGCGTATTTCATCTTTCCAGGCCTCCTCCCCTTTTTCTACGGCGTGATTAGGTTCAAAAAAGGGTAGATTGTCCAAAAATCTAGATGAATGAATTTTTACCACATGTTTCAATTAATTGTCCAGGAGAAAGGCCACCCTCGAAAAGGCTGAAGTCTGAAGGCTAAAGTCTGAAGGGAAAGTTTTGCGGGAAACGTGCCGATGGGTTCATCCCTCTTTCTTTTCAAGAAAAGGAAGAGGAGTTCCTTTCCGATAAACGAGTGCCTGGCAGGAAGCGATCAAACCGCCCTTTTCGTCGGTGACTTTGATGTTATAGTTGGCGGTTTTGGGGGTAAGGCTGAATTCCTTGGCCTCGGCGATGAGCCTGCTTCCGGGAGCAGGAGAAGAGACATAGGTGATGTTCAAATTCAGGGCCACGGCCATGGTACCATGAGAGTTCGATGCGGTCTCGAAAGCTTCGTCGATGAGGGCGAATAAGGCCCCGCCGTGAGCCATTCCGAATATGTTTTCCATATCCGGAGTGAAAGCCATCTCCACCCGGGAATATCCTTCATCCAGGTCTACCAGTTTCAGATCGAACTTCTGAGCAAAAGGCTCTCTCGCCACCTGCCCGAAGATCGCTTTTTTAATCTTTTGGTCCATTCTAAAAACCTGGTCTGGTCTTTCACTTTGATTCCTGTCCTTTGGTAAACGGGCCTAGAGCCGGCTAATTTTTACAGGGCAAGGGATATTTATCAATCAAAAAGGGGGCGGGAAGGGGGAGATGAAGAGAAGGTTGCCTTTCATGAGATTCCTGGTAGAATAAGATAAATGAAAAAGGGAAGACAACCGACAAAAATCCGTCTGGGTATTGACTTCGGCACAACCCGAACCGTTGTTTCCCGGGTGGAAAGCGGTAATTATCCGCTGATCACTTTCGAGAACGAATGGGGGGATGGGCAGGAATGGTATCCCTCTTTGATTGCCGGAAGAGGGGATCAGCGGGTCTTCGGATGGGAAGCGTGGTCGAAACAGTCCGAAGAGGACTGGCAGAAGATTCGATCTCTAAAGCGCTATTTACCTCGGGCAAACCCGAAAACTTGCCTGCAGGTGGGGGATGAAAATGTCCCGGTCCTTACCTTGCTTATCGAATACCTGAGCGCTTTGCGCCGGGAACTCCTGGAAAGATCCAACCTTCATCTCCGGTATCCAGCCATCCTGGAAACGATGATCGGCGTTCCGGCCAACGCCAACAACAATCAACGCTTTTTAACCCTGGAGGGATTCCGGCGGGCCGGCTTCGAGGTTTTGGGGATGGTGAATGAGCCTTCGGCCGCGGGCGTTGAATACGCTTTCCGCTATCGTCAACACCCCTCCGAGCGGAGAAGAGAATACCTCCTGGTTTATGACCTGGGCGGGGGGACGTTCGATCTCTCCGTTATTCAAATGCGGGACCTCACTCACCGGGTCATAACCACGGGAGGTATTGAGCATCTGGGCGGGGACGACTTTGATTTTGTTCTGGCAGACCTGGCTCTGGAACACGCTAGTCTGAGACAAGAGTTGCGGTCGAATTTCTGGCTCCTCGAGGAATGCCGGGAGAAAAAGGAAAGTCTGAAACCCAACACCAAGAAAATGCACATCGACCTCAGCCAGCTACTGGGGGAGGATCGGGAAGTAACCGTCATGGTCGCGGATTTTTATGGGCGCAGCCGGCCGTTGGTAGAGCAGACGGTTGCTGCCGTGGAGCAGATCATGGCCCGACCTTCTCTGGGTACACCTTCGGCGGCCTGGCTCCAGAACGCCGGGCTCTATCTCGTAGGGGGAGCGGCCGAGCTTCCTCTCATTGCCCAAATTCTACGGGAGCGCTATGGCCGTCGCCTGCGCAAGTCTCCCTACCCCCGGGCCGCTACGGCCATCGGGCTGGCCATTGCCGCGGATGAAATGGCCGGCTTTACTTTACAGGACCGGTTTACCCGCCACTTCGGGGTCTGGCGTGAAGAGGAGGAGGGCCGGCGCATTTCCTTTGACCCCATATTCACCAAGGACACCCTTCTGCCGCCGAAGGGCAAGCCTCCCCTGGTCCAGTCGCGCCGGTATCAGCCGGCCCACAACGTCGGCCATTTCCGTTATCTGGAATGCAGCCATATCGACGAGCAAGGGCAGCCCACGGGTGACCTCACTGCCTGGGACGAGATTCGTTTTCCTTTTGACCCCGATCTTTCCGGGGAGACTGGATGGGAGAAGATTCCAATCCAGCGCCTTGAAAGCCCCAAAGAGGGGGAGGCAGAAGAAATCTACACTTGCGACAGCCAGGGAATTGTAAAAGTAACCCTCATCAATCACGCCACAAGCTTCAAGAAGTCATACCAGCTCAGACACGGGAATTAAAGGATAAGGAAATTCACCGCAGAGAACGCAGAGGACGCCGAGTAGTCCTTCCCCTATCCCCTCCCCGAGGCGGGCGATGTGAGTGCGGGGACATGGCTTCGACCGACACCCAGAGCCTATGGAAAAAGAATATGATGTGATCATTGTTGGTGGAGGCCCGGCCGGTTGCAGCGCGGCCATCTGCCTGGCGCGGCAGGGATGCAAGGTGCTGTTAATGGATAAAGCGCAATTCCCGCGCGACAAAGTTTGTGGAGATGGCATCGGTCCGCCAGCCCTGGAGGTACTGGATCGCTTGGGAGTTCTTCAGCACATGATGGCCCGAAACCCCTGGAGGGTCGAGGGGATCGATTTTTTCTCGCCAGCGGGCCAAAGGGTCAGGGCTCCCTTCTCCCACCTTGAAGGACGATATAAACATGGACTGGTCCTTCCCCGGAGAGAGTTTGATTTCCTGCTGTGGCAACATGTCCGGGGCTTTTCCAATGTTCAGGTACTGGAAAATTGTGAAGGCGTGTATTTGATTTATGCCGGCAGCAAAGTTCTTGGTATCCAGGCGAAATACGGCAGCTCCCTGGAGGATTTCGGCGGAAAGGTGATCATCGGGGCCGATGGTGCCTATTCCCTGGTGGCCAAAAGAATTTCTTCCCCCACCAGGATTTTCCGCAGCTACGCTTTCGCGGCCCGAGGGTATTTTCATCAGGTTGAAGGGTTGACCAATCAAATCGAGATCCATTGCGAGAAAAACCTCCTGCCCGGTTATGGCTGGATTTTCCCCACCGGGGAAGACTCGGCGAACGTGGGGGTGGGAATCGCCTCGCGGTTCCTCAAGAAAAAAGATATGAAAAAGTTATTCCATAGTTTTATCTGGGAAAATCCACCTTTGAGGCAAAGATTTCGTAAAGCCCGCTTAGTGGAAAATTCTTTCAAGGGTTTTCCGATTCCTCTGGGTACTTTCAGCCCCGAGCGCAGCCATGGAAATGTTCTGCTCCTGGGAGATGCTGGACGTTTTGCCGACGTTCTCTCCGGTGAGGGGATCTATTATGCCCTGCGGGGGGGTGAATGTGCTGCGGAAGCGATCCAGGAGGGGTTAAAGATGGCGGGGGAAGGGGAGCGGATCGGTGAGATTTACGAAAAGTTATGGAGGCGAGCCTTCCGCGCCAAAGAATATTTGATCGGAAACCTTCTTCAAAGGCTGGTCATTGGAGAATTCTTTCTTAATCTAAATATTCGCAGGGCCTGCAAGAGCCCACTCATGGCCCGCAATTTGGCCTCGATCCTTTGCCATGAGAAAACGAAAATGAGATTGTTGTTTTAACTTGACAAGATTTTATTTTTAAGCTATTTCTTTCCCCGAACCTTACCTCACAGCCGAATCTATACCACCGTAATCTGCCGTTACTTGGATCGAGGAATGCAAAGAAGATTCCGAGGATTTTACTTCTTATCCATCCAGCGGCTTTTGGTCCCCTGTAAAGGTCTAAATTACCCTCTCGTCCAAACAACGCAAGATTCAACTCTTGAGCTCTTCGGGCCTTTCCATTCACGGAATCAAGTTTGGTATTGAGATAGCCTATAGACGGGAACTTTTCCCGGAAAAGCAATATTGAAAAATTTGAAGACTGTGGTGGCTAAAAAGGGCGACGACGCCCCCGCAGTTTAACGGTTTTTTAAACTTGGTCTGATCGGATAGAATTCTATCCACGCCTGGGTTTATTGAATCATCCCGTAATCTCAATTTTTTTGGTTGGCGAGATCTATTAAAGGAAAGGAGGTAGGGAGATGAAGTCTTTCATTAAGAAGTCGTGGATTGTGGTTTTGATAAGCTGTTTTTCCATTGTCTCGGTTTGGGCCTGGGGGCCGTCCGGGGCTATGGCCTTTACAACCCCTAAGGCCGCATTTGATGTCACCAAAATGGGAGATATGTCCGACTTCGACCCCAACAACCCGGTCATCCCGACCGGGGACACCATCAAGATCGCCTGTGTCGCCTCCCACTCCGGCCCGGCTGCGATTGTCGGCCAGATGTACTGGATGAATCTTCTATGGGTGGCCCACGACATTAACAAGAGGGGCGGCATCCTGGTGGACGGAAAAAAGAAATTGGTCCAGATCATCAAAGCGGATCATATGTCCAAGCCGGACCAGGGGAAAAAGATATGTGAGAGGATGGTCCTGCAGGAAAAGGTTCACGTCCTCTGGGGCACGGACGGAAGCAACCTGATGAAGGTGATCAACGACACCGCGGCCAAGTATAAAGTCATCGCCCAGAATACGGCCGCCCTATCGGACGAACTCAATGACGCCACGAATTTCTCCCGGTATTCTTTCTTTACATCTTTTTCCACCGACCAGATCGGACGAGGAATCGCCTATTACTATGCCCAGATCAGGAAAAAGGAGAAAAAGTTTTACATCCTCTGCCAGGATTACATGTTCGGGCACGCCATGGCTGAAGGATTCAAGAAAGGTCTCAAGGAATATTATCCCCAGGCCCAGATCGTCGGCGAGGATTACCACAAACTCTTCCTCACGGACTTCGCCCCTTATCTCACCAAGGTCAAAGCCTCCGGGGCCGAGGTCGTCTATACGGGTGACTGGGTCCCGGATGCCGCCAATCTCCTCAAACAGGCGCGGCAGATGGGCATCACGCTTCCCATTGCCCACATCTTCCTGGACGAGCCCAACTTCCTGCACGAGGTCGGGGTGGAGGGCACCAAGGGATTGGTCCAGCTCAGCCAGTATGGGTCGGAAAACCCCGCCTTCAAGACACCGGAACAGATCAAATATTATAAGACCTGGAACAACCTCTGGAAGACCAAATGGCAGGCGCCTTTTAACACCAGGCTCTATGAACACGGGACCGGCAACTTCGGCTCCTACATTATGCAGACTTATTGGCTCCTGAGTGTGATCGAGAGGGCCAAGAGTACCGACCCGGAAAAAGTTATCAAGGTCTGGGAGGGGGATACCTATCAATATGTTAACGGGAAAGTCATGAAGATGAGACCCTGCGACCACAAGGCCATCCAGGATCTTCACATATTCGAATTCGTCCCTCCTGAGCAGCAGAAAGTGTCTTTCAACATTCCGCCCTATTACTGGTTTCAGGGGACTTCCAATACGGGCCCGACATTCGAGATCCCCGCAGAAAAGGTACTCCCTCTCATGGATCGAAACCTGGATCGGTGCAAAGGGAAAAGTGATTGGGGAGAATAACTAAAAAAACGCAGAGTGCAGGGTGCATAGAGCCTAGAGCAAAATTAGGGTTTTAAGTCTCAAGTTTTCGACGCTATGCGCTCTGTGCCATGCGTATTTCTCCTGGAGAGGTTGAATGGATGGACCCAACGACCGCAATGTATGTTGCCCAGGGAATACACGGACTCGCCTACGGCATGGTGCTTTTCCTGGTGGCCTCCGGCCTCACCCTGATATTCGGCATGATGGACATTCTGAACCTCGCCCATGCCGCCTTCTTCATGCTGGCCGCCTATTTTTGCTACCAGGTCTTGTCGATGACCGGAAATTTTTGGGCGGCGTTGCTCCTGGCGCCGGTCGCCACCGCTTTTTTGGGAATTCTCCTGGAAAGATTTCTTCTCAGAAAAATACATGCTTTTGGGCTTATGAGTCAATTGATCTTAACTGTGGGTGTTTCGCTGGTCATCTTGGCCGGGGTGAAGATTTTCTGGGGCACGGAGAGTCTGCCGGTTAAGATTCCTCCAATTATGAGCGGATTGGTGATGATTGGAGGCATGGACTATCCTATCTATCGGCTTTTCGTTATCGGACTGTCTCTGGTGGTTTTGGCGATCATGGCCCTCCTCCTGTATAAAACCCGTTTGGGCAAAATCGTGCGCGCGGCCGTTTCCGACGCCGATATGGTCAATGCTCTCGGCATCAATATCCCCCTGGTCTTCACGTTTGTCTTTGGAGCCGGCATATGGCTGGCCGGGGTGGCCGGGGTGGCCATAGCTCCCATATTGACCGTATACCCCGGTTTAGCAGATCAGATGGGCATGGATGCCTTTGTGGTGGTGATTACGGGGGGATTCGGCAGCCTCACGGGAGCGTTTATCGTCTCCATCATATTTGGTCTGCTGAGCTCATATGGTGTGCAGTTCGTCTCTTCGCTTGCGCCGGTCCTGATGTTCGCCTTCATGGCCATAGTCTTGGCGATTCGACCCACGGGCCTCTTTGGAGAAAGGGAATGATGAATAAAAGGATTCAGTGGATTTTATGGGTGGGGTTAATCGTCATTCTAACTTTCTACCCCAAGGTTTTTGGTATCTACTATACCAACTTGTTTGTAACTTTCGCTGTCTTTGCCGTTTATTCCGTCTCTTTTAATTTGCTGCTGGGCTATACCGCGCTTTTCAGTTTTGGCCATGCTATGTTTTTTGGTGTCGGAGGCTATGGCACGGCCCTGGCTTTAAAGCATATTGCCGGGTTATCCCTTTTAGGGGCGATGGGGATCGGTTTGTTAGCAGTCATTATCTTTGCCCTTATCTTGTGCCCTATAGTCGTCAGGGTCACCGGCGCAGCCTTTTCCATGCTGCACCTCGCCTTTGGCCAGCTCATGTATGTCCTGGCGCTGAAATTAAGAAATATTACCGGCGGAGAAGATGGAATCGGAGGGTTTCCCATACCACCGTTCCGCATTCCCGGGTTTGTATCGATTGATATGAAATCCCCGGAGAACTTTTATTATTTTGCCATCGTCGTCCTGGGGATTAGCCTCTGGATAATGTGGTTTTTTACGAAAACGCCCTTTGGCCAAATCCAGGTGGGTGTCCGGGATAACGCCATGCGGATCGACTACCTGGGGTTTAAGGTGCCGCAGACGAAGGCTGTGGTTTATGTTATCGCCGGCGCTTTTGCCGGGGTCGCCGGCTCCGTTTTTGCGTTGTTTCAAAACCTGATTGCAGCCGATAGCGCATTTAGTATTATGGTTTCCTTTGGGGCAGTCATAAATACCTTGATCGGGGGCATGGGCAGCTTCTTTGGCCCCGTCTGGGGCACAGCGATCATGCAAATTTTGGAGGAGGTGACCACCCGCTATACGGATCGCGTTGAACTGGTGGCAGGCTTGATCCTGATTCTGGTCATCATGTTTGCTCCCATGGGGTTTGTGGGCTGGATGAGAATTCTGAAACAGAAATGGCTGGCCCATTCTGCCCCCAAGGTTAAATTGGAGAAAGCTTCATGAACATCCTGGAGACCAGCGGACTGTATCACGATTTCAGCGGGTTGCAGGTGCTGTTCGATGTCAACTTGCAGGTTCAGGAAGGAGAGCGGCACGCCGTCATCGGGCCCAATGGGGCAGGGAAAACGACTCTCTTCAACGTCATAACCGGAACTTACCAGCCGAGTCGGGGGCAGGTGTTCTTCAAAGGAAAGGAGATCACCGGAGCCAGGCCAAACGAGCTGACACGCCTCGGTATGGGGCGCTCCTTTCAGATCACCAGCACCTTTAATCGGTTGACCGCTTTCCAGAACATTCGGCTGGCCGTCCTTTCCAAGAAGGGTATCCGGTTCCAGCTGTTTCGCAGAGTGGACAAGATGCAGGACATAACAAAAGAGACCGACGAGGTCTTAAAGCGGATCAATCTGGATCGGGAGCGGGATATGCCCGCCGGTGTGTTGTCATACGGTAAACATCGTTCCCTGGAAATCAGCCTGGCCCTGGCAACGGACCCGGACCTGGTCATGCTCGACGAGCCCACGGCCGGCATGTCCCGGGATGAAACTCATTATGCCGTCGAGCTAATCAGGCGGCTCACGGAGGGCAAAACCGTGGTCATCATCGAGCATGACATGGATGTAGTCTTCTCCCTGGCAGACCGCATCACGGTACTCCACTATGGGCAGATCCTGGCAACGGGCCCTCCTGGCGAGATCCGGCAGAATCAAGCGGTCAAGGATGCGTACCTGGGAGAAATGGAAGTCTAAGAGGCATAGGGCATAGCGTTAAAAATTTGAACCCGGTGAGCGGGGTAAGCCGAGATGTTATTAGACGTTCATGATCTGAATACCTACTACGGCATGAGCCATGTCTTACAGGGAATCTCCTTAAACGTCGATCGAGGGGAAATTATTGCCCTTCTGGGCCGAAACGGGATGGGAAAGAGCACAACCCTGAAGAGTATCATGGGCCTGCTCAAACCTAAAGCAGGATCGGTTACCTTTGAAGGAAAGAATATTACGGGCAATCCGCCCTACAGGGTGGCCAGATCCGGTATCGGTTATGTCCCCGAGGAGAGGCGAATCTTCCCTAATCTCTCTGTGCTGGACAATCTAGATATCGGGATTAAAGGAGGAAAGATAGCCGACCCGAAAAATCCGAACGTATGGACTGTGGACAGGATCTTTCAGCATTTCCCCATGTTGAAAAAAAGGGCGCAGCAAAAAGGGAAGTTTCTATCCGGTGGCGAACAGCAGATGTTGACCATTGGACGTTCTCTGATGGGGAATCCTGCACTCCTTCTCGTGGATGAACCCACGGAGGGCCTGGCGCCCCTGCTGGTCAAAGAGGTAAGGGATATCCTGGAAGGGATTAACAAGGTCGGTGTTTCCATTTTATTGGTCGAGCATAACATCAAGGTAGCCCTGTCTCTAGCCAACCGGGTCTACCTGATGGGCAAGGCGCACATCGGATTTGCGGGAACCGTTGAAGAATTAGAGGCCCATCCCGAAGCCAGAGAGAAATACCTGGAAGTTTGAAAGATACAGGTCCCCGGTCTCAATTTTAAAAAACCATTACCAGCTGTAGCCTTAAGCTGTGACCTGAGACCTGAAGACTGGGACCTGGATCCTGATTCCTGTAATACGCAACGCGGAACCTGGAACCCGAAACCGCTTCTTTAATACCCCATCTTCTTTTCCACGTCGTACAGGGCCTGATCGACGGCTTTCAAACCTTCCTCAACCTCACTTCGGGTGAGGGTGAGGGGAGGGGCGAACTCCAGGGCATTTCCCATCCCCCTGAAGATGACCCCATGATCCCGGCCGGCCAGGGTAAGCTGGGAAGTGACATTATCTTTGGCCGGGAAGGGGAGGCGCTTCTTCTTATCCTGGACGATTTCCAATGCACACCAGAGCCCGATCCCGCGGGCCTCTCCCGCGATGGGATGTTTCTGCAAATCCTTCAACCCTTCCAGGAAGTATTTACCCATCTCTGCGGAATTGGCCACCAGCTCTTCCCGTTCGATGATCTCCAGGGTTTTCAGGGCGGCGACGCAGCATACTGGATGGTTGCCGTAAGTGTGAAGGTGCAGGAAGGTGGGGATGGCTTCCGCAATTTTGCGGGTCGTGGCAGCCGCCCCCAGGGGAGCATAGCCGGCGGTTAATTGCTTGGCCATGGTCATGATGTCAGGCTTTATGTTGTAATGCTCACAGGCAAACATCTTCCCCGTGCGGCCGAAGCCGACGATGACTTCATCGATGATGAGCAGGACCCCGTATTTGTCGCAGATCTGTCGGATCCGGTCGAAGTATCCGCCAGGAGGAGGAAGAGCACCTACTCCCTGCATTACGGTTTCGGCGATGAAAGCAGCTACCAGGTCCGGCCCCTCAAATTGAATCAATGATTCCAGGGCATCGGCGCAGGCCAGGTTACAGGCAGGATAAGTCAAATTAATGGGGCAGCGGTAACAGTAGGGAGGGATCAGGAAGGCATGGCCCGGAACCAGCGGAGCCATGACGTTGCGCATCGGGTTCAGAAAACCCAGAGCACTCAGGGCGCCCATGGTCTGCCCATGGTAGGCGTTCTGGCGAGAGATGATTTTAAACCGCCTCTGTTTGTTGGCATAGTAGTGATATTGCTTGGCGATCTTGAAGGCACTCTCCACCGCCTCGGAGCCGTCACAGACAAGACAAGTGGTGGTAAGCTCACCGGGATATATGGAAGCCAATTTTTTAGCGAGCTGCACGGAAGGGGTGGTGATGTAAAAGGCCGGGCTAAAATAGTGCATCTTCACGGCCTGTTCATACATGGCCTTGGCCACCTCTTCCCGGCCATACCCGATGGCGTTGGGCCGGGTGTTTCCGGCCATTAAATCTAAGTAGCGGTTTCCTCCCTCGTCGAAAACGTAGTCCCCTTCGCCCCGAACGATCACGGGAACCTTGCCATCCTGGATATCTTGCTTTACCGTATTATGAAGAAAAAGGTATTTTTGCGCATCGTCTAAAGTTGTTGAACCCATTTTGTCCCTCCCCATCTTGAATCGTTTTAGATATATCTATCAACTCCGTGATGTCCCTGTCAATGTTTTAAAATCCTTTCTCCCTTTGCTCGCTATGTCTTCTAACCGGTCTGGCCGATCCTGAAACACCCTTTCTGGAAGACCGAGATTATTTATCCCCAAACCGCAAGGAAATCTTTGAGAACTACAAGCGCATGACAAGCACAGGCGGTCTCAATGCCTTCTCTGTATTTGTCACAATAGAAGAAGGGGAAAGCCAGAACAAGCGAGGGAGGATCTTACTACTGCTATGATGATATTCCGCGAAATGAAACTGGCGTTCTGGCTGGAGAAGGCCGAGGCAGAGATGAAGGACCTTTCTGGACGCGGATGAACGCAAATTATCAGGATTAATATTTGGAATTCAGAAGTCAGGATCGGAGGCTTAACCCTGCAACGACAGCCTGCGGCTGTAGGTTGAATAAGATGTCATCAAGGTTATGCTAAACCGTTTTCCTTGAGGTAGTCCTTTCCTTTGCTGGTTAAGTTGTACCTCACATGACCCATCCCGGCGGGGCTAGCATAGATATAATTCCAGTCAATAAGCCCCTTCAACAAGGACATAATCTTTTTTTCCTCCATTTTAAAATGCTCGGCCAATACTGCAGAGGTATACCCATAGCTGTTGGCCAGGACAAGGATAATCTCCATATGGATGGGTTCAAGGGCCGGTTCGGCGGTTGCCGCCTGCTCAGGTCCTCTAGCCAAGGTGGGCATTTCCGGAGGGACGGTTTCCTGGACTGCTTGCAATTCTTCCCGCATCTGCCGGTATTGAATCGGCGGCAATTGGGATATCCCCAGTTCCTGGGCAAGAGTGGAAAAAAGCTTTTGGGGAAAGTCTTTTTGATTCAGATCGAATCCAGAAAAGATCGCCAGAGGTTGCGGAAGCTCGGCCAGGGATAGTCCCGAATAACAGACGGGGATGATAAAAATTTTCCGCATCCAGGCGCACCCGGCGTCGAAGGAGATCCAGGGTCTTTGAAGGGAATTCGGACTACAGAGGATGAGCAGAGCTTTGACCTCGGATAGGGCCTGTTCATCCTTTTCCAGATATTGGGCCACTACGGGAATATTCTCCGGATCGGTGCTCACCAGTACTTCGCAATGATCAGCAAATGCGGAATCGATCCATTTCTTCAAGACCAGGGCAACCTGGAACTCTTCTTGAATATGGCTGATGAATATTTTCATTCTTATTGGGGTTTGGGATTTTTATTCTTTCAGGTGCATTATAAGGGAAGTAACGGCCCTTTTTCAACAAGATCTTGCTAACCAGAAACTCGCAACGAGAATCGAGCCATGAGTAATTGTCCTCCAATTCCTTGACTTTAGAGGCATAACGGGGTATTTTTATTCTGGCTTCTTTAAAACCCTGGAGACGATAGAACTGCTCAATGGTCACTCTTGCAGAGGTGGGGATTTAAGATTCAACCCAAAGACGATTCCTGGATTTCCGCTTTACCGGGCATGAAAAATAGGCTCAATATCTTGAGCAAAAGCTTAAAAGCAGTTCTTCTATCTTTTGGTTGCGGTTAACCCGTGGTGTGTCCACCGCGGTTCGATTGAAGGAATTAAAAGAAAGGAGGATTCGATGAGCGCTGAGAAGAAATTAAAGGAACTGGGAATCACACTGCCGCAAGCGCCCAAGCCGCTGGCCAACTATGTTCCTGCCGTGAGAGTGGGCAATCTGCTCTTCGTTTCCGGACACGGACCTTATAATGACGGGAAGGCTATCACCTCCGGAAAACTGGGGAAAGAACTGACGATCGAACAGGGATATCAAACCGCCCGCAATGTAGCCCTGAATTGTCTGGCCTCGGTCAAGGCGACGATTGGGGACCTGGATAAAGTGAAGCGTGTGGTCAAGCTCCTGGGAATGGTCAACTGCACTGAAGATTTTAAAGATCAACCCAAGGTGATAAATGGAGCTTCAGATATTCTGGCTGAGGTCTTTGGAGACGCTGGCAAGCATGCCCGCTCAGCAGTGGGTATGCAATCATTACCCAATGGGATTCCAGTGGAAATCGAGATGATTCTGGAAGTTGGGTAACTACTAACGAAGGCTTTAAGGTTTTCCTTAATTCAGCCGAAAAAATTCTAAGGGCGAAATCCGCAATCCTAATCCCGGAAAAGGCGGGACGAAACAAATTCAATCCCGCCAGTGCGGAACAGAATTCAAGAACCGTACAGATCAGGTTTAGGGGTTATTCAGATTTTGAAATTGTTTCGGATTTCAGATTAAGGCCTTCTTACAGCTATTGTTAATGAAAGAAAGGGAGTTCCTCTGGGGTGAAAGATGATCAAAAAGAGTTTTGAGGATATTCAAGTCGGACAACGGACAACTTTTGGAAAGACCATTACCGAAGCGGATGTCTTTGCTTTTGCCGGTATAACCGGAGATTTCAACCCCATTCATGTGAATGTAGAGTTCGCCAAGACTTCCATGTTCGGGAAAAGAGTTGCCCACGGAATGCTTACGGCCAGCCTGGTTGACCAGACCCTCACCAACCTGGGAGGATTGGGAACCATTCATCTTTCCGAGACGGTGAAATTCCTGGCTCCTGTTTTCATTGGGGACACCGTAACGGTCGTTTCCGAAGTGGTCGGCAAAGATGCGGCCAAAACCCGGATGACGGTCAAATCGACCATTACGAATCAGGAAGGGAAAACGGTCCTGGAGGGGGAAGCCCTGATCATGATGCCCAGGGAGAAATAAAGGAGGAAGGATGCCCAAATACAAGGTGGTCGCCAAAGCGAAAGATAGCAGGTGCCCGAATGTGAAGGTGGGGGACCAAATCGTCATTGAAGGAACGATGGTAAACCTCAAGGAATCAAAGAACGTCTGCGCCGTGGCCCTTGGCGCCATCCAGTATTCCCTGTTTATGATGGGTAAGGCCAAGGACCCAAAAGATTTTGGGCGGGATCAGGTTTATACCCTGCAATGTCCAGATCCGGAGACGCGGGTGATATTCGAAGTCTCCAGAAAGGTAATGGAAGAATAAATAAGCAATGAACGGGCAGCCGTTAGCTTTCGGTCAATAAGAAACATAAAGAAGATGCGGAGGGATCATACGAAGGAGAGTTTCTTCTAATGGTTACACTGCTCAATTTGGAGGAGGCGGTCCGCCGTCATAAGCAAGGGGAAGACCCTTTCGAACTGGCGATCGAAAAATGGGTACGCATCCGAGATTTCCTTAAGAGAAAAGCAGACCCGGACCGGTATCGGGAAGCTTTTCAGTGCGGTTCGACCAAGATCATCTTCTGTCTCGATTATAAAGACCACTGTCCCTTCTGCCCTCTGGAAAAGGTCTGCTTCGACGGCCAGAGTATTTACTACCAGATCATGCGTTCCCTTCAGGTGTATTCCCTGGCGGGAGCGCTCCTTCCCCGGGAGCCCCTCATTGAGCTCCTCGATTCCTACATCCGGGATCTGAATGGTTACCGCCAGGAGTGGGTAAAGAAGAGCAACTAACCTCTGGAATGCGGAATATAAAAAGACCGTAATCTCAATCCTGTCATTGATACAATTCTTTAATTCAGGGTAAATTTTCCTTCATAGGTATAATTCATGACCAGCGTGGTAGCGAGAGCCGTGACTTCGATCAGCTTGCGGGATTGGCGGC
>Ga0187877_1001170_pt1 | contig 28532 bp, 30 predicted proteins | sample June2016WEW_17_1_3_FD_132430 | JGI IMG/M metagenome (GOLD analysis project Ga0187877, IMG submission 132430) | Peatland microbial communities from SPRUCE experiment site at the Marcell Experimental Forest, Minnesota, USA - June2016WEW_17_100 | ecosystem: Environmental > Terrestrial > Soil >...
ACCTCAAGCTGCGCGGCCAGCGCAATAGCCTCACGCTGCAAGTCAAAGCGGAAGGCGGCGAACAGGTCTTCGACCGCGCGCAGGACGAGGCCCGCCGCATTCTGCGCGCCCGCCGCCACGTGCCGCCCGGAAAGGACGACGATTTCTACATCGGCACCGCCGACACCTACATTTCTCTGTGGCAGAGCATCAGCTCGGCGTTCTTCACCGTCTTCGTGATGATCAGCTCGATTTCGGCCGTGGTGGGAGGCATCGTGATCATGAACGTGATGCTGGTCAGCGTCACCGAACGGACCAAGGAGATCGGAGTCCGGCGCGCGGTCGGCGCCACCCAGCCGGACATTCTGCACCAGTTCCTGGCCGAGAGCGTGCTGCAATGCCTGGCGGGCGGGACCATCGGCGTGTGGGCCGGATTCGGCTGTGCGCTGGCGCTTCGCCGGCTTACCGAGTTTCCCGCGGCGGTCCAGGGTTGGGTTGCTGTGCTGGGCGTGGTTTTGAGCTCCATGATTGGTTTGTTCTTCGGAATTTATCCGGCCGTGAAGGCCTCCAAGCTCGACCCCGTGGTAGCGCTTCGGACGGAGTGAAACATGACGCGCGCCGATCTCAAAGAGAACCTGCTGGTGGCTCTCGACACGCTGCGGACCCGCAAGGTCCGCTCCGCCCTGACCATTCTGGGCATCGTCATCGGCGTGACCAGCGTGATTTCAGTGGCGGCCATCATAGACGGATTGAACGGCTACATTCTGAATCGCATCCGTTCCTTCGGGTCGCGGACGCTGTTTCTGACGCGCATTCCCGCCGGATACACGGGAATCGGACGCCTGCCGCAGAACATCCGCATGAGGAAGTATCTGGAGATTTCCGACGCGCAGTATCTCAAGCAGAACGTTTCGGGGTTGGACATCTCGGCGGCCTTCGCGCAGCGCATCAACTTCGGAACGTCGCCCGACTCCATCCGCTACGCCAACGAGCACGTCGAGCGTCTCATCATCCGCGGTACCCAGCCGGAGTACGCCGCCGCGCTTCCGCTGTTCACGACCGCCAGCGGCCGTTACATTTCCGAGTTCGACGAAGAGCACGCGCGCAACGTCGTGGTGATCGGAGACGCCATCGCCAATTCGCTGTTTCCGAACACCGACCCCATCGGCAAGGAGGTGCGTCTGAACGGGCGGCTTTACGAGGTGATCGGTGTCTTCGAGAAGGATCCGGGAATGTTCGGCGGCTTCGGCGTCGATCAGTTCGCGTGCATCCCGCTCTCCAACTTTCACAAGAACTTTCCCGACATCCGCGATATTTTTCTGATCGTCACCGTGCGCGAAGACGCCGACTTGGCGGATGTCCGAAACCGGGTCATCGAAGCCATGCGCCGGCGGAGGCACGTGCCGCACCGCGCGGAAAACGATTTTGACGTGGCCGACGCCGACTTCTTCAGCAATCTGTGGAACCAGCTCACCGGCGCCATGGTGTTGCTCACCGGCGTCATCAGCTCCATCGGCCTGCTGGTGGGCGGCATCGGGGTCATGAACATCATGTTGATCTCGGTTACCGAGCGGACGGGGGAGATCGGCATCCGCAAAGCCATCGGCGCGCGCAAGGCGGATATTCGCGCCCAGTTTCTGCTGGAGGCCATCACGCTCTCGGGAATCGGCGGGGTGGTTGGCATCCTGGCCGGCGCTGCCATTTCGTTCGCCGTGCGCACGCTGGCGGGCATTCCCGCGACGGTATCGCCGTTTTGGGTGATGCTCGGCGTGGCCATCGCCGTCGGCGTGGGCCTGTTCTTCGGCTACTACCCGGCGAACCGCGCCGCCAACCTCGATCCCATCGTCTGCCTGCGCTACGAGTGAGAGAAGGTGGGGCAGGCGGTGCCGCCTGCCAACTTGCCCCGTCAAAACGTGCGAAATTGAAAATAGAGTGCGAAAGCTCTTCTACTGGAAGCTGAAGCGCCGCGAGATCAAGCTCGGCGAGCGCACCGTCCTGATGGCGGTGTTGAACGTCACGCCGGATTCCTTTTCCGACGGCGGCAAGTACTCCGATCCCGACCGCGCTTTTGCCCGCGCCCTGGAGCTCGAGGAGCAGGGAGCCGACATCGTCGATATCGGCGCGGAATCCACCCGGCCTGGCTCGGCGCGCATTTCCTCCGCCGAAGAGATGCGGCGGCTCATCCCCGTCCTCAAGCGCTTGAAGGACCGCTTGAGCATCCCCGTTTCCGTGGACACCTACAAGGCTGAGGTGGCGGAGCGCGCCCTCGATCTCGGGGTCGAGATCATCAACGATCCCTCCGGCCTCACCTTCGAGCCGCAGCTCGCGCGCGCGGTTTCCAACCACGACGCCGGCCTGGTTCTCAACCACATGCGCGGGCGGCCCGAGACGTGGACCAAGCTCGGCCCCATGCCCGATCCCATGGGCGCCATCGCCCGCGACCTCGAGGCCACCGTCAGCCGCGCCCGCCGGGTGGGCATTGACAAGACCAAGCTGGTGATCGACCCCGGCATCGGCTTTGGAAAACGTAAGGAGCAGAATTCGCTGATCCTGGGCCGGCTCACGGAGCTTGCCGGCCTGGATCTGCCGATCATGGTGGGACCGTCCCGCAAGCATTTCCTGGCCCGCCCGGATCTCGAAGAGACCAAGTTCGCCACCGCCGCGGCGGTGACTGCCTGCGTGCTGGGCGGAGCCCACATCGTTCGCGTTCACGACGTGCGTGAGATGCGCGCCGCCACCGAAGTGGCCGACGAGATTCTCCGTGCCAGGGAGGGCTGAGAACATGAGCCTAAAAAGAGTAAAAAGGGGACAGACGCATTTTCGCCGGCACGAAAATGCGTCTGTCCCCTTTTTTGTCCTTGTGTTGCTGGCATCCACAGCGTTCGGCCAGACGCCCCGCCGTCTGGTGGATTATGCGTTAGTCCTCGAGGACCCGCCGGTAGCCCGAAAGGTTGAGTCCCGCGCCGCGCTCCATGGCGGCGTAGCGCAGGCCCAGCTTCAGCGGATTCGCACTGCCCAGAGCGGTGTGCTCACGGAGTTGGCGCGCCGCCAGGTGAAGGTGATTTCCACCGCGCAGACTCTGGTGAACGCTGTCTTTGTCAGAACGGATCGTGAGACCGCCGGCGAGTTGCGCAGGATCCCGGGGGTAGTTTACGTGCAGTATCTTTCGCCGGTCCAACGCGACCTCAACACCGCTTTGAATCTGGAGAATGTAACGGCCGCGTGGAGCGCCATCCCCGGCGGAGCATCGAATGCCGGAGCCGGAATCAAAATTGGGATTATCGACACCGGCATCGACCAGAACCATCCCGGTTTTCAGGACTCCTCGCTGGGACCGCCGCCGCGTTTCCCCAAGGGGGATGCGAATTACACCAACAACAAGGTGATTGTGGCGCGCAGCTACGTGGCGATGCTCAACTACCCGGATGTTCAGTATTCGAGTCCGGACGATGTCAGCCCGCGCGACCGGGTGGGCCACGGAACTGCCATCGCCATGATCGCCGCCGGCGTGCAGAACACCGGGCCGGCCGCGACCATCCAGGGCGTGGCGCCCAAAGCGTTTCTTGGCAACTACAAGATCTTCGGTTCGCCCGGCGTAAATGATTTCAGCTTGTTCGCGGCGATTCAGCAGGCGCTTACGGACGCCGTGAACGACGGCATGGATATCGTGACGCTCTCGCTCAACGAGGGCGATCCCGCTCAAAGCGGGCCGCTGGACGTGATTCCCGACCCGGCCTCGTGCGATGGCCAATGCGACGTCCGCGCCCAAGCGGTGCAGAACGCGGTCTCTCTGGGGCTCGTGGTTGTGACGTCAGCCGGCAACAGCGGCAATTCCGGAATCCTCCCTGCCACTCTCAGTTCGATTCATACCCCTGGCACTGCGCCTTCCGCCATTACGGTAGGCGCCGTGACGAACGCGCACACTTTGTTTCAGGCCGTGCGCGTGAATGGCTCCAACGTGCCGTCGAGTCTGACGAACATTCACGCGCTGTTCGGAGACAGCCCGCACATCGCCGCAACCATGACCGCCGCGGTCCGCGACGTCGCTCAATTGCAAAACGACGGGCTGGCGTGCTCGGCCCTCCCTGCCGGGTCGCTCGCGAGGGCAATTGCGCTGATCCAGCGCGGCACCTGCGTCTTCAGCGACAAGATCACCAACGCGCAGAATGCGGGTGCGGTTGGCGTCATCCTCTATCAACAGAGCGGCACGGATTCCATATACAGCAGCCTGGGGGCCCAAGACACCGGCATCCCGGCCGTGATGATCGGGTATGCCGATGGCACTGCGCTGAAGAGCTTCCTGGCGGCCAACTCCGGTGCCGCCGTCTCACTGGATCCGGCGTTCGCTCCTGTCGACTCCCAGGCCAGCACCGTCGCGGCATACTCGTCGCGGGGCCCGGCAATCGGAATGTTCGGGGTAGGGACCGTAGGTCGAGACTCATACCCAGTGGTGCTCGCCCTCAAGCCGGAGATGGTCGCTGTGGGGGATAACATTTACACCGCGACGCAGAAACTGGACCCCAACGGCGAAGCTTACAACGCCTCCGGTTACACGGCGGTATCCGGCACCAGCTTCGCCGTTCCCATGGTAGCCGGCGCGGTGGCGCTTGTGAAACAGAAGAATAGTGCGATCGCCACCCCGGCACAGCTCAAATCAGCCGTGGTCAATTCCGCAAACCAGCAGGATGTCTTCGATGGGGGCGCCGCCGCGCGCGTCAACGCGGTAGGCGCAGGCAAGTTGAGCGTGGGCGACGCCGTGAACGTGGCGGCGACGCTTGAACCGGCCACACTTTCGTTCGGAGTGATTACTGCGACAACGGTATCCAGCAACCTCACGCTCAAGATCACCAACGTGAGTGGTTCCTCCGCAACTTTCAACTTTTCCGTGCAACAGCGCGACAGCGATTCAAACGCCAGCGTGCAGGTGACACCCGCGAGCGTGACGCTGGCGTCCGGCCCCCAGAACAGCGTCAGCGTCACCGTGTCTCTCAAGGGCAACCGTCCGAATCCCGGGTCCTATGAGGGGTCTATCGTAGTCGCCGGCCCCCCGAACACCCCTACCTTGCACGTGCCTTACCTGTACCTTGTGGGCACAGTGGGCAGCGTGGGCAGCGGCGTTCCCGCCGACATCTTCCCCATTCAGGGAGCCTCATTTGTCGCCCCCGCAAACGGCATAGATTGGCGAACCATACTCCGCGTGGTGGATCAGTACGGCGTGCCGGTGACCGGTTATCCCGTGACATTCAGTGTGGTGAAAGGCGGAGCGTCTATCGCATTCGGAGACGCGCAGACATTTCTCTACGGTATCGCGGGCGCCAGCATGAACCTGGGGCCGGCCGGCGATCAGATCTTCACCGCCACCCTGCCGGGTTTCGCGCCGGTGGAGTTTGACGGTTACGCACGCGTGCTGCCGGCTATCGCCACCAATGGCGTCGTCAACGCGGCCACCTTCCAGGTGGGGCAGGGACAGGCGCCTGGGTCCTACATTTCGATCTTCGGCACTGCTCTCTCCGATGCCGTCGCGGGCGTCTCGACCCTGTCGCTCCCCGTCTCGCTGGCCTCAGCCTCCGTCAGTTTCGACGGCGGTGGAGTGAGCCTTCCCGGACACCTCAGCGTCGTCACTCCCGGCCAGATTAACGTGCAGATCCCGTGGGAGTTCCAAGGGCAATCCTCCGTTCAAATGAAGGTGGACGCCGGCGACTACGTGTTTAGCAACGTTTACACTCTGCGGCTGGCGGCTTACTCGCCCGGCATTTTCGAATACAACGACAATGGCACCCAGTTGGGCGCGGTCCAGGATGCGAACTATAATCTGATCACCCAGAGTCATCCCGCCATACGAGGCCAGGCAATCGTAATCTACGCGAATGGGCTGGGACCGGTGACCAACCAGCCGCTCTCGGGAGACCCCAGTCCCGGAGCGCCGAATTTGGCGGCCACCGCTACACCTGTTGTGACCATCGGAGGCCGCAACGCGCAGGTGCTCTTCAGCGGTCTGACTCCGGGAAGCGTTGGCTTGTACCAGGTGAACGTGGACGTGCCTTCAGACGCCGCCACGGGTCTTCAGCCGATCGTGGTGTCCATCGGCGGGGTCGATTCCAAGGCCAGCGTCCTGCCCGTGCAGTAGGGCTATAATGTAACCCTGGGAGCGGTTGCGGTTCGATGACCGACATCAAGAAGAAATTACTGGACGAGGTTGCCACGTTGGAGTACGAGCTGCGCAACGAGCTTCCCAAGGAAATCCTGAAGGCCAGGGCCCACGGGGACCTGAGTGAAAACGCCGAGTTCCACGCCGCCAAGGAACGCCAGGGCCTCGTCAACGCCCGCATCAACCAGTTGAAACAGCGGCTGGCGGAGATGTCCATGATCGACTTCTCCAGAATTTCGCATGATAAAGTGGGACTCGGTTCGACGGTCGTCGTGCTGGATGTCAAGCGCGACGAAGAATTGACCTACAGCCTGGTCACCACCGAGGAGGCCGACGCCGCCAATGGAAAGATCTCCACGACGTCTCCGATTGGCCGCTCGCTGCTAGGCAAGGAAGTGGGTGACGTGGTCCGGGTCGAGAGCCCTGGAGGAGTGAAGGAGCTCGAAATCCTCAAGCTGACCACCATCCACGATGCAATCGGCTGAAATATGACATACACCCGCGCCATCGGTGTGGTGTTCGGCGCCATCATCGACCGCATTGTCCGCTGGCTGGCGCTCTCCAGAATCCACCCCGACGTCCTGACTTTTATCGGGCTGGTGATCAACATCTGGGCCGCATGGCTATTCGCGCGAGCGGGTTCCGCCGGGGACCCGAAGGTGGATTTCCGGTGGGCGGCGGTTGTCATCATCTGCGCCGGCCTGTTCGACATGGTGGACGGCCGCGTGGCGCGCGCCACCAGCCAGGTGACGCGCTTCGGCGGTTTCTTCGATTCCGTGGTGGACCGCTACTCCGACCTCGCCCTCTACATGGGCCTGCTGGTCTATTACGCCTCCATCAACCGCTTTTTCTATATCGTTCTCACGGCGGTCGTCATGACCGGCTCGGTGATGGTGAGCTACACCCGCGCGCGCGCCGAAAACACCATTCCGCGATGCAAGGTCGGCTTCCTCGAGCGGCCCGAGCGCATTGTCCTGATCATCATCGGCGCGCTGTTCGGCCGCATGGCCGCGGTGCTGTGGGTCATCGCGGTGCTTTCCAACCTCACCGTGATTCACCGCATGATCTACACCTGGCAGGAGGCCACGCGCTTAGAGGACTGACACCCGTAGGGGCCAGACACCCGCGAGGGGCCAGACACCCGCGTCCCAAGGCACGCTTTTTGTGCCGCGCGGACGCTGGTGTCTCTTCCGAAAATGGAACGTAAGTTGTTGATTCCTCGTGCCGGACAGAATCCATTTTCATCGTGTGTTGTGAGCCGCCTCGGCTCATAGGACAGGACTCTTCCGAAAATGGAACGTAAGTTGTTGATTCCTCGTGCCGGACAGAATCCATTTTCATCGTGTGTTGTGAGCCGCCTCGGCTCATAGGACAGGACTGTCCCCGAATTTCGCGAATTTCGCCCTGCCTAATCCTCCAGAATCACGTGAGCCATCCCCACTTCCGCCGTATGTGTGAGCGATAGCGAAACGTTGCGGACGCCCAGTCTATCTGCCACGCGCGCCGCCGCTCCGTGCAGCCGCAGCGTGGGCTTTCCCGAAGGCAGGTTGGCCACCTCGAAATCCTGCCACCTCACGCCGTGCCTCCAGCCCGTGCCGATGGCCTTCATGCCGGCCTCTTTAGCCGCGAAGCGCGCCGCGTAGCGTTCCCAGCGGTTGGCCTTGTGCTCCACGTACGCGATTTCCGCCGGCGTGTAAATGCGTTCGATGAACCGCGCGCCAAACCGCTCGATGGAGGCCCGGATGCGCGCCACTTCCGCCAGATCCACGCCCGTTCCGACAATCATTTCATCTCCGCCCCCGAGGTGGTCATGGTCAGCCGCCCGTGTTTGACTCCTTTGGTGCTGATCAGCGCATCCGCCACCTTCCGCACTTCCGACGCCCTGCCCCGCAATACCAGCACTTCCAGGCAATTGTCGTGGTCCAGGTGCACGTGCAGGGTGGACAGGATCGAGCGGTGAAAGTCGTGCTGAATCCCCGTCAGCTTTTCGTTCAGCAGCCGCACGTGGTGGTCGTAGACCAGGGTGACGGTGCCCACCACGTGACTGTCCGGCGATTCCCAGGCCTTCTCCACCAGCTCGTCGCGAATCAGGTCGCGGAACGCCTCCGACCGGTTGGTATAGCCGCGCTGCGCAATCAGCCGGTCGAACTTGTCTAGCAGGTCGGCATCGATCGACACGCCAATACGGCTGAGATCGCTCATGCGTACACATATTAGCACCGCCAAAATCCCCTCACCCACTCCGCATATGTGGACGCACGTTTAGGTCGTGGACGCTTCCTGTGTGTTCGCCTTTGAACTCCGGCCGGTATGCGGGGAGTTCCAACTACAACTCCCTGCACGTATCCGTGAACCGGCGCTTCCCGCACGGTCTAAAATATGGCTTGGCCTGTGCGTTACTGGAAGCTATGATTTCTGAAACGGATTGGTGCACATGAAAAAAGAAGAACTGACGCGCGGTCTGAGCGGGGAAGCCGGCGGGTTGCCACGGAGGGACGCCCTTAAGGCGGTCGCGATGCTGGCCGCGGCGCCTCTAGCCGGGCAGACGGGCGCCATGGCCCAGTCCGTGCCCGCGCGGTCCGTCGCGGCCGTCGAAAACAGGCGCGAGCAGAGCTTCGACGACGGGTGGCGCTTTCTCCGCGGCGATGTTGCTGGAGCCGAACTCCCGGACTTCGACGACGCCCCATGGCGCATGCTCGATCTGCCGCACGATTTCAGCGTGGAAGACCTGCCACCCCGGGCCGCGGATGCCAACGGAGAGGGGGCCCTATGGGGCACAACCGTGCTTCCCACGCGGGTGGGTCCGTTTGACACCGAACTCAGCGCGGGAGGACGGGACACCGGCTGGTTCGTGGGCGGCACGGCCTGGTATCGCAAGCGGTTCTCGGCGGCTGCCGTGCCGGCCGGCGGCCAGGTGGAGATCGTCTTTGACGGCGTCTACATGAACAGCGAGATCTGGCTGAATGGCGAACCGCTGGGCAATCACCCCTACGGATACACGCCATTCGCTTATGACCTGACGCCCCTGCTCCGGCGAGACGGCGAGAATGTCTTGGCCGTGCGCATTCGCAATGAGGGGCGCAATAGCCGTTGGTACTCCGGCTCCGGCATCTATCGCCACGTCCGTCTGAACACCACCGGCAGCGTGCGCGTGCCGCTGTGGGGCATGTTCGTTACCGCTCCCGAAGTCTCGAAAGACAACGCATCGGTGAAGGTGGCGGTCCGGATCGAGAACCGCGCGCAGTCGGCCCAGGATGTAACCGTCCGCATTCGCCTGGTCGATTCGAAAAACGCGAGCGTCGGCGCCCGCGACCTCCGGCAATCGCTCACCGCCGGCGGCAGCGGAGAAGTGGAACAGGTGTTCGCCGTGGCCGCGCCGCAATTGTGGTCCATGGATGCCCCCCAACTCTACCGCGTCGAGGTGGAACTCCAGGTGGGCGGCAAGGCTACAGACACCTCGGCAACGTCGTTCGGGATCCGAAAAGTGGAGGTGGACGCGGGACGCGGCCTGCGCATCAACGGCGAGAACGTCAAACTGAAGGGCGGCTGCCTGCACCATGACAACGGCCTGCTCGGCGCCTGCGCCATTGACCGCGCCGAGGAGCGCCGCGTCGAGTTGATGAAGGCGCACGGTTTCAACGCCATCCGCACCAGTCACAACCCGCCCTCATCGGCGTTTCTCGATGCCTGCGACCGTCTGGGCATGCTGGTGATGGACGAAGCCTTTGATCAGTGGGAACGCCAAAAGAACGCACAGGACTACCACCTCTACTTCGCCGACTGGTGGCAGCGCGATCTTAGCGCCATGGTGTTGCGCGACCGCAATCATCCCAGCGTCATCATGTGGAGCATTGGTAATGAGATCCCCGAGCGCGCGCAGCCCCGTGGCGCGGAGATTGCGAAACAGCTCACCGGGCACATCCGGACGCTGGACCCCACCCGCCCCATCACGGCCGCCATCAACGGCGGCCGCGGCGGCGAGGGGCTTGACCCCGCCTTCCAGTACCTGGATATCGGGGGGTACAACTACCTCCCCAATCTCTACGAGTCGGACCACGCCCGCTTTCCGAAGCGGGTGATCGTGGGAACCGAGTCGTTCCCGCGGCAAGCCTACCGAAGCTGGCGGCCGGTGGAGAAGAACTCGTTCGTCATCGGTGACTTTGTTTGGACCGGAATGGACCACCTGGGCGAGTCTTCTATCGGGAATGCCCAACTGAACACGCCGGCAAGAGGCGGCGGGTTTGGCGCACCCGGCGGCGGGCCAGGACCAGGCGGACCTGGTGGCGGACCCGGTTCGGGTGCGGGCGCTCCGCAGGCAACGGGCGCCCCGCAGGCAACGGGCGCTCCCGGCGGATTCGGTGGCATGGGAGGTGGATCGAGCATTAGCCTGCCCTTCCCCTGGTTCAATTGCTACTGCGGTGACATCGACCTGATCGGCCAGCCCAAACCCCAGTGGTTCCACCGCCGTGTGATCTGGGGGATCAGCAAGATCGAGATCGCCGTCCAGCGGCCGGTTCCGGAAGGACGCACGGAAACCATCAGCGCCTGGGGCTGGTCCGATGAGCTGCGCAGTTGGACCTGGCCCGGCAACGAAGGCAAGACACTGAAGGTCCGCGTATACTCCACGGGCGACCAGGTCCGCCTGCTGCTGAACGGCAAGGAAATCGGCGCCAAGCCGGTGTCCGCGGAGACGGAATTGAAAGCCGAGTTCGATGTCCAGTATGCCGCCGGCGAACTGAAGGCCGTAGCCTTCTCGAACGGCGGACAGATCGCGGAGCTCGCCTTCAAGACCGCCGGCAAGCCGGCGAAACTGCGGCTGATAGCGGATCGCGCCTCGATCCGGCGGAATCGGAACGACCTTTCCTACGTGACACTCGAGGTGCTCGACCAGGCCGGCGAGTTGGTGCCGGACGCGGTGGTTCCGGTGAGCTTCAGCATCAGCGGCGCCGCCGACCTGGCTGCGGTGGGAACGGCCAACCCGAAAGACGTCTGGAGCTTCCGCCGCTTGCGCCCGAAGACGTTCCACGGCAGGTGCCTGGCGATTGTGAGACCCAAAGGCGCCGCCGGCGCCGCCACAGTGCGGGCGCAGGCGGACGGCCTGGCGCCTGCCAGCATTGTGGTGCAGGTGAGTTAGGCCCGCATTGCTCACACCGCCTCGCCTCTCGCAGCGGAAAGGTCCGCGAAAACCTGGGGACTGACGAATGCGTCCCAAGGCGCGCGCCATCCCTCGCCAAACACCGGGGTGCCCTCTGGGCCCGGTCCATCGCCGCGTGGACGCATCCGTCTGTCCCCCGGTTTTCGCCCTTTTACGCAATCTCTTCTTCTCGCGGTGTGAGAAATGCGAGTTAGGCGCGCCGCAAATACTCGTCTCCGGCTCCGGTAGTGGCACGATCCTGGCAATCGTGCTACCGTGGAAGGCGATCGTGCACATACCGGACGGATTTCTCTCGACGCCCGTGTGGGCCACCATGGACGTGGCGGCGGCGCCGGCGGTCGGCTACATCGTGCGCCGCGCGCAACGCGGTTTCGACGACTCCAGAGTCCCTCTGTTGGGCGTCATGGGCGCGTTTGTGTTTGCCGCCCAGATGATCAACTTTCCGGTGGGAATCGGCACCACCAGCCACCTGGTGGGCGGCGCCCTGCTGGCCTACACGCTCGGACCCGCCGCGGCCAGCGTGGTGATGTCCGCCATCATCGCCATTCAGGCGCTGGTCTTTCAAGACGGCGGCATCCTGGCGATGGGCGCCAACCTCATCAACATGGCCCTGGTGGGCGTGCTGGCGGGCTATCTTCCGTTCTACCTCTGGGGTGGAGGCCGCTGGCGCAAGTTGGCGATTTTCTCCGGCGGCGCGCTCTCCCTGATGGCCAGCGCCGTGCTTGCACTGGCGGAGTTGCTGGTTTCCGGTGTCCCCATGCCGTCTTCCGTGCTGGGCGTTTCGCTCGCCCTGTTCGCGGTGTCGGCTCTCCTGGAGGGCGCCATCACTCTGGCGGTTATTGAGGCTCTCGAAACCATTCAGCCGGGTTTCGTCCGTAAGCCGGAAACCGGCCGCTCCTTCGTCCTGGGCGCCATCGGCCTGGCGGCGGTGTTGTTGGCCGCGGTGGGCGTGCTGGTGGCCTCCACCGCCCCGGATGGCATCGAAAAGCTGGGCCTCCAGACGGGCATCGCCTTGCATGTCAGGAGCCTCGTAACCACTCCGTTGACCGGCTACCAAGCCGCCTTCTTCCAAGCCGGCTGGCTGCGCAAAGCCAGCGCCGGGCTGGCGGGCCTGGCGCTGATCTATGCCGCCTGTCTGCTGATCGGCCGCGCGGTGGCCCGCAAGAGGAGCGTCTGATTGCACCACGTGGTTCTCGAGCGTTGGAGCCAGGGCGCGAGCGTCATGCATCGCCGCGACCCGCGCGCCAAGATCGCGGCGCTGATGGTCTTCCTGGTGGTGCTGGCCACCGCGCATCGCGCTCTTCCGGCGTTCGGCCTGGCGCTCGTTCTCCTGCTCTCCGCGGCCTTGATTTGGGCCCGGCTGCCGCTCTTTAGCGCGCTCGCCCGCGCGGCCATCGTGCTTCCCTTTTCGCTGGTTTTCGCCGCCGTCTGCTGGTTGTCCGGCGACCCGGCGCGCGGCTTCTCGCTGCTGCTCAAAAGCTATCTCTCGGCTCTGGCCGTTCTGCTGGTAGTCTCCACCACGCCGTTTCCCGCCCTGTTGCGCGGGCTCGAAATGAGCGGCGCTCCGCGTTTTCTCCTCATGGTGGCGCAGTTTCTCTACCGGTACCTGTTTGTGATTTCCGAAGAAGCCCAGCACATGACCAAGGCAGCCGCGTCGCGCGGGGCCACCGTTCGCGGTTTCATGGCCGGCACCCGTTTCCGCGCCGCGGCGGGAGCGCTCGCCGTGCTTTTCGCGCGCTCCTACGGGCGCGCCGAAGACATTCACCGCTCCATGCTCGCGCGCGGCTTCCTGGGACGCTTCCAACCGTTCGGCGCGCTCCGCTTTCGCGCCACCGACGCGGTCTTCACACTATTCGCCTCGCTTGCGCCGGTGCTCCTCCGCGCCGCCGTCGAAAGGGCCATGTGATGCCCCATCCCCTGCCCCCTGGCCCCCGGCCCCCGGCCCCCGGCCCCCGGCCCCTGTCCCGGCCCCTCATCGAAGTGCGCGGCTTGCGGTTTTGCTACGAGGATGGCACCCGCGCGCTCAATGGAGTCGATTTCCGCCTCGAGCGAGGCGAGACCGTTGCCTTGCTCGGCGCCAACGGGAGCGGCAAAACCACCTTCGTGCTGCACCTGAATGGATTGCTTGCCGGCCAAGGCAGCGTGGAGATCTGCGGCCTTCCCGTGAACCGCCAAAACATACCGGAAATTCGCCGAAAAATCGGTCTCGTGTTTCAGGATTCGGAAAGCCAGCTCTTCATGCCCACGGTCCTCGAAGACGTGGCATTCGGGCCGCTCAACAGCGGCATGAGCCGTGAGCACGCCGTCGAGCGCGCCCTGGCCGCTCTCGAGACGGTTGGCATGTCCGCGGCGGCCGCCAGGGCGCCTTACCACCTAAGCGCCGGCGAGAAGAAAAGAGTCGCCATCGCCGGAATCCTGGCGATGGATCCCGAGATCCTCGTGCTCGATGAACCTACTACTTCTCTCGATCCCCCCGGCCAGGGCGCTCTGGCCGAACTGCTGGTCCGCTTACCGCAGCCCAAGATTCTGGCTACGCACGATGTTCCCTTCGCCAGGGCCTTGTGTGACCGCGCGGTGTTCTTTCAGGGAGGAGTAATTGCAGCCGAAGGGCCGGTCGAGGATATAGTAATCCGCTTCGGCTGGGAGCTTGCTCTGGAGCGAAGTAAGTTACGGCGCTGAGCGCCCGGTCACCCTTGTTTGGCGGCTTGCGCCATGCGCTTGTGATGTTCGGCCCAGCGCTTCTTCTGTGCCCTGGAGATGCGCCGGCGCGCCGCCGCGCTGAGCGCGCGTTTTACCCCAGGGGCCTTCTTTGCGGGCGCCACGGCCGGCTTCCCCTTGAGTTGCGATTGAACTTCGCGAATCTTGCTCTCGATCTTTTCTTTCTCGATTTGATAACCAACCAGCGCCATCGCCATCGTGGCCAGGTCTTCTATGTTGCCTCGTGCCATGGGTTCACCCCCGCACACTATAACATAAGGCGGCTCTGTTTGTGTCAATATGAAAAAACATGAGATTGGTAATTCAGCGTGTAAGAGAAGCCCGCGTTACTGTGAATGATGCCACTGCAGGCTCTATAAGGACGGGCCTGCTTGTTTTTCTGGGAGTCTCCCGGACCGATACCTTCGAAGATGCGGACTATCTCGCTGAGAAACTTCTCGGCCTCCGGATCTTTCCCGACGACGATGGAAAGATGAACCGCAACGTGCGGGAGGCCGGCGGATCGCTGCTGATTGTTTCGCAGTTCACGCTCTATGGCGACTGCCGCAAAGGACGGCGCCCCAGTTTCGACCAGGCCGCGCCGCCGGAGCGGGCGCAGGATCTCTATAATTACTTTGTGGAATCCGCGAGACGGGGCCCGGTCCCGGTGGAAACCGGCGTTTTTCAGGCGATGATGCAGGTTCACATTGTGAACGACGGCCCAGTGACCATCCTGATCGATTCCGCGGAGCGAGCCAGACGATGATTGAAACCTACGGTTATGCCCGCGCCGGACTCCTGGGAAATCCGAGCGACGGTTACTTCGGCAAGACCATTGCTTTTGTCATGTCCAACTTCCGCGCGCGCGTCCTGCTCTACCCCAGCGGCCGGCTGGAAATCAAACCTTCCAAGGCGGATCTGCCGGTCTTCGAGAACCTCGAGGACCTTTACCGGACTACGCGCTGGCGCGGTTATTACGGCGGTATCCGGATCATCCAGGCGCTGATTGTCAGGCTCATCGAATACTGCCGCGAGAATGGGATTGAGCTCGAGAACCGGAACTTCACACTGGAGTACGAATCCAGTGTTCCCCAGCGTCTCGGCCTGGGAGGATCGAGCGCCATCATCACCGCCTCCTTGCGCGCCCTTTGTCAATACTATGACCTCGACATACCGCTGCCCATTCAGGCGAACCTGGTTCTGGAGACGGAGACCCGCGAGCTCAACGTCCCGGCCGGGCTTCAGGACCGCGTGGTTCAGGCCTACCAGGGACTGGTTTACATGGACTTCTCCCGGAGCCTGATGGACGCCCGTGGTTACGGCGAATATGAGCGCCTGGACCCGGCCCTCGTGCCCAACCTCTATGTCGCTTATCGCACCTCGCTCAGCGAAGGAACCGAAGTGTTTCACGGCAATCTGGGGGAGCGCTGGCGGCGCGGCGACCCCCAAGTAGTGGAAGCCATGAAAACCTGGGCGGGCTACGCCGCCGAAGGCCGGGAATGCCTGCTGCGCCGCGACTACCAGCGGCTGGGCGAGCTGATCGACGCCAACTTCGATTTGCGCGCGCGCATTTACCAGATTGACCGGGGCAACCTGGAAATGGTCCACGCCGCCCGCAGGGCCGGCGCCAACTCCAACTTCGCGGGCTCCGGAGGAGCGATCGTGGGGACTTACACCGACGACGCTATGTTCACCCGGCTCACCCATTACATGGAGGCTATCGGCGTGGCCGTCATCCAGCCGAAAATAGTGGCGTAGAACTAGGGGCCAGACACCCGCGTCCCAAGGCGCGCCTTTTGCGCCGCGCGGACGCTGGTGTCTGGCCCCGAATTTCCACGCGGACGCTGGTGTCTGTCCCCGAATTTCCGCGCGGACGCCGGTGTCTGTCCCCGAATTTCGTGGCACATTTTTCCCGGCGGCTTCAATCAGTCCGTGGCGCACGCACACTTGTATACTGGGACTTGCCCAGAGACAAACAGGTCCGCTACCGCGATGCCGGCGTGAATATCGACGAAGCCGGCCGCGCCGTTTCTTCCATCCGGAAACTCGCCCGGCGGACGTTCACGCGTGGCGTGCTCACCGACATCGGCACGTTCGGCGCCTGCTACCAGCTCGCCGGTTTTCGCAAGCCCGTCCTGGTCGGCTCGGCGGACGGCGTGGGCACCAAACTGAAGATCGCGTTTCTCACCGGCCGCCACGGCACGGTGGGTGAAGACCTGGTGAACCATTGCGTCAACGACATCGCCGTCCAGGGCGCGGCGCCGCTGTTCTTCCTGGATTACTTCGCCGTCGGAAAGCTCGACGCCGGCGTGGCGGCGGCCGTGGTCTCGGGGATCGCGCGCGGGTGCCGGCAAAATGGCTGCGCGCTGATCGGCGGCGAGACCGCGGAGATGCCCGGCCTGTATGCCGAATCCGAGTACGACCTGGCCGGCTTCATCGTGGGCGCCGCCGAACGTTCCGACATTCTCACCGGCGCCCGCATCCGTGCGGGCGATGTCCTGCTGGCGCTGCCCTCGACGGGGCTGCACACCAACGGTTATTCGCTGGCGCGCAAACTGCTGTTCGACACGGCGGGCTATGGTCCCAAGACGCTGCTCCCCGAAGTTGGCGCAACCGTCGGCGATGCGCTGCTGGCCGTGCACCGCAGCTACCTGAAGCCGATCCGCGCTTTGATGGCCGCGGGCCTGCTGCGCGGCGCCGCCCACATCACCGGCGGGGGGATCACCGACAACACCCCGCGCATGTTGCCCAAGGGCCTGGCGGCGGCCATCGACACGGCCCGATGGCGCATTCCACCGCTGTTCGAGGTGCTGCGCCGCATCGGCAACATCCCCCTCGACGACTACCGCCGCACGTTCAACCTGGGCGTGGGCATGATCCTGGCCGTTCCCGCGCGGAGCGCCACCCGCGCCGAAACAGTGCTGGCGAGGCTGGGCGAATCCCCATTCCGCGCCGGCGAAGTAGTCGCGCAAAAGCGGGGCTGCCCCCGCGTGGAGTACCGATGAAACGTCTCGGCATTCTGATCTCCGGCCGCGGCTCGAATTTCGAGGCCATCGCCGACAACATCGCCGCCGGCGCGATGGACGCGTCGATTGCCGTGGTCATCAGCAGTCGCCCCGAGGCGCGCGGACTGGAAGTTGCCCGCCAGCGCGGCTTGAACGCGGTGTGCATTCCGTCGAAGGGCCTGGACCGCGAAGTCTACGACCGTATGCTTCTGGAAGAACTCCGTAAGCACGGGGTGGAGCTGGTCTGCCTGGCCGGTTTCATGCGCCTCCTGAGCGCCACGTTCATCCGGGAATATCCCAACCGTATCCTCAATATTCATCCTTCCCTGCTCCCGGCCTTCCCGGGTCTGGACGCGCAGCGCCAGGCGCTCGAGCACGGCGTCAAGATCACGGGGTGCACGGTTCATTTTGTGGACGAGTACCTGGATGCCGGCCCCATCATCATTCAGACCCCCGTTCCCGTGATGGACGGCGACACCGTGGAGACCCTCTCGGCGCGGATTCTCAGGGAGGAACACCGCATCTACTCCGAAGCCATCCGCATCGTGCTGGGCGGGGACTACCGGATCGAAGGGCGGCGGGTGGTGCTGGCCTAATCCAGCCAGGCTTCCTGCCGCTCTACCTCTCCCGCACGGCCTGGATGAGCGCTTCCATACGATCGAGGTAGCGCTTCAGGGCGCGCCGCCCCGCGGCGGTAAGCCGGTAATCGGTCCGCGGTATGCGCCCCGCGAACGACTTCACGCAGGCTACGTACCCCGCCTCCTCCAGTTTCCTGGCGTGGACGCTCAGGTTGCCATCGGTGGTATCGAGCGCCTTCTTGAGCTCGTTGAAGGTGAGCGGCCCGTTGACCGAGAGAGCGATCGCCATCCCCAGCCGCAACCGCCCGTGAATCAACCGGTCGAGCTGGGACGCTCCAGCCGCCGCCAGGGTCGCGTTGCCGCATTTCGTCCGCGGAGCACCCATACAGGCAGCATACGTCCGCGTCCACCAATCTTCAAGTACTTGTTGCTGTAAAGTGGCCGCCGCTGGCCGTTGCGCTGGCGCGTTGCGTGGCGCAGGCACTCGTGCCCAATGCCACATGCTTTTCCCGATCGCGGCATTCTGCATTTGTTGTGGGGCGGGCAATCTTGCCCGCAGCCGCCTTTTAGGCGGCTATGTCGCGCGGTGCGCGAGTCTTCGGAGCCGCGGTCGCCGGCTGAAAGCCGGCTGCAGCCAGGATTGGCTGCCCCACGATTTGTGCGGAATGGTCACCAGAATCAAAAAGTATGTCGCATTGGGCACTCGTGCCTGCCGCGTCCCGAGGAGTCGCGGGTGCCCCCTGGGCCCGGCAGAGTGAGACTCCGCGCCACTTGTTAAAATGATCGCGTGGTCCCGAAGGAGGAGTACTCGCGGGCGGAGGTGCGCCGCCAGTTCGGGATCTCCGCGCGCCAGCTTCGAAGCTGGGAGCGCCAGGGGCTGATCGCCGCCGCCAGGTCCTACTCTTTCTCCGACCTCATCGCTCTCCAGACCCTCATCAAGCTGAGCGAGAACCGCATCCGGCCGCGCCAGATCGGCCGCGCGCTGGCGTCGCTTCGCGAAAAACTCGACTGGGTCAAGCAGCCGCTGTCGGAGCTTCGCATCGTTTCCGACGGGAAGAAGATCGCCGTCCATCTCGCGGGCCAGAAAATGGAGGCCATCAGCGGGCAGATCCTCTTCGATTTCGACGCCGCCGGGCTGGGCGGGGTCAAGAGCTTTCCCGACCGCCAGCCCGCGGTCAACCGGACGCGCGAGGCGGAATCCTGGTTCCAGAAGGGACTCGATCTCGAGGAGACCGGCGCTCCCATCGAGCAGGCCATCGAAGCCTACCAGAAGGTGCTCGAATGGAACCCTGGCGCCGCCGGCGCGCTGGTCAACCTCGGCACCATCCATTACCGGCAGCGCCAATTCGCCCAGGCTGAGAGTTACTACATAGCCGCCATCGTGGCCGACCCCGGCTACCCTCTGGCCCAATTCAACCTCGGCAACCTCTACGACGAGCAGGGCCGCGTCAAAGAAGCCTTTGAATACTACCGCCGGGCCCTGGAACTCAGCCCCAACTACGCCGACGCCCACTTTAACCTGGCCCTGCTGTGCGAGCGCACCGGCGACCCGCTGAAAGCCGTGCGCCACTGGAAGGCGTATCTGAAGCTGGACCACTCGGGGCAGTGGGCCGAGATTGCGCGGCGGCAGTTGGAACGGCTGCGGCAGGCCACCGTGGTTCACTCCCGGTAAGCGCGCTGTTTCCGCTATCCTGAAATTCGGGAGCCACCAATTTGAATCGCATTCTTCTGGCGTTTCGCTGCTTTTTCAACATCCTTTTTCACGGCGCGCTTTCCGCCGGCGCGCTCCGCGTTCTGAAGCTGGCGCGCCGCGAGCAGGCCGCACCGGGCCGGGTGCCCTCTGGGCCCGGCACCCCGCCGGCCGCCGCTTCCAGGACGCCGGCCGACGGCGCGCTGCAGATCTTGACCATCCTTCAGCGGGATTCCCGCCTGGTGGATTTCCTGATGGAGGACATCGCCTCGTACTCCGACGGCCAGGTGGGTGCGGCGGTCCGCGAGCTTCACGATCAATGCCGCGACTCCCTCGCCCGCCATGTCACCCTGCAACCGGTGATTGACGGCGTCGAAGGCACCCCCGCCAGGGCGCCCTCGGGCGACCCGAAAGCGGTCAGGTTCATCGGCAACGTTCCGGCCACGCCGCCCTCCGGCGGCACTTTGCGCCACAAAGGATGGCGCGCGGCGAAGGTGGATCTTCCCGGCCTGGCTGCCCAAGAGGACACCGCCATCATCGCGCCCGCGGAAATCGAGATCGAATAGAGCGTCGCATGAAGATCGGCATCGACCTCGGCACCACCAACTCCGCTTTGGCCTATATCGACGAAGGCGAGGCGGAGGACCGCGACTTCCCCCCGGTCCACATCTTCGAGACGCCACAACTGGTGGCCGCCGGACGCGTCGAGCCGCGCCGCACGCTGCCTTCGTTCCTGTTCCTGGAAGACGGGCAGCCGGTCGGCGTGTACGCGCGCGAACAGGGCGCCATCGTCCCCACGCGCCTGGTCCACTCGGCGAAATCCTGGCTCTCCAACCCCGATGTCGATCGCACCGCCAAAATCCTCCCGTGGGATTCGCAGGAGACGGGACGCGTGCTCTCACCCGTCGAGGTTTCCGCGCGCTTCATCGCCAAGTTCCGCGAGGAGTGGGACCGCGCCAAAGGCGCGCCGCTGGCCGGGCAGGACATCGTGCTCACGGTCCCCGCGTCCTTCGACGAAGAGGCGCGCGAACTCACCGTGATGGCCGCGCGCGAGGCCGGTCTCGAGCGCCTCACGCTGCTCGAAGAGCCGGCCGCGGCGTTCTATTCCTGGATCGCCAACAACCTGGCGCAGTCGCGCAAGAAGCTCTTTGACGGACAGACGGTGCTGGTCTGCGACGTGGGCGGAGGCACCAGCGATTTCAGCCTCATTCGCGTGGCGCGCTCGGGCGACCTGGTCGACTTCACGCGCACCGCGGTGGGCCAGCACCTGCTGCTGGGCGGCGATAATCTCGACCTGACGCTGGCCTGGCTGGTGGAGACCAAACTGGGCGTGCCGCTCTCCATTCGCCAGCGCAGCGGGCTGCGCCGCCAGTCGACCGCCGCCAAGGAAAAGCTGCTCGGCGACGCCAATTTGCAGAGCGTGGAAATCACCGTGCTCGGCTCCGGCTCGGCTCTGATCGGCAAATCGCTCAAGACCGAAATCCTGCGCGAGGAAGCGCTGGAACTGGCCCTCGAAGGCTTCCTTCCCTTCACCCAGCGGGGCGAAGCGCCCAAGGAGGAAAAGCGCAGCCTCTTCCGCGAACTCGGCCTGCCGTACGTCTCCGACCCGGCCATCACGCGCCACCTCAACGCCTTTCTGGAGCCTACCGGCCAGGTTCCCGATGCCATCCTCTTCAACGGCGGTTTCTTCATTCCCGAGATTCTGCAAGCGCGCGTCGCCGATGTAGTGGGCCAGTGGTACGGCCGCCGGCCCGAGATTCTGGAGAACTCCGAGCTGGATCTGGCCGTGGCGCGCGGCGCGGCCTACTATTCCTACGTGCGCTCGACCGGCAGCGGCGTGCTGGTTCGCGGCGGCTTGCCGCGCACCTACTACATCGCGCTCGGCGAGCCTCGGGATGGCAAGTTCCCCGCCGTGTGCCTGGTGCCGCGCGGGACCGAAGAAGGGGCGTCCATCGAGATTGATAACGATACGCTGCAGCTTGTCGCCAACCGCCCCGTCTCGTTTCGCCTCTACAGTTCTCTCACCCGCGCGGACGATAAGCTGGGCGACGTGCTCGAATTCCGCACCGGCGACGCCGACCTCCACACGCACGCCCCGCTGCACGCCGTCATCCGCTTCGGCAACCGGGCCGAGGAGCGGCTCATCCCCGTGAAGCTGGGCGCGCGCTTGACGGAAATTGGCACGCTCGAAACCTGGTGCGAATCGAAAATCGGCGACAACCGCTGGCGCCTCCAGTTCGAGTTGCGCAAACAGGCCGCGGCCGAGCAACCCGCCGAACGAAAAGCCGCGGCCGTAGTCGGCGAGCAGGCTCTGAAATCATCGCTGGAGTTGATAGCGGCGGTATTCTCGCCCACCGCGAAATCGCCCATCGCACCGGAAGAAGTCCCGGCCAGGCTCGAACAGACCATGGGCCTGGGAAAGAACAGTTGGCCGCTCTCCGCCATCCGCCAACTGGCTGATGCGTTTCTGGCGGCAGCCGATGGCCGCAAGAAAAGTCCGGCTTACGAGATCCGCTGGCTCAACCTGTGCGGCTTCTGCCTGCGCCCCGGCTTTGGCTATCCCGGCGACGATTTCCGCCTCGAGCAGGCGCGCCGCATCTACGCCGCCGGCCTCACCCATGGCAACCAGGTGCAATGCGAAGTGGAGTGGTGGATCTTCTGGGGCCGCCTGGCCGGCGGCCTCAACCGCAACCAGCAGACCGATGTGTACCAGCGCCTCTCCGGCTTCTTGCTGCCGCGCGGCAACAAGAAGCCGCCGCGCATCAACGCCGCCTTGCTCCGCGAAATGTGGCGCACGGTTTCCAGCCTGGAACTGTTGCCCGTGGGCGCCAAAACCGAGTTGGCCGAGGCGCTCCTCAAGCGCGTCAAGCTGGGCGATTTCAAAGAGAGCGAGCTATGGTGCCTCTCCCGCCTGGCCGCCCGCAAGCTCTTCTACGGCCCCACCAACCTGGTGATCCCGCCCGCCGCCGTCGCCCGTTGGGTGGAATCACTAATTAACATTCCCACTGCCGGCGACGCTCTAGCCGCCATGTCTCGCCGCACCGACGACCCCATGCGCGATCTCCCCATAGCCGCGCGCGAGGCAGCCAAGCGCAAGCTACAGACCTTGCCCCACGCCGCCCGCCTGGCCGCCGTTCTGGAAGGTGAAGAAGACGACAGCGCGCTAGGCCGCATCTTCGGCGAGGAACTGCCGTCGGGGCTGGTGCTGGAGACGCCTGGGGCGGTTGGCTAACACATTAGAACCTCTGCCGATTCGCGCGTCGGTTTCGTCCAACAGATCCCACGGAGTCAGCAAGGAGGCTTTCTTGGCGTCTGCGCTGATGGGAAGGGAATTCGACGACAGGAATCCGCGCAGCCACTATTCCCTCTGGATAACGGCAGCCGCTATCGAACGGCGCCCGTATTGTGGTGCAGGTGAATAACCTGAAGCCCCTCAGATTTCCACTTACCAATTGTGTACTCCAGGAATCCCGGAGCAGATGCCGACCCGCAAACTCCTGCAAGCTGCTGGCCGGCTTTCGAAAACAGAACTTTACCCAAATCAAGGCAATTGTCTGATTGTTTTGGAAAAGAGATCTCCACTCGTTCGTCGTAATAGGAAATGCCGATCTTCTGAGGGAGTTTCGTTTGTTGGAATCCCGTGAAACTCTCAAATGAAATGAGACCTATCTCATCGAGGTGCTTCAGGGCGACGAAGTTGATGCCAGCTTCTGTATAGATGTTGTCTTGGGCATCAAATACGATTGGAACAAACTCCCCCACGACCCAGTTGAATGAGCAAAGCCCGGTGAACAATGCCGCGTCGCTCTTGTCAAGTGATGAGAGGATGCTGACGGTTCGCTTTGAATATCGGCCAGGAGCACTGGCCTCCCCCGCTAGTACCTTAGACCATAGTATCTGCATCTCTTCATCTGAAATAAGCCGGCACTTGTCGAAGAAATTCGTGATCCAATCGTCCTCAAGCTTTTCGGGAGTGGCGGCTTCAGCGAGCTCAGGCAAGGCCCTCGCTGTAATGGATTCTATGTTCTGCTGTTTCTTTGCCTCCTCGGAGAAGAATCTGTACATTGCGCGGCGCTGCAGTTCGGTAATCTCAATCTGAGAGATTGCCTTTATACTGCTAGCCTGTGCCTCCGCTTCAGCGATTCGGCGGATTTGGTATGGTCGAAAAATCCCGCCGATAGCCTCGGATATCTTCTCGATCAGCACCGTCGCTGGTTTGGTTAGTTCTCCGAGGTTCACGACACTGCTCGTAGTGCCCATGCGTCCCGCACTCGCTTTCTTTCAGTGCTCAGCCTGGAAAAGCATTCTAGCGCCATTGCAGGCGTGTTTGTCGGGACGATCAATTGCGCGGCTCGTCCGAGCGGTGCTTGAGGGGAACCGAACGCGTATCGCCGCCTTCGCGTATCCCGTCGCAGCACGAGTAAACACGCGACCCGGTTGTCCTCCCGGATTTCCTCTTGCGGCCGGCCCTCGCTTCCCATCCCGCAAGGGATTCCCGATCTTCAGCCCGATGAAGTCTCTTTCGTTATCCGTGACGAGGACGCAGTCATCCGCTTCGGCGACCGCGGCGATGATCATGTCGAGGGGACTCCGAGGCTGCCCGGCTGCGGTCCCGTCAGCCATCAGGCGCGCCCAGACAAGGCCGGCCTTCTCATCGAACGGGAGCACGCGGCCGGAGAACAGCGCTGGGGGACCCTCGGGGCCCGCGAACCAACGTTCCAACTCCTTCCGCTTCTTTCCGGCAGGCTTCTCAAGTAGCACGCGCCGGATCTCAGCGACAGTCAGAGAGGAGATAAACAAATCCTCGTCGGCTTGTTCAGCCATCCACGCGACGAGCGCGGCCGAAGGCGCCGGTTTGGTGACATTGCCGATGATATTCGTGTCGAGAAGGTGGCGGCTCACAGGTCCACCTTGCGGCCAGTCTTGAGGGGGCGTTTGAGATTCAGATCGGCGCCGACCAGAGGCGACCGGCGCAATGCATTGAGAATACCGCCCTTGTTCGGCGGCTCCCCCGAGACTGTGCGGCGTACGGTGGCGCGAATCCGCGCCGAATCCGGGCCAGTGTCGGCGAGCCGCCTCGCGAGCGACCGGATCAGTTCACGGTCGGCGTCGCTCCCGAGAACCTCGAACCGGGCCATCCCACGCTGCTTGAGGCGCTTCCGGTAGTTGCGGAGCGCTCGTTTTTGCGATGTATCGCTCATGGCGAAATCCTCTGTACATCCAGTAATATATCCAGATCACGACACGGAGGGGTGACGCGAATAGACAGGTCCGGTCCGTTATGCTGAAAGAGAAGCTGGGTGCCCGACCATGATTAAATACGAAGTCATCATCTATTGGAGCGACGAAGACGGGGCGTTCGTCGCGGAGGCGCCGGAACTTCCTGGGTGTATGGCGCACGGTGCCACTCAGGAAGCCGCGTTCGGCAACGCACAGGATGCAATTCGCCTCTGGATCGATACCGCCAAGGAGTTCGGCGATCCGATTCCGGAGCCGAAGGGGCGGCGCTTGGTCTTAGCCTGATGGGCGCCCCGGAACCCCGGTAGGCCAGGAAAGCGAACAGGAAGCGGCGGGCGTCTTCTCCGGCAGGCCTTCGGCAATCATATATTTGACGTCAACTATGGAGACTATCACTGAGGAAAAAGCCATGCGGATGCGATACCCTGTTCATCCTGGCCGCTTTCTGCGGACCGAGATTATCGAGGCTCACGACCTTTCCGTGACGGATGCGGCGAAGATTCTCCGCGTATCCCGCCCGACCCTTTCGAGTCTCTTAAACGCCAAGGCCGATCTCTCGGCCGAAATGGCCCTGCGCTTCGAGAAGGCGTTCAGCGTCGATATGGACACCCTCATGAGAATGCAGAATTCATACGACATCGCCCGCACGCGCAGCCGCGAGAAGAGGATTCGCGTAGAGCGCTACAAACCCCGGCCGGCAGCGTAAAGACCCGGCCCAGACCGGCCGCGGCAGACCGAGGTGACGCGGGCGTGCCACATGGACAAAAAGTCGCTAGCGCGCCCTTGTGGCAAGCCCCGGAGCTTATCAGGCGACATGCAACGCCGGGGCGTCGCCTCTATCGCGATGGGGCCTTACCACGATTTCGACGTCCTGATTCAACGCGACTAGAAAACGCAGAAGACGCTCCACGGAGAATTGCCGGAATTCTCCGCGCAGCATCTTGGATACATCGGGCTGGCGGATACCCAACAGATCGGCCACTTCGACCTGTTTCAAACGTCGCGCTTTCTTGATCGCGTCGATCTTGAACACCAACTGCGCTTTGACCAGATGTTCTTCCGGATTCGGCACGCCGATATCCTTGAACACGTTAAGGCTTCCGATTTCGTGTCCTCTGTTGCTCATCGCTCCGCTTCCTTAGCTATCTCTTCGGCATCGCGTAGCCGTTGCCTGATCAGCGCGATTTCCCGGCGCGGCGTCTGGCGTCCAGTGGTCGATTTCTTCTGAAAGGCATGAAGAACGAACACCACATCGGCGAACCGCACTGTGTACACCGCGCGAAAAGTGTCGCCGCGAAAGTCCCTGATCACCTCGAGAACGCCCGCTCCTCCAAAGCCGCTTAGTGCCTTCGCGTCGGGGTGTTTGCCGCCGCGCTGAGCCACATATAAGGCATAGCCCATGTGATCTTGTACGGGTTCTGGGAACTCGCACAAGTCCTTGCGGCTTGGGCCGACCCAGATCAACGGCTTTAAATAGGGCCTTTCGTTCATCGCCGAAGACAAATATGGTGATTTCACCATACCATGTCAGGGGCCCGAAAAGAAGGATCGGTACTGAGAGACTACACTGGCAGGGTCCGACAATGCTCGACGCAGGCGCGCCATTGCCGGGCGGCCAGGTTCTGGCGCGCTTCCGCGAGAAAACCTTGCGCCACGTTCAGTCTGTATTGGGCCGGCGGGTTGGCCTGCACCGTCACACACTCCAGGAAAGCGACCAGGAGGCAGCGGGCGCGTGCTCCCACCGCCAATCGAAGCCTTCCGGTACCGGCTCCCGGCGAAGTCCAAGTTGCTCGATACCTCGCCGCAGCGCGCGAAGCCGCGACACCGCGAATCCGCGCGGGTCATAGAGGATTTGACCGTCCAGGGCGACATCCAGGTACAGGGACGAAATCGCGCCATGGAATTGTTCCGGCGTCTTGGCCAGCATCGATACGCGGCCGCGCCACTCCAGCGGGATGAGTTGCTTCAGGTATAAACTCCGGTCGAATGTCTTGGCCGGCAGGCCTTCGGCGATCAGCAGAAGGTCCCAATCGCTGGTCTCGGACCCTTCGCCGCGTGCGCGCGAACCAAAGAGCACAACCGCCACAAGTCTGCCGGAGAGGCCGTCCTTAAGCGCTCCGACGACTTGCACTGCGAGTTCTTCGGCGTGAGTGCCAGTCTCCACCATCCGGGTCTCCCTGCAATTGCCCTTCTCCAGTGTGCGACATGTCCGTCCCCGCCAAGTATTTGCGGCACCGCGCTGGGCCGCATGGTGGGTGTTGGAACCGGTCGGATCAGTCGGCGGCTAGGGCCGGGCAGCCTCCGGCTCAAAGCTGATTCTCAGACGGCTGCCGGTGGCCTTGGCGTAACGCTGAAGCGTACTGGTCGATGGCCTGCTGCCTCTGCTCTCCAGCCGGGCTATCGCTGCCTGCGTGGTCTTCATCCGTCGCGCGACCTGTTCCTGGGTCATGCCGGCTCGACTCCGTGCTTCGATCATGGCGGCAGTGAGCGAGAACTCCTCAGCGAGCGCCTTGTATTCGCGCCGATACTTTGGGTCCTTCATCCACTCGTCGTGTAGATCGTCAACGCGCGTGCGGCTCATCGTTGGTTACCTCCTCGGCCCTCTCCAGAGCTAGATCGATTTCCCGCCTTGGCGTCTTCTGGGTCTTCTTGACGAACACCCGCACAACGACAACGCGGCGTCCCCTCGCCGTAACGTATATCGCCCGCGAAATTCCGTCCTTACCCTTCATGCGCATTTCCCACAACGGGCCTTCGAGATGTCTCACATGGGGCTCGCGGACCTGATCGAAGCCGTAGTCCTGTATCAGCTCGACAATCCGGCGGAAACGGGCTTTCATGTCGGCAGGCAGGACATCGAGCTCTTCTCGAACCCGGTCGTCCAGCAGTTCTACGATCCACGTCACCTGCGCATATTATTGCATTTTTGCAATGGTTGTCGCCAGCGCTTCGTTCGGTATCACGCGATTTTGCGCCGCGTCATGCGGATGGTCAGTACCCGTTCGATGCGGGCGATTTCGCCGCGCTCCGACCGCGTGCCGAAGGTCGATGCGGTTCCCCGGGCGCCCGCGCGGCCGGTCCGGCCAACGCGGTGGATGAAATCCTCGGGGACTTGCGGCAGGTCGTAGTTCACCACGTGGGAGATCCCGTCCACGTGAATCCCGCGCGCGGCCACGTCGGTCGCCACCAACACGCGGTAGTAGCCGTCCTGGAAGCCGCGCAACGCCTGGTTGCGCTGGTTCTGGGTGCGGTCGCCGTGAATCGCGGCGGCCTTCGCGCCGCCCTGGGCCAAGCGCTTCGCCAGGCGGTCCGCGCCGTGCTTGGTGCGGGCGAACACCAGGAACGAGCCAGTCTCTTCCCGCAGCATGGCCTCGAGCAGCGCCAGCTTGCGATCCTGCTCCACTTCATAAACGTGCAGGTCCACTTGCTCGATCGGCTTGGTGGTGGAACCCACCTCGATGCGCAGCGCATCGCGGACTTGCGTCTCGACCAGGTGTTTGACCGAGGATTCGATGGTGGCCGAGAAGAGCAGCGTCTGGCGGTCCGCGGGCGTGGCCGCCATGATCCTCTTGATGGTCGGCAGGAAGCCCATATCCAGCATCCGGTCCGCCTCGTCCAGGACGAGGATTCGCACCCCTGCGAGATTGACCAGTTCGCGGGTGAGGAAGTCGTACAGCCTTCCCGGTGTCGCAACGATCACTTGCGCGCCCTTGCGAATGGCTTGCAATTGCGGCCGTTCGCCCAGCCCGCCGACGACAACCGCGGCGCGGATGCCGCTGCCCGCCGCCATCTTGCCGAAAGCTTCGGCGATCTGGATGGCGAGTTCGCGCGTGGGGCTCAGAATCATGGCGCGGATGCCGGCCCGGTGCGGTTCCTTGCCCAGCAATTGGATCAGTGGCAGAACGAACGCGAGTGTTTTCCCGGTGCCGGTTTGCGCCGTGGCAACCAGGTCGCGCCCGGCCAGCGCCGGCTCGATAGCCAGGGCCTGCACGGGCGTGGGTTCGGTAAAGCCGTGTTTTTTGAGGTTGCTCTTCAAGAGAGC
>Ga0187877_1001172_pt1 | contig 28507 bp, 25 predicted proteins | sample June2016WEW_17_1_3_FD_132430 | JGI IMG/M metagenome (GOLD analysis project Ga0187877, IMG submission 132430) | Peatland microbial communities from SPRUCE experiment site at the Marcell Experimental Forest, Minnesota, USA - June2016WEW_17_100 | ecosystem: Environmental > Terrestrial > Soil >...
CATGACGATCGTGCCGTCGGCTTCCAGCGGCACGATGCAGACCGCGCCGGGGTGGCGCACGATCTGGCGTTGGAAAGGCCGGCTCTCGGGGTCGAGGAACGAGGCCTCGACGAAGCGCAGATACGAGGTGGTGATGAGCTCGCGTTCGCCGACCTGGCGGAACACCTGCTCAGAAGGCGGCATCGAGCTCGACCTCGAACAGGTGCGGATTGCGCGCCCGGGCCCGTGCGACGGCGGCCCCGATGAACTCCCGGAACAGCGGGTGCGGCCGGTCCGGGCGGCTCTTGAACTCCGGGTGCGCCTGGGTCCCGATGTAGAACGGGTGCCCGGGCAGCTCGACGAACTCGACGAGGCGGCCGTCGGGCGACGTGCCCGAGCAGCGCAGGCCGCCGTCCTCGAGGCGCTGGCGGTAGCGGTTGTTCACCTCGTAGCGGTGACGATGGCGTTCGCTCACCGTCGTCTCGCCGTAGATCCGGGCGACCTCGCTCCCCTCTTCGAGGCGGGCGACGTAGGCGCCGAGCCGCATCGTCCCGCCGAGGTCGGTCACGCCGGTCTGGTCGTCCATCAAGTCGATCACCGGGTGCGGGGTCGCCGGGTCGAACTCCCGTGAGTTCGCCCCGGCGAGTCCGAGAACCGCACGCGCGTAGTCGACGACCATCACCTGGAGCCCGAGGCAGAGCCCGAGGCACGGCAGGCCGTGATCGCGGGCGTAGCTCGCGGCGGCGATCTTGCCCTCGATCCCCCGTACGCCGAAGCCGCCCGGGATGACGATCCCGTCGAGCCCGCCGAGCGACGCCTCGACGGCCGACTCCTCGACCGTCTCGGACTCGATCCACTCGATCTCAATCCGCGCGTCGTGGAAAAAGCCCCCGTGGCGGAGCGACTCGACGACCGAGAGGTAGGCGTCGGGCAGGCCGACGTACTTGCCGATCATGCCGATCCGCACGGTGTCCGTCACCGAAGAGACGCGCTCGACGATCCTCTCCCAGGCCGAAAGGTCGATTCTCACGTCCGGTCCGTCGAGCCGGAGCGTCTCGCAAACGACGGCGTCGAAGCCTTCCTCATGGAGAAGCAGCGGGATCTCGTAGATGCTCTTGGCGTCGACCGCCGAGATGACCGCCTGCATCGGTACGTCGCAGAGCAGCGAGATCTTGCGCTTCAGCCCCTCGTTCAGCTCGTGGTTCGAACGGCAGACGATGACGTCGGGCTGAACGCCGCGGCTGCGCAGCTCGGTGACCGAGTGCTGGGTCGGCTTCGTCTTCAGCTCGCCCGAGGGCGCGAGGTACGGCACGAGGGTGAGGTGGACGTAGCAGACGTTCTCACGCCCGACGTCGTGGCGGAACTGCCGGATCGCCTCGAGGAACGGCACGATCTCGATGTCGCCGACCGTCCCGCCGATCTCGGTGATGACGACGTCGATCTCATCGGTAGCGAGCCGGCGGATCCGCTCTTTGATCTCGTCGGTGATGTGCGGAATGACCTGGACGGTCCGCCCGAGGTAGTCGCCGTGACGCTCCTTTTGGATCACGGCGGAGTAGATCTGCCCGGTCGTCGAGTTCGAGATCCGGTAGAGGTTCTCGTCGATGAAGCGCTCGTAGTGCCCGAGGTCGAGGTCGGTCTCGCCGCCGTCGTCGGTGACGTAGACCTCGCCGTGCTCGAACGGATTCAGCGTCCCCGGATCGAAGTTGATATACGGGTCGAGCTTGCACATCGTGATCCGCAGACCACGGGACTTGAGCAGCCGACCGAGTGAGGAAGCGGCGAGTCCCTTCCCGAGGGAGCTCGACACCCCCCCGGTCACGAACACGAACTTCGCCACATCACCCTCCGCTATCGGCCATGCCAACGCTACAGGTCGCGTCCGCACGCGGCACGGACCCGTCGGCACCGCTCATGACAACCGTCGCGCGCCCACCTTTTCCAGCAGTTCTGCGGCGTGTTCCCGGGCGACCTCGCTCTCGGGATGACCTGAGAGCATCCGCGAGAGTTCCACCAGACGATCCTGACCGGCGACCGGGTGCACCCGGGCGATCGTGCGCGACCTCTCCTCGAGCTTTCTGACGACGAGGTGGTTGTCGGCGTGGGCCGCGATCTGCGCGAGGTGGGTGACGACGAGCACCTGGTGATCAGCGCCGAGCTCGGCGAGCGCGGCGCCGACAGCGAGCGCGGCCTCGCCCCCGATCCCGGCGTCGACCTCGTCGAAGACGAGCGTCGGCGGCATCGCCGTGAGCACCAGGCGCAGGGCGAGCATCGCCCGGGCGAGCTCGCCGCCCGAGGCGATCTTGGCGAGCGGCAACGCCGCCTCGCCCGGGTTGGCGGCGAGAAAGAACTCCACCTCATCGGCGATCCCCTCGGGCGGGACAACGACGCCGAGCCAGGCCCGGGCGAGCCCGAGGCGATGGAGGTGCTCCTCGACCGTCGCCGCGAGCTGCGGCGCCGCGGCCCGCCGGGCCGCGCCGACCCGCGCCTCGGCCAGGTCGAGCGCTTCAGAAAGAACCGCCCGGCGTTCCTCGATCCCAGCCCGGCGGGCGTCGGTCTCCTCGAGGGCGCGCACCCGAGCCCCGATCCGGCTCGCCGCCGCGAGCACGTCGGCGAGCTCGTCGCCGTGCTTGCGGACGAGATTGCGCAGCAGCTGGCGCCGCGCCCGCACCTCCTCGAGGCGGGCGGGGTTCTCCTCGAAAGTCTCGGTGGCACGCCGCAGATCCGTCGCCAGGTCGGCGAGCTCGGCGAGCAGCCCGCGCAACCGGGATTCGTAGGCGCCGAGAAGGTCGTGGCGCCCGAGGGCCGCCGCCGCCCCGCCGAGGTCCGAAAGCGCCCCGGGGCGGGCGCCGCCCTCGAGAGTCGCGTAGGCCGCCGCCACCGCCTCGCGGAGCGACGCCGCCGCCCGCAGCGTCTCCTCCTCGCCGGCGAGCGCCTCGTCCTCGTCGGCCGAGACGATCGCCGCCGCGGCGATCTCTGCGGCCTCGAAACGCAACAGCTCGAGCTCGCGGCGGCGCTGGCGTTCGTCGCCGCCAACCTCGGCGAGCTCGGCATCGCAGGTGGCGATCTCCCGGCGGAGCTGGTGCACCTCTTTGAGGTCGACGCCCGCGAACTGGTCGAGAGCAGACCGTTGCATCGCCGGCCGCAGCAGCGACTGGTGGGCGTGCTGCCCGTAGAGGTCGATGAGGTCCCGCCCCGCCTCCTCGAGAGCGGCGAGCGGCGCCATCCGGCCGTCAATCGTCGCCCGGGAACGACCGGCGCGCGGCACGGTACGCGAGAGCACGGTCTCGGCCTCGCCGGCAATGAAGCGGCCCTCGACCGTCGTCTCGTCGGCGCCCCCCCGCACGATCGAGGCATCGGCCCGGCCGCCGACGAGCAGCTCGAGCGCCTCGACAACGAGCGTCTTGCCGGCACCGGTTTCGCCGGTGATCGCCGTCAGCCCCGGGCCAAAGACGATGTCGACGTCCTCGATCACCCCCAGCTCGCGGACGCGCAGCTCGTTGAGCACGGCTGCAGCTAGCGCTCCCCGAGCCCGAACTTCGCCCGCAGGAGCGAGTGGAAGCGAGGTGGCTCGAACCGCACCACGTGCGCCGTCTGCCGGCTCCCGGAGACCTCGACCACGTCGCCGGCGCCGACCCCGACGATGCTCGATCCATCGACGACGAGGATCGCCGCCGGGCTGTCTCTCGGCTCGATCCTCACCACCTCGGCGGGGTCGAGAACGAGCGAACGGTCGAACAGCATGTGCGGCGAGATCGGCGTGACGAGGAGCAACCGCAGCTGCGGGGAAACGATCGGACCTCGCAGCGACAGGTTGTAGCCGGTCGACCCCGTTGGAGTCACGACGATGATCCCGTCTGCGACGTAGCTCAGGAACGGATGGCCGGCGATGGCGACATCGAGCCGGATCGTGCGCCCCGGCGTCGTCTTCACGACCCCGGCCTCGTTCAGCCCGAACGCCGTGACCTCGTCGCCTCCGGGCCGCAGGACGGCCACTTCGAGGACCATCCTCTCCTCGACCTCGTAGGCCCCGGCGATCAGCCGGGCGAAGGCCGCCTCCATCGCCGTGGGCTCGACCTGGGCGAGGTAGCCGAGGCTGCCGAGGTTGACGCCGAGGAGGGGGATGTCCCGTCCGATGGTGAACTGCGCGGTCCGTAGCATCGTCCCGTCGCCGCCGAGGCTGACGGCGAAGTCGAACGTTTCATTCGACCTCGCACCCCGCGTGCTCTCCCCGCCTAAGTCGACGACGACGTAGCCGCGCTCCTCCCACCACGCCCGGGCCCGGACCGCCAGCTCCGCCGCCTCGGATCCGAAGGGGTGGACGACGAGAGCGATCTGCCTTCTGGCGGGGGGCGACGGAACCTTTCCCATGCTGACATCCTCGCGGTAAGACGCAGCTGACACGCGTCCAGCGCGCACCGTAGCGCACCGCGTTCTCGGGCCCGCCGGAACCCGCGGGGACCCATCGGTGGGGATCGGGCCGGCCGCGACGGGTGCCTGGATCTCAGGCCTTCTTGGCGGGGGCCTTCTTCGCCGCGGCCTTAGCCGGGGCCTTCTTGGCGGGAGCCTTCTTCGCCGGTGCAGCCTTGGCGGCCTTTTTCGCCGCGGCCTTGGCTGGGGCCTTCTTCGCCGCGGCCCTGGCCGGGGCTTTCTTTCCTGCTGCTCGCGCCGCCCTGTTCGGTCCGAAGTACTCGCCGACGAGCGCCACGAGGCGCTCGAAGAACTCGCCGATCTCGTCGCGCCGCGTCGAAGAGAAAGCATCAAACTCCCGGTGGACCTCGGAGCGAACAAGCTCGCTGAACCGGTCGACGCCCCTTTTTGACCGGAGCCGCAGCTCCTCGAGGAGCTCCTCGAGACGTTCCCGGCCCTTGCCTTCGCCGCGCAACAGCTCACCGATCATCTTCTCGAGCTCGGGCCGGCTCATCTTCGAGAACGAGACGGTCGATTCGATGCAATGCCGAACGCTGTCCTTAACCGATTCCCTACCGCCCGTGTCTGGTTCCATGTCCTCAGCGTACCGTCGATCACCCTGCGTCCCGGCGCAGGACGAACCGCTGGGCGATGAGGTCGTCGACGAGGACCGCGAGATCTGGCGCCTCGCAATCCGGCGCCGGCTCGAGCGGGCCATGGTCGGCGGCAGTCACGCCGGAGAGCACGAGCCCGAACCCCGCCCCGAGACGCCGGGCGAAGGCCCCGTCCGTTGACAGCCGGTCGCCGATCATGAGGTCAACGTGTCCGAGGCGGCGACGCACGAGCTCGGCGGCTGGCGCGTGCGGCTTGCCGGCGACAATCGGCTCGGCCCGGCTCGCCACGGCGACGGCGGCGAGGATCGAACCAGCGCCGGGCAGCTCGCCAGCCGGGGTCGGATACGTCGCGTCGGCGTTCGTCCCTATAAGGCGCGCGCCCCGGTCGACGGCGGCCATCGCCCTCGCCAGGCGCGCGTAGTCGAAGGCCGGGTCGATCCCCACGACGACGATGTCGAACCCGGCGCCGTCCCCCGGCCCGTCGCACAGCACGACGTCGAGGCCTTGTCCGCCTAGCGCCTCGGCGATCCCGGGACCACCGACGACGAGCGCCCGATCGCCGGCGGAGCCGAGCGTCGCCGCGGCCTGCGCCGAGCTGAGCACGAGCTCCGGTGTCGTCGTCACGCCCATCTTGCCGAGCTTTCCGACGGTGCTGGCGACGGTCGGGTGCGAGTTGTTTGTGAAATAGGCGACACGGTGGCCCGCGGCGCGAAGGCGCGCGGTCGCGGCCGCTGCCCCGGGGACCGCCTGCTCGGCCCGCCACAGGACGCCGTCGAGGTCGACAAGGATCGACAGGCGCTTCGCCACGGTCGCCATCCTCCCATCGGCGCGGCCCGGGTGAAAAGGCAACGCCATCGGTGTGCTACGCCAGTGGCGTGCCCCGCTTCCGACCTTTTCGCGGGCTGCGCTACGCCGCGAGCTTGGCGCCCCTCGCCGACCTGATCGCGCCGCCCTACGACGTCGTCGAGGCCGAGGAACGACGCCGGCTCGCGGTCCGGAGCCCTTACAACTCGATTGGCGTCGAGCTTCCGGTCGCAGACGCCGAGCGCGACCTCGACCGCTACGAGGTGGCGGCGGAGTTGTTCGCCTCCTGGCAGGCCGGAGGGGTGCTTGTGCGCGATCCCTCGCCCGCGTTCTACGTCTACAAGATGCGTTTCGTCGACCAAGCCGGCGAGATGCGGGCGACGACCGGGGTCATCGGCGCCCTCGGCCTCGAGCCCTCCGGTGGTGCCGTCGTGCCCCACGAGCAGACGATGGCCGCCCCCGGATGGGACCGCCTCGACCTGCTGCGCGCCTGCCGGGTCAACTCCTCGCCGATCTGGGGGCTCTCGCTCGCCGCGGGCCTCACCGCGGCCTGCACGAAGGCGATCGAGCGGGCGAGGGCGCACGTGGCAGCGAGCGATGACGAGTCGACGGTGCACGAGATGTGGCTCGTCGACGACGACGAGTCGATCAGCTTGATCGCCGGCCTGGTCGCCCCAGAGGCGGTCATCGTCGCCGACGGTCACCACCGGCACGAGACCGCCGAGCGCTACCGGGCCGAGTGCCTGGCGCACCACGACGGCGCCACGGACGGCTCCGACTCGATCATGGCCTTCCTCGCCGAGCTGTCGCCTGAGGAACTCACGCTGGGCGCCATCCACCGACTCGTCTCCGGGTTGCCCGACGGCTTCGATCTCCTTGGCGCCATCGCAGGGCATTTCCAACTTGAGCCCGCACCGCTCTGCGCCGTCGCGCTCACCGGGGAGATGGCGTCCCGGGGAGCGCCCGCACTCGCCACCATCGCGGGTACCTGGCTCCTTCTCCCGCCGGCGAAGAGTCCTTCTCACCGCGACGAGCTCGACTCCCGTCGGGTCGACGAGCTGCTCGCAACGCTGGCCCCGCACGAAACCGAGTACGAGCACAGCCCTGAGCGCGCCCTCGACGCGGTGCGGGACGGTCGCGCCCAGGCCGCCCTGCTCGTGCGGCCGGCCACGGTGGGCCAGCTCGCCGAAGTCGTCGGCGCGGGCGTGAAGATGCCTCCGAAGTCGACGTATTTCCACCCCAAGCCCCGGACCGGCTTCGTCTTCCGCCCGCTTGCCTAGACGGCAGAGCCGGCTCCGCCCGGCCCCATCCCGGGCCGTCCCCGCCGCCGGCACGTTCACCCCAGTTGGGGGCGTGGAGCCTTAGTTGCCCTCCGAATTTCACCGCCGTCTAGCGCACGCGGGCCCGTCGTGCTTGCAACGGTTTCCTGCCCCTGACCAGCACCTATGGGTCACAGAGAGACGATGCCGAATAAGACTCAGAGACTCTTCGCGCCCAGCAACGGACGATGCGGCAGACCCTTCCGGATTCCTCTTCATCTCGGATCATCGCGATCACGATCAGAACCCGCGGCGATCGAGTACTTACGGTGTGTCGATCGCGGCGGGATCGGGCTCACCCCGCAGCGCACGCGCAATCGTACTGAGCAGCTTGTCATTCTCAACGGGCTTTGTCAGGAAACCGGCGACACCCATATTGCGTGCCCGTGCCTCTGTAACGCTCGGGTCACGACCAGTCAACACGACAACCGGAATCGCGCCAAGCGAACCCAGCTGCGCATAGTGCTCCATCACCGTAAAACCATCGCCGGCTGGCAATCCGATGTCGAGAAGGATGAGATCCGGAACCTCAATCCGGGCGAGTCGCACCGCAGCCATCGCGTCGGCGGCGAGTGCGACTGAGTATCCGCTTGCTTGAAGTCGGCGAGCGAGGCCCAATCGAAGATCTCGGTCGTCCTCTACGACAAGAATTTTCTCTTTGGCCATTTCATCGCCTCGCTGCTCGACGGTTTGGTTGTCGGAAGGCTCAATGTGAAGCTCGAGCCGTTAGACGCAGGGCTGTTGCCAATCCAGATTCGACCACCCTGAAGCTCGACGAGCTGGCGACATACATACAGCCCGAGCCCGAGCCCAGCACGTCCTGAATCCTCGTTTCGATTCTCTTGGAAGAAGCTCTCGAACACTCGCTCGCGGAGTTCTGGCGTCACACCGGAACCGGAATCCCACACGCTTATGTGGACGAAGTCGTCCTCCGTGCGGGCGGATATCACTATGCGTCCTTTGCGGGGCGTGAACTTCACCGCGTTGTCAAGGAGGTTGTCGAGAACCTCGGTCACCCGAGCTGGGTCGCACCAAACATCGGGAAGCGAGGGCAGATTCATTTCCAGGTCGATCTCCTTTTCTTTGGCGAGAAGGAGAAAGTCTGAAGCGCACTGGGAGACCAAGTCGGCGATCGCCACTGCCTGCGGGTGGACGTCGATCAACGCCGACCCGAGGCGCGTGACCGCTAGCAGGTCGTCTACCATCGAGGACAGTTGTCGGATGTTGCGCATTGCTCCCACGAGGCATTCCCGCTGCTCGGCAAGAAGTGGTCCTGTGGTCTCATCGGCCACGAGCGAAACGAACTGGTGGATAGCCGCAAGAGGCGTGCGCAGCTCATGTGACACATGCGACAAAAAGCGATCCTTGGTAGCTATCTCATCGTGCAGCACACGATCGTGCCTGAACAGAACGCCCTGGCGTGCGACCGCATATATGACCGCGCGCACGAGTGTGGTCGGCGTGAGTTCCCCTTTAATGACGAAGTCTTGAGCCCCGAGACTCACGGCTTGCTCTGCGACATCCAGGTCGGCTAGCGCGCTGATGATGACGACGGGCATGTCGGGATACTCGTGCTGGACGCGTTGATAGGTGTTCAGCCCCGAACTGTCCGGCAATCCGAGGTCAAGAAGTACCGCGTCAATGTTGTCCTCAGACAGCCAACTCAAGCCACTTTGCAACCTCTGAACTCGCGCCAGCTCGACAGATCCAAGGAGCCCTTCCTGAAGATATGCACCGATAAGCGTTCCGTCCGATGGGCTGTCTTCGATGAGCAAGAGCTTGAGGGCGTTCGCCCTCCTCGCCGGCGAGCTGCCATCGCTGAGCGACCTGCCGGATTCGGAAGTGTCCGTCGAAGGGGTCATTTTGGGAGACGGACGAGCGAAAGCCAGAAGTCTCCGATCCCACGGATAGCGCTGAGGAAATCGTCCAGATTGACTGGCTTGCTCACATACGAGTTGGCATGAAGTTTGTATGAGTCCAGAATGTCTTTGTCGCTCGACGAAGTGGTTAGGACCACTACGGGAATGGCCATTAGGTCCTCGTCGGTCTTGATCTCCGCCAGGACTTCTCGCCCATCTTTCCGCGGTAAATTGAGGTCAAGCAGGATGAGATCTGCTCGCGGCGCGTCTCGATGGTTTCCGGTCCGGCGGAGGAATTCGATCGCCTCCTCGCCATCGCCAACGACATGCATCTCGTTGGCGATGCGGCCCTCTCGTAGAGCGGCAACCGTCATCGCTGCATCCGATGGGCTGTCCTCGACGAGAAGAATGTGAATCGGCCGGACGACGGGAATGTTCAGCGGCGGCGGCATATTGAGTTGGAAGCTCACTTCGGAGCTACCCCCTTCCTGCGGGCAGGGTGAACCAGAAGCGCGAGCCGGTGCCTTCGGGGGCGCTTTCCACGCCCACGATTCCCCCATGTCGCTCGACGATCTTCTTTACGAGGGCCAAGCCGATTCCCGTTCCCGGGTACTCATTGCGGGTGTGCAGCCGTTTGAACATTCCAAAGATCTGATCGCGATGGCGCGCCTCAATGCCGATTCCGTTGTCAGTCACGCTGAAACGGCACTGATTCCCGTCGAGTGCCGCTCCGACCGAGATCTTCGGAGCAACGCCTGCGGACGCAAACTTCAATGCGTTCGTGAGGAGATTCTGAAACACAAGGAACAGCTGTTCTGGATCCGCCATCACAATCGGCAGGCGACCGACGTGCACGTCGGCGTGGGTCTCATCGATCTGTGGAGCGAGGGACGCAAGGACAGCCGTCACCACCGCGCCAGAGTCGACAGGTTCAATCGACCCCTCCACGCGTCCGACGCGGGAGAAGGCGAGGAGGCCATCGATAAGGCTCTGCATTCGCTCGCATCCATCGACGGCATAGGCAATGAATTGCTCCGACTCCGGATCAAGTTGTCCTTGGTAACGGCGTGCGACGAGCGATATCGGGCCCGCGATCGCGCGTAATGGCTCTGACAAGTCGTGGGAAGCGACGTAGGCGAACTGCTCGAGCTCCTCGTTCGAACGAGCAAGTTCAATGTTTGTCTTCTCGAGTTCGCGACTGCGATCGGCGAGCAGTTCCAGGACCCGCTTCTCCTCCGTGACGTCGCGGTTGGTCTCTACCGTTACTAGTGGGTGCCCCGCGCGAACCAGTCCTGCAACCCAACTTCCGGCGACTATGATTAGCTCGCCGTTTTTGCGCCGCTGGACAAGCTCGCCTTGCCAAGACCCGGTCTCGGCGACCTGCGCATCGATCGCCTCGAGAGCAACGGGGAACCGTGTGTTGAGCAGTTCGGGCGCCGATCTCCCGAGCGCCTCGTCCGCGCTGTAGCCATATGTCAGTTCGGCGCCATGATTCCAGGTGATGATGACGTGCCGGGGGCCGGAGACAAAGACCGCGTCGAGGACCAGATCGAAGAGGAATGCCTGCCTCGCGAGCAGTTCCTCGGCCTGCTCGACGCGGCGTAAACCTAATTCAGCGAGTCGACCACGTTCTAACGATAGTGGCGAGCGGGCCATCGTACCTCCAGCCCGGTTTTCAAAGCTCGCCTCGCGCTCTCTGCGCGCGGCCTACCACTCAGAGTGTAGTACGATTAAAAGCCGATAGGGGTTTTTGTCCCAATACGCAACTCATGCCGCGGTCGAGGACCTGCTTCGTCGGTTCGTCGGCTTGGTGGGCACAGTCCGGCCCGCGGAGCGCCAGATGATTGCTGTCGCGAGCGGTGCACCCCGCTCGTTTTCGAAGTCCCCGGTTAGTGACCGAACTTGAGGGACCCTCCGCTGAATTGGTGTAAATCGCGTAGAGCCCGTAAAGGTGCAAAGCGGTCGCCGGATCAGACTCTCTCTGAGTTCGAGGTTCCTTCCCGGCACCGCCCTGACCTCGATCTCGGGCCCCCGGCACGGCGCGAGCTCAGAGAATGTCAGACCTCCCAGGTCGTCCCGGAACGCAGCAACGCCGCGAGGTCGCCGCGGCCTCGTTTCCTCGCGACCTCGGCGATCTGGGCCTCGAGCAGCGCCCCGTAGTGCGGCCGGTTGACGGCGCGGAACACCCCGATCGGCGTCGGCTCGAACGGTCCGCGGGCAAGCCGGGAGAGCAGGAAGGCGACCCCGGGGTTCTCCCTGGTCTCGTCGTGGACGAGGAGGGCGTCCTCGCCGACGTCGGCGACCTCGACGATGGCGAGCGCCCCGTCCGCTCGCAGCACGACGCCGTGCTCGCCCTCGGCGCCAAAGCGGACCGGCTTGCCGTGCTCGAGCGGGATGAGCATGTCGGCACGGGCTTCCTTACCGGTCACCTTCTCGAAGGCACCGTCGTTGAATACGTTGCAGTTCTGGTAGATCTCGACAAAGGCCGACCCCTCGTGCTCGTAAGCCCGCTGGAAAACCTCGATCATGTGCCTGCGGTCGAGGTCGTGGGTGCGTGCGACGAACGAGGCCTCGGCGCCGAGCGCGACGGAAAGCGGGTTGAACGGCGTGTCGAGCGAGCCGAACGGCGACGACTTCGTCACCTTGCCGACCTCCGAAGTCGGCGAGAACTGGCCCTTGGTCAGGCCGTAGATCTCGTTGTTGAACATGAGGATCGTGAAGTTGACGTTGCGCCGCAGGGCGTGGATGAGGTGGTTGCCGCCGATCGAGAGGGCGTCACCGTCGCCGGAGATCACCCAGACATCGAGGTCCGGGCGGGCGAGCGCCAGCCCCGTAGCAACCGCCGGCGCCCGGCCGTGGATCGAGTGGATGCCGTAGGTGTTCATGTAGTACGGGAGACGGGCCGCGCAGCCGATCCCGGAGACAAAGACCGTGTTCTCGCGCCGTGCGCCGAGCTCTGGCAAAAGGAGTTGCAGCGCGGCGAGGATCGAGTAATCGCCGCAACCCGGGCACCACCGCACCTCCTGGTCGCTCGACCAGTCCTTGCGGGTTGTCGGGGCGGCGGGACCGTTCACGAGCCCACCTCCCCGCCCGCGTCGAGCAGGTCGGCGATCGCCCGCTCCACCTCGCCGATGCGGAACGGCCGTCCCTGGAGCCCGGAGAGCGTCACGGCGTCGACGAGGTATTTCGACCGGAGAAGCGCGGCGAGCTGGCCGAGGTTGTTCTCCGGGACGAGGACCCGCCGGTACCGGCCGAGAACGTCACCGAGGTTCGCCGGGAACGGGTTGAGGTGCGTGAGGTGCGCCTGGGCGGCGTTCATCCCCCGCGCCCGGATCCGCTTCACCGCCGCGGTGTTCGCGGGATATGTCGATCCCCATCCGAGCACGAGGAGCTCTGCCCCGCCCGGGTCGTCGACGACAACGGGGGCGATGTCGGCCGCGATGCCGGCGACCTTCGCGGCGCGCAACTCGACCATCTTCTCGTGGTTATCGGGGTCGTAGGAGACGTCGCCCGAGCCGTCGGCCTTCTCGATACCGCCGAGGCGATGCTCGAGTCCGGCCGTTCCCGGTATCGCCCAGGGACGGGCGAGGGTAGCTGGGTCCCGCGCATAGGGCCAGAACGACGGCGTGCCGTCGACGTCGAAGTGGTTCGGGGTGCGGGCGAACTCGACGTCGATCGCCGGTAGGTCGGCGACTTGGGGGACCAGCCAGGGCTCGGAGCCGTTGGCGAGGTAGGCGTCGGAGAGCAGAAACACCGGCGTGCGGTACTTGAGGGCGATGCGCACCGCCTCGATTGCCGCGGCAAAGCAGCTCGCCGGGGTCCTGGCGGCGACGATCGGTGCCGGCGCCTCGCCGTGCCTGCCGTGCATGACCGCCAAAAGGTCGGATTGTTCGGTCTTCGTCGGCAGTCCGGTCGAGGGCCCGCCGCGTTGCACGTCGACGATGACGAGCGGCAGTTCCGCCGAGACGGCGAGTCCGATCGTCTCCGCCATCAAGTCGATCCCCGGCCCGCTCGTCGTCGCCACGCCGAGCGACCCGCCGAAAGCCGCGCCGAGCGCCGCGCCAGCCGCGGCGATCTCGTCCTCGGCCTGGAAGGTGACGATCCCGAAGTGCTTCTGCTTGGCGAGCTCGTGGAGCAGGTCCGAGGCGGGCGTGATCGGGTAGGCGCCGAGGAAGAGTCGGAGCCCGGTGAGCTGCGCCGCGGCGACGAGGCCCCAGGCGAGCGCGGTGTTGCCGGTGATGTTCGTGTACTCGCCGGGGCTGAGCTCAGAAGCGGGGATTACGTAGGACGAGTCGAACAGCTCGGCGGTCTCGCCGAAGTTGTAACCGGCCCTGAACGCCAGCGTGTTCGCCCCGACGACAAGTGGGCTGCCCCCGTAGCGGGCGGCGATCCACTCCAGCGTCGTCTCGGTCGGCCGGTTGTAGAGCCAGGAGATGATCCCGAGCGCGAAGAAGTTCTTGCTCCGTTCGGCGTCCCGGGGCTTGACGTGCGTCGGCGCGCAGGCCTTCAGCGTGAGCGACGTCATCGGGATCTCGTAGACGCGGTATCCAGCGAGGCTGCCGTCGCGCAGCGGACTCGACTCGTAGCCCGCCTTACCTAATGAGCGGGCATCGAAGGCGTCGGAGTTGATGATCAGCGTGCCGCCCTTGGCGAGGTCGGCGACATTGGCTCGCAGCGCCGCCGGGTTCATCGCCACGAGCACGTTCGGCTCGTCACCAGGGGTCAGGATGTCGTAGGCGGCGATCTGCACCTGGAAGGCGGACACTCCTGGCAGCGTGCCGGCCGGGGCGCGGATCTCGGCCGGGAAGTCCGGGAGCGTCGCGAGGTCGTTGCCGAATACCGCGCTCTCGGTCGTGAACCGGTCGCCCGTCACCTGCATGCCGTCGCCGGAGTCCCCGGCGAAGCGGATAACGACGCTTTCGAGCGTCCGCACCCTGTGCCCGTTCGGGTGTTCGACGCTGTCGCTCATCTGGGACTGCTGGTCATCGCGGATCAGGGCTCCATCGTACTGGGCCGCCCTCGGTTTCCCGCTTCAAGCTCCCTCAGGCGATCGTGACCGATCCGTCGAGTTAGACGTCATCGACGGCGCCGATGATCTCGACACCTCGTCAAGGGGGCGCCGGAAGGCCTTGCGCCCCAGGATGAGGCCCGTTCCGCCGGAGCGCTCATTGATGACCGCCGTGCGCACCGCCTCGGAGAGGTCGTCGGATCGATCCGAGGCGCCGCCGGAGTTGAGGAGGCCGATCCGGCCCATGAAGAGTTCACGAGCTGCCAGCGCGTCAGGTCGACCGGGTGGTCGTTCATAAGCACGGATTAGACGCGCCGGTCGGTCATGGCGAACTTCGAGGCGGTGAACCCGCCGTCCAACTCCGGCTGCTTCTGCTTGATGATGTCCGCCTCGAGCGTGACGCCGATGTGGTTGGCTTGCCCGGTCGGGTCCGCCGCGGTCGGGTAGTCCGCCTCGGGCGTCTTGGGGGCCTCGTTGCGCAGATAGGCCCACAGCACGGTGGACAGACCGTGCCGGTGCGCCTCGGCGAACATCTTGCCGACCTCCTGGATCTGGCGGTGCGCCTCGGCTGAGCCGAAATACACGGTCGCGCCCACGCCCATCTCTCCGAGGTCCACCGCCTGGCGTACCGGCGCGCAGGTGACCTGGTCGTGCTTCGGCGGGTAGGTGAGCAGCTCGAGGTGGGTGAGCTTGACGACCATCGGGATCCGGTGGGCGTAACGACGCGAGAGGATCCCGAGCGCGCCGAGCGTCGTTGCTACGGCGTCGCTTGCGGCGGCGATAGCGAGCTCGACGAACGTCTCCGGGTCGAAATACGCCGGGATCTTGGCGAAGCTCGTCGCTGCGGGGCGCTCGATCCCCTGGTCGACGGGGAAGACCGACAGGTATCCGCTGTGGCCGAGACGGCCGTGCTCGTAGGCAGCGGAAAGGTTGCGCACGACCGGGATCGGACGGTCGCTTCGAGGAAGACACGGTCGATGAAGTCCGGGCCCGGGAGGGCGAGCCGGTCACGGCGAATCACCCTCGACTCGTGGTTGAGAGGCTGTCCGCCTCGTCGCCGGGGAGCGCGCACGTCGACACCCCAGGGGAATCCTCTTTTCGCAGCGGCAACAGCCGCGCCCCTGCGGGCCGGCGTACCTGCAGGCCGGAGGGCGAATATCTCCGAAGCTCAGCGCAGAGCGGCCAACCGCTCGGCGGCGTCGGAGAGCTCGGGATCGGCGGCCACGACCCGGCCGAAGAGTTCGCGTGCCCGGGGGATGTCGCCGCTGCGCTCGTAGAGGTCGGCGAGCAGGTACCACTGCCGCACGTGGCGCTCCTGCGGTCGGTTGACGTGGCGCGCCGCCGCCGGTTCGAGTAGCGCGATCGCCTCGTCGATCCGGCCACAGTCGGCGAGCGACCCGGCCATGACGAGGCGCCCCTCGGCGACGACGTCGCTGCTCGCCCCGGCTCGGCGCAGATCCGACCAGATCTCACCGACCCGAGCGTGATGGCCGAGGGCCCGCTCACAGTCCGCGGCCACGGGGTACTGGTCGACCGAGCCGGTCAGCTCGGAGAACGCCCGCAGCTCCCGCAGCGCCGCTCTCCAGTTGCCGAGCCGGTAGAGCGTGAGACCGTAGAGCTCGCGCATCGCCCCAACCCCCGGCGCGGTCCGCGCGAGCTCGCGCAGAATCGAGAGGGCGTCATAGTAGCGGTCCCGCTCGTAGGCTCGGGCGGCCTCGGCGAGACGGGCCTCGAGGTGGGCCGCGAGCCGCTTGCTCGGAAACGAGGACAACTCCCCGGTCGCGAGGCCGGCGACGGCGTGCGCTCGCCGCCGCGGCGCGCCGCCACGAGATGGCGACGGAGAGCCGGCCGGGAGCGCCGACCGGGTCGGCTGGCTTGGCGCCGCGCTCGGGCTGCGCAGGCGCGACGGCAACGGTCCTCGCGGCTCGCCAGAACCGCGCCCTCGAACGGGACGGGGCCGGGAGGGCTCCTTCGCCTGGCGACGGACACTGGCTGCGCCACGTCTCGCCACTCCTCCCCAGCCGGCTCGGCCGGCCCGCCGGAAGTCGTCCCCGGCACGATCCCGCCCGGCCGCCAAGCCACGTCGCGGCCCTGGGGTCACGCCCGGCGCTTCGCCGCCGCGGGCGGGGCGCCGCCGGCTCTCGGCCTCGCCCTGTCCCGCCTTCCCGGCACCGGCCAGCCGGGCGTCGGCGCCCGGGGAGCGCCGAGGGCCATGACGTGGCACCCGGACCGGGGCCGCGCTCCTCCCACGGGAGGGTCGCGGGCGAGGGAAAACCGGCCCGGCCGAGCGAGGCGTCGACCCCAAGGTCCCCGCCCTGTGGCGCGGGCCGATCGCCCGGGGCGGCGCGGGGCGCGCCGGGGTGTCTCGGGGTGACGCCTGTCGGCTGGGCGCGACGCGTCGTTCGCGGCCCCGCGCCGTTGTGGGTTGGCGGGCGCTCCCCGCCCTCGTCCTCGCTGCGGCGGGGCCCCTGCCTTCCCTCGGCGTGCCGGGCGCAGCGCGTGCCGCGCTCGCGCCACCGACGGACTGCGGGTTCTGGCTCGCCGGCCCAGGCTTCGGCCTGCGGGCACGTCGTGGAGATCGCCGAGAAGCAGGCTCAGCCACGCCCTGACGCTACTCGGCCGTCAACGCGACCCTTCCCCTCGCCGAGGCGCGTGGCCGTCGGCCCAGTAAGCGAGATCTAACCGACCCGCACGACAGGCGTGCGCGGCGACCACGGCAGGTAGCCGAGCGGCAGTGCCCCCGCCCCGGGCGCGGGGCTGGCCGGGCTCGTCGTCACGACCAGGGCGAGATGCGAAGTGCCGACGACGATTTCATCAAAACGCGGCCCAGCAGCGCTGGGCGGCACGAGCTCTTCGTCGCTCGCGACCAGCCAGAGCCAGCGGTAGGTCGGGTCATTCTCAGCCGCGTCCCCGGCGAAGGCACCGGCGGGGCCGAGGACCAAGAACCGCGTCATCACCCCCGACAGGTCGCCGACGTCACGTTCGACCGTCACCAGCCCGTCCTGCACGGCCTGACCGCGTGCCGCGAGGGCAATACCGTCGCGGTTTGCGGCGGCCCTCGCGCACGCCGCCGCCGTCGAGTCGCAGTCGATGAGCGCCCAGCCGAGGCGCCCGACGTAGTGCGAGCACTGCGCGAAGGCCTGTGGGTGGCTGTAGACGGCCGGGGAGGCACCGAACGCCTGCGGGTCGTCGTCGACGGCATAGGCGTCGAACCGGACCGGAACGTCGATGACCCCGCCAGCGACGAGCTGCCGGCTGCGGAGCAGTCCGCGCGCCGCCAGCTCCACGAGGCCCGATGACGAGTTGACGATCGGCAGCACCGCGAGGGCGGCGTCACCCCGGACGACGATCTCGATCACCTCGTCGAAACTCGCGCCCGGTACGAGCACGGCCCCGGGGACCCCGACAAGCTCGACCGCCCGGTGAGCCGCGATCTCTGAGAAGGTGCCGGCCGGACCGAGGAAGGCGACGGCGCCGAGTTCGGCGTTAAGCGGCGCGATGATCCCCGCCGGCCAGCTGTAGGCCTCGTCGACGCGCTCGGCGACGTGCTGTGCGACCTCGGTCGGATCCCGGTCGGCGCGAACCGAGACCCGCACGACGACCTCGCGCTGGCCCAGCCGCACCGCCTCGGAGAGGAGCGAGGCGGCGTCGACCGCGGCGATCGAACGGCAAACGGCGACGACGGCCGACCCGGCGATCGACTCGGGTACGAGCACGCGCACGTCGATTGCGACCCGGCCGAGCCATTCGTCGAGGACCCGATCGAGCTCCGTAGGCGAGACGATGCCCACGTGCGCCAGCCCGAAACGGACGACGCGTCGCCTGCCGGCGAGCGAGACCCCGAGCCGGGAGGCGTTCGCCAGCCCGGCGCCAGCGGCGAGCACCGCCCGGCCCTTGGGACCGACGAGCAGCTCCTCGACGGTCACCGTGGTCGGCGTGAGCTCCTCGATCCGGCCGACCACGGGCCGGGGCGGCCTGCCGGCACCGCGGTGTTCGAGAGCAATGAGGTCGCCACCGCGGCGCTGGCCCGCGAGCTCGGTGCGCGTCACCTGCACCGCCTCGACCGCCAGGTTCGACGCTTGCTGCAGGGTCGTGAAGAAGGTGCCGCCGAACGCCTCGCGGGTCGACGCGATGTACGAGGCGATAGCCGACGCGTCAGAGGTTCGCACGGCCGACCGCAGCCGGTCGTGGGCGAGGTTGAACTCCGCCGCGATTCGGGCGCCGTCACTCGTGAGCTCGATCGAAACGGTCGTCCCCTCCTGGCCGGGGGCAAGAACGCGCGAGGCCAGCCCGAGCAGCGTTTCGAAGACCGGGGTGCGCAGTTTCCACAGCTCGCCTTCGATGTCGTGACCCGAACTGGCAATGACGTCAGCGAAGGTGAGGAGCGCCTGGTGCGACGCCGACTGCACGTACGCCATGATCCGGTCGTGCTGCTCAGGGCTGGCGAGCTCGACGATGCCGCCCGCCGCTGTGACGAGGTCGACCAGCCAGCCGTGGGCGCCGGGCACCGCGGCGGACGGGCACACGACGACCGTCTGGCCATCCATCGACTTCACCGACGGGCCGAAAAGCGGATGGATGCCGAAGATGGAGACGTCTTGCCGGGCAGCGCGCAGCGTCGCCAGCGCAGCCACCTTCGCCGATGAGGTGTCGAAGACGACCGAGCCCGGGTGGAGGGCGGGCAGGAGGTCGGCGGCGACGCTGGGGAGCTCGGACTGCGGGACGGCGAGACAGACCCGCGCCGGCGCGGCCCCGAGATCGATCGTCGCCCCCGTCCCGTCGAGCGCGCCTACGGTTCCGTCGTCGCGCACGACGCCGGAGCGGGCGGGACAGGGGAACCCGAAGTCGATCGACAAGATCGTCGGATCACGGTCGAGCAGCACGGCGTGGTCCCACTCGGCGGCGGAGAACAGGTGGCGGGAGAGCCACCGCCCCATCCCGCCGGCCGCGCCGACGACAACGAGCACCGGTTTGTCCGGGCTCATGTCTTGCCCTGCTCGGTCGCCGCGCCCGCCGGGCTCCACGGCGAGCCAGCGGCGGGAAGCTCGTCGAGGAGTTCGCCGACGCTCTCGAACGTCGCGGCAAGGAGTACGCGCCGGTACCCGGGCGCCACTTCCTCGTTCGTGCAGCGCAGGCTGAAGCCGCCGGAAAAACCCTCGCCGAGCACCGGCCGGATCGACCTTCTCGCCACGCCGCTCACCTCCGTCGTCTCGGCGTCGCGCACGTAGCGCAGCGGCACGAGGGCGCGCCGCCCGACGAGGGCCTTGTTGAAGTCCGGACGGCATAGCCGCGCCGACGAGGCGCGGTCGTGCTCCGTCCACCAGTGGGCCACGCCGGCGAGAACGGGCGACATCTCGCCCGGGCCGAAGCTGACCCCGCCGCCGAGCGCCCCCGGCGAGCCGGCCTGGTCGAGCGCGAGATGGATCGACGGCCGGGTCAACTCCGGGGTCGAGGCCTCGAAGCCGAGGGCGTGAATGAAGGCGTCGATCCGGGCGTGTTCCTGCGGCAACGAGCCGAAGCGCGCCGCGTGCCGGGGCGGGACCTCCTCGATCGCCTCCCGCAGCAAAATGAGGGGCGCGAACGCCGGATCCTGGACGAGTCCGCAGAGCGTGTTCAGCGTCGTCTCGATCCGGTCCCGCCGGTCCGGGCGACTGGCGATCCCGCTGAGGTTGAGGAGCTTCACGACGGGCTTTCCGGCCTTGATCTGGATGGCGAGGCTCGCCGCGCACAGGGCGCGCAGTTCATCGACGAGACCTTCGACGCCGCGCAGCGGCGCCGCGGACACGACCTCGATACAGATCGGCGCATCTCGGGGGAGGTCCGGGTAGTCGACCGGAGCTCCGGCGACCGTTTGAAGGCGCATGGCCTGGGTTCCAACCTTCGTGGAGCTGTCGGGACTACGCGACCGCCGGGGCGCGCAGGGATCGCACCAGTCTACGGACGGCTTCCACCCGGCGCGGGGTGTCGGTCCCCCCGCCGATGACGGCGACGATCGCGCTGCCGACGACGATCCCATCGGCGCAGCCGTTCAGCGCCGCGACGTGCTCCGGTCGCGAGATGCCGAAACCGACGACCACCGGCACGTCGCTCTCGGCGCGCAGCAGCTTGAGATCGTCCTTGATTCGCTCCGGCAGGTTCGGGCGCACGCCGGTCACGCCTTCGACCGCGGTGAGATAGACGAAGGCTGTGGCGGCCTCGCTCGCCTGACGGCGCCGCGCCGGGGTCGTGCCGCTCGCGATCATGAAGACCGTGCCGATGCCGTTACGCCGCGCCCCCTCGACGACGCTTCCGGCCGCCTCGGGGAGAAGGTCGGGGACGATGACGGCGTCGACGCCGCAGTCGCGACAGGCCGCGAAGAATTCCCACTCCCCCATGGAAAGGATCGGGTTGAGGTAACCCATGAGAACGATCGGCGTCTCCACCTCCCGTCGCAGCGACCCGGCCACGCCGAAGACATCGGCGAGCCGCGTCCCGGCCGCGAGCGCGCGCTGCGCGGCGCGCTGGATGACCGGCCCGTCCGCCAGCGGGTCCGAGAAGGGGATCCCGAGTTCGACGATGTCGGCGCCCCCGGCGATGCACGCCCGGGCGTAAAGCCCCGACTCGGCGGGATCGGGGTCGCCGGCCATGACGTAGGTGATGAGAGCGCTGCGACCCTCGGTGGCGGTCGCGGCGAAGACGCCGGCCAGTCGGGAGGTCACCGTCATGGCCGGGTTGCCTCCCCCGCGGCCCCAAGGCGGGCGAGCTCTCCGAAGTCCTTGTCGCCGCGTCCCGAGACGTTGACGAGGATCGCGTCGTCGGCCCCGAGCGTCCCGGCGAGCTTACGGGCCTCGCTCACGGCGTGGGCGCTCTCGAGGGCGGGAATAATCCCCTCGGTGCGGGCGAGGTACGCGACGGCGGCCACCGCCTCGGCGTCGGTCGCGTAGGTGACCGTGATGCGCCCGGCGTCACGCAGCTGGGCAAGCTGCGGCCCGACGCCTGGGTAGTCGAGCCCGGCACTGATCGAGTGGGCCTCGCGGATCTGGCCGTCCTCGTCTTGCAGGACGTAGCTGCGCGAACCGTGGAGGACCCCCGGGCGGCCGAACCCGAGCGACGCCCCGTGGCGGCCGCTAGCGATCCCCTCGCCACCGGCCTCGACGGCGATGAGCGCGACGTCGTCGTCGAGGAAGGCGCCGAAGATGCCCATCGCGTTGGAGCCGCCGCCCACGCAGGCGACGATCGCCGTCGGCAGCCGACCGGTTCGCGTCAGGCACTGCCTGCGGGCCTCTCGGCCGATCACAGACTGGAACTCAGCGACCATCGACGGATAAGGATGCGGACCGGCGACCGACCCGATCACGTAATGGGTGATCGCCGAGGTGGCGATCCAGTCCCGTATCGCCTCGTTCATCGCGTCCTTGAGGGTCTGCGATCCCGACCTGACCTCCACGACGCGGGCGCCGAGGAGCTCCATCCGCGTGACGTTCAGCGCCTGGCGCCTCACGTCGACGGCACCCATGAAGATGTCACAGCTGATCCCGAAGAGGGCACACGCCGTCGCTGTCGCCACGCCGTGCTGGCCGGCGCCGGTTTCGGCGATCACTCGGGTCTTCGCCATCCTCTTAGCGAGCAACACCTGCCCGAGCGTGTTGTTGATCTTGTGGGCCCCGGTGTGGCAGAGGTCCTCCCGCTTCAGGAAGACGCGCGCCCCACCACAGTCCCGCGACATCCGGACCGCCTCGGTGAGCGGCGTCGGCCGGCCCGCGAAGTCCGCGAGCAGTCCGTCGAGCTCGGCCGAGAAGCCCGAATCGACCCGGGCCGCCTCCCACGCCTCCTCAAGCTCGTCGAGGGCGGGAATCAGCGTCTCCGGCACGAAGCGGCCGCCGTAGACGCCAAACCAGCCTCTGCCACCAGGGGTCATCGTTGCTCCCACGCGTCTCCTTTCGCCGCGGCGATGAACGCCGCCATGGCCTCGTGGTCTTTGACACCCGGGCTCTCCTCGACGCCGCTCGCGACGTCGACCGCCGCCGGCGACACCGCGGCGATCGCCACCGCCACGTTCGCCGGCGTAAGGCCCCCCGCCAGCACGACCGGTCTCGCTAGCGCGAGGCCAGCGACACGGCCCCAGTCGAAGGTGATGCCGCTGCCGCCTCTTCCGGCTGTCGACGAATCGAAGAGGAAAGCTGCGACGTCGTAGCCGGCGAGGCTCGCCGCGTCCACTGGGCCCGTGACGGGGATCGACTTGATGACCGGCAGCCGGCACGCCGCGCAGTCGCGCCGCGACTCGCGGCCATGGAGCTGGACCGCCGAGAGCCCGAGGCGTGCCGCGATCGCGTTCACCCGCGAGGGGGATTCGTCAACGAAGACGCCCACTTTGCAGACAGACCTCGGCAACGCGGCGACGATCTCAGCGGCGACGGCGTGGTCGCAGAACCGCGGCGAAGCCGGCCAGAAGTTGAACCCGATGGCGTCGGCACCGAGCGCGACCGCGGCAGCCGCGTCCTCTTCGCGGGTGATCCCGCAGATCTTCACCGCGACCGCCATCATCGCACCGCGACCAGTTCGGCGAGAGCCACGCCGGGATCGGGCGACCGCATAAGCGCCTCGCCGACGAGGAAGTTGGCGAACCCGCAGCCTCGCAGGCGCGCCACGTCCGCAGGCGAGTGGATGCCGCTCTCGGCGACCACGACGACCTCTCCCCCGACCATCGGCGCCAACCGTTCGACCGTGGCGAGGTCGACGTCGAACGTGGCGAGGTTCCGGCTGTTCAGCCCGATCATCCGGCAGTCCTCGATGCCGAGCGCGATCTCCACCTCGGTCTCGTCGTGCGCCTCGACGAGCACCTCGAGACCGAGCGCCAGCGCCGCGGCGTGGAGCTCTCGCAGCTCGCCCGCGGGCAGGGCCGCCACGATGAGCAGCACCGCGTCCGCCCCGGCGCAGCGGGCCTCGGCCAACTGGTAGCGGTCGATGATGAAGTCCTTGCGCAGCAGCGGCACGTCGACGCCGTGGCGCGCCGCCCAGAGGTCGTCGAGGCTCCCGCCGAAGGCGGAGTCGGTGAGAACCGAGATCGCGCTCGCCCCCTGGTCGCGGTAGACCCGGGACAGCGAGACGACGTCCGCGTCGGGGCGGATCGCGCCCGCGGACGGCGACGCCCTCTTGATCTCGGCGATGATCCGGGTTGGGCCTCCGGAAGCTGAGAGGGACTGGGCGAGACCGCGGCCGGCCGGCTTTGCGCCGCATGCCGACTCGAGCTCGCCGATCGGCAGGCGAGATCTCGTCATCTCGACCTCGTTGCGCTTGCGGGCGATCAGCGACGCGAGCCCGATCACGATGCCCTCGACAGCGCGATCACGGCTTCGAGCTTCCGGCGCGCCCCGCCGTCGTCGACTGCCCGCGCCGCGAGCCCGACGCCTTCGCGTATCGAGCTCACCTTGCCCGCGACATAGAGCGCGGCACCGGCGTTGGCGAGAACGGCGTCGCGGGGAGCCCCCGCCTCCCCGGCGAGGACCCCGGTGAGGATGGCGGCGTTGCGGGCTACGTCGCCGCCGCGCAGGTCTTCGCGGCGCCAGCTGGCCACGCCGAGTTGCTCGGGGGTCAAGGTGAAAGCCGACACCGTCGAGCGGCGGACCTCGTTGACGAACGTCGTGCCGCTGACGGCGATCTCGTCGGTCCCGTCGCCGTGGACGACGAGTGCGTGCTCGGTCCCGAGCGAGCTCAGCGCCTCGGCAATCACGGGGACATGGCCCTCGGTCGCCACACCGACGACTTGCCGTTTCGCCGACGCCGGGTTCGCCAACGGGCCGATGAGGTTGAAGATCGTCGGCACCCCCAAGGCGGCACGCGTCGCCCCGACCGCCTTGAAGGCCGCGTGGTGGTTCGGCGCGAAGAGGAAACCGAGTCCTACATCTCTTAGGCACCGCAGGAACACCTCGGCGTCACCGAGTACGACGCCGAGCTCCTCCAGCACGTCGGCGGAACCACAGCGCGACGACGCCGACCGGTTGCCGTGTTTGGCGACCGGCGCGCCTGCCGCGGCGGCGACGATCGCCGCGGCCGTCGAGATGTTGAACGTGCCAGCCTCGTCGCCCCCGGTGCCGCAGGTGTCGACGACGTCGGTCCGCCCGACGTCCACCTTCGTCGCGTGGCGGCGGACGACCAGGGCGGCGGCTCCGATCTCGTCGGCGGACTCGCCTTTCGTCCGCAGCGCCGTCAGCAGCGCAGCGACCTGAATCGGGTCGGAGTTGCCGTCGGCGATCTGCTCCATCGCCGCGGTCATCTCGTCACCCGTCAGGTTGCGGCGGGCGGTCGCGGCACGCAGGGCATCGAGGACCGCGTTCATGAGTGGTCCTCCACCTGCGTCAGCCAGTTCGCGAGAAGGTGCTTGCCCTGGGGTGTGAGCACGGATTCCGGGTGGAACTGGACCCCCGTGATCTCGTGTTGCCGGTGCTGGACTCCCATGATCTCCCCTTGATCTGTCCAAGCAGTGACGGCGATCTCGTCCGGCAGGGACGATGAGTCGATGACGAGCGAGTGGTAGCGGCCCGCCACGAACGGGTTCGGCAGGTCCGAAAGGATGCCGGCAGCCAGGTGGTGGATGTCGCTCGTCTTGCCGTGCAGGATGCGGTGGTTGCGCACCACCCGGGCGCCGAAGGCCGCGCCAATCGCCTGATGGCCGAGGCACACCCCGAGCATCGGCACCACGCCGGCGAAGCAGCGGATCAGCTCGACGCTGATGCCGGCCGTCTCGGGCGTGCACGGTCCCGGTGAGATGACGATGCCGTCGGCCCCGAGCCGGCCGACGGCCGCGAGATCGATCGCGTCGTTGCGGTGCACGACGACCGAGGCACCGAGCTCACCGAGGTACTGCACGAGGTTGTAGGTGAACGAGTCGTAGTTGTCGATGACCAAGACGGTGCTCACGGCCGGCCACCCCCGTCGGCGCGGCCTTGGGCCGCGGCCACGGCGGCGAGCAGCGCGTTCGCCTTGTGGACTGTCTCGGCCTGCTCGGTCACGGGGTCGGAGTTGTAGACGACGCCAGCCCCGGCCTGGACGGTGAGCGCGCCGGCGTTGCAGACGAGCGTGCGGATGACGATCGCCATGTCCATGTTGCCGTCGTCGCCGATGTAGCCGACGCACCCGGCGTACGGGCCGCGGCCACGGCCCTCGAGCTCGGCAATGATCTCCATCGCCCGCACCTTTGGCGCCCCGGTCACCGTTCCGGCCGGGAAGACGGCGCGCAGCGCCTCGATTGCGTCGACCGACTCGACGAGTCGCCCGCGCACCTGGGAGACGAGGTGCATGACGTGGGAGTACTTCTCCACCGTCCGGAACAGGTCGACGCGCACGGTGCCGATTTCGGCGACCCGCCCGACGTCGTTGCGGGCTAGGTCGACGAGCATGACATGCTCGGCGTTCTCCTTCGGGTCGGCGAGCAGTTCCGCGACGAGCCGCTCGTCTTCTATCGGCCCGGTTCCTCGCGGACGCGTGCCGGCAATCGGCCGGACGACGATCTGCCGATCGCGGATCCTTGCCAGGGCCTCGGGCGACGATCCGACAAGCGCCAGTTCGCCGTGTTCGAAATAGAACAGGTACGGGGAGGGGTTCAGCTGGCGCAGCACCTCGTAGATCGCCAACGGGTCGATCGCGAGCTCGGTGCGAAAGCGCTGGGAGACGACGATCTGCTGGCAATCACCGGCCTCGATATAGGCCTTGGCGCGCGCGACCGCGGATTCGAATTCGCTGGCGGGGCGTTCCGGCAACACCGTCGCCGGGCCCGAGGAGGTCGCGAACGGCCCAGCGGACCCGCTGGCGGTCGCGGCGGCGCGGATCTCGTGGATGACCGACTCGATGTCCCCTGCAGCAGCGGCGTAGGCGGCGTCGAAGTCCCCCGAGGGTTCGATCCTCGACTCGACGGTCACGTGGACGACCTCGAGGCGGTGGTCGAAGGCGACGATCACCGCGCAGCGGACGAACAGCGCGTCGGGGAATCCCTCGGGTGAGGAGAGGACGGGAACACGCGGCTCGATGAGATGCGCCGTCTCGTAGGAAAGGAAACCCACAAGTCCACTCACGAAAGGCGGGGCACCGTCGTCCGACACGTGTTCGCGAGTTGCGAGCTCGCGACGCATCTCGTCGTACGGATCGCCGAGATCCCTGCCGAACGACCAATCCACGACGGGAGCACCGCCGCAACCGAGAAATGTCCAGCGGTCCCGGTCTTCGTCGTGCGCTACAGACTCGAACAGGAACGCCGCGCCCGGCCGGCGCCGCAGCACGGAGAAGGCGGTGACAGGCGTGATGTCACCGGTGGGAATGACCGCCCTGACGACTGTGGTGTGCGCGGCACCCGGAGTCTGCGCCCCCCGACCGAACGAATCTCGATCGGGAACGAGGCTCAGCTCAGAGTTGCCAAAGACACCTCGCCGCCGACACACCCTCGCGCGGCACGTTGCACGCGGCGTTTCGCAGCGGCACGGAGGCGTGCGTCAGATTCGACATGGCGGCAACCTACCAAGCGTTCCCGAGGACTGTCCAACCGCGTGTCGAGCCGGCGCCCGGCATGGGCACGGTCACGCAGCCTCTTTGTCGGCTCGACGCGACCAGCTTGGGAAAGTCGGCCCGCGTTGTCGTAGAGGATGAGCGTGCACTCGATCCCACCGCAATGCAAGAGGACGGGTAGACGGTAGTTGCGGGAGCTCTTGAAGCCGTGCCCGCAGCCGGAGCTGTGGACAGCCACGAGAATGGCGAGGCCCCTGGCCGCGCCGTTGGATGCCTATCGGAGCACGGTCAGCTGTTCATGCGCCCCAGTTCGTTGAGAAGAGCCGCTTTCGCCAGTGCAGTTGTATGTCGTTGTTGCGATGCGCTGCCCGCCGGTCCCGATGAGCAGCATCGCTATGGCTGAGACGCCCGCGCCCGGTTTCAACCAGGGGGAGGATCGGCCGCGGTTGGTGCCAGCCTCTGCGGCCGGCGACGCGACGTCTGGCCGAGCATGGCCGCGACCTCGCATGCCGGCACCGCAGGTGAAAAGAGGTAGCCCTGCCCGAGCTCACAGCCAAGGTGGCGGAGGAGTTCGAGCTGAGCTTGCGTCTCGATCCCCTCGGCGAGCACGGTCATGTTGAGCTTCTGGCCCAGCGAGACGATCGCCTCGAGCAACGTGTCATTGCGGGCGCTCGCCGCCGATGGGCTGACGAACGACCGATCAATTTTGATGATGCATGGACGCAAGAGCGCCAGGTAGGAGAGCGAGGAGTACCCGGTGCCGAAGTCGTCGAGCGCGATGGTCACTCCGAGCCGGTCGAGGTGCTGGATCACGCTCTTTGCCCCGACGACGTCGGCGAGAACCACACTTTCGGTGATTTCGAGGATGACGCGCTCTGGTGCAACTCCGTTGGTCGCCAAGAGCGACTTGATCATCGACATCAGGTCCGGGTCGTGGAACTGGCGCGCAGAGAGGTTGACGGTGACATAGGGCAAGGTGGCAGAAGCACCGATTGGCCCCCAGGAGCTCGCATCGATGATGGCGTTTTTGAGGGCGAACGAGCCCAGCTGAAAGATCAGATCACTCTGTTCTGCAAGCGGGATGAACACGTCGGGGGGTACCTGTCCCCGCTCGGGGTGTTGCCAGCGCGTCAGTGCTTCGAAGCCGACTATTCCCTTCGTGGTGAGCTCGACTCTCGCCGAGCTGAGCTTGACGATGGGCTGATAGTGCATCGAGAGCTCGCCAGAGTGAAGAGAGTGGTCAAGCTCCTGGGCGAGGGCGAAGCGGCTGACCGCCCTCTGGCGCATGGCGGGGGTGTAGAGGAGTTGGCGACCCTTGCCCAGGCGCTTGGCCTCATAAAGGGCGACGTCGGCATCTTGGAACCGACAGCCCGGCAGCATGACAAGTTCTGATGCCGAGATACGTCAATCCATACCGAATTGCCGTCGAAGGGGCCTTTCAGCGACACATTCCCCCCGCTGCGCCGGGAAGCGCCGCTTTACCTGCGCTTTCGCGAGGAGGCAGCCGAAGTCCGGTCCAAGTGGGCCCGTCCTCGTGGCAGTGACAATCGCTGTACCGATCCTCATACCGCCGGCGACGGCCGTCGTTGATACCGACCCATCTCCCAGCTGAGCGACTTCCTTCGACGGACCGTGCCGATCGTCCATCACGACGACGTCGAAGTTGCCAACCTCGCGGCTCGGTGCGGACGACCGGAAGTCTGCGGCTCCCGCTGCGGTTGCGGCGCGAAAGGGCCCCCGAGACGTGCCTTTGGCACGTCTCGGGGGCCCGATCTGAGATGAATTCCGGCAGCGACCTACTCTCCCAGGGGGTTGCCCCCCAAGTACCATCGGCGCGGGCGGGCTTAACTTCCGTGTTCGGGATGGGAACGGGTGTTTCACCGCCGCCATGGCCACCGGAAACCTGAGCTCTCGAGCGACCCGGATGCAACAAAATCCGGCCCGCTCCAAGGAACACGCAACCGCGGTCCCCTTGAGCCTTCCATAGCGAGCACGAGCGAGAGTCCAAGCCCTCGGCCGATTAGTACCGGTCGGCTGAAC
>Ga0187877_1001176_pt1 | contig 28471 bp, 20 predicted proteins | sample June2016WEW_17_1_3_FD_132430 | JGI IMG/M metagenome (GOLD analysis project Ga0187877, IMG submission 132430) | Peatland microbial communities from SPRUCE experiment site at the Marcell Experimental Forest, Minnesota, USA - June2016WEW_17_100 | ecosystem: Environmental > Terrestrial > Soil >...
CTTGTCTTCCACGGGCGCGCGGGGATTCCCCGATAGATCGTCCAGGGCTCGGTAGATCGGGTGACCAGCGCGCAGGAACCGACCACGCAGCCTTCCCGCAGCGTCACGCCCGGGTGAATTACGGCGTTGGTGCCGATACTGGCAAAGGCCTCGAAGATAATCGGCTCGACGCAAACCACATCACGGAACTGGGCGGGAGCCAAGCCCGCCAAGCCGGCCCCCATGAACTGGTCACTCGCGCAGAGCAGGCGGCTGCCGGCCCCAATGGTGTTGAAGCCGGCCATCCGGAGCAGGGCGGGCGCGCCGCCAATGACCGTCACGTACGGGCCGATGTGGATATAGTCCCCCAACGTGGCGGCGGTGGTGCAGTAGAAGCCGGTGTCGATGGCGATGTGGCTGCCGAGGCGGACGAGCTGCGGGCGGCGGATTTCGACGTTGGCGCTGACAAAGACATCCTCGCCGCAGGCCGCCAAGCGGGTCAAATCGTACTTAGGCGAATCCAGTTTTTCGGGCTGAGGGCGTTCGGGATTCATGATGGCGGCGCGGCGAAGTTTCTCTGTGTCCGCGGGGCGCGGGCGTGGCGCCGCGCGGGCGGGAGCTGATTCCCCACAAGTCGATCACGACCGAGCCGGCCGGGAACCTCAAGTGCTGGTAGGCCCGGTGCGGCACGGCGATGAAGATGACCTCCGCGCGGCGGCACAACTCCTCCTTCGATACGAAGGTGGGGTCCTTGACGTACTCATCCGAGTAGAGGACCTCGCTGCCCTCGAATCGCAGGATTTTGCCAAGCTTATACGAGAGCGAGTCGCGGATGTCATCGGACTCGGCTTTGAAGGCCATGCCCAGGATGCCGGCCTGCTTGCCTTTCAAGGGCATTTGCCGGCGCAGTTGGTCCACCAGGAAGTTGGGCAGACCTTCATTGATGGTCATGGCCACCTGGCCCAGCGGGAAGGAGTGCCGCCCAAAGGCAAACAACTGCATCGTGTCCTTCATGAGACAGGGTCCCGCGGCGAAGCCGGGGCCGGGAATGTGGGACATGCGCGGGTAGCCCTGGCGCATTTTCTCGAGCAGCGCCAGGTAATCGACACCGGCCTGGGCGCACATCATGTAGAGTTGGTTTGTGACCGAGAACATGATGTACCGGAAGGTATTGCAGATCAGTTTGGCGAACTCAGCCTCGATCGGGCTCATCTCGATCACCTGTGGCGAAACGCGCGAAAACAGGTCCCGCGCCACTCGCAGCGCCCGGGGTGATGTTGCCGAGATGAACTGGGGAATACTCTGAATCTCGACCACCCCTTTGCCCTGGGCCACGCGCTCCGGGCAGAAGGCCAAGCCGGCTTTCCAACCGCGTTGCCGCAGGTAGCGCTCGAGAAAATCGGTCACTCCTGGCGCGACGGTCGAGCGGAGGATTATCGTCTGCTCATCGGTGAACAAAGGCAGGAGGGTGTCCATGCACCGGGTGAGCAGGCCGAAGTCGGGATTGTGGAACTCGTCGATCGGCGTCCCGATGGTCACGACGACCGCCGGAATGCCGCGCAAGTCAGCGGGGTTTTGCGAGAACCCGAGAGTGCCGGCTTGGAGGGCCGCGCGCAGCAGCGTCTGGCCTTTCTCCTCGATGAAGGGCAAACGTCCCTGGCGCAGGGTCTTGAGGGCGCTTTCGTTGATATCGTAGATGAGCGTCCTGAGTCCGCGATGGGCCAGCACCAGCGAGAGCGGAATCCCAACCCGTCCTGCCCCGCCAACCACCGCGACATCGTAAGCGGATTTCATGTTGTCGATAATCGTGGGGTGCTTGGTTCATCGGTTCAAGCGCAAATTGCGGGTCATAATTTGCGCGGGCGCACGACAGGTTTCTTCCAAGGCTCCCGCCTGCCGCATTTATGCGGTAGCGAAGAATCCTGTCGTGCCCACAACGCGTGCTTGCCATTGAGCCGGAGCGGTTTACGATACGGTCCGGTGTGACAAGCAAGACCCAATATCCGATACAGCGCGTTTTTCGGGGCCTTTTCATCGCCGTCCTGCTTCTTGCAGTGTCCGGCGGCTCGGTTGCCGCCGCTCCGGCGGGCACGGCTTTCACCTATCAGGGCAACCTGGCCGCCGGCGGCCACCCTGCCAGTGGCCTCTATGACTTCCAATTCTCCCTTTGGGACGCCGCCACCGAAGGCAATAGCGTCGCCGGTCCGCTCTCAACCAACGGCGTTGAAGTGACCAACGGTCTTTTCACCGTCTCGCTGGACTTTGGCGCCGGGGTCTTTGGCGGGCAGGCCAAGTGGCTGCAAATTGCCGTGCGGACCAACGGCGGCGGGGATTTTACTGCGCTCGGCCCGCTCCAGCCGCTCACCGCGTCTCCATTCGCACTTTACGCGCTCAACGCGGACCTGAGCGGGCCGATTATTGCCACCAATCCGGCCAACCAGCTCCAAGGTGTTTTTGCCGGCAATGGCGCCGGCCTCACCAACCTGAACATCACCGCCGGCCAACTGGCCGGGCAGAGCGTTTCGCTCACCAATCTGACGCTCGACAACTCTCTGCGAATCGCTTGCGGCGATATTGACGCTTACGGCATCAACCGCTTTGGCTGGACGCACACCCTGGCAAAGCTCTCCACCAATGGTCCTCTCGTTCTGGCCGTTGTGGGCAACGGCTGGGCGCAAGACTCCGACTTTGGCGGTTTCGTGACCAACCTGCTGGCCTACAAACCCCTGGCCGGTTACGCATCCGATGTTCTCTACTACATGCCTGCCTACATCGGCTACGGCCCGTTCACCGGCTTGGACACGGCCCTCTACGTATCCGGGGATGATACCAACTGGCATGGCTCCTATTTCGTTCTGACCAACACCGGCAGCATCAGCGCCCTGGAACAGGTCGTGGTTTCGGATATCTGCGGCATCCATTATCTGGCCAACCCCAAAGGCGGTTCTTTCGCCCTGGAAATTCGCACCAATGGGGCCTCGACCTACGACTTCACGAACCTGGACAACACCTGGACCTCTGTGGCCAACGCCAGCGCCGTCAACCCGCTTTGGGAGGGAAGGACGCTGTGGTGGACCAACACCAGCCCGGTCCAAACCCAGGTGCGGGTGCGAGCCACCAGCCCGGGCCGGACCCCGATTGTCGGACATGCCCAATGGAACAGCACCGTCACAAACGGCGTGGTTCTGTGCCAGTATGCCCACCAAGCCTCGGGCAATTGGTGGAGCTACACCGACACCAACAGGGTTTTCCCGATCTGGAGGGTTTGGCAACCCGACCTGGTGCTTTGGACGGGAGGATTCGATAATTCGCGCTCCGCGGATCTGGTTGGAACGTTGACCCTGCTGCGAAACGGCTTTCCCGGAGCGGACGTGGTCGATGTGGCTACGCATGTAGTCTCTGCCACTTACAACTACATTCTTGAGCGCCAGTTTTGTTTCGCCAACGGCATCCCCTGCTTTGACGGCCAGGCGGCATCAATTGCGGCCTGGGGAGGCTACGACAACGGGGTCGCCCTTGGGCTTTACGAGGATACAGCCCACCTCACGCCCGAGGGATACGCCACTTTCAGCCAACTCCTCTGGAGCTGGATGGGGCTGACGAGTGATTCCCCGGCCAGCCGGCTGGCGATGGTTGGCAATGGGGTCACCACCAATATCTCAGTCTCGGGAGGCGTGACTCTTTATATTACCAACGGGCAAATCTGGAAAGTCACTGTGCCATAGCGGCAGACGTTGGCTGCCTTCTTTCATCCCTCCGGTATGCAGCCGGCGGCTACCCGGTTTCATCTCGCGGCGGGGGGCTCGGGGCTTTGTTGGCGGCGGACTTGAGTTTCCACCCCAGGCGCAGGATCGCCCAGTGGATGGGCAATGCTCGGGCGCGCAGGCGGGAGAGGAGGCGGTACTTGGATTTGAAAATCATCAGGGTGGAAGACTCAGCGCCGCCGAACCGCCGTTTGAAATCCATCGTGCCGGCCAGGTTGTACGACTTCATGCCGCGGGCCTTCCAGTATCGCATGGCATGCCATTGGAGCAATTCGTTGGGATGGAGGTGTTGATGCTCGCGCCAACTGGCGCCCGCCCAATAGAAGGCGGCCGGCTCCAGCCCGATATAAACGCCGGTGGCGACGCACTGTCCACCCGGCGCCCGCGCCCGGAGCAGGAGCAGCCCGCCCGTGGGCGCCAGGTGCCTGATCAACGCGCGCACGCGCTGGGCGCCGAAGTGGGGAACCATTCCCTGCTTGGCAAACACGTCCTTGAATTGAGCGGCAAACTCGTCGGCAAACCCTTCGTCATGGGCCTCCTCGATCACCACGCCGTGCTTTTCCGCCCGCCGGATGTCCCGGCGGCGGTAGCTGTTCATGTTGTTCAAGAGGGTCTCCTCGCTCAGGGCGAGGTCGTTGATGATGGTCGCGTGGACCTCGTGACCGAAGCCCAGGCCCTGGATGTCTTCCAACCGGACATGCGAATCAGTCACCTCGACGTGGATGCACCCCAACTCCTTGAAGGCATAATCGGAGAGCGCCTCCAGGGCCAGGCGCCGCGGCACGTCCGGGCGCAGGTTGAACCCCATGTAAGGCGTGGACCAACCTCGAAACGGGCTGCCCAATATTTTGCAGCCGAACTTCCGGACGATGAGCCCGCTAAAGTATCCCAAGACCTCATCCCCGGCCTTCAGCGCAGCGATCATGGGTTCCCCGCGCTGGTCCTCAGCCAGGAAGGAGAGGTAGGCCGGGCTTTGGTGCGGGATTCGATCCGGCGAGGCGGCCAGGGCCTTTGCCCACTCGGCAGCGTTGAACTTGACACGTTCGAATCTGGCCATTCGTCACTCTCCGCACTGGAACACGTAAAAGGCCTGTCCCCAATATCCCGCCTGGCTGACGGCTTGAAAGGCCCCGTTTTCGGCAAATACGGGCGCGTAGCTATCGGGCACGAGCACTCGCTCGGCATAGATGATCGTCATCACCTTGTTGAGGCTGCGAGCCCGCGCCGCCATGATGTCCAGGACCGTGCGCGTCAAATCCCGCGAAAAGGGCCGGAGCATCAGGAAGAGGTCGGCGTCGGTCTGTCCGCAGAAGACCAGGGCATCCATTTGGACGATGTCAATGGGGGAGAGCTTTCCCGAAGGGGGGCGGCAGCGCGCGATGTTCCGGCGGGCGGCCGCGCAGAATTCAGCGGCCAGGTCCACTCCCGTGACCTTGTCGAATCCATACTCGGCCGCCAGGATGCAGGCGCGGCCCAGGCCGCAGCCCACATCGACAAAGTGCAGGTTCCGGGGAAACCTGGATTTTCTGAGGAACTTGCGGAAACCCCAGCCGTTGATGGGGCCATACTGGGTGGCGTCGAGCAGCCTGGAGCGGTCAAAGGACGTGCCGGACAGCAAGATGATCCCGCTGGTCTGAATCCGGTACCGCCGATCGAAGCATTTCAGGTATTTCTCGTCCAACGACGCCAACAGGGTGGAGAGAGCAGGGCCCAAACCTGCGCGCTGCAGGAGGGTGGCCAGCCTTTTGGATGCCGAACCCACGGTGTGATGTCCCAAGAGACGCGACATGGAGGGGCAACGAGGCAAAGCGGAGACTAAAAAACCAAAAAGTCAAATGGCGTCTTCACCACGATGGTTTATCGCAGCGGGGCGAGGGTTGGCAACGAAAAAAGAAATCGGTTGCGCTGAGGGACGGGTTTTGTGCTATTCTGGTTGCGAAATGACAGGTTTCTATAATCGTTCAATCTCATGACGAGCGCCTCCACCTTGTTGCGGTCGTTGCTGGTCTATGGGCTGTGCCTGCCCCTGGCGGTATTCCTGGGCTACCTGCTGGCCACACCGCTGGACGGCACCACGTTTGTCGCCGTCATGATGGTCTTGTTCGTCCTGATGATCCCACTGATCCTGCGGTGGCATCATGTGTGGCTGATCGCCTCCTGGAACATGACCGCCGTGATCTTTTTTTTGCCGGGGAGCCCCCAATTGTGGATGGGCATGGCCGCCCTCAGTTTGCTGATGTCCGTCCTCCAGCACATGTTGAACCGGGATCAAAGATTTCTTTGGGTGCCTTCGATAACTTTATCTTTGATTTTCCTGGGATTGGTAGTCATGGTCACCGCGCGGATGGCCGGCGGCTTCGGCCTGCGGGCCTTTGGCAGCTACGTCCATGGAGGCAGGCGCTATTTCTCGCTGCTCATCGCGATCATGGGCTACTTCGCCCTGACGGGCCGGCGCATTCCTCCGGAACGGGCCTTCCTCTACGTTTCGCTTTTCTTCGTCGGCTATGCGACGCTGGCCATCGGCAGCCTGGCCGGGACCATTAGCCCGGTTTTCAATTTCCTGTTCCTCCTTTTCCCGGTGGAAGACCTCGCCGCTCTGAGGAATGACCCGGTCGGCGCCACCAGCCTGATCATGCGCTCGGGCGGATTGAATATGTTGGGGTGGGGCGTCTTGTGCGCCATGCTGGCCCGCTACAATCTCCAAGGCGTCTTGGACATGCGCCGGCCGCTCCGGTTGCTGTTCTTTGCGGGCTTCGTCTTTATTGGGGCGTTGGGCGGATTCCGCTCCATGATGGTTCAGTTGTTTCTTTTGACCGGCGCTCTCTTCTGGCTGGAGGGCCTTTATCGGACCCGGGCGCTCCCGGTCGCAACCACCATGGCCCTTCTGGGCGGGGCCCTGCTGATGGGTCTTGCCCCGCACCTGCCCCGCTCGGTCCAGCGCTCCCTGGCCTTCTTGCCCATCGACATCGATCCGGCCGTCAAATTGGACGCGCATTACTCGAACGAATGGCGGCTCAGAATGTGGGAGGAAGTCCTGCCGGAAGTCCCGCACTACCTCGTCCTGGGCAAGGGCTACGGCTTCGACCCCAAGGATGTCGACATCGCCCGAATCAGCCTCCGCTCCACTAGCACCGCCGAAGGCACCGAGCTGGTGGGCGACTACCACAACGGCCCGCTGTCGGTCATTATCCCCTTTGGGATTTTCGGGACGATCGGCTTTTTCTGGTTCCTTATGGCCTCAGGCCGCGTGTTCTACTTGAATTACAAATATGGCGATGCGGCCCTCAAGACCATTAACACGTTCTTGTTTGCCTTTTACATCGCCAAGTTCATCTTCTTCATGACCATTTTTGGCTCGCTCTACGTGGACCTGGCAGCGTTCGCCGGCATTGTGGGCTTGAGCATCAGCCTCAACGGGGGCGTCGCCCAACGCCAGGCCGTGGCGCCCGAGCCCGCCCAACTCATCAACCGGTTCCGCCTGTCTCCGGGCCTGCGCAAACCGGTGGGCGCTTGACCGCCGCCATCCGGTAGGCGCTCAGGAAGTTGCGGGCCATGCGGGCGGCAGAGAGATAATCGCGGCTTTGGGCCAGGGCGGCGGCATCCACCTGTCCGCGGCTGAACAACGGATGCCGCACCGCCATCCTGAGTGCGGCCACGAATCCCTCGAGATCACCCGGCGGGAACAGCAACCCATTCTTGCCGGCAAAGACATAGTCCGGCACGCCGCCGGTGCTCGAGGCCACCACTGGCACCCCCGCCACAACGCATTCCTTCACGGCGTTGGGACTGACGTCCGCCCGCGTGGGCAGGAGCATGAGCGTGGCGGTTTCCAGCTCCTGCGCCACTTCGCGCGGCAGGATGTGCTGCTTGAACTCCACCCGTTCCCAGAGGGCCGCAGACACCATCGGCCTGACTCTCCCCAGGTAATCCAAATTGGGCCCGCAGATCACCTCCAGGGTAAAGGCCAGCTCCTGCCTGAGCCGATCCAGCCCTTGGAATAACAAATCCGTGCCTTTGCGAAAACCGAGCGTCCCGATCGAGATAAGCCGCATCGGCTCAAGCTGGGGCCGGCGGCGGACCTGGAAGAAGGCCTGGTTGGGAGCGTGTTCGGCCTGCTGGATGCGGATTCGGGGATACCGCGCCTTGAGATAGCCTACGGCATAGTTGGATTCCGTGGTCACGACGGGGGCGCGGCGCAGGCAGAGCGGTTCGAAGTGCTCGATGAACCGATCGTAGCGGTCCATCGGCACCCGCTGGCGATACCACCCCAGAAGCCCCTGCACGGTCATCAGGTATGGCCGGCCCAGCCGATGGGCCACCAGCGGCGCGCCTTTCTCCATTCCCCAGGCATGGACCAGGTCCGGCTCAATCCGGCGGCAGACCCGCCCGATGAGCAGCGTGTCCGCCCAGAACAGCGAACCGACCCGCAGCCACGGAGGGGCTTTCAAGACATGAAAGACCGTCCCGTTCCGCTCGAATTGAACGGCCCGTTCCAGCTCACGGCGCAGAAGTATCACATGCACCCGGAGCGCCGGGTCCCTCTCGAACTCGGAAAGCAGCACCATCTGCCATGTGGCCGGATGCCGCCGCGGCGAGGCGCGCAACGCCTCGGGCAGGTCCGGCAGCCACTCGACCGGAAAGTCGGAAATCCAAGCTACAGTTAACGGTTTGTCAGCCACTTCAAGCGCCCGAGCCTAACTGCTCGGCACAACCGGCACAACCCGGAACGAATCACAAAGATTCCTTGCAACCGCCCTTACGGATGATTAGAGTCCCATCCGACTCGGCCAGCATTTGCACAATCACAACCAACGCAGCCGTCGAGCCTCCGTTTTATGAACTGGAATGTCCAACCCGCAACCCAGGGCCAACCCAGCCATCAGGAGGAGGTTGGCCGGCCGGCTCAACCTCCACCGGCCCCACCCCCGCCGGAATCCTCCGCCCGCCCGCGCCAGGGAATCTCGATCGGCAAAACACATGTGGTCACTCAAGAGAACGGCAAGGAGACGGAGATCGAGGTGTTTACGATGAGCCTGGGGGCTGAGACCATTGAGTTGCTCCCCTTGAGGAACTGGGGGCAACTCGATACCTATAAGTGGGGGGTTCGTGGAAAACTGCCCGGAACCCCGGCCGGTTTGGATATTGCCTTCGACCATGTGAAGATGCTCGGTCAGACCGCATCCACAAAGGAGCCCGAGGGTTGCTCGAAGCTCGAGGGGCTTTTCAATGAGTGGCTTGCTTTGGAGAGAGAGAACCTGGAGCTGGCAAAGAAGAAAGATCACCCCAAGCAACGCCCGCCAGCCCAAGACTCCTCCGGCTCGCCCGAACAACGGGGGGCGCACTTCCGTGTGGAACTGGACACCACAGGGCAAGTCCATATCCGGCGTCTGCAAGGCAAAGAGATCGTGGCGGAAATCGGCCTGAATATGCCTGGGTTTAGCGGCTTGTCCAGCCAGGGATTGATGCGCAAACCCCGGAAAATGCAGGTCGGCGTACTGCATGACTGGGTGGAACTGGACGGCGAGCTTTTCAGCTTCGAGAAAGGCAATAATGACGCAGCCAAACTCGAGAAAACGCTCAATGGGAAATACCTTCCCGAAGCCGCCCTGGGACGGGGCAAGGACGTGGTGATATTTGCCAATGCCGCCTCCTCGACCGGCTTCGACATCCAGTTTCCCGTCACGCAGGCGGGCGTGCTGAACAATCGCAGGCGCCCCTTAAACGAGGATTCACTGGCGTTGTTGCAGGACCCCAACGCGTGCGGGGTGTTGCACAAGGCAATCGTCATTAAACTGACGCGGCCCAGCCTCGTCTTCAAGCTAAAGACTCCCGATGGAGGAGAACGGTATCTTGAACGAAGCGCCGAACACACCGTCACGGTGACCGGTGATGATGGCGGGCAGAAGCTCATCGACCTCAGCCAGCCCGTCAGTTATCTGCGCCTGAGCCCGGTCGAACTGACTGCCGTTTTCAACCACTCCGCCATCAATCGGCACAGCCAGGCCGCTGAGGCCGCTGAGGCCGCCGGCGGCCTAAAGCAGGCCGCCCCGCCACCGCCTGCCCACGAACCGGGCGGCGCCGGCCTCTTGACTGCGGGTCCGCCCGCCCTCCCGCCCTCCGGAGAGGCGCGCGGCCAGAGGCCCCCTGAACCGGCCTGCCAGGAGGCCCAGGCTGCCGCTCCGGCCCAGGTCATCATCTCAACGCCCGTTCCAAAAACGGCAGAGGCCCTCTCTCAGCCTGAGGGCGCGCCGGCCGAAGACCGGAGGCCTGTTGCCGAGCCCGTCACCGAAGGGACCGCGCCCTCGGCAGCACCCTCCAAGGACGCCCCGGAACAGGCCGGCGAACAGGGCGTCACCCCCGCGGTCCAGGCCAAGCCGCAGCCCAATTCATGGCTTGAAAATGTCCTGGCACAACCACCGATCAGACATGCTTGGTTGGCAAGCCTGGTGTATAGTAAAATTGCCGAGAGATTCGGCAACTCGCGCGACGCCACATTCGGGCTGAGCAGATGCTGGGCCGTCGCCCTGGATGAAACTGAAGATATTGCCGATCCTGCCTTCAAAGGGATCTTTCTAACCGAAAAACACGGGCTCGGCTTTCTGTGCCGGGAACAGATGGCTCGTTTTAATCAGGGCGTCGCCTTCATCGGAACCCAGGAATCGGCCATCCAGGGCATTGGCGTGAGCCTGCTGGGTGTCGGTTTCGATGTTCAACAGCGCGTTGTGCTTGTCATCACCGATGACTATCGCAAGAAATTCGGCGTTCCGGATCAAACCCTGGCGCAGGAGCTCGGACGTCTCGAGGAATATGGCGCCGTCATCATGAGCGTTAAAGAGGTCCTCCACAGCCAGGACCCGATCGAGGTCCTTTGGACCGTCCCGGCCGCGCAAGAAAACTCCGACGATCCCCGGATCATCGAGAGCATCCGACCGACAGTGGTCCATCCCGGAGCCGTTGGTGTCGTCGACTGACCGGCGGAAATTCCCCCTCTCCTTGGGGAGAGGGCAGGGGTGAGGGGGAACGTGGCGGCGCTTTTCCAGGCCAACCTCGGCAAGAACAATAAGCGCCCTGCTGAACAGTTACCTTCAGTTTTCCACCCGCCACGCTGCAAACAGTGCATCCTAACCGGCCGAAGGTCGCAATCGCCGGAGGCCCTGCGGCCTATTTCAACCTTGCCGGAAGGCGGTCGTTCGTTTAGGAACCGGCGGTGCTCTTGAAGACAATCCTCGGCTGCCTGGCGGTCTTGAGCCTTGGGCTGATGCTCTGGCAATGGTGGGTGGCCTGGCGTTTCCCGCTCCACCGGCGGGTGAGCGCCTCTGGCTTCTTCCCGGCCCTGACCTTGCTCAAGCCGCTCAAGGGGTGTGACGAGATGACGGAAGATTGCCTGCGCAGTTGGCTGGCCCAGGAGTACCCGGGGCAGGTGCAAGTTCTGTTCGGAGTGGCCGAGGCGGACGACCCCGTCTGCGCGTCGGTGCGCCGGCTGCTCACGCAGTTCCCGGATGCCGAGGCGCAACTGGTGGTCTGCGGTCCTCTCCCGGGGGCGAATCTTAAAGTTTCCAAGCTGGTGGAACTCGAGCGCCTCGCCCGGCACGAGCTGCTCATCATCAGCGATGCCGACGTGAAGGTGACGCCGGATTTCCTGGCGAATATTGTCGCCCCGCTGCGCGAGGCCGAGGTGGGGCTGGTGAGCTGTTTTTATCGCCTGGCCAATTCCACGACCCTGGCCATGCGGTGGGAGGCGCTGGCTGCGAATGCCGACTTTTGGAGCCAGGTGCTCCAGGCCCGCAGCCTCAAGCCGCTGGATTTCGCCCTGGGCGCCGTGATGGCAACGCGCCGCCGGCAACTCCTGGAAATCGGCGGCTTCCAGGCCCTGGCCGATTGCCTGGCCGACGATTACCAGTTGGGCCACCGCATCGCCCGGCGCGGCTATCGCATCGAACTCTCACCCCTGGTGGTCGAGTGCTGGTCCGCCCCGATAGGCTGGGCGGCCGTGTGGAAACATCAACTGCGCTGGGCCCGCACGATTCGCGTCTGCCAGCCGGTCCCGTATTTCTTGAGCATCCTGAGCAACCCGACGCTCTGGCCGCTGGTCTGCCTGGCTGTCAATCCGACCGGTCCGGCTCTCCTCTTCGGCCTGGCTTGCTGGGCCGTGCGCATGGCCACGGCGGTCGACTTGCAGGCCAGGCTTGAACGCAGTCCACAGTCCACAGTCCACAGCCCACAGCCTGCCTGCCGTAGCGCCGGCGAAGGCAGGTCCACAGTCCACGGTCCGCATTCCACGGTCCACAGTCCAGAGGCCGCAATCCGCAATCAGGAGCTTGGGGGATGGAGCCGGGTGCGGGGTGGATGGCTGGCGCTGCTCAAGGACTTGTTGCAAGCGGCCATTTGGCTGCTGGCTTTCACCGGCAACAGCATCGAATGGCGCAGCCGAAAGATGCGGCTGCGGCGGGACGGATCGATCGTGCCGAACAGGAGATAACGGAGGAAACAGAGATGAAACCGGCGAGGACGTGTGTTCAAGCCCGCTCAATTCGACCAGCAGGGGCGTGACTCCTCATCGCCCCCCGCGATCATTTAGTCCAAGGCCCTTTTTCTCCGTTCTCTCCGTTTTCTCCTGTTCAACTCCGGTCGGATAAGCGGCTAAGCCGTCAACGTCCACGGGCTGCGCATCGGGCGGGAGAGCAGGGCATTGGCGGAGTCGTCATTCTCAAACCGCTCGGTCTTGGGATCCCATTTGAGCTTGCGTCCGAGCCGGATGGCGATATTGGCCAGGTGGCATACCGTGGAAACGCGGTGGCCGATATCCACGGGAAAATAGGGGTCCTTGCGGCTTTTGACGCATTTCAAGAAATCATCGTGCTCGCCTTCGAGGTTGGTGTAAAGGTGGAGCTCGTTTGGGCCGATGGGCGAGTTGAGGATTTCCGCGGAGCTGGCCTCGACCTTGGCGCGCCAGCCGCGGTTGCCGACCCAGCCGTCCGTGCCGATGAATTTGATGCTCGGATTGCCAGGGTTGCACGTCATGACGACGCCGTTGGCGTAGCGGTAGGTGACCTTGTAGTCCTTGACCGTGTTGAACAGACCGCTTTCCCAGTGGTTGCCGACGCCCTCGATCTCGACCGGGCCGGTCCGTTCGGTGTCATTGGCCCATTGGGCGGTGTCGAACAAGTGGGCGCCCCAATCGCAGATAATCCCGCCCGAATAATCCCAGATCCAACGGAAGTTGAAGTGGACGCGGTCTTTGGTGTAGGGCGCCTCGGGCGCCGGGCCGAGCCACATCTGGTAATCCAGCTCGGGCGGGATGGGCTGGGGAGTCGGGTCGCCGGCAAACGTCGGCTGTTTGGGAAGGATGACTTCGATCTTCTGGAGCTTGCCGATCCGTCCGTTGCGCACCAACTCGGCTATCCGGTGGTACTCCGGCACGGCGCGGTCCTCGGTGCTGGTTTGGAAGACCTTGCCGAGTTTGCGCATGGTGTCGATGAGGATCCTGCCCTCGCCGATGGTCAGCGTCGGCTTCTCGCATTGGACATCTTTGCCGGCGCGGGCGGCCATGACGCTGATGAGGGTGTGCCAATGGTCGGGCGTTGAGATCATGACGGCATCGACGTCCTTGCGGGCCAGGACCTCGCGGAAATCCTTGGTCGTGGAGCAGTCCTCGTTGTCGTACTTGGAGTCGGTCATCATCTTGGCCCGGCGCATCCGGGCGCCGTCCACATCGCAGACGACGATCACTCTCGCTTCTTTCAGCTCGAGGTATCTTTGGAGATTCCACGTAATCCCGTGGTCCCCGGTGCCGATGAAGCCGATGGTGATCTTGTTGCTGGGGGCGTCGGCGCCCAGGACGGATGCCGGGACGATATAGGGCAGCGCCAGCCCGGTCGCAGCCGTGCGCACAAATTGCCGCCGATTGATCTTCTTCATAGATTCCTTGCGTGGATATTGGTTTGCCCATTGAGCTTAGTGTGGCGACCCCGAAATGGCGATACATTTCTGCGCGCATCCCACCTGCGAGCGGGAGCGATTCGATGAGGAGTTGGCTGCCAAGCATTATCTGAAAAACGCGAATGCCGTTGGGCGAGTGCTGCGTTATGTTGCCGAATATCGGGGCCAATGGGTGCCGCTGCTGGTGTTCAGTTCGGCCGCCTTTCATATACGGCTCCATCTTGTGCGCCGTGGCGGGCATGGCGGCGTATCGGGCGACCCTCTTGCCCACCCCACCCCTTCATCGCCTTCGGGACTTTGTCACTAGCCGTGCCATGAGCGACGGTGAGCACACCTTCGTGCTGGCGGGCCAGAGCTTTGGCGGGCAGATCGACCTGTTTGTCAGGGGGATGGGCAGGGAGGGACCCCGCACTGGCTGGCCAACGCGGCCCGCCTTGCCCGCCATTGCGCGTTGTAGTTGGGCCTCCACTCGTGGAAACGGCCCAGTTTGTGCAGCACCTCCGGGTTGGCAATGGCAATTGGCAAACCACCGGTACAGGCCCGCACCGCTTCCTCTCCCACGCTCTTTTTCAGCTCCTTTAACGAATCCTCGGAATACCACGCGGCGTGGTCGCTCACAATCACCCGGGGATGCTCTCGCAAGGGCGAACCGGGCGCCAACGGCTCTGTTTCGAACACATCCAGGCCAGCCGCAGCCACGTGGCCGCTCGCCAGCGACTCGGCCAGCGCCGCCTCATCGACCAACGGTCCACGGGCAGTGTTGATGAGCATGACTCCAGGCTTCATCGACGCCAATTCTCGTCGCCCGATCAAATGACGGGTCTCCGGCAGGAGCGGCGCGTGCATCGAGACATAATCTGATTCGTGGCAGAGCGTCGGCAGGTCCACCAGTTCCACTCCCAGTTCGGCGGCCTGCTCTGGTGGGACATACGGATCGAGCGCCAACAGGCGCAGGTTCCAGCCACCGAGCTTGCGGGCCACCGCCCGTCCGATATTCCCCAGGCCGACCAGTCCCAAGGTGCTCCCGGCCAGGCGCCGTTGGCGCACCGGCGGAGTGACGTTCCAGCCGCCGGCGGCGACTCTTTGGTGTGTGGCTGCAACGTCGCGCACGCAGGCCAACAGCAGCGCCAGGGCATGAGTCGCGACTTCATCCACGCAGTAGTCGGTGCAATGGCCGATGAGGATGCCGGCGGCGGTTGCCGCTTCGTAGTCCACGTTATCGTAACCGATTCCGTAGCGGACGATAATCCGACAGCACCTGAACCGGCGGATGTGCTCCGGGGTGAGCGGAGTCCACCGGACCAGGATGGCTTCGGCGTCCTCAGCCTCTCGCAAGGCAGCGGCTTCGCTCGGCAATTGGTCGCCATCGACGACCCAACCGCCGGCTTGGCGGATAATCTGTTGCTCGCTGTCCGTCGAAGGAAAACCGTGTGGCAGGATGACGACTTTGAAAAGGCTCATGATCAGGCATTTGTATTCAGCCCGGCTTCCACATCGGCACCCGACTGGTCCTGAATCGCATTTGGCACCCGGAATGTGCATCCCAGGACCGTGGCCGCCTTGAGTCCCTTGTCCAAGGTGATCGCCAGCTTGCCCTCATCCATAAACTCGCAGCCGTTCACAATCAAGTGTCGGCCCGAAGCCCGAATGCAGGGGTCCCCTTTGCCGTCGTGGTCCCACCCCGTGAAATGGCACGCGCTCAGCACCAGTGAACTGCCTCCCTCGTGCCGGACTGGGTGATGACGGCGTTGCCAGGGCCGTGGCCAAAGTCGTCGAAGTGAAAGCCGATGCGTGGAAAAATCACGAAGCTGTTGCTGATGAACTCCCAATCGGTCTTGCCGATCTTAAAGCCGACCAGGTTCTTCTCCAGCCACGCCTTAAGGTCGCCTCCCGGGAAACCGGGCTTCAAGGCCATCCGAGTCCAGAAGTTCGGCTTGAAGTGAACGTTCTCGATGCGGCCGATGTCGGTGCACTGGTCAATGTAAACACCGGTCTTCAACGGGCAGGCAAAGACGTTCCGGACCAGGTGCAATTCGTTCCATTTGGTGCCCACGTCAATGGCCTGGTAGGGGTTGGTCAGGCTCACGTCCAGGATCTGGCACAACTCGCCATCGGCGCGGATGGACCAGGGGTAGAACAGACGCTGCGATATACCTACGTGAAGTACCTGAAAGCGTACATCGACACCCTGAGCGAGTACTTGGCATTTACCGGCAAGCACGACCTGCAGGAACGCATCGCGCCCCTGGATCTATACATTGAATTCGGGGCGCGGGACAAAGTCCTTGTCACGCTCATCTCAATTGGCCTGTCGAGGACCACCGCGATATTCGTGAGGGATGCGATAACCAGAGAACAAGCAATAAGCCGTGACAAATGCTGGGCAACACTCAGCCAACTTCCTCTTCGGGTACTCGACGTGCCAGAAGTATGCAAGGCGGAGATTCGGCAACTGACCGGGGAGGCAAGCACCGGCGAACGAGCAGCATGAATTATCCAAGGGATCTGTAACGAGCGAGCCCGGCCGTTGCCCGGAGAGACCTCAAGCGCCGCCCTGCCGAGCCGCCGCCACGCCGCCGCTCCGCCCCTCGGCACCCGCCGCCCCAGCCACCACCGCCACCAAACCGCAAGGGGAAGTGAGGCCGCAACGATACCCCGGAGCCAGACTCTAGAACAGCAGCCCTGCGCGCCGTCCCCCCCCCCCCTTTTCTGTAACTGTTCAGGCAGGGCGCATATTGTTGGTGCTGAGGTCGGTCCGAAAAAGCGCCGCCACGTTCCCCTCACTGCTGCCCTCTCCCCAGGGAAAGGGGGAATTTCGGCCACTCAGCAGGCGAAACCAACGGCTCCGGGATCCACGAATGTCGGCCTTCGCTGTCGCACCGTCATAATTCCCATGCCTCCCATAATTCCCATCCTCCGGGGTTCACGACTGTTGGCCTTCACCGTTCCCTCTCCCCGGGGAGAGGGCCAGGGTGAGCTGGAACGGAACCGCCCCGCGCAACCATCCAGGCGCCGTCTCCGGCCACACTACGCCGGCATCCGAACTGCCGGCATTTTTTCCCTTGACACAATGTGTAGCATTGCAGTATATTTGCCGCCGTGAAAAGAAGCGGTCCTGCACGCCACGCCCGGCCCCGCGCCGGCCGCCGGGCGCCCGCGGCAGCCGCCACAAAAAAATATGAGCACTCGTAATGGAAAAATCGCGCGATTGCCTAAACCCATCCGCGACGATCTCGCGCGCCGCATCGACAACGGTGAACAAGGCAAAGACCTGGTGGAGTGGCTCAATGGCCTGCCAGCCGTTCAGGATGTCCTCAATGAACAATTCGCCGCGCGCCCAATCAGTGAGCAGAACCTCTCCGAATGGAAGCAGGGCGGCTACCCGGAGTGGTTGCGCCAGGAGGAAACCCGCTCGCTCGTGAACAAGCTCACCGAGCAGTCTGACGACCTCGATGAGGCGGCGGACGGACAGGAAATCAGTGACCGCCTTGCCGGCTTCCTGGCGGCGGAACTCGCGCGCCTGGCAACAACCTTGCTCGAAAAAGAGACCGACCCTGAAAAACGCTGGAAGTGCCTCTGTGAACTCCATCGGGAGCTGTCTCGGTTGCGCCGCGATGACCACCGCGCCGTGCGGACCCTCATCAAACGCCAGAATTGGATTCGAAAAACCGACCGGGAAGACGACGAGGCGCACAAGCGCGCCGAAAGCGAGCTTATCGAGCGCCATTGCGCCCCGTTTCTGGCCCAAGCGCAACTTGCCCCGATGGCGGAGTCCCTTGGCGGCGGCGAATTGGGGCTGGACATTGCCGCCTACATCCTCGAGCTCCGAAAGGGCCTGCCGCAAGGATCGCTTGGCCGAAAGCCTCTCCCAGGCCTATCCAAGCCCCCTTCGCTCAGTCCCAATAAAAGGGAATCAGACCCAATCAAACTAAATCAAAGCAGATCAAGCTGAAAAAAAAGAATTGCCTCTGAAGTGCAGACTCGGCGGCTGTGCCGGCCACGCCCGAACCCCTGGCAGCGAAGAAGCATCCTCTTGTTTCCTGATTCCACATAAGGAGTATTCTGGCCACATGAAACACATATGAAACCAAACATCCTCTTTTTTGCAGCGTCCCTTGCCCTCGTGCCGCTCGCTGCCCAAGTCGCGCCGCCCGGCGCGTCAACGAACTCCGCCGATCTGTCCGGGCTCTTCGATCGCCAGAACCTCACGGCCTGGTGCGTGGTGCCGTTTGACGCCAAGACGCGCGGACCCGAGCAGCGGGCAGAAATGTTGCAGCGGCTTGGCTTCAAGAATTTTGCATACGATTGGCTGAGGAAGGAGCTGTCACATCCCGGCTCCGGCGGCGGACGTCCCCGGTTCAATGAGGACGCCGGCATCCTCAATCCCAGCACCGACGGGCTGCCGCCGCGCTCCTTGCCGACGGGCCCGGCAGCGTGTTCGCCGGTGGACTGGGTGCAAACGGAGTTGCGCATCGCGCACCTGCCGCCGGCGGATTGGCGCCAGATCCAGGAATACTTTAGGGCCGGCTACCAGGTCGTGGCGGTGAATACCCTCGCCCAGTGGGACCGGGTCGGGCCGCGCTCGAATGATTACCCGGCCCGGATCGTGAGCGAGGCCGACGCCTACCTGCGACGGTTTGTCAACCTCGCCCATGACGCCGGCGGGAAGGCGGTGTTTTATCTCGGGCCGGTGCAATCCCCGCTGCATAGCGAGACGTTCCGCGCCAAGCACCCGGACTGGCTCCGAGTGAACGAGGACGGGTCCCGCGCGCAGGACTATGTCAACTTCCGCAATCCTGAAGTGGTGACCTGGCTCTGCGCGCAATTTGCCTATTTGGCGCGGGAATATAAGGCCGATGGGTTCTGGTTCGACGGTTATTCGCCGATCGCGCTGCACACCTACGATGAGGCGACGCGCCAGGCCTTCAAAGAGTTTTCAAAGGGCCGTGACCTCCCTCGCCAACGCGACCTTCACCCCCGCGAGCCTCTTTCGCTGCAATACTTGCAATGGCACGAGGCGTACTTCGCCGAACTCGCCAACAAGATTCGCCAAGCCATCCGCGCGGCGAATCCCACGACGGTGGTCTATGGCAATTATTCGGCCAACCGCACCTGGTATGAGCCGGGCTGGCCGATGGGCGAATATCCGGCTTATTATGCCAATGCCATTGATTTGCCTTCGGTGGAACTGTACTGGGATAACCCTGGCGATGCGCTGTTCCAGCAGTTTGTCTATGCCTTCACGCAAGGGATGTCGCATGACCGGGGCGCGCGAGTCTGGGTCCAGCCGCATGCGCATGGCACCATGGGCACACCGCCCGCCGTGGAGTTGCTGCTGCGCTGCCTGGAAGGCGCGCCGTGGGGCGTTTATGCGGAGTTTGTCGAGAACGCTGAGCGCGAGGAGTATTGCCATCAATATGTCTCGGAGGTGAAGGCTCGAGAAGAATGGTGGAAACAATCCGAAGCGGTCCCGTATATTGGAATTGTCGCTTCCGAGCAGACTCGCTTGCTGATGGGCAAAGACACCTTGCCCAAATACTTCTCTCACACGCTCGGCGCGTTTCGGGCATTGTTCGAAGCCCATTTGCCGCTGCGTGTCCTGAGCGAATACGACCTGGAAAATGCCGAGCTGCAAGGCATCCGTGTCTTGGTGCTGCCGGACGTGCGCGTGCTCTCGGATCGGTCCAGCGAAGTGATTCGCCGCTTTGTCAAAGCCGGCGGTGGATTGGTGGCCACCTGCGACACCGGGTTGTTTGATCAGACCCTCCAGCCGCGGTCCAATTTCAGCCTCGCAGACCTCTTCCACGCCGATTACGTGAGCACGCGCGAACTGACCACGCGTGAGGAAAGCTTGAGTCTCTGGCTGGCCGCGCCGGAGCACCCGATTGTTAACGACGACATCATCAAAAAGGAGGAGGCCACCGCCTGGCGCAACCCCGGCGGCCCGCCCCCGGAGCGCGGTGCCCTGGAGATGGTATCGAGCCTGACTTCGGTGCGCCCACGTGAAGGCGGCCAAACACTGGTCTTGCTCGCTCGAGAACCGGGCAAGGCCGCGGCGGCTCCGGCTTTGCTCGCCTCGGCCTACGGGGAGGGACGAGTGGTGTACAGCCCGGTGGGCCTGGACCAGGCAATGTTCTTTTATCCCAACGCATTTATTGGCGAGATTCTTGTGAATGCGGCCAAATGGGCGGCGGGCGATGCGAAGCCGCCGGTCGAAACCGATGGCCCGTTAATCCTGGCCGTGACTTACCGCCGCCAACCGGCGCAGCATCGCACCATCGTTCATCTGCTCAACGATCAGAGTTCCTACGGGCGCCATTCGATTTACCAGAAAGTCCTGCTCCCGGATCATTCTCTGATGGGGCCTTGGACCGCCCGGCGGGAGGTCATCCCGTTGCATGACATCAAAGTGCGCTGCCGTGTGAGCGGTGTCACCAAAGCAACCCAGGAACCGGAGGGCCTCGACCTGTCACTCAAGCAGTTGCCCAATGGCACTGTGGAAGTCGTGGTGCCCAAAATAGACATGTATTCGCTAGTGGTTTTTGAGTGACCAGCCGCTTATGCAACACCTGCGATTTTCCATCGTTCTCTGCCATTGCGCGGCATTCAGCTTGACTGCTCTTCGGGGCGGACGCTCAACCTGGCCGACATCAAGGCGGTGATGGTGGCCGAACCGTTGGACCAGAAGGAATTCTTTGCGGAGATGACCGAGGCCTGCTTTGGCATGAACGATTTCTTCCCGTTCAACCGCGCCGAACTCATGACGGCTGAGCCGGAGATTCGAGTTTATCGAGTTGACGCTGGCTGAGGAGTGAAGTGAGAATCACAGCGCTCGCGATATGCCACACGCATGAAACTCGGAAAGCTTGCGCAACTCGTGTTCGGCAGACTCCGGATGTGCGGGGCCCTGGCGGCCTTCCTGCCGTGGCAAATTCACGCCGCGGGGCCTCCGAACCTCCTGTTCATCCTTGCCGATCAATGGCGCGCGCAAGCCTTCGGTCACGCCGGCGATCCCAATGTGCGCACGCCGCACATTGACACGCTTCGACGGCAGGGCATCCGTTTCATCAACGCCGTATCCAGCGTGCCGGTCTGCTGCCCCGCGCGCGCCTCCCTGCTCACAGGACAGCGCGCGCTGACTCACGGGGTATTCCTGAATGATGTGGCGCTTTCTCTCGACGCGCTCACCCTGGCGAAAGTGCTGGCCCGGGCCGGTTACGATACCGGCTACATCGGCAAATGGCATCTGAATGGGGACGGGCGGTCGGCCTTCATCCCGCGCGAGCGCCGCCAGGGTTTCGATTACTGGAAAGCGCTGGAATGCACCCACGACTACAACCATTCGGTCTATTATTCCGATAATCCCGAGAAGCTCGTGTGGGAGGGTTACGATGCGGCGGCCCAGACCCGGGATGCCCAACGGTACCTGCGCGATCACGCCGGCAGCAAAAAGCCGTTCTTCCTCTTTCTGGCCTGGGGCCCCCCGCACGACCCGTATCAGACGGCCCCGCAGAAGTATCGCGAGGAATACCAGGCCGACAGGATGAAGCTGCCTGACAATGTCCCGGCAGCCATTAGTGAGAGGGCTCGAACCGCCCTGGCCGGCTACTATGCTCATTGCGCGGCGTTGGACGATTGCGTGGGCGACTTGCTGCAAACCCTGCGTCAGACCCGGTTGGCGGAGAACACGCTGGTGGTGTTCACTGCCGATCACGGCGACCTGGCGGGCTCGCACGGACAATTCAACAAGCAGCAGCCCTACGATGAATCGATCCGCGTGCCGCTGCTCTTGAGTTGGCCCAAGGCCTTCGCGCGCGGCCTTGAGCTGGATGCGCCCGTCGGCTCGGAAGACATCATGCCCACCATTCTCGGTTTGTGCCGCCTGGCTGTTCCCCGGACCGTAGAGGGACTGGACTACAGCGATTATCTGCGCGGCGGCAAAGACCCATCGGATGGGGCTGCGCTCATCGCTTGCCCCGCCCCGTTTGGCCAGTGGGAACGGCGGCACGGGGGCCGGGAGTATCGCGGCATCCGCACGAGGCGCTACACTTACGTGCGCGACGCGGCGGGGCCGTGGTTGCTGTTCGACAATCAGACCGATCCGTTCCAAATGCAAAACCTGGCGAATCAGCCCGCCCACAGCGGCTTGCAGATGGAACTCGAAGCCGTGCTGGCTCGGAAACTCAAAGCCAGCGGCGACGAATTCCTGCCCGCCGAGGCCTACATCCGGAAGTGGGGCTACCAAGTGGACGCCAACGGAACCGTGCCCTACACACCCTGAGCGACCAATGGCGCATTATCGCCAATGAACCATCACACTCCTCTAAGGAACGAACAAATGCACACGCAGATGCCACTGGCTCTACATGGCCCCCACCCCAAGCCTGCTCTGGACTTCTCAGCCTGACTGGCCCTACCCTCGCCTGCAATGAAACCGAAGCTTGTCGTCGGATTTGTCCTTCTTGGATTGGGATACTGGTCGGAGGCCGGCGGGATGGATGCCGGCCCGGCGCAAACCAGCCAGGAGCCCGCCATCACCGAGGTCGAACGGGCCTTTCGGGAACTGCCCATGGAAAACCGCCTATCAGGCCCACTACGACCGCTTCCCGGCCGACTTCGGCAAGACCATCGCCGGCTTCTTCTATGACGAACCCGAGACCCGCGGCGACTGGGGCACGGAGCTGAACCGGGTTTTGGCGGAACGGGCCGTTGATTGGAAACGGGCCTACGTGGCCTACAAGTTCCAGCTTTCGGGAGACGACCAGGCTGCGGCCCGCTACCAATACCTCGAGGCCCGTGCCGAGGCCTGGGGCCGGACCATGTACGGCGGCATCTCCCGTTGGTGCCGGGAACACGGCGTGCAATCCATTGGCCACATGATGGAGCACGCCGGCATGTACCTGCTGCCGGAGTTCTGCGCGGGCGACTTGATGCGCCTCCAAAAGTACGCCAGCATGGGGGGCATTGACGCCGTGTTCTCCCAGTTCAAGCCCGGCCAGCGTGCCGCCTACGATGCGCCTTGCTGGCAAACGCCCAAGCTCGGCAGTTCGGTCAGCCATGCCTACGGCAAGCCCGACGACGTCGCCATGGTCGAGATCTTCGGTGCCCGCGGCCAGGACCTGACCTACCCGGAGATGAAATGGTGGGCGGACCACATGCAGGTGTCGGGGATCAACTTCCTTATCCCGCATTCCTTCAACCCACGCGCGCCCAAGGACACCGACTGCCCCCCTTATTTCTACATGGAGCAGTTCGAGCCGCGCTGGCCGCTCTACCGGGTGTTCGCCAATTATACGAGCCGGCTCAGCCTCCTGCTCACCGGCGGCCGCCACGTCGCCCCGGTTGCCCTCCTGTTCTCCGGCAACACCGCCCAGGTCGGCAAAGCCGTCCCCCCCGACCAACTCAGCGAGAGCCTCCAGGACGCTCTCTACGATTGTGACTGGCTGCCCTTCGAGGTCTTCGAGCAAGACACGACCATCCGCGGCCGCGACCTGCAGCTTCGCGCGGAGTCCTGCCAGGTCCTGGTGGTGCCCCCCGTGGAGGTCATCCCCTGGCCGACCCTCGACAAAGCCAAAGAGTTCTTCGAACGCGGCGGCACAGTCCTGGCCTACGGATTCTCGCCGTCCAGGTCCGGAACGCTGGGCCGGAGCGCGGCTGGCATTGCCACGCTGGGGCGGGAAATCTGGGGGGAGCCGAAGCCCGGGCTGGCGGTCTGCCGGACCAATGCGGCCGGGGGCAGGTCCTACCTGCTGCCCGAGAAACCGACGCCCGAGCAACTCCAGCAGGTCCTGGCCGGTGACGCGGGCGTCCACCCGGGACTCGAGATCCTCGAGGGACGCGCGGATCATTGGGTGCATGTGTTGCACCGCGTCAGGGCGGGCCAGGATGTCTTCTTTATCGTCAACCAGAACCACCTGGGCCAGCCGCGCACGTTCCGCCTGCGAGTGTCGGCCGCGGGCTATCCCGAGCTCTGGGATGCGATGCGCAACGAGATTTGGGCCGTCCCCCACCGCCGGCAAGGCCGGCAAGTGGAACTGACGATGGCGTTTGAACCCAACGAGAGCGCGCTCCTGGTCTTTCAGCCCACGCGCCGGGAGTTGCCCCTGCGTGACGCGGGCGTGCCCCCCGCGCCGGGCAAGACCTACGCCCTCGAGCGTGTTCCGACGCCGGCCACCCAACCCGTGGCCAGGTTAGGTGGTTCCGGCCTGACCGTGGGACCGGAGCCGGCGGATCCCTACGCCGGACGGGTGGAGGTCGTTCCCAGTGACTTGGGACGGCGGTTCTTTCTGGAGCTCGGTGCTCTGGCTCCCGAGGAGGCCGCGCGTGTCACCGTCAACGGCCAGGATGCCGGCGGCTTCATCAGCCGGCCCCTCCGCCTGGACGTAACCCGCTGGATCAAAGCCGGGGAGAACTCCGTCCGCATCGAACCCTTCTCGCCCCGGGAGGCGAGACTCTGCGTTTATTGAGCGATTCTCTATCCAAAGCGACGCAAAGGACGACGTCGATGGATTGACATGGCCTCCACAGAAACATCATGCTTTCTGCATGAACTGACGATCCTTTATTGCCAAGGCCAGCCAGGGAGCGTTGGGAATCTCCGCGGCGAGTTCCGTCCTGGAGGAACGTTCAGGGGAAACCGTTGTGGCGCGACTTGTTCACCTGGACTTCGTCATCAAAAGCCTTCATCTGCTCCGCGAGGCATGTCGGGCAAAGCCCGTGCGTAAAATTGAGGTTCATGTGCGTGCCCAGGTAGGTTTCGAGGCTGTGCCAGCATTGCTGGTCATCCCCACATAGACGCAGGGCTTTTCGGGGTCACGACAGGGATTGGCGGCGCGGCCAGCCCGGAGTCGGCCAGCGGCGGGGTCGAGCAAGACCACATGGATGTTGTGGTGGTGCTCTGGGTGCTGTTCAGCCCGGAGCTTCCTGTACGTCCGTCGCTTCATTCGGCATCCACCGGGGAGTCTGGTTCGTCCTCTAAGCTGAATTGCGCTCACAGGAATCTCCGCCTCGCCAAAAAGGCCCACCGCGCCGGTCATCAGGGTTTCTCACGCTTGACGACCAACGCCCAGTCGTGCGTGTCATCTGTGGGCGGTGTAACCACAGCTTTGCCTTGCGCGTCTGCGGCCAACTCGAATGCGCGCTGGCGGACGCCCTCCACGGGGTTGAACCACTCGACGGTGTAGCGCGTCCCCGCTTTGAGGGCGCTGACCTGGACTGCGCGCGGTTCGAGCAGATAGACCAGGCGCAGTTCATCTGTGACTCCGGCGCAAAACGGTGGCCCGAGTTGGGTTTGGCTGGTCATTGTGCCCCACGGCGCGCATCCATAAGCGCCCAGCAATTTCGGCGCGGCCCAATCGTGCGCCTCGAAATCACCGCGTTGCCAACCGCCAGTTGCCGTCTTCGCTACCTGCCACGCATCATCGCTGTCCACACGCATCGTGGTGTCGTCGGTGAAATGCACTTCGAGCCGGAAGAGCAGGCCCGCAGGGTTCTTCGCCACGGGCGCGGGACGATTCTCCGCCTCGATGGCGAGCGCGTTTTGTCCCGCGCGCAGTTTTTTCTCCACGCCGGCAAACTCCCGTCCGGTCTTCCAGTCGGCGTGTTCGCCGAGCGCTTCCCCATTGAGCCAGACCGCGCAACGGTCGTCGCAACTCACGCGCAGGCGCGCGTCGGCGATGCGCTTGTCAGCAGGCAACTCGAACCCGCGGCGGAAAAAGCGTTTGGCCACCGGCGCGTCCTCGCGGGGATTTCCTTCAGGAAACCAAATCCACTGCGCGCCAGCGAAACTGAGCGGCGTGTTCACTGGCGTGGACCAGTCGATCCATTCAGGATGCGGCTCAAGCTTGTGCCAAGGGAGCGATTCGAGCAGGCGTTTGGCGGCGGCCAGTTGCGACGAGCCAGGCAGTCGCATCGCCTCGTCCCAAGGTGTCGTGCCCCAGTTGTTGCCACCGGGCGACGGGCCGTAAGGTTGGTCGCGACGGTTGACCTGCCAGATGCCGTTCGCGCCATAGGTGTGGCCCGCGCAACCGCCATTAATGAGATGCGCCCAAAAAGCCTGACGCGAATCGGTGGCGTCAAGTTTGCGGCCCAGATCAAGCGCCTCGTAACGCGCTTCGCCGCTGATGACAGGCATGATCGGTTCGCTCCGATACGCGCCGAGCGCGAGCGCGCCGTGGCGGGAGGCCGGCTCGCCATGACCGCTCTGGTGCATGTCGAAGTCCAGGACGCGGGGATCCGTGACCGCGTCGCGCGCGCGGCTCGGCGGGTGAATCGTCACCAGGCGATGAAACGGGTCGGTGGCGTGGATGTAACGGATGACTTCCGTCCACTCCCGCTTCTGCATCGCGCTCTCAGCGGCGGGATTCTTCGACAGGTAGAAAGGCATCGTGCCTTCGCCCGCCGCGCACCACACCACGGGCAACGCGCCCCACCGCGCGATAAGATACCGCCAGTGTTTTTTCATTTTGTCCACGCCCAACCACGGCAGATGATAACCCCACGCCCCGACCACGCAGGGCACGAAGCCCTGCTCGACGAGGTAAAAAATGCGCCGATCCGCCGCGTCGAAATACTCGGGACGAACGTGGCTGTAGTCTTTTTCCCACGGAAACCCCGCTTCATTCGCGCCGCGCTCGTCGAACGCGGGCATGTCGGGATAAAGTCCCGCCACGATCTGAATGACGTTGAACCCTTTCTGTTTTCGATCGGCGGCCAGCGTCTGGAAATCATCGGGCCATTTGAGCCGCGCGCACAAACCCATCCACCAGGTATCGCCGAGCCACAGAAACGGCGTGCCGTCCGCGTGCGCAAAATGGCGGTGATCCGCCGCCACGCGCAGTCCGCCGTGATGAAACAGCGGATTGTCTCCCCGATAGGCCACGATCTCCACCTGCCCTTCCACGCCGTGTAGTCCCGCGTTGCTGGTGTCGGAGCATTCCGTGCGAAAGCGATGAACCCCCATTGTCGCCGAGGAGTAGCGTCCACGCCAGGTCTGACGGCCCGCCCAAAATGCAGGCACCCGCAGCGTCTGGTTGTGGGGTGTCGTCACTACGAAATCCACTTCGACATCGTTGAACGGATCTCGATAGTCTTTCTGCGAAATGACAGACCACTCGACCTCTTCATTCGCTTGCGCAATCGGTTTCGTCTCTGCCGTCAGTGCCCACTCGCTCGACACGGTTAGGCAAAGCAAGGCAGACAGGCTGGGAAAGGCCTTTATGATCATCAAGAAAATCGGAGACTGAGGTTGCGTCACAATTTCATAACCAACCGGCCACCCAACAAGACTGCCGAGAAAGCAGCAAACCCCGGCAGCTCACCGCTGATTTCAGTTCTGCGACCAACCGACGTCATCACAAAGGAGAGGGGCCGTCAAACGAAATCCATTCGCCCCCGAGCCGGGCAACCTGCCGCTCGGAATCGTCGCAGGCTAGCGGGCGCGCTTGTTGTTGGACAACTCCAAGCGGTTGAGGGTGCAGGGTGCCGCCAGGGCGAGGCCGCGATCGGCCGGGTTGAGACGGTCCTCTCCCAAGGGATCGGTCTTGTTGCAGGCGGTGGCCAGGAGGGGATCCCGCCGCAGCAGCAAGGCGCCGGCGTCGGTGGAGAGAGCGCCGCTAGAGAAATCGGCCACGACCTGGCGCGAGCCTAGATTGGAGAAGAGCATGGGTTGGTCCTGGGGGAGGAGGTCGAGTGGGAACTGCTGGACCGCGGAGAGTTGCACTCGATCCGCCCTCATGCCCCGCCGCCGCGCGGGCGCCGGCGCTCGTCGAGCGTGAGTTGAAATCGCTCCACCCTGTCGGCAATACGCCGCACCACCATCCGCACGAAAAGCTCGGTAAAATCAGGGTTGCCGCGGAGATTTTCGGCCGAATCTCACGGAGCCTTGGGAAATATCCGGGTTAGTGGGCTCGGGAGCAGATTTCATCCTTTCCCTCCCGACGCCCAAAAGACCCTGAAAACCCAGGCTTTCGGAAGTGTGCTGTTTCTCGCACACCAGTCCTCGGAGGCTTTTGATGCAAGTCAAGGCCTTGATCAATTCATGGCGCGCGACGAAAAAATCGGCCAGTTGCACCCAGCGCCCCATGCGTGCTGAGAATATGACAAGCTCATTAACCGCTCGTGACAGTCTGGCGGCGGACGGAGTATGGGGTGAACGCCCCATAGCAGAAAAACTAAATTGCTGTACACGTACATGGTTTCCCCAACCTTGCCGGTGTCCTGGCAACGGAAGGGAAAGCAATGCGCTCGGAAGCCATTCAAGATTAGGAACAACTATCATGCGTCGGGAAAAAGCTCGGGAAAAAAGCCTATGAAAACGCGCTCTTTTGCCTTGGTTGCATCGCTCGTGCTTGCCCTCGGCAGCAACACCGTCCGTTCTGCCGGCCCTACTTGGACCGGTTCCGTCTCGACCGATTGGAACAATCCGAACAACTGGAATCCCGTCGGTATTCCGGAGACCAACGATACTATTAATTTCACCAGCGGCACCATCAGCCTTTCCTCGCCGGTGACGATCAACGGCCAGTTTAACTGGTCCGGGGGCACGCTGAGTGGAAGCGCTTTGACCATCGCCGCCAACGGACTGCTGAATCTGGGGGGCACGGCCGACAGATTCCTCTTAGGTGTGCTGACCAACGCGGGAACGGTTAATTGGACGGGCACGGGCAACCTGACTGTTTACAACGACAACGGGGTCAATTACGACGGCGGGATCTACAACCTGCCGGGCGCTCTCTTTAGCCTTCAGAACGACCAATTCATCAACGGGAATTTCGGTCACGAGTTCTTCA
>Ga0187877_1001179_pt1 | contig 28432 bp, 21 predicted proteins | sample June2016WEW_17_1_3_FD_132430 | JGI IMG/M metagenome (GOLD analysis project Ga0187877, IMG submission 132430) | Peatland microbial communities from SPRUCE experiment site at the Marcell Experimental Forest, Minnesota, USA - June2016WEW_17_100 | ecosystem: Environmental > Terrestrial > Soil >...
ATGAACTTCAACGAGGGGACCCTCCTCCGCAACCGAGACGATCTGAACGCCAAGGGCGTGCGGATCCGCTTCGCGGGCCGCCGAGACTGGCGCGTCCCCCGCCGACTGCTGCGCCACATGGACAACGCCGAAGAGCTCACCGCCAAGAACACGCGGATGACCTTCACCATCTGCTTCAACTACGGCGGGCGAGCGGAAATCATCGACGCCGTCCGCTCGCTCATCACCGACCAGGTCCCAGCGAACAAGATCGACGAGCGCCGCTTTCGCTCGCACCTGTATTTCCCCGACATGCCCGACCCAGACCTCATCGTCCGCACGTCGAGCGAGTACCGCATCTCCAACTTCTTGCTCTGGGAGCTCGCCTACTCGGAACTCGTCTTCACCGACGTCCTGTGGCCCGACTTCCGCCGCGAGGACCTCTTCGCCGCGGTGCGCGAGTACCAGCGGCGGGAACGTCGTTACGGAGGGATCGACCCTTGAGCGCGCCGCGCCCGGCGACCAAGTCGCCAGTCGCCTGCTGGCCGTCGAGCCGGGTCGGTCGGCGGCACGGACCTCGCGCCGCCTCGCCACCGTGGCGTACCGCGGCGCTCGCCGTCGACGGCCACGCCCTCGGGATCTAGGGCCTGTGGCGAACTACCGCGACTCCGGAGTCGTCCTCCGGACGATCCGCCTCGGCGAGGCGGATCGGATCGTCACGATCCTCACGCCCAGACACGGCAAAGTTCGTGCCGTCGCCAAGGGCGTTCGCAAGGTGAAGAGCCGCATCGGGGCGCGTCTCGAGCCGCTCACCCACGTCGACATGATGTGCTGGCGGGGACGCGAGCTCGACATCGTCACCCAGGTCGAGGTGATCGACGTCTTCCGCGGCATCCGCTCCGACCTCGCCCGCCTCGGGCCAGCTATGACGATGCTCGAGATCGTCGACCAGGCCACCGTCGACCGCCAGGGTTCGCCGGCGCTCTATGCGCTGCTCGTCGGCGCGCTGCGCAGCCTGGAGGTAACGGCATCGCCGGTCACGCTGGCGGCGTTCTGCCTGAAGCTCCTCGCTGTCGAAGGCGTCGGACCGGTCACCGACTCCTGCGCCCATTGCGGTCGGGACGCGCCGCTCGTCGCGTTCGACGCCGGGGAGGGCGGGTTCCTCTGTCGCGACTGCAGGCGAGGTCAGGCGGTGTCGCCCGATGTGGTCGCGCTCGCCCGGCGCATCTGCTCCGGCGGGCTCGCCCGGGCGCTCGCCGAGCCGGACGGACCGACCGTCGAGGCGTTAGAGCGCCTCACGACCTCGGCCGTCGAACACCACCTCGACCGGCGGCTGCGCACGACACGCCATCACCTCGCCGAGGAGACGACGCCGGCCTAGGTCGGGCACGGCCGAAGGCGCTGCTCTCTAGCACCCGGATCCGCTGGCGACGACACGGGGTATCCTCAGGCCATGTCGGAGGAAAGCACTGCCGCGGATCGCGCCTGCGAAGAGAATCCGGGACAGTTCGATACGCTCGTCAACCTCGCGAAGCGGCGGGGCTTCATTTTCCCTTCGGCAGAGATCTACGGCGGCATCCGCTCGACCTACGACTACGGACCGCTCGGCGCGCTGATGCTCCGGAACGTGCGGGAAGCTTGGTGGCAGACGATCGTGCGCGAGCGCGACGACGTCGTGCCGATCGAGGCCGCGATCATCACGAACCCCAAGGTCTGGGAAGCGTCGGGCCATCTCGAGACGTTCGCCGATCCCCTCGTCGACTGCCGATCCTGCCACGAGCGCTGGCGGGCCGACGAGATCGGGGGCGTCTGCCCGAACTGCGGGTCCGCGGACCTCACCGAGGCGCGGCCGTTCAACCTCATGTTCAAGACCTTCGTCGGTCCGGTCGACGACGAGTCCGCCGTCGCCTATCTCCGCCCCGAGACCGCGCAGGGGATGTTCGTCAACTTCGCGAACGTGATGACGACGATGCGCCGCAAGCCGCCATTCGGCATCGCCCAGCTCGGCCGGGGCTTCCGCAACGAGATCACGCCGGGAAACTTCGTCTTCCGCACCCGTGAGTTCGAGATGATGGAGCTGGAGTTCTTCGTCCCCCCGGCCGAAGCCGGGCGGTGGTTCGACTACTGGTGCAAAGAACGACTCGCCTGGTACGAGAAGCTCGGAATCCGTAAGGACCGTCTCCGCTTCTACGAGCACGCCCCCGAGGACCTGTCGCACTACTCGTCGGCGACGACGGACATCGAGTTCGCCTTCCCCTGGGGCTGGGGCGAGCTCGAAGGGATCGCGAACCGGACCGACTTCGACCTCAAAGCACACAGCACGTACTCCGGTGTCCGCCTCGAGTGCTTTGACCAGTTGACCGGCGAGCGTTACATACCGCACGTGATCGAGCCGTCTGCTGGCGCGACGCGAGCGATGATGGCCTTTCTCCTCGCTGCTTATGACGAGGACGAGATCGGAGGAGAAAGGCGGACGGTGCTGCGCCTCCGCCCCCAGCTCGCGCCGTTCCAGGCCGCCGTGCTACCCCTCTCGAAGAAGCCACCACTCGACGCGCTCGCCCGTGACGTGCTGCACCGCTGCCAGATCGCGCTCATGTGCGAGTACGACGACACCCAGTCGATCGGCCGCCGCTACCGGCGACAGGACGAGATCGGCACGCCATTCTGCGTCACCGTCGATTTCGACAGCCTGAATGACCAGGCCGTGACGATCCGCGAACGGGATACGACCAACCAGGTCCGGGTGCCGATCTCGGACGTCGTCTCCGAGCTGCAGGACCGCATCCGGTCCTGAGGCCATTCGACCGCGACCATCGGCTCCCCAGGTGAGCGACGTGGCGCGAGCGGGCGCCGGGACCGCCCGGGGATCAGCCGAGCCCGGCGGGGCCGGACCGGCGGGAAAGCTCGGCCTCGTCGACGGCGCGAAGGTCGTCTTGCTCGGCGCCCCGCCGGGCTGGTCGCCCGGCGATCTTCCCGGCGGGATCAACTTAACGAGGCGGCGCCTCCCTCTCGGCCGTGTCGGCGCAGCGGACCTCGCTTCAGCGGAGGTGACAATCGTCTTCGCCCGGGACGCGGACGGGCTCGCGGTGGCATGCCGCGCCGTCGCCACTGCGCCACCCGCGGCACTCTGGATCTGCTGGCCGCGTCGCGCCGGCGGCCACAGAAGCGACCTCACCGACGATGTCGTGCGGCGCGCCGGCCTCGCGCTCGGGCTCGTCGACAACAAGGTCGCGGCACTCGACGCCGACTGGTCAGCCCTGCGCTTCGTGCGCCGACGCGAGCGACGTTGAACGAGCCCGCGACCAAACGGCGCGGCGAACGGGTACCGTCCGGGACATGGCAATACCCGACGAGGACGTAGCCCGGGTTCGGGCGGCGACAGACCTCGTCGCGCTGATCGGCGAGCGGACCGCCCTCAAGCGGGTCGGCCGGCGCTTCGTCGGCCTCTGCCCGTTCCACGCCGAGAAGACCGGCTCATTCAGCGTGAACGCCGAAGAGGGCCTCTACTACTGCTTCGGCTGCCAAGCCTCGGGGGACGCCATCAGCTTCGTGCGGGCGACGGAGGGGGTCGATTTCGTCGAGGCCGTCGAACGCCTCGCCAACCGCGCCGGGATCACGATCAGCTACGACGACGACCGCGACCGGAGCGAAGACCGCAACCGGCGACGGGAACTGCTGGCAGCGATGAGCGCGGCGGTCGAGTTCTACCACGAGCGACTGATCGGCCACCCCGACGCCGGCAAGGCGAGGCAGTACCTGCGCTCGCGGGGTTACGACGGCGAGGTCGTCCGCAAGTTCCGGCTCGGCTACGCGCCTGCAGGCTTCGACGAGCTCGTGCGGTCGCTGCGCTTACCGGGCGCGGTCCTACGAGAGGCCGGACTCGCTTACGAAAGCGAACGCGCCCGCCTCCAAGACGCCTTCCGGGAACGGATCATGTTCCCGATCTTCGACCCTGGCGACCAGGCGATCGCCTTCGGGGGTCGAATCCTCCCCGATGGGATGCGAACCCTGGAGCGCGAACCGGGGCCAAAATACCGGAACTCGCCGGAGTCGGCGATCTACTCGAAGCGCCGCACGCTCTACGGGCTGAACTGGGCCGAGTCGGACATTGCCCGCGCCCGCGAGGTCGTCGTCTGCGAGGGCTACACCGACGTGATCGGCTTCCACATCGCCGGCGTGCCCCGGGTCGTCGCAACCTGTGGCACGGCGCTCACCGAAGACCACTTCCGCTTGCTCGCGCGCTTCGCCGAGAAGGTCGTGCTCTGCTTCGATGCCGATGCCGCCGGACAGGCGGCGGCGGCACGCCTGTACCAGTGGGAGAAACGCCACGAGCTCGAGCTCGCCGTCGCCGAGCTGCCAGTCGGCTCGGACCCAGCCGATCTCGCCCAGCACGAACCGGCCGCGCTCGCCGGCGCGGTCGAGCGTGCTCAACCATTCCTCGGCTTCCGCGTCGAACAGGCCCTCGGCGCGCACGACCTGCGCACACCCGAGGGCCGCAGCCGGGCGGCCGAGGCGGCGCTCGCCGCCATCGCCGAGCATCCGAACGAACTCGTCCGTGACCAGTACCTCGTCAAAGTGGCCGACCGGACCCGCCTCGACCCCAATCGACTGCGCGAGGTTCTCGTCGAGTTGGGATCCCGCCCGCAGCACGACGACGGGCGCGAGCGCGACGGCGGATGGGGATCCCGCTCGGGCGACCGTGACGGCCTGGGCGCGGCGACCCCGGGCTCAGAGCGCCTCGGCGAAAGGACGCCGGAACTGCGCCCCGAGCTCAGAGCGGGACGCGACGCCCTGCTTCTCACGCTCGACCGATCCGACGAGGTTCGCGGCCGCTTCGACGAGGTGCTGTTCGTCGACCCCGTGCAGCGGAATGCCTACCGCGCCCTCACCGGCTCGCCGGGCCTCGCCCAGGCGATCGAGCAGGCGGACCCGGAGGCCGGTGACCTGCTCCGTCGTCTCGCGGTCTGCGAGGTGCCTGACGAGCTCGACGTCGGCGGAACCTACATCGAGCTCGTGCGGGCAGGGTGCGAACAGGCGCTGCGCGAGCTCGAGGCCGAGGGGCGCCTCGCCGAACAGGAAGGGCGGGCCGAGGACGTCGTCGCCGTGCTGACGGCGGGCGCTTGGCTGAGGACGGAACTCGAGATCCTCCGGGATCCGCTCGTGCGGCCAGGTGGGGACTCGGGCGCGAAGGACGCCGCGCAGCGGTTGGTAGCGTGGCTCACGCAACGTCGGCAGGAGGCGGGATGATGGGACGCGCCGCACCGCTCGAAGGCGAGCCCGACGCGCCGCTAGCCGGCCGACGAACGAAGACGGCGCGCCAAGAACGTGCTCGTGCGCCCCGGAGCGGCCATCCGTCCCACCGCAACCGACAGAGTCGTGAACAACAGACGAGCGAGGCGATCCGAACGCTGCGCTCGGGTTCGGTCGACGCGACGACGACGATGGTCGCGGATCCCGTCCGCGCCTACCTCCGGGAGATCGGACGGGTCTCGCTTCTGTCGGTCGATCTCGAAGTGTTGTGTGCCAAGCGCATCGAACGGGGGCGCCAAGCGTATGAGCGGCTCGCGGCCTGGCAGCGGGACGGCGTGCTCAACGACATCTCGCTGGCGAGACGCCGCACCGCCGAACACGAGATCGTCGAGGGCCAAGAGGCGAAGGACCTCCTTACCGAAGCAAACCTGAGACTCGTGGTGTCGATCGCGAAGCACTACCGCAACCGGGGCATGGCTTTCCTCGATCTGATCCAGGAGGGCAACCTCGGCCTGATGCGCGCCGTCGAGAAGTTCGACTATCGCCGAGGGTTCAAGTTCTCGACGTACGCGACGTGGTGGATCCGTCAGGCGATCTCCCGGGCGGTGGCGGATCAGGCACGGACGATCCGCATCCCGGTTCACATGGTCGAAACGATCAACAAGGTCCTCCGGGTCCAGCGTCAGCTCTCCCAACAGCTCGGCCGGGATCCGACGGTCGAGGAGATCGCGGCGCGCATCGAGTTCCCCGTCGAGCGGGTGCGCGAGATCCAGCGCATCAGCCAGGACACGATCTCCCTGCAACAGCCGATCGGCACCAGCAACGAGGAGTTCAGCCTCTCGGACCTCGTCGAGGACCAGACTGCCGAGGTCCCGCTCGACGCCGCGACGCGGCTCATGCTGAACGAGGCGGTCCAGCATGCCTTGCACGAACTCTCCCGTCGGGAACAAGAGGTCGTCCGCCTCCGTTTCGGGCTCGACGATGGGCGGATCCGGACACTCGAGGAGGTCGGGCAGATCTTCGGCGTGACGCGAGAGCGCGTCCGCCAGATCGAGATGAAGACGCTCGCCAAGCTCCGCCAGCCCGCCCTCGCCCTGCCCCTCCGGGACTATTTCGAAGGCGACTGACCCCTCGGCCGACCCGGCAGCTCGTCGGCGGGCCACTCCGGACCTCGCTCGCACAAAGACGCGGCACAATCAGGCCACAAAGCGGCAGCCTCGCAAGACCCCAGCTCAGGCTCGAGCCTCCCGCCGACACACCTCGACGGCGGCTCAAGGTGAACACCGCTCTCCGAATGCGCTGATAACGTGCCGTCGTTTGGTCCGGGGTAGCTCAATTGGCAGAGCACGCGGCTGTTAACCGTGTGGTTGAGAGTTCGAGTCTCTCCCCCGGAGCTCCGGACCTGTGTTATCGCGGCAGATGTGGAACGCAATAACGGCTGATCCGTGACGCAGTGCGGCTGATCACCTCCGCCACCGTGTTCTGTGCAAGGGTCGGACAGGTGGCAGAGTGGCGAAGCAGATGTCCGGCAGGGGGCCGTAGCTCAGTGGTCAGAGCAGGGGACTCATAATCCCTGGGTCGGAGGTTCGATCCCTCCCGGCCCCACCCGCCCACCCGCTGAACTGGGTCATTCAGAAACAACGCCGATCACCCGGTTCGGCGTCGTCAGGCGAACGCTCCGATCCTCCTACCCTGCGCCACGAAGTGCCGGAGCCGGCCCTTCTCTGGCTCCTCCCGGCGGCGGCCCCGTGCCCGGTCGTGCCGGTCGTGTGAGGCGTGCCGCGTAGACCGCGACCTCGGCACGGTCTCCGGTCGTTCGAGAAGCGCGCGACACTCGTCACCAAAGGGCGGCTACTCCGTCGCGACAAGGCGCGGCGTGACGAGCCAGCGCAGCACACCGCCGCCAGGTGCGACACCGGACCAGCGCTCCGCGTCGAAGTCGACGCGGGCGAGGGCGGCGGTCGGCATGACGATATGTCCCCCTCCGATGAGCTGGGCGACCATCTCCGAACACATCGGTTCGTGGCCGACGACGAGCAGCACGCCGGTCGCGTCCTCCTCGGCCCGCACCTCGTCGACGATGGCGTCGACGAGGAACCCGTAGAGCCGCTCCGACTCGCGTACGGCGCATCGCCACTTGCCCGCTTCCATCGCTCGCTCGAGTGTCTCGACGACGCGGCGAGCGGGCGATCGCAGAGCGCCGTCCGGAACGTTGCCCGAAGCCGCGATGAAGCGGCCGATCGTGTCGGCGGCTCGCCGGCCCCGGGCGGAGAGCGGACGGGCGACGTCGGGCTCCCCGGGCCCGTGGGTCCAGTCGGACTTGGCATGGCGCAGAACGAGGAGGGTGCGCACACGGTAATTCTCGCTCGCCCTCGCCGGAGGTGTCGCGACCGGGCTCGTAGAATCGCACTAGGGACCGAGGACCTCCCGCAGCGGACCGAGCATCGGCGAGGCGATGTCGCGAACGTCTTCGACGCGCCCTTCGTAGGTCACCCTTCCCTCGGACAGGACGACGGCACGGCGGGCGAGCTCGAGTGCCCGTTCGACGTGTTGTTCGACGATGAGGAGCGCCGTGCCCGATCCGAGGACACGGCGCAGCGCCTCGAACACCTCGTCGACGACCACTGGCGCGAGGCCCATCGAGAGCTCGTCGACAATGAGCAGCCGCTGGGGCACGGCGAGCACCCGCGCCAGGGCAAGCATGCGCTGCTCGCCGCCGGAAAGCGTGCCAGCGAGCTGGTCGCGGCGTTGACCGAGCCTCGGGTAGGTCTCGTAAGCACGGCGGAGGGCGCCGGCAAGCCCCCGGGTACCGACCGAGCGTCGAAAGTCGAGCGCGAGGTTCTCCTCGACGGTGAGCGAGGCGAACACCGAACGCCCCTCCGGGGCATGGGCGATTCCGAGGCGGGCAATCCGCCAAACGGGCCAGCCCGTGATGTCACGGCCGTCGAAGACGATCCTGCCGCCGCTCGGGTGCACGAGGCCGGAAATGACTCGCGCGACCGTCGACTTCCCCGCCCCGTTGGCGCCGACGAGCGCGACCGCCGAGCGCTCAGCGACGGAAAACGAGACGCCGAACAGCGCCCGGTAGGGGCCGTAGGCGGCATCGACGTCGGACAGCTCGAGAAGCGGCCGAGATGGCGTCGCAGAAGACGGGGTCCAACCCGTCACGGACCCGACACGGCTTGCCGCGCCCGCCAGGCGGGCGCTCGGGGCCAGGCGTGCCTCGGGCAGGCGCCCGAGGTAGGCGCGCTGGACCTCGGGATTATCAAGCACGCCCGCGACCGTTCCGTCGGCTATCAGGCGACCGAAATCAAGGACCACAAGACGCTGCGTCGCGGCGGCAACCATCTCGAGATCGTGTTCGACAAGCACGATGGCCGCGCCGCGACCCTTGTGGACGCGCCGCAAGATCGAGATGAGTTCCAAACGCTCGGCGCGGTCGAGGCCCGACGACGGCTCGTCGAGCATCAATAGGCGCGGCTCGCCGACGAGGGCGCGGGCAAGCTCGACGAGACGCCCGTGGCCGAGGCTGAGGGCCTCGACCGGGACGTCGGCCTCCCTCTCGAGACCGACGAGCTCGAGTAGCACGTCCGTGGCGCGTCGTTCCTCGGCGCTCGGTCGGCCGATGCCCAAGAGGTCCTTCCACAGCCTTCCCCGCCCGGCGCGGACGCGCTCGGTGACGAGCACGTGCTCGCGCGGGGTCATGCCGGCGAACAGTTCAAGCCGCTGGAAGGTGCGGCCGATGCCGAGCCGCGTGCGCCGGAACGTCGGCAGGCGGTCGATCGGCTCCCCGTCGAAGACCACCGTTCCGGTGTCGGGGTGCTCGAGACCGAGCAGGCAGTTGAAGAGCGTCGTCTTGCCCGCGCCGTTCGGCCCGACGAGCCCGACGGACTCGCCCTTCTCAATCGACAGCGAGAGCTGGCTCACCGCGACGATTCCGCCGAAGCTCTTCGAGATGTCCCGGGCGACGAGCAGTGCCACGGTCAGCGGCCCCCGGGCGCGGCGCCGACTGGCAAGCCGGGTTCGGACTCGTCGTTGCGCGTGAGGAAATGGGCGAACTGCTCGGCGCGGTCGAGCACCCAGCGTCGCCCGTACTCGACAGCGCCCTCCGGGTGGCGTACGTAGGTGACCGCGGCGAGACCGAAGATCAGCGCGACGAGCGATCCGAAGCGACCAGGCAGATTGCTGGTCAGCTGCTGGAGCACGGTGTAGGCGAGGCCAGCCTCGATCGCGCCGGCAACGGAGTACACGCCAATGGTCGCGACAATGACGACGAAGATCAGGGAGAACTCGTAGTTGAAGTCGGTCGGCGAGACCGTCTGCTCGAGCGAGGCGTAGAGCGCGCCACCGACCCCGGCGAGCGCCGCGGAGAGCATGAAGGCGATGACCCGCAATCGCCGGACGTCGATGCCGATCGACTCGGCCCCGACCTCGGAGGCGCGCAGCGCGGCGAGCTCGCCGCCAACGGATCCGTGCTGCAACAGCCACACTGCGCCAGCGGCTCCGGCGAGCACCACGAGTGCCAGCCAGAAGAATGCCCCGCTTCCGGCGAAACTCAGGTCGCCGATCGTCGGGCGAGGGATGCTAAGGCCCGAGGCGCCGTTGCCGGACCACGAGTACTGGAAGAGCACGTTATCGCCGACGAGCGCGAAGGCGAGCGTGAGCAGCGCGAGCGCGATCCCCCCGAGCCGGAGGCTCGGAATCGCCACCACAAGCCCGACGAGCGCGGCGAGCACACCGCCGGCGACGACGCCGAGGAGGAGCGCCGTCCCGAAGTGCGTGGCGAGCTGCCCGGCGGTGAACGCCCCGACCGCGGCGAACGAGGCCTGACAGAGCGAGATCTGGCCGCTCATCCCGGTGAGCAGCGTGATGGAAAGGAAGATGATCGAGAAGACGAGCCCCTGGGTGAGTGTGAACTCCCAGTTCCCCGGCACGAGCACGAGGGTGATGACGATGAACACCGCCACGAGCAACGCGATAAACGAGCGGGAACCGAGCGCGACCTCGGTCATGCGAGCTGGCGGCTTCAACGAGGTGGGGGGCGGGTCGCACACGGAGAGCGGATCGCCGAGGGGGCCGGTGGGGCGGAACGACCGCCGGGCGACGAGGAGCGCCGCCAGCACGACGAACGGGAAGGCCGGCCTCAGCCCGGACGACAGCACCGTTCCCGAAGGCAGGTAGCCGCCGATCACCTCTTGGACGACGCCGAGCCCGATGCCTCCGACGAGCGTCAGCGGCAGGCTGGCGAACCCGCCGAAGGCGGCAGCCGCGATCGCGGCGACGAGCAGCGCCGTGAAGTACGAAGGATCGAGCGCGGCGTAGATCGGCGCGAGCAGGACACCGGCGAGCCCAGCGAACAGGCTCGAGAGCATCCAGGCGAAGGTGCCCACCCGGTCAGCCCTGATGCCGTCGAGCTCGGTCATCCGTGGGCTCTCGACAACGCCCCGCATCCGGAGCCCGAGGGTGCTCGAGCGGAACATCAACCCGAGCGCAACAACGACCACAACAGTGACCCCGGTCGTCAACAGTTCCACGCCGGTCAGCGGCACGCTGCCGAGCCGGAAATAGACGTGGTCGGGGTTGAGCGCAAGCGCCGGGGGCGCCAGCCGCTGGCCCGTCCCGAAGATCATCTGCACCACGCTCGGGATCGCGATCAACAGCCCGAGCGCGGGGACGAGCCGGACGAGCGGTGGGGCGGTGCGGGCGTACTGGAAGAGCAGCCGGTCGAGCGCGTAGCCGATGGCCGGACCGAGCAAGACGACGGCGACGATAAACGCCGCCCACTTCGGCCGGCCGTCGGCGACGGCGACGTAGAAGACGACCGCCGAGACGTAGGCCTGAGCGCCGAAGGCGAGGTTGAACACCCCCGAAGCCTTGAATGTGAGCACGAGGCCGGCGGCCATCAAGGCGTAGGCGCACCCGTAGGGGACGCCAGGAAGCGCGTAGGAGAAGAACTGGCTCAACGGGAGCGGCGCCCTCGGTCCCTAGCCACCCCCGCCGCCCGGCTCCGCCGGGCGCGGCACACCCGGCGGCAGAGGGACGACCTTCTCGATCGGCCCGTGGACGGGATTCGGCACCGGGAAGCAGCTGAACACGCTCGGCGGCGTACCGTAGACGGGAACGAAACGACGTCCTCGCACCTGGACGAAGACGCTGCAGTTGTAGATCGTGCTCACCCCGGTGTGGTCGGTGCGCCAGTCGATCGGCGAGACGAGGCCGTGCGCCGTGTAGAGCGTCAATTTGTTGATCGCCGCGACGAGCCGCGTGCGGGTCACGTCCCGGCCGATCACCCGCAGCCCGGTCACGAACAGGTCGGCGCTCGTCCATCCCGCCAGCGCCGCCTCCGAAGGCGGGTTCCCGGGCACGTAGCGCTTCAGGGCCCATTCGAAGCGGTCCATGGCCCGATACCGCCCCGGGTAGAGCTGGGTGACCTCGAACGGCAGGTGCTGCAGCATGAAGTAGACGCCCCGCATCCAGGCGGCATCGTCCTTGAGCGCCGACTCGTCGTAGCCGTCGAACCAGTACTGGGTCGCACCGGTCATCCCGTCCTGCTGCATCGTCTTGGACAGGAGGATGTCACCGGAGAGGTCGAGACACGAGGTGACCATGTCGACACCGGCTGACTTCATCCGCGCGACGTCGGCGTGGAGGTCGAACGCTGGCACGGGAACGGCGAGATCCTCGAATGCGACATGGATTCCGTACTGGCGGAAGGCGTTGGCGACTCCCTGGCAGCCCTCGCTCGACTGGCTGATGTTGTAAGCGATCAGCGCCGCGGCACGAACGTGGTGCAACTCGGCGAGGTAGGCCCCCTGGAGCTGGGCCGACGTGAAGGCCGTATACGACCCAGTGTTGCCGTACATGTTCGGACCGGCCCAGTCGGCGTTCGGGTTGACGTCGAGCCCGAAGGTCGGGACGTCGTTTTCGGAAAGGAACGGGCCCCCGGAGAACGATGGGGTCGCCACAGGGACGACAGCGAAGACGTGGTCCTGCTCGATGAGCGTCCGGGCCTGGCTGGCGTCCGTCGACGGGTCCGACTGGTCGTCGAGCTTGTGGGCGAAGTCGATCCTGCGTCCGTTGACTCCGCCGCCAGCATTGACCCAGTCGAAGTAAGCCTGCGCCCCGGCGAGCGCCGGTGCGAAGTCAGCCGGCAGGGGCCCGGTGATCGAGGCGAGCCCGCCGACGACGATCCGGTTCGGGTACACACCTTCGGTGTTCCCCGAAGTCGAAACGCTCGTCGAGGCGTTCCCGCAGGCCGCGAGAACGGTCCCGGCGAGCACGAAGGCGGTGCAGGCCACAATGCCGGCCCGTCTCCTCACGAAACGCATCGGCCCCGCTCCCTCGACTTAAGAAGCCTTCTCTCCCAGATTGACCTTACCCAATGGACCGTCCCGACGAGAGGAGGAAAGCGAGGCAACCCAGGTCGGTCGTCCTCCGACCGCCGTCAAACGCCACGGGTACCTCGCGGCCGACGGGAAGGTGTCGTCCGGGCGGTGGAAGACTTCGGGGAACGGCCACCGCCCCGGACGGACGTTGTCCCCGCGGTTGACGACGGTCGCCGGCACCGGGCCGCCCGACTTGACAGATCAATCCCGGTGGAGCCGCGGCGCGACCCGCCGGGGTGAACCGAGCTCCTCATTCGCCGGGTTGCGGTGGCGGGCGCCCGGCAATCGGACCGCCGGCAAAGTCGGCACCGCGCTCACGAGCCTGTTCGTGCAGCTCGCGGGCCCGGCGCGCCGCCTCGGCCCCGGGCCCCCCGGACGACGCCGCCTCGGCCTCGAACCGCACCCCGAGCAGGGCCGCGAGGCTCGCGCCCACGGAAAGCCGCAAGGCGTCGAGGTCATAACCTCCTTCGAGCACCAATACGAGCCGACCGTCACCGGGGGCGAATTCGCGAGCGCGTCGCGCGAGGTTGGCGAAGTCGCCTGAGGTGAGCGCGAAATCGGCGAGCGGGTCGGCCCGGTGGGCGTCGAAACCCGCCGAGACGAGAACCCACGTGGGTGCGAATGCGTCCGCCACTGGGGCGAGGTCGTCGTCGAACGCCTCTTCGACGACATCTCCCGTCGCGCCAGGTGGCAAGGGGACGTTGAGGTTCAAGCCGCGAGCGTTCGGCCCGCCGATCTCCTCGGCGCGACCGGTCCCGGGGAACAGCGGCGACTGATGGATCGAGACGTAGAGCACCCGCGGGTCGTCCCAGAAGGCCGACTGGGTCCCGTTCCCGTGGTGGACGTCCCAATCGAGAATGAGGACGCGCTCGCCCTGGTCTGCGAGCTTGGCTGCGGCGACAGCGATGTTGTTCACGACACAGAAACCCATCGCCCTGTCTGCCAGGGCATGATGCCCCGGCGGGCGCGCTGCCACGAAGGCCGCGTCGCCGATCCCATGGTTGAGCGCGTCGACCGCGGCGAGCACACCACCCGCGGCGAGCAACGCCGTGTCCCACGTGCCCTCGCTCACGTAGGTGTCAGGGTCGAGGGCACCACCGCCAGCCGCACAGAACTCCCGCAACGCTCGCAGGTACGACAGCCGGTGGACGCGGGCGAGTTCGGCCTCGGTCGCCCGGCGCGCTTCGAGGAAGATGACGGCGTCCGCAAGACCCGCGGCTTCGATCCCGTCGAGTGCGGCCTGCACACGGCTCGGCCGCTCCGGATGTCCATACTGGACTTGGTGGCGATCGAGCCCGGGCGAGCCCGCCACGACAAGCACGACCTCACTGTAGGTTCGGCCGCCGGGGCTCTCAAAGGGCGCGCCGCCTCCGCCCCCAGGACGAAACGGTCGATCAGCTCCCCAAGTGGCACCGCGAGTGCGCTCGCGCCGATCCGACGGCGCCTCAGGGCCAAAAAGCCGCGGCCGGGGAAAGCGGTGCGGGCCTGTCCTAACCGTTCGCCGGCGCGACGCGGAGTGCCGCGAGGAGTTCGGGGCGATGGCGCAACATGAGCTCGAAGCCGAGCGGTCCGAGCAGGCGGTTGGCGGCGGCGTTCGACGGCGCTCCCCCGAGGAGCGCACGGCCCAGTTCGTCTGCGGTTTCCTCGATGTCGTTCTGCTCTGCGGTTCGCAACGGTCCGGCGCTGAGTTTCCGGTCACGCAGCCGGTCGAGCCGGGTCAGCACACCGTGCCGGTCGCCGCCCCGCGCCGCGGCGTCGTGGAAGTGCTTGTAGCGCGACGAGCCGAGCGCCGCAACGATCTCCTCGTGACGCGCCGGATCGAGCAGCAGGGCAGAGAGGTCGATGATCGATGACGCCGCGTCGGATCGGTCACGATCGCTGCCGGCCACAGCTTCGAGCAGAACCCTTGCCAGCTGGACCTGATCCGGATGGATCGAGTCGACCCAGAACCACAGCGTCGGTCGGCGGCGCAGCGCGCTGTGGAGGATCAGCTCGCCGTCGGCACGCTCAAGGGTCAATCCCCTCCTCGCCAGAAATAGCACGAGGAGGTCTTGGCGGCTGAGGAGCTTCGAGGGATCGGCGCGCCAGCTTCGCACGGACCGGTCGAGCAGGACCCGAGGCTCGGAGCTCGCCTCGCCGGAACCGGTCACGACCTGGATCGCGGCGCCGGGCGGAAGCGAGACGACCAAGCCGAGGTTCTCCAGGATGCGCTTGCGCTCAGCTCGGACGGCGGCGTCCGTCCACCGGCGGTAATCGGCACGGGTGGCGAGTTCAGTCTTCGTGCCGTGACAGCTCACGACGGTGTGCCGCCGGAAGACCGCGACCTCTCGTCCTTCATGCCGGTAGCGACCATCCCTCGAGAACACGACTGGGGGCGCCTCGTGCCGACGAACCGTGATCACGACCGCGCACCCACCGGAGCCGTCGGCCTTCTCGAGACTTGTCGAGACCTCGACGTGGTCCGGCGCGACGTACCGCTCGATGAGGCTCGCGAGCGTCGCGGCGTCGAAGTGGGTCCCGGCCCCGCCAGCGCCCGGAAGCCCGTGGCGTGCTTCGATGCCGAGTCGGATCTCGCCTCCTCCCCCGTTCGCCAGCGCGACCACCCGCTTGACAAGATCGAGCTCGTCGGCGGTGCTCCCCGGGTCGTAACGGGATTTCAGCCCCTCAGTCCGACCCTCCGGCATGACCCCCTCCATAGCTGCTCCTAAGCGGCGTCCCGCTCTCGAGCCTCGAGCGCCTCGGCAACCCGGCGTCCGGCGAGCTCGACGTAGTCGGGATCGGTCTCGTACCCGACGTAGTGGCGACGGATCGCCAGCGCGGCGACCGCCGTCGTTCCGGAACCGATGAACGGGTCGAGCACGACGTCACCTTGGTAGGTGTAGAGCTCGATGAGACGACGCGGCAGCTCGACGGGGAAAGGAGCCGGGTGCCCGACCCGCGTCGCCGACTCTGCCGGAATGTGCCAGACGTCGAGTGTCCAAGCCATGAAGTCTTCCTTCGAGATCGTGGCTTTATGCGGAAGTCCCAGCGACTCCCTCCGTTTGACGTCCAAAGCCCGGTCGAAGCGGCCTTTGCTCGCGACGACCACTCGCTCGGTCACGTCCCGGAGCACCGGGTTCGACGGTTTCATGAACGAACCCCACGCGCAGTTACCGCTCGCGCCGACGGCCTTCTGCCAGATGATCTCGCCTCGCAGCAGGAAACCGAGGTCGTCTTGCAAGATGCGCGTCACATCGCCCGAGAGCGAGCGGTAGGGCTTGCGCCCGAGATTGGCGACATTGATCGCGATCCTGCCACCGGGCTCGAGGACACGGTGACACTCGGCGAAGACCTCGGCGAGTTGCCTGAGGTACTCGGCGTATGTCGCGGGGATGTGACCGCGCCCCATGTCCTCCTCGTACCGTTTCCCTGAGAAATAGGGGGGCGAGGAACAGACGAGAGCGACGGACTTCGTCGGCACGCTCGCCATGTCGCGGGAATCGCCGAGGATGATCGAGTCGGCAATCGGGCAGGAGAAGACCTCGTCGTCATCGGATAACGCCGGAGCGGTGAAACGGCCGTAGAACGAGCTCGAGTCGTGGCTCTCGCGCCGCGTAGTACCGAAGTTCGACGTCTCCGTCACGTGACTTCTCCCACGTCAACCGGTGACAAGTATGACCCACGGGTGCTCTCCCGTCGGGGATGCGACTGGGTGGGCCAATGCGGGGCGAACGAGGCCGGGAAGACCCCGACGGGCCCTTTCGAGCCGTTCCCCGCCCGCTCCGGCGAGAAGCCGTCGTTCAGATGCCGTCGGCGCCGTCGATCGCCTGGCGCAGCAAGTCCGCGTGACCGTTGTGCCGGGCGTTCTCCTCGATCACGTGGACAAGGATCTACCGAGCCGAGACCTCGTCACGCCGCCACGATCTTGCACCGGTCTCGCCGAGCGAGTCGATCGACGCCGCGGCCGAGCGAGAGGCGCCAAACTCGATTTCCCAGGTCGAAAGGCATTCCAGTGCGTTGTCCGGGACCCGCCGTCGAAGTCGAGGTCCGGTTCGGCGTCGGTGCTGTGGGGGCGGGACATCGTCTCCCGCCAGGCACCGCTGGAACCAGCGGCGCTCCACCTCTGCCATGTGCCGGGCGAGGCCCACCAGGGACAGGCTCGACGGCGGGACCGGCCGCGTCGAGAGCTGTTCCGGAAAAAGGCCTTCGCACTTCAGGGCCAGCGTCGCCCGTGGGAAGTCGAGCCACGCCTCGAACACCGGGCGTTCTTCGGCGATGAGCGCTGCGCCGATTCGTTCCACGAGTTCCTCCGGTCGTCTGTTGGAGAACCCTTCCCGCCCAGTCTTGCGGGACAAGCTGTGGTGATGCTCCCCGGCCGCGCTCCGGCGTCCGCTCTCAGGGTGGATCGAGCGAACGGGGCGCGGCTACGAGCGTCAGGTCGTCGCTGAGCCCACGGAGGTTCGCGGTGGTGCGGTTGGCCTCGATCGTCACGCGGCTCTTGCCGATCGGGACGGGTCCGATCCTCACATCGCCGAACGACGCCGGGAGCTGAGGCGCGAGCCAGACCATGGCCTCGCCAACCGAAGGGTCGAGTCTCAGCAAGGTGCGCAGCAGGCTGAAGGGCGTCGCCGAGGCCCAGGCCTGCGGGGAGCAGGAGGTCGGATACCCGACCGGCGTGGCGAACTCGTCCCGCGCGAACCCGCAAAGGAGCTCGGGGAGCCGACCGCCGAACGCCGCCGCCACGTCGAACAGGCCGTTGGCGATGGCCTGGGCCTCGCTGACGAAGCCGTAGCGCATCAGCCCCGCCGCGCCGATCGCGTTGTCGTGGGGCCACACCGAGCCGTTGTGATAGCTCACCGGGTTGTATGCGCCCATCGAGCTCGCGAGCGTGCGGACGCCCCAGCCTGTGAACATCTCCTCGGAAACGAGGTGCGCGGCGATCGCCGCCGCATGCGACTCGTCGACAATGCCGGTCCACAGGCAGTGACCGATGTTCGACGTCAACGCGTCGACCGGGCGCTTTTCGGCATCGAGGCCGACCGCGAGATAGCCCCGGTCACCGAGCCAGAAGTGCTCATTGAAAGCGATCCTCAACCGCCGGGCGCGGGCGGCGCACGATTCCGCCGTCTCGGCGTCGCCCCGGGACCTCGCGAGACGGGCCCGAGCGAGGAAGGCGGCGTAGACGTAACCCTGCACCTCGCAGAGCGCGATCGGGGGCTCGGCAATCCGGCCGTTCGCGTAGTTGACCCCGTCAAAGGAGTCCTTCCAGCCCTGATGGACGAGACCGCGGTCTGTCAACCGCTGGTACTCGACGAATCCGTCGCCGTCACGGTCGCCGTAGCGGTCGATCCAGTCGAGCGCCCGGTCGGCGTGCGGCAGCAATCGGTCGATGATCCCGCCGTCGACGCCCCAGCGCTCGAGCTCGCCGAGGAGCATGACGAAGAGCGGGGTCGCGTCGATCGACCCGTAGTAGATGGACTCTTCACCCCGCGCCGCGGCGCCGCTCATGCCGGAACGCATCTCGTGGAGGATCCGCCCCGGCTGCTCCTCGCTCGGGGCGTCGACCCGCTCGCCCTGGAAGCGCGCCAGGGCGAGCAGCGTGCCGACCGCGATCGTCGGGTCGAACCCGAGCGTCATCCACGAAGCGATGAGCGAATCGCGTCCGAAAAGCGTCATGAACCAGGGCGCACCCGCCGCGAGGACCGCCAGACCCGGCTCGTCGGGATCGAAGATCCGCAGCGCGCCGAGATCGGGGATGCTGCGAGCAAGCGTCCGGTTGATGTCCTCGTCTTCGCTCTCCACCTTCGGCATCGCCCGTTCCCAGGAACGCAGACGCGTTGCGGACACCGAGCGGTCGATCGGATCACCCCGGCGGTAGCGCGGTTCCACCTGCTCGCCGTCCATCGCGAGTTCGATCTCGAAACAGGCCCGCCACTCGCCCCGGGGGGGCACGACCGCGTCGATCGCGATGATGCGGGAAGACGCCGATGACCCTCGGGGCAGTTGCACCGCGGTCCGGCGCGATCTTCCATGGTAGACGTGCGCGATCACGACCTCGGACTCCGTGGAGACGACCTCTGTCTCGCCCCGAGACTGGGCGCGACCTTCTTTCACGTCGAACAGGTGGGCGAAATCGGCTGCGAACTCGAGAGAGATCGAGCAGGCGGTCGTCTCGGCGCCGAGGTTCCGCAGAACGAGGTCCTCCTGCATCCCGTCGCCGACAAGGCGCTCGCGAACGACGAAGAGTGTGCTGTCGGCCCGGCCCTCGCGCGGCCGCACTCGGCCGAGGAACCGCGCCGCGAAGGGGTCGCTCGGGACGACCGCCAGCGGCTCGACAGGGGTGTCGTCGATTCTCAGCTGCCAGCCCGACAGGTATCGCGTGTCCCGATAGAACAGGCCCTGCGGGCCACCGGGGTCGATGTCGCCGTTCGGCGCCGAGATGACGAAGCTCGTCCCCTCGACAAGGGTGACCGTGTTGCCCGCGATCCCACCGGGTGCGGGCTGACCACCAGCAAAGACCCAGGCGTTCGTCTTCACGGGCGAAGCGACCCGAGGCCCTCGCCGGTCTGTCGCCATCCGGGGCAGATGACGCCGGGTCCGTCCAGCGGGAATTCGCTTACCATTCGCCGCTGACGACGCGCCGGTACAAGTCGACGTGCTCGTCCACCATCCGCCGCCTCGAGAAGTGCCCCAGCACCGCGTCCCGACAGCGCCGGCGGTCGATCTCCTCGATGCGACTCAGGGCATCGACGAGCGCCGGCTCGCCCGCCCGGACGAATCCCGTGACCCCGTCGTCGACAATCTCTGGGGCCGCGCCGCAGGGCGTCGTGATCACAGGCGTGCCGCAAGCGAGCGCCTCGATCATGACCATGCCGAACGGCTCGGGCCAGGAGATGGGGTTGAGCAGCACTTTCGCGGCGCCCAGCAGTTCGAGCTTCGCCTTGTCGTCGACCTCGCCCAGGTAGTCGACGCCAGAGCTGAGCAGTGGCCTGATCGTTGACTCGAAATAGTCGATCTCGAGCTGCTCGTGGCACTTCCCCGCAATGTGCAACTCGATCCCCGCTTCGCGAGCGACATGCGCCGCGACGTGCGCTCCCTTACCCGGGTTCATCCGGCCGAGGAAAAGCGCGTATCCCCCGGAACCGTCGCCGACCGGGAACTCCGAGGCCTCGACGCCGTGGTGGATGATCGCCGCGATTGGCACGTCATCCGCGCCCGAAGCCTGGTGGCGGGATATCGCGATGACGGGGACGCGATCGGAGACGATCCGGTACAAGTCGATGAGATCGCTCTCGAAAGGACCGTGGTTCGTCGTGACGACACGAAGGTTCGGGAACCGTTCCGAATAGAGCGGCCCGATCAGCGTGTGGTCGTGCACAACGTCGAACTCGGACGCGATCTCGTAGGCGTGCACGACGTGCCGCAGCTCCTGAGCCGCTCCACCTTCGCCGACGCCGATCGCGCGCTCAAAGACCCAACGGCGCTCAACCGGGCAGGTGCTCTCTCCCGTCGTAAACAGCAGCACGTCGTGACCGGCCGCGTGCAGCCCTCGGGCGAGCCCGTCCAGGACGGCCTCGGTCCCGCCGTAGGCCGGGGGCGGAACGGGCAGCCACGGCGGCGCCACGATCATGATGCGCATCCCGACACCTTCCTTTGGCCAATACTCGCGCGTTGTCGAAGCCCGACCAGTTGTAGCGCCACTTCCCGCCCCACGAGCCGGTGGCGCGCCCGGCAGCGCCGTGCGGGACCATGCCAGGCCGGCGCGGGCGCACCCGCAGCGCCCGCCGGGCGTGGTCCGGCCGCCCTCCCCGGTCCGATCCGCCCGCCGCAGCTCGCAGGCAACGGTGACGGAGCGATGCGGCCGACCGGTCGCCACGGCGCAGCGAAGCGGGCGCCGATCTCGCCGCTCGTCACACCTCGGCTGCTGCCACCCGTCACGGGATAGAGACGAGAACACCTCGGGCCACCCGGCCCGAGGTGTTCTCTGGCGGTCGCACCTCGTCTAGCGCACGATCCCCGTCAAGTTGACGACGGCGGTGTGGGATGCGCCAGATGTGTCCACGAAGGTCACCGTGATCGACGCACCCGGCTTGTGGGATTCGATCGCCGCGAGCAGCGCCTTGTTCGTCGTGGTCGCCCTTCCGTCGATCGCGGTGATCGTGTCGCCCGCTTCGATGCCCGCCCGCTCGGCCGCGCTCCCGGCGATTATCCCGCTGACGTACACCCCTGCCGGCGCCGGGGTCGTCCCCGTCACACCGGTCGGGAAGCCGAGGGGGTTCTGCGTGTACGGGGACGGCTCGCCGGCCAGAATGCCGAGGAATGCGGTCTCGCCGATCTGGATCCGGCTCGACGAGCGCCGGTGCTTGATCTTGAGCGCGATGTTTCGCGCCTCGTTGATCGGGATCGCGAATCCTTCCGTCCCACCGGTCGCGGCACTCGGCTGTGCGGCGGTGTCCATCCCGATCACCTGGCCGTTCAGGTTGACGAGCGGGCCGCCCGAGTCGCCCGACACGATCGGCGCATCGGTCTGCAACATATTGTGCAGCGTCTCTTCGGCCGTGGTAGCCAGCACGTCGCTCGCCGTGATCGTGCGGCCGACGGCCGTGATCGTCCCGCTGATCACCGCGGGCTTGCCGCCGAGACCGAGCGCGTTGCCGATCGCCACGACCGGCGTCCCGACCTTGACCCGCGCCGAGTTCCCGAACTTCACGTGGGGGAGGTTCGCCGGCGCACCGACGAGCTTCAAAAGAGCGACGTCCTGGGTCACGTCCACGCCGAGGACTCTGCCGGTATAGGTGCCATGGCCGGCGACGCTCACCAGGATCCTCGTCGCGTACGCCACGACGTGGTTGTTCGTCAGCACGTCACCAGAAGGCGTGATCAGCATTCCCGTCCCGGCGGCTTGCTCGGCACCGGCCGAGGCCTCGTTCGCGACGTTGACGCGGATGTCGACGACGGCCGGGTCGACGGCGGCGGCAACCTGCGTGACCGCGCTGGGGCCCGCTAGCGCGGTCCCGCTCGTTGCGGTTCGCGGTGAGGTCGCCGCGGGCAGGCTCGACTGCTGATTGCCGCGCAACACGGCCTCGAGACCGGCACCGAGCGTGCCGGCGAGCAACGCGACGATCACCAAGAGCGTGGCGACGCTCCATCCGCTGCGTCGGCGGGGCACACCCTCGCCGCTCACCGCGGGCTGCGGTGGCACCCATCTCCACCCCTCGGAGCCCACACCTGCCGGCTCCGCCGACGTCGGCCCCTGGGGATCGAAAGACGGGCTGACCGGCACCCATCCACTCTGAGCGGCGCCGCCACTCTGCGGTGTCACCCCCCCGCCCTGCGGCGGAATCGGGGCGTCCCTCATCTCATCCATCGGTGTCTTCCTCGTTCTCCACGTCGCCTCGCGGCATCTGGCGCCGTCGGCGTTCTGTTCTCCGGTTGAGCTTGGTATCTCCACCTCGGAGACGTCTGCGTTCTGCCTGGGAAGTTGCTGAGAAACCGGGCCGGCGGCGTCGACGTCAACGTTAGCGGCGGGTCCCGCCCTGCTCGTTCGCACCAAGAGCTTGGTCCCGACACTTGCCGAACACCATCTGGAGCGTTCAGGCGAGCGCGACGAGATCGGCGAGGTCGTCACTCCAGTAGTCCTCGACGCCGTCGGGCATGAGCAGGACCCGCTCTGGCCGGAGGGCTTCGACAGCGCCGGGGTCGTGGGTGACGAGCACGATCGCCCCTGCGTAACGTCGCAGCGACGCGAGGACCTCGGCTCGGCTCGCCGGGTCGAGGTTGTTCGTCGGCTCGTCGAGAAGCAGGACGTTCGCCGGAGAAACGACCAGGCAAACCAGCGCGAGCCGGGTCTTCTCCCCGCCGGAGAGGGTGCCAGCTCGCTGGTCGATCCGCTCGCCGCTAAAGAGAAACGCGCCAAGGACGCGCCGCAGCTCGACATCGGTCATCGCCGGTGGGGCGGCGGTTCGGACGTTGGCGAAGACAGACGCGTCCGGGTCGAGCGTCTCGTGTTCCTGCGCGTAGTAGCCGAGGCACAAGCCGTGCCCGGCAGCGACGACACCCGCGTCGACGGGCTCGATCCCAGCGAGCACGCGCAGCAGGGTCGTCTTGCCGGCCCCGTTGAGTCCGAGCACGACGATCCGCGCCCCACGGTCGACCGCGAGGTCGACTCCCCGGAATACCTCCACCGAGCCGAAGCACTTCGCCAGCCCGCTCGCCGCGAGCGGCGTTCTGCCGCAAGGGGACGGATCGGGAAAACGGATTCTCGCGACCTTCTCGCGGCGACGCAGCGCCGGCAGTCCCGCCACGAGACCGGCCGCGCGCCGATCGAGGCTGTGCGCGGCCGCGGCCTTCGTCGCCTTGGCCCGCATCCGGTCAGCCTGCTCGCGTAGCGCGGCGATCTTCCGCTCGGCGTTGGCGCGCTCCCGAGCACGCCGGCGATCGTCGGCCGCCTGTTGTTCGAGGTAGGCGCGCCAGCCGACGTTGTAGATGTCGAGCGTCGCCCGGGTCGCGTCGAGGTGGAAGACGCGGTTGACCGTCGCCTCGAGCAGGACGGCATCGTGGCTGATGACGACACAGCCTCCCTCGTGGGCACGGAGAAAGGTCCGGAGCCAGGCGATCGAATCAGCGTCGAGATGGTTCGTCGGCTCGTCGAGGAGCAGCGTCGGCGCACCGGAGAACAGGACCCGCGCGAGCTCGACGCGCCTCCGTTGGCCGCCTGACAGCGTGCCGAGCGGCTGGGTGAGCACGTTCGCCGGCAACCCGAGGCTCGAGGCGATCGAGGCAGCCTCCGACTCCGCCGCCCAGCCGCCCCGCGCAGCGAACCGCGCTTCCGCCCGCGCGTAGCGGGCCATCGCGTCCTGGTTGTCGCCCGCGGCGGACGTGCCCATCTGCGCGGCCGCCTCGGCGAGCTCGTCACGGATCCGCACCAGCCCACGTGCCGACAGGATCCGGTGGCCGGCGATCTCGTCGAGATCCCCGGTCCTCGGATCCTGGGGGAGGTAGGCGACCGCGCCGCCACGTCGGACTGACCCCTTCGCCGGCAGCGCTTCGCCCGCGAGGACGCGGGTGAGCGTCGTCTTGCCGGCGCCATTGCGGCCGACGAGGCCGATCCGATCACCCCGACCGACGTGGAACGTCGCACCCCGAAGGAGTGTCCGGGCACCGGCGGCGAGTTCGAGGTCGGAGGCGTTCAGCATCAGCGCGAGGTGAGAATGGCCCGTCGCGGCGGTCAAAGACATCGGGAGGGGCGCGTGCCAAGCATCGCGCCGATTCGGCGCCTCCGTGACAGCTCGGCTGCTGCCTCCAGGGCCGCGGTCACCGCCTTGAAAGATGACTCGCGGCCGCGCGCCTTGACGACCCGAAGTCCGCGGTGCCTAGGTTGGGAGATGCCCAGCAACGTCACCCAGGCCAGCGCCGATTCCCCCGCCGCGGCGACGATCGTCCCGCGGCTCTCGAAGACCGCGAGCCGTCGCCGCCTGCGGGACAGGCTCTCCCGGGCGGTCCTCGTCCGCCTGCTCGAATCGCTGCACGACGGCGCGCTTGCCATCACCGAAAACGGCGAGCGGCGAGTGTTCGGCAAGCCGGTCGACGGTCTGGCGGTCCCCGAGATCACCGTGCGGTCGCCCGCGGCATGGACCGCCGTTGCCACCGGCGGAAGCAGCGGGCTCGGACGCGGCTTCTTCTCGGGGGAATGGTCGGTCGACGACCTCGATGACCTCGTCGTGATGGTCCGCGTCATCATCCGCAACCTCGAGGCCACGGAACGCCCCCAGCGAATGGTGCACCGGTTTTTGGCGCCGTTGCTCTGGGCACGGGTCCGGTTCCTCGAACGACCCGGCCGGCGCGCCGCGGACCGCCGGAACATCCGCGCCCATTACGACCTCAGCAATGAGTTCTTCTCCCTCTTCCTCGACGAGACGATGACCTACTCCTGTGCGCTATTCGACTCGGTCGAGACGTCGCTTCATGAGGCACAGGTCGCCAAGCTCGACCGCCTCTGTCACAATTTGCGGCTCACCGCCGTCGACCACGTGCTCGAGATCGGCACCGGTTGGGGTGGCTTCGCCATCCACGCGGCGCGTAAGTACGGCTGTCGGGTGACGACGACCACGCTCTCGCGCCGACAGTTCGAGCTCACCACGGACCGAGTCGCGCGTGCGGGCCTCGCCGACCGGGTCACGGTGCTGAACAGCGACTACCGGGACCTGGATGGGAGCTTTGACAAGCTCGTCTCGATCGAGATGATCGAGGCCGTCGACTGGCGCCAGTACCCCAGGTTCTTCGCCAAGTGCGCGGGCCTCCTCCAGCCGGGCGGGCTGATGGCACTACAGGCGATCGTCATCGCCGACCGGTACTTCGCCCGCGCCAAGCAGAGCAGGGACTTCATCAAGCGCTACATCTTCCCGGGGGGTTGCCTGCCTTCGGTTGCGGCCATCCTCGAGACGACGTCGAAGGTGACCGACCTCGGGCTCGTGGCCCTCGATGACATCGGGTCGCACTACGCCGAGACGCTGCGCCGCTGGCGGGCCGGACTCGAGGCGCACGCCGACGAGCTCAAGCCGCTCGGCTTCGACGAGTCAGTTCACCTGCTCTTCGACTTCTACTTTTGCTACTGCGAGGCCGCGTTCAGCGAGCGGCGGATCTCAGACGTCCAGCTCCTTTTCGCCCGGTCACGCTGGCGCGCCGAAAGACTCGCCGCCCCGCCGAGCTGACGGCCTGCCCGAGGAGCGACCCGCCGGCTCGATCCTCGCCATCCGCGCCTTCTCGGCGGGGTCGGCAGGCGGATTGTCGACGCCGCACCGAGGCTCTCGAGATCCAGGAGGGCAAGCCCGGACGCATCGATCCCGAGGCGCAAGTCGCGATGGCCGTCCCCGCGGGCCGGTGAACTCACCCCCCAACTAGGACTTGCCACCCCGACACGGAGACGTCGACCTCCGAAGCTGTGCGCCGAAGCGTCGCCTCCGGGACCTCGTTGGCAAGCTCACGCTGCGCCCAGTAGTCGTTGCTCACGCCGTCGAACAACGCCTTGCGGAACTCGACGAGCTCGGCCGGCGCCGCGGCGAGGTAGCCGAAGATCGCAAGCGCGAACTCGATGTCGGCGAGCACCGGGGCGCGACCGTAAAGGCTGGCACGCCGCAGCGCGATGCCTACCGCGCCGGCGATGACATCCTCCCGCCGCTCCCCGGGTGCGAGCACGAGCCGGTCCGCCAGGCGCTCAGCCAGGAGCAAGGCGAAGCCCTGGTCGGGCCCGGCGGTCCCCGTGCCGCGGCCGGTCGGGGGTGGACCAGCCCGAAAGTCGGCGGGCCGGTCGGCGCGCCACGGGCGCGGCGGACCAAGACGGTACCCGGGCCGCACCATGTCGGCCCGCGCGATCGGAACGAATCTCGGTTGGGTAATTGGGCTCACCTCATCGGCCGGGGAAGGATCCGATCCCCCGACTAGTTGACGTAGTCCAGCCAGTCCTTGTACTGGTCAATCTCGCCCCGCACGGCTCTGGAGAAAACCCCCTGGATCGCGCGGGTCATCGGGCCGGGAGTGCCGTCCCCGATCACGCGATCGTCGACCGAGGCGATCGGCACCACCTCCGCCGCCGTCCCGGTGAGGAACGCCTCTTCGGCGACATACAGGTCGGAGCGGCGCAGCGACTCCTCGAAGGCCTCATAGCCGAGGTCACCCGCGATCGTCATCACCGATTCCGCGGTGATCCCCTCGAGCGCGACGGACGTCGAGGTCCGGGGCGTGAGCAGGCGACCCCGGCGGACGAGGAAGATGTTCTCCCCCGTGCACTCGGAAAGGTAGCCGTCGGTCGTGCACATCACGGCTTCCTCGTAACCCGCGAGGATCGCCTCGACCTTGGCGAGCGACGAGTTCATGTACATGCCGGTCGCCTTTGCCGAGGCCGGCACCGACCGCGGGTCGTTTCGTGCCCAGGAGCTGACCTTCACCCGGGCGCCGTGCGCGATTGCCTCGTCGCCAAGGTACGCAGCCCAGGGCCAGGCGGCGATGGCGACGTGCACCTCCGAGACCAGCGGATTGAGACCCATGTCCCCGTAGCCGTAGTAGACGATCGGTCGGATGTAGCAAGCATCGAGACCGGTCGTCCGCACCGTCGTCAAGACGGCCTCGTAGAGCTCCGCTTCGCTGAAGGGCAGGTTCATCATCAGCGTCCGCGCCGACCGGGCGAGCCGGGCGACGTGGTCGGTGAGACGGAAAACGGCGGGTCCGTTCGCGGTCCGATAGGCGCGGATGCCTTCGAATACCCCAGTCCCGTAGTGAAGCGAATGCGTGAGGACGTGGACATTGGCGTCAGCCCAGTCCACGAGCTCACCGTCCATCCAGATCTTCTCTGTCGGAGTGAGCGGCATCGTCACAACCTTTCTGCGACGGCGTCGCCGATCGCGGTCGTCGTCAATGAGGTACCGCGTGCCGCCATTTCCGACTGCACGTCCAGCACGGCCTTCTTCATCCTCGCCCCCGCCCCCTCGTCACCGAGCCATTCCACCATCATTGCGGCAGATCGGATCGCGGCGAGCGGGTTCGCCCGTCCGGTGCCGACGATGTCGTGGGCAGCCCCGTGGACCGGCTCGAAAAGGGACGGCGCCGTGCGCTCCGGGTTGAGGTTGGCTGACGCCGCAAGGCCGATTCCGCCCGTCACCGCGCCAGCGAGATCGCTCAGGATGTCGCCGAAGAGGTTGTCGGTGACGATGACGTCGTAGCGGTCGGCCTCTGTTGCGAGGTAGATGCAGGCCGCGTCGACGTGGTTGTACGCCGTGGCGATCTCGGGGAATTCGGCGGCCACCTCACCAAAGGCGCGGCTCCACAGATCGCCCGCGTAGGTGAGGACGTTCGTCTTGTGGACAAGCGTCACCGAATGACGCGGCCGCGTCCTGGCCAGGTCGAACGCGAAGCGCAGGCAGCGTTCGACCCCGCGGCGGGTGTTCACCGAGCCCTGCGTCGCGACCTCCCAGGGCGAACCAAGACGCAGCAGGCCCCCCTCGCCCGCGTAGGGACCCTCGGTGTTCTCCCGGACGATGCAGAGGTCAGCTGCAGGCGCGATGGCGCCGGGAATCCCGTTGCAAGGCCGCAGATTGACATAGAGATCGAGCTCAAAGCGGAGCCGGAGCAATAGACCCCGCTCCAGCGCCCCGGCGGGTACATCCACGGATCCGACCGGCGGCCCAACCGCCCCGAGCAGGATCGCGTCGTGGCCGCGCAGCTCTTCCAGCACGCCGTCGGGCAGGGCCTCTCCGGTGCGCAAGTAGCGGTCCGCACCGAGGTCGTAGTCGGTTGTTGCGCACCGAACACCGGCGGCCGCGACGACCTTCAGCGCCTCGGCGACGACGTCAGGTCCGATGCCGTCTCCCCTGATCACTGCGATTCTGTAGGTGGTCAAGTACCCTCGACTCTGTTCGCCCGAATTCCACGTCGGCGGGGAATCGCCTGGCGAGCGACCACCGTCTTTTCCGTCGTCCACGGAATGGGCAAGAAGGCGCACGCCAATCGGGCACCCACCTCAATGACGTCGGCCCGTGGCCCGATCGCCAAGACGCGACAAGTCTGACGGGTGGCTGGCGACCCCGTCAATCTGCCGCACACGTGCCGATAGCCCCTGACACATCGATTGCCGCCCAGACGCCGCTGCCCGACCCGGTATCCTCGGATCGGTGAGCGAGACCCACCTGTCCCCGGAGACCCACGCCCGGCTCGTAGACGAGCTTGAGGATCTGACGACGCGGGGCCGGATCGAGATCGCCCGGGCGATCGAGGCGGCACGGGCACTCGGTGACCTGTCGGAGAACGGCGACTACCACGCGGCCAAGGACGCCCAGGGCAAGATGGAG
>Ga0187877_1001180_pt1 | contig 28430 bp, 28 predicted proteins | sample June2016WEW_17_1_3_FD_132430 | JGI IMG/M metagenome (GOLD analysis project Ga0187877, IMG submission 132430) | Peatland microbial communities from SPRUCE experiment site at the Marcell Experimental Forest, Minnesota, USA - June2016WEW_17_100 | ecosystem: Environmental > Terrestrial > Soil >...
ACCAAGTGCTGAGGATCCCGGAAATCATTACCGAGCCGGTAGGCAGCCGCATAGTCACTGAACGACCACGCAACTGATTGATTCCGCAGGGCCGCGCCCTCAATTATGTGGAAGTTGGGCTAGTAGCACCGTCTACACAGTTACGGCGTGGACGAATCTCACCGCGATCACCGGCATCCGGCTGGAGACGCTCAGTAATGCGAGTCTGCCTGACGGGGGACCAGGCCGGGCCGGGAACGGCAACTTCATTCTGAGCGAGATCACCGTCAGCGACCAACCCTCAGGTGGCTCCTCCGTTCCGGAACCGGGCACGCTCAGTACGCTGGCAATCGCCTTGGGTGGTTTCGCCGTAGTGATGCGCAAGCGATTGGCGCGATAAAACGATCTGCGCTCTGTGGCCGGCTTGGTGCTGCTCGCCTTTGGCATGGTGTCCCGCCGCCGGAAGATCGGGAGCTTCCGTTGCAAGCACGCCTGAACCGCCTCGCGGAAGCCGTGAAATAGCCGCAGGATTGACAAAAGGCTCACGGCAAATCCTAGCTGCTAGTACATCGCCGGGTACGCTTCGCGCATCTCCTGCGCCTGGGCGCGGGCGAGTTCAATCTGAATTGGAGGGCCCTTGCCGATGCCGGGGCACCAGCGGGCGGTCTGGTTCCATTCGCGGCGGGATTCCAGCAGCTCCGGCCAGACAGGTAGCGCAGCAATGCTTTCAGCCGCCAGGACCGGGCAAACTCCTGGCTTTCCAGGATGCGCTCCAGCTCGGCGGCGACCGCTTCGGCCAGGACTGGAGAGCTGGCGCTCATGGTAAGCGTAGTGTACCGCCTCGCGAGATCGGCCGCCATGGGATTTCTTTTCGAGTGAAACACCCGAAAGTCAGCCGTTTTTCACCGTGATTCACTTGCCGGCCGAGCCGGAAATCGTTACCCTGCAACCAGACCCTTTTGTCTTGATTGGGGTGTCGCAGCCCTCGCGCTGCCGTCGGGCCGGGGCGGCGCTCCCAGCCGCGCCCGGCAATGATCGCGGAAAGGATTGGCATGCGAAGTAAGATTATCGGGATATTCCTCCTGCTCGGCGGCGCTACCAGTTTGTTCGCCGGAGTGGTTTACACCCAGGCGTGGGACCAGAGGGGTGTCGCCTACCAGAGTCAGACCGACCCGTCATCGGGTTCGCTCGCGACGGTGTACGACAATTTCACGCTTGCTTCGAGCGCCGTGGTGACGGACCTCGTCTGGAACGGCGGCTTCTTACATTCGCCCACGGGCACCATCACGGCCTTTACCATCGACTTTTGGGCGGATTCCAGTGGTCAGCCGGGCGGTTTGCTGAAATCGGCAACGATCACCGGCAACGCCAACGCGACGGTGGACCCCGTTCACCCCGGCGGCGGCAACGCCTACGACTATTCGGTCTCCGGTCTGAGTTTCAGTGCCACCGCCGGAACCCAGTACTGGCTGTCGATCGTGGCCACCGGGGACGCCGGCGACCCTTGGGGCTGGGCCACTGGCACGGGCGGCGACGGCAGGTCATACGAGGATGTCACCGGTTCGGGCCGCTCCCTGATCGCCTCGGACATGAACTTCACGCTCTCCAGTAACGGCGTCGCCACGCCAGAGCCAGGAACGCTGTCGTTGGCCGGCTTGGCGCTGCTCGCTTTTGGCCTGGTGTCCCGCCGCCGGAAGATCGGGAGCTTCCGTTGCAAGCACGCCTGAACCGCCTCGCGGAAGCCGTGAAATAGCCGCAGGACTGACAAAAGGCTCACGGCAAATCCTAGCTGCTAATACATCGCCGGGTACGCTTCGCGCATCTCCTCGGCCTGGGCGCGGGCGAGTTCAATCTGAATTAGAGGGCCCTTTCCGATTCCGGGGCACCAGCGGGCGGTCTGGTTCCATTCGCGGCGGGCTTCCAGCAGCTCCGGCCAGAATGGGAAGATGCGGCGTTGGGTGGGTTTCGCGGGATGGATGGAGCAGCCGTCAGGGCGCAGGAACTGGCACAGGGAATGGCGCGACATCCGCAGGCGCATGCGGTGGCGCGTGCGGTAGACGTACTGGCGTTCAAATGCCGCCGCGGTCATGCGAAGGAAAGCGGCGGCCCGCGCCAGGTCTGCTTCGGCCAAGTATACGAAGCCCTTTGGGCGGCAACATCCCGTACATCCGGATTGGCACTCGAAACGCAAGCCCTCGGCCATGTATCATTATGACTGAAGGGACGGGAATGTATGTCCGGAGTTCAAGACATCCTGCAGAATCGCGAGCTCTTCCATGTGGGGGAGAATGACAATGTGGCCAGCGTGGTCCGGCGCATGGCGGAGATGCGCGTGGGAGCAATCGTGGTCCTCGAGGGGGAGCAACTGCGGGGCGTATTCAGCGAGCGGGATCTCATGCAGCGCGTGGTGCTCGAAAGGCTCGATCCCGAATTGACGCCGGTCAAGGACGTGATGAGCACCGACATCGCGACCATCGATGAGATGGCCAGCGTGGAAGAAGCCATGGAGGCCATGCACGCGCACAACTGCCGGCACCTTCCGGTGACGCGCGGCTCCCGCGTCGTGGCGTTCCTTTCCATGCGGGACCTCATGCACCACGAACTGGCGCGTAAAACAGAGGAACTCCACCACATGCGGGCATACATTCGCGGAGCCTCATAGGAACTTGACAATAGCCCACTAAAGATTGATAATGGTCTTGTACTAAATCACCATCACTTTCGTGGTGGCAGGAGGATTGTTATCAACATGGGAAAGATCATTGGAATTGACCTGGGGACGACCAACTCTTGCGTGGCGGTAATGGAGGCCGGGCAGCCGACGGTCATTGCCAACCAGGAAGGATCTCGGACGACTCCGTCGGTGGTGGCATTCACCAAGAGTGGAGAGCGGCTGGTGGGGCAGGTGGCCAAGCGGCAGTCCATCACCAACCCGGAGAACACGGTTTTCTCGATCAAGCGTTTCATGGGGCGGCGCTACGACGAAGTCAACGAAGAGATGAAGATGGTGCCCTACAAGGTGACCCGCGGGGACAATGGCGACGCGCGCGTGGACATCGGCGGCAAGAAGTATTCACCGCCCGAGATCTCGGCGATGATCCTCACCAAGTTGAAGGAGGCGGCCGAATCCTACCTGGGCGAAAAGGTCACGCAGGCGGTGATTACGGTCCCGGCGTACTTCAATGACGCGCAGCGGCAGGCCACCAAGGACGCCGGCAAGATCGCGGGCCTGGAAGTGATGCGCATCATCAACGAGCCGACCGCGGCCGCGCTGGCCTATGGTCTCGACAAGAAGAAGAACGAGACCATCGCGGTCTACGACTTCGGCGGCGGCACGTTCGACATCTCCATCCTGGAAGTGGGCGAGGGCGTGGTGGAGGTGAAGTCCACCAACGGCGACACGCACCTGGGCGGCGACAACATCGACCAGCGCATCATCGACTGGATTGTGAGCGAGTTCAAGAAAGAGAACGGCATCGACCTGGCGCGCGACCAGATGGCGCTGCAGCGCCTCAAGGAAGCCGCCGAAAAGGCCAAGATGGAGCTTTCCACGCTGCTCGAAAGCGAGATCAACCTGCCCTTTGTCACGGCCGACGCCTCGGGCCCCAAGCACCTGCAAATGAAGCTGACGCGGGCGCGCTTCGAGCAGATGGTGGAGGACATCCTGCAGCGTTCCATGGGCCCGTGCAAGCAGGCCCTGACGGACGCCAACGTGACGCCTGCGCAGATCGACGAAGTGGTGCTGGTGGGCGGGCAGACACGCACGCCGCGCATCCAGGCGCTGGTCCGCGAGCTGTTCGCCAAGGATCCGCACCAAGGGGTGAACCCGGACGAAGTGGTGGCCATCGGCGCCGCGGTGCAGGGCGGCGTGCTGGGCGGCGAAGTCAAGGACGTGCTGCTGCTGGACGTCACCCCGCTCTCGCTGGGCATCGAAACGCTGGGCGGCGTGTTTACCAGGCTGATCGAGCGCAACACCACCATTCCAACGCGCAAGAGCGAGGTTTTCTCGACGGCCTCGGACAACCAGCCGTCGGTGGAGATCAAGGTCTACCAGGGCGAGCGCGCCATGGCGCACGACAACCGTTTGCTGGGCGTGTTCCAGCTCGGCAACATTCCGCCGGCGCCGCGCGGCATTCCGCAGGTCGAAGTCACGTTCGATATCGACGCCAACGGCATTCTCAACGTGACCGCCAAGGACCGCGCCACCAACAACGAGCAGAAGATCACCATCACGTCGTCTTCGGGCCTGGCCAAAGACGAGGTGGAGAAAATGGCCAGGGACGCCGAATCGCACGCAGCCGAAGACCGCAAGCAGCGCGACACCATCGAGGCCCGCAACCGCGCCGACGCCATGGTCTACAACGTGGAAAAGACGCTGAAGGAGCATCGCAGCAAGGTCGGCGAGGCGGAGGCCAAGGAGATCGAAGCGGCCCTCGAAGAGACCAAGAAAGCCATGGCCGACAACGATCCGGCGCGCATCAATTCGGCGGTCGACCGGCTGACCACCGCCAGCCACAAGCTGGCCGAGGCCATGTATAAGACCGCGGGGCAACCCGGCGCGCAGCAGGCGCCGCCCGAGCAGCCCGGCGGCGGGGACGGCAAGAAAGGCAAAGACGACGTCGTGGACGCCGAATTTGTCGACGTGGACGACAAGAAGAAGTAAACCGGCAGGGGCCGGGCATGCGGTACCCACGCGTGCCCGGCCCGGATTCCTATGGCCGCTCCCAAGCACGAGTACTACGAAACGCTGGGCGTTCCGCGAAAAGCCGCGGCGGATGAAATCCGCAAAGCTTACCGGAGACTGGCGCGCAAGCACCACCCCGACGTGAATCCCGGGGACAAGTCCGCCGAGGAGCGTTTCAAGAACGTGCAGGAAGCCTATGACGTGCTGAGCGATCCGAAAAAGCGTCAGATGTACGACCAGTTTGGCTTCTATTCGGAGAGCGGCTTCGCGGGCGCCGGCCCCGGGGGTCCGGGAGGCCAGGCTCCCCATCCCGGCATGGATTTCAGCGGCTTCGATTTTTCGGATGCCTTCTCCGGCGCGGCGGGTGGCGCGGGCAGGCGCACGGATGCCGCCGGCGGCGGCTTCCGCGACATCTTCTCGCAGTTCTTCGGGGGCCGCGGCGCGGCCCACCCGGCGCAACCGGAACCGGAAAAGGGCGGCGACCTCGAATACGTAATGGACATCGACTTCTGGCAGGCCATCAAGGGCACGCAGGTGCGCCTGAATATCACGCGCTACGACGTGTGCGGCACGTGCCGCGGATCGGGTTCGGGGATGTCCGGCACCGGCGAGGCCGCCTGCGCTCAATGCAAGGGGACCGGCAACGTCGCCCAGATGGCCGGGGCCATGAAGTTCAACCTGACCTGCCCGCGCTGTGGAGGCACGGGGAAACTGCGGAATGCCTGTCCCGAATGCGGCGGCGAGGGCCGCGTAACCCGCACCGAGACGGTGGAGACGCGCATCCCCCCGGGCGCGCGCAACGGCTCCCGCCTGCGCGTGCCGGGCAAAGGCAACGCCGGAACCATGGGAGCCCCCCCGGGGGATCTCTACATCACCACCAAAGTGGAGGAACACCCCTTCTTCCACCGCGAGAGCGACAACATCGAAATCCAGGTCCCCATCGCGGTGTGGGAGGCGGCGCTGGGGGCCAAGATCGAGGTGCCCACCATCGATGGCCGCACGCTCCTCAAGATTCCGCAGGGAACCACCAACGGCCAGCGCTTCCGGCTGCGGGAGAAGGGCGTCCTGAATTCGCGCACCAACCAGCGCGGCGATCAGATTGTCGAAGTGGCCATCCAGGCGCCCGATCCGCGCGACGAGGACACGCGCGAGTTGCTGCGCAAGCTCGCCAAGCTGCATCCCGAGGATCCGCGCGCCGCAATGTGGGCCAAGGTCTGACATGGCCAAAGCCAGATCCAGAGCGGCTTACATGATCTCCGCGGTGGCGGAACAATACGAGATCCATCCGCAGACGCTGCGGCTGTATGAAAGGGAGGGGCTTTTGAAGCCTTCCCGCAGCGAAGGCAACACGCGGCTCTACACGGATAGCGACATCGAGCGCCTGGAAGTGATTCTCCACCTGACGCGCGACCTGGGGGTCAACCTGGCGGGCGTCGAGATCATTCTCAACATGCGCGAGAAGATGGGCGAAATGCAGGCCCAGATTCAGGAGTTTATCGCGTCCTTGAACCGCGAACTGGCGGCGCGAACGGCGCAGCCACCCGAGATGGAGGGCCGCAACAGTCTGATCCCCGTGGTGAGTGCGCGTGCCCCGGCCCCAGGCGGGATGCCGTCTGGGCCTGCCGCCTCCCGCCGCAACCGGTGAACCAAGGCGGCGCCGGCGGCGCTACCGCTGCTCAGCGTACTATGATAGATAGCTTGCCTGTCTCGAATCCTGCTTCAGACCACGCCGCCGGCCAGCGCGCCACCCTCGCCTATATAGCGCCTTTCGTAGTATTTGTCGCCTTCATGGCGATCCAGGCCGCGATCCACCCGCCGGCGCATTGGTATTACCCCGCGCAGTTTCTTGCGGTCTTGCTGACCATTGGTGTGGTTTCGCGGCGGGTCTTACGCTTTCGCGCTGCCTTCCCGCTGGCCAGCATAGGGATCGGGATGGCCGTTTTCCTGATCTGGATCGGCCCGGATATCCTGTGGGCATACCGACATCACTGGCTGTTTGAGAACCTCATCACCGGCGTCCCTGCCAGCTCGATCGCTCCCGCCCTCAAACGGAACGTCATATTCGTGTTGTTGCGGGTGGCCACCTCGGTGGCGCTGGTGCCGATTCTAGAGGAGCTGTTCTGGCGCGGCTGGCTGATGCGCTGGCTGATCGGCAAAGACTTCCTGAAGGTGCCGCTGGGAACGTATGCGCCCACCGCGTTCTGGATTACGGCTGTGCTGTTTGCCTCCGAGCATGGGCCCTATTGGGAAGTCGGCCTGGCGGCCGGAATCGTTTACAACTGGTGGATTACTCGCACGCGGAACCTGGCGGATTGCATGCTGGCGCACGCGGTCACCAACGGCCTCTTGTCGGTGTACGTGTTGACGATGGATCAGTGGCAATACTGGCTATAACCGGATCCCCTTCCCGCGCGTCACACCCAATGACAGCCAGAAGTGAGTTCCTTCTCCCTGTCCCGGCTCCGGGCACGCGGTGCGTCGGGCCCGCGATCCGGGGCCGTGTGACTGTCAGCGAGCGCCACTTCGCGTAAAGACGATGATGGCGCCGTCCGGATCGGTGACGGAGACGGAGGTGGGAGTGGTCTTCACCGCCAGTCCGCGGCTCCGCAAGTCGCCGGCGGCGCGCTGGAGGTCCGGCACCGCGAAAAACAGGCCGGGTTTGGTGTCGTCGCCAGCCGGTTCGAGTTTGACTTCTTCGCCGGAGTCCCCGGGAAGACGCAGAAAGACTCCGCCGGCACTCTCCTCGCGGGGCTCGAATGCCAGTTTGCCGGTATAGAACGCGCGGGCGGCGGCCAGGTCCTTCACGGCGAGGGTCGCCCCCAGGAGATGCTGGGAAACGCGATTTTCCCCCAGATGGTTGCCGTGGTCCTCGAAATGCATCGACCCCGGCATGTACTGGGTGTATTCGATGGTCTGGTTTTCCGGACCATGAACGACCATCAGCATATTGCCGGCCCCCGCTTTTCGGACGGCGGATGGTTTCAGATCGCGCTTGACGTACTCGGCATACAAAGGGTCCAGGCCGCTGGATTCGTAGCAGACGTGCATCAGCCCTCCCGGCTGGCCATTACGAGGGTACAGCTCGATGAACTGGCGGTCGCTGATTTTGATGAAGGCTTCGGTGGTCTGGCCGTCTCTGGTCATTTCGAAGGCCTGCTCGAAGCCCAGCTTCTGGTAAAACGCGCGCGCGGCCGCAACGTCGGCAACGCGAAAGGCAACATGCGCGATGCCGCTCAATGCCGGGGACTGCGCCCACGAAAGCATGGCCCAGAAGATGCCGATCCCTACGATTCGCTTGTTCATCTCAATCACCGCACCTCACTAAGGACAATCATGCCGGTATTTGCGTTTGAGCGCAAGGCGGGCGCCGGGGGGTGCTTAACCCGCATTTCTCACACCCCCGAGAGCAAGGTTTTCGGTAAAGGGGCGAAAACCAGGGGACGGATGCGTCCACGCGGCGGTGTGCCGGGCCCAGAGGGCACCCCGGTGTTGGGCGAGGGATGCGCGCGGGGCCCGGCTGCGCCGGGCACCCCGACACATTCGTTCAGTCCCCAGGTTTTCGCAGACCATTCGGGTAACGGAGGTGTGACGCCGTGAGAAATGCGCTTTAACCACTATGGGGGAAGCGGAAGATTCCCTCTTTCCAGTCGCGCACCCTCGGCGAATTTGCCTGCGCGCTTTCCGCGAGGGATTCGTCTCTCTTAATCAGAGATGTCTCGTGCCGCCAGCCTGCTACTGTGTAGCGCTATCTGCGCCTTAGCCCAGACCACCGAGGTGTCCGGCAACCTCCGCGCGGTCCGGCCGATGGCTCTGCTCGAATCCCGGTACGAAATCCGCGCGGGCGAGCCGGCGCGGATCGCGGCGCCGGCGGAAACGCTCGACTTCCTGTTGCATGCCAAGACCCGGCGCGCGTCCATCGCAGGCATGGAAACCAGCGGCTTGGTGGTTGGGCCGGGCTATACGCCGGATCAAATCCTTCTGGCGCCATCGCCGCGGGCGAAACCCGGCGAGTACACCGTCACGCTCTCCGCCACCAGCGAAACGGGTGAGGAGCGGCAAACCACTCTGGCCGTAGTCGTGAAGCCTCAAGCGACCGTGCCACCCAGCGCGACACGCCCCCCGGTGGTGCTCTTGAATGGATGGCTGACCGGCTTCACCAACTCGTGCCCCATAGCGACCACCTCCGCCGACACATTTGGCAATCTCACCCCGTATTTGGTGTCGGATGGCGTCCCCGTGGTGTATCTCTTCGACAACTGCGCAGTGGACCCGGGCAATACCATCGAGGCTTTAGGCGCCGATTTGGGCGCGTTCCTGAACACCATCAAGTACGACTCGGGCGCACAGGTGCCCCAGATCGACCTGGTGGCCCACAGTATGGGCGGGTTGATCGCCCGGGCATACCTGGCCGGCATTCAGCCCAACCAGACATTCTTGCCGCCGGCGCCTACGCTGGTTCGCAAGCTGGTCCTGATTGCCACGCCGAACTTCGGCTCGTTTGTCGCCGGGAACTATGTAAACTCGATTGTGGCGGGAAGCCAATCCGCCGAGCTGGCGCCTGGCAGCGAGCTCTTATGGAACCTGGCCACGTGGAACCAGTATTACGACGATCTGCGCGGCGTGGACGCCATCGCGGTCATTGGCAACGCCGGTTCCTACATACCCAACCTGTCATCCAGCAATATGAATAACAATGCCAGTGATGGGCTGGTAACGCTGACCAGCGCCTCTCTCGGCTTTGCCTATCCACGCCAATCATTCCCCACCCGCGTCGTGCCATATTGCCACATTGATCCCAGCGCGTATACAAACCCCCTCTGGGGCGCTTCCGCATGTAATGCCCCCGGAATCGCCAATGTCACCGACACATCGCACCCCACCGGCCAAATCGTTCGCTCCTTCCTCGCCGGCACAACGGCCTGGTCTTCTATTGGAAACCCGGCGGCGTCGGACCCTTATTTGGCAAAGTATGGGGGAATGTTCTTCGCGCTGGTGAATAGCGCCGGCAACTACGTCTCGGATATGAGCGCGGTGTCATGGGGAACCGTGCCGCTCGAAAATGGCGGCGATATCGATACCATTTTCTACGTCGACCTTGCCTCGGGCACGGGCACGTTGACAGCTACCAGCCAGTCGCTGGGCGCCGTCAGCTTCAATTCGCTGGCGCTAGCCTTGGGTTACACTTCGGCGGTGCGCGGAAAGATGGGCGCGACCGTTTCTTCGGTCACGCCGCTGGCCAGCAAGAGCCCGCAGGTGCTGGCCGCCGGCACCACCGTCACCCTCAACGGCGCGAATCTTGGTTCGCAATGCAGTGGCTGCCAGGTTCTGGCCTATCCGGCCGGCTCCGGCACGGCGCAGGCCCTGACCGTTACATCGTGGCAAAACGCGGCGATTTCGGTAAAGCTTCCGGCCAACCTGACGGGCCTGCTGACACTCAAAGTGTTGGCGGCCGCGGCATCGGGAACCGATACCATCGGGATCATGGTGGCTGCGCCCTCCACCATCGCCGTGGTTCCGGCGAGTCTGCACTTCACCTATACAGCGGGCGGAACGGTTCCTTCGGCGCAGCCGATCCAGATCAGCAATAGCGGGACCGGGACCGCCGCGCTCTCCTGGACCGCCAAGGCGAGCGATTCCTGGTTGAGCGTATCAGCCGCGTCCGGTACGGCTCCGTCGACTCCTTCCGTATCCGTCTCTCCGGCAGCTCTGAGCGCGGGCACGTACAACGGCTCCATTCAGATCTCGGCCGCGGGTGCGTCCAACAGCCCGGTATCGGTGGCCGTGACGCTGACGGTTGCGCCGGCGGCGCCCGCGGTCACGGTCACCGCCGTGGTGAATGCTGGAAGCTACCAGCCCGGCATCGCCTCGGGCACGTGGATCTCCATCTTCGGCACGAACCTTTCCCAGAGCACCTATCTGTGGCAGGCCAGCGATATTGTGAACGGGGCGCTGCCCACCTCCTTGCAAGGGGTGTCGGTCACCGTCAACGGCCTGCCCGCCTACGTGGACTACATCAGCCCCACGCAAATCAACGCGCTGGCTCCCGACGATGACACCTTGGGCCCGGTCCCGGTCCAGGTGACCACGGCAGGCGAGACCAGCAACGCCGTGACCGTGCAAAAGAGCCTGTTTGCGCCGGCGTTCCTGACCTTTGACGGCACTCACGTGGCCGCGCTCCATGCGGACTATAGCCTGGTGGGAGCGCCGAACCTGTTGCCGGGCGCGGTGACCACCCCGGCCCAACCCGGGGAGATCATCCTGTTGTATGGCGTGGGATTCGGTCCGGCCAACCCGCCGCAGCCCTCGGGCCAACTGGTCACCACGGCGACCCCGCCGGCGAACGCCGTCCAAATCACCATCGGGGGTGTGGCAGCGTCCGCGGCGTACGCCGGCCTGGTGGAATCGGGCCTCTATCAGTTCAACGTGACGGCGCCCAATCTTCCCAGCGGCGATGCCGCCGTGGTGGCAACCATTGGCGGCGTTTCCACGCAGACGGGAGTCTTGCTGACGATCCAGCGGTAGGGGGCGCAATCAGCATCCCGCTCACGGTGGCGAAGATCCGCTCGGCAGGCCCCCCATCGTGGATGCGTTTCCAACTCTTGGCGCGTTTCAGCTAAGCTGCAACCCCGGAACGCCGAGGTAATCGGTCTTGTTGTGCGTCAGCAGCGGAACATCATAGAGCAGGGCTGTCGCGGCAATCCAAGCGTTGGCGGTTTCGATCCGCCGGCCGTTTCTTCGAGCAGCGACCATCGTTTCCGCCCACTTCAGAACGAGGTCATGTGACGAAGGCGCGACTACAAAGCAGCGGAGGAACAATTGAACGAGATGAACCATTGCCGGTCTCGAAGCTGTGGAAGGTATATTTGTGCGCGGGTGTCAGCCTTGAAGAGAAACGGCACGACATCCGTGTCGAGTACGATGCGCTTCATGCGGCCGGGTCAGTTCTTGCGTGCCCACGCCATTCGCGCACCGCGGCCAGAAAATCGTCAACGGACTCTTCCTCCTGGGCGGTCAGCCCCGCACCTGCAGGATGCGGATCACCGTCCGGCGCGTACTCGAAATCCTGGCGACATATCCGGGCAGGCTGGAGCTTTTCAAGGATTACCCGGATCTTCAACAGGCGCTCGAGTTCGCAGCGGCCACTGTGGACGGCACAATCGATCTTCAGATCGATGCCGCATGACGCGCATCGTCCTCGACCAGGGGCTACCCGCGACTCAAACGCGACTGCTGGTCGATGTGGGACAGCCCATTCAGGTTGCGGACCCGCTCTCCAGCGGGTCCTGCCGGCTGAAAGCCGGCTGCGGCCAGGAATGGCCGCCCCACAAGTTCACTGTCAATTCTTGGCTGGGACAGCACCCTAATTCGTTTGCCGCCCGTTGCCCTTCTCTCCGCCGCGGCCCATCTTGTCGATCTCGTTGAAGTACACCTTGCGGCCCTCATCCATCGCCAGGTTGGAGAGAATCACGGCCACGGAATCCGCCAGGCCGATCTCCAGGCCCGCCTTCGGAGGCGTCAGATCGCGGCAGCTCCGGAAGAAGCCTTCGAGTTCGATATCCACGGGGTTGTCCTGTTCCTCCTGTACCAGCACGCCCTTGGCGGTGAGCCATCGCCGCGCAAACTTGGCTTCGCGGGCCAGGAAGCTGGCATTGGGCGTGAAGTCCAGGTCGCTGGTCATGATGGGAATGGGACCGCGGGCGCCTCCCGACGCTACCATAGTGGCGCCGGCTACGAAGGCTTCCTTCTTCCTGGCGTCCGCGTTAGTCACCGTGGTGGTCTTGGGCGGCTCGAGGTACCACCAGGCGACGGCCGTGTGCAAGTCGTCGCCCACCGTAATCTCGATGGTGCCATCCGTGCCCATGATGATCTCGCCCATCTCCGGGCGCGCGCCGTTGAAGAACGGGTTGAACTGGTTGGTGCTGATGGAAGAGTAAGTGAGCTTCTGGCCCTTGGGGTAGCGGTAGATCAACTGGACGTTGTCGTAGACGTCGCGCCCGTCCTTGAGGGTGTCCAGGCTGCCCAGGCCCATGACGAACTCCGGCGAGGAGCCGAACATCCAGTCCGCCACATCCACCTGGTGCGAGGTCAGCTCAGCCGGCAGACCACCCGACATGGAACGGTAGACCCGCCAGTTGGCGATGTTCGACTCGCCGCCCGGCTTCATGGTCCACAACGCGCTTGGCTTGTTGATCATGTTGCGATGCCACTGCGCGTGGACGTGGTGGACGTCCCCGAGAATCCCCTTGTCCACCATGTTCTTCACCACCTGGTAGAAGTAGCTGTAGCGCCGCTGCAGGCCGGTTTGCAGGATCTGTTTGGGATGTTCCCGCGCCAGCGCGCGCAGCGCGTGCACTTCGTCGGGCTTGAAAACCAGGCACTTTTCGCAGAACACGTGTTTGCCTGCCAGCAGAACATCGCGCGTGAGGGGGAAGTGCACGAACAGCGGTGTGATCACAAACACCGCATCGATATCCTTCCGCGCCAGCAGATCGCGGTAGTCTTTGTACGTTTTCGGATTGCCGCCGATGGTTTTGACGCCATGGTCGAGGGCTTCCGGCAGGATGTCGCACAGCGCCACGCAGCGGCCGCTCGCGATCTTCTTCAGGTGTTTCAGCAGGTAGGTGCCGCGGCTGCCGCAACCGATCATGCCGTATGGCACCTGTTCGTTGGCGGCCTTCACTGTTTGGATGAAAGGGGCTCCCTGGACAGCCGGGAGGGCGGCGGCGACCGCGGTTACGGCCCCGGCGGCTTTCAATACATCGCGGCGGGAAACATCATTCTGCTGTGCCATACGAAGGCAACCTCGCAATGGGGGGTATTTTCACCCGATTGTAGCATGGGGGTTCGGAAGGGCGGATGCCGCGCAACAAATGCTGTCGTACGCTCGTACTATTCTCAGTGCCTGACAGAGCCACACTTGTACTGTGTTTGCTGGCGATCGGTGTGGCGCTCCACGCTCAACAAGTCAAAGACGTCAAGATCCCCAAGATTCAGGGCAGGCCGCAACTGGAACAGTTTCTCCATGGCAACTCGCGGTCCGACATGGTGCGCATCGGCGATTTCCGCCAGCGCCAGCCCGGCGACGGCACTCCCGTCAGCCGGAAGACGTCCGCATGGGTGGGCTACGACGAGAGCAACTTCTATGCTGTCTTCGTCTGCGAGTCGCCCGCCGGCAAGACCCGCGCGCGCCTCTCCAAGCGTGAAGACATCTTCAGCGACGACGTGGTCGGCTTTTTCCTCGATACCTATCACTCCCACCAACGGGGGTACGAGTTCTTCGTCAATCCCCTTGGCATTCAAGCCGACGCCATCGAAACCGAAGGCTAGGGCGACGATTTCACTTTCGATACGCTGTGGTACTCCGAAGGCCGCCTCACGCCCGAAGGTTATGCCGCCATGATGACGAAGTGCAGTTCCCCGAAAAGCGTCCGTTCTTCCTCGAAAACAACAGCTTCTTCGTCACGCCGGAAAACCTCTTCTTTTCGCGCCGCACCGTAGATCCGGAGTTTGGGGCGCGCCTCACCGGCAAGCTGGGCCGCTGGAACATCGGCCTGCTGGGCATCGACAAGCGCGCGCCGGGGGAGACCACCGATCCCGGCGACCCCAACCAGGGAGATCACGCCGTGATCGGCGTGGTCCGCGCGCAGCGCGAGTTCGGCAAACAATCCAACGCCGGTTTCCTTCTGACCGACCGCGAATTCGCCGGCAGCTTCAACCGCGTGGAGGCCTTCGACACGCGCCTCAAAGTCAATCAGAACTGGACCCTGACCGGCCAGGCGATCGGCATCGACCGGCTGGAAAACCTCGGATTGTTCCCCGGCTCTCCGCCCATGGTGGCGCGGATCGGTTTTCCATTGACCACCACCGGACGTCAGTTCTTTGCCAAGATCAGCTATCTCTTCCGGCTCTGACCGGCCCCGCGCGCCGCCTACGTGTGATACCGCTCCATGGTCCGCGGGTTGTAGGCCCAGTGGAACTCCAGTTCGTAGGCCAGGGATTTCGCCAGGCCGTCCAGATCCGGGAAGAGCGTCGCGTAGGTGATGTTCATGCGGTACAGCTCGCGCATTCCCACCTCGCGCACGGCGTTCGTCAAAATGAACTTCGCCAGAATATTTTCCTGGCGGGCGCCGCTCAGAATTCGCTCGATGGGCACGTCGAGAACGCCCGGCACAGCGAAAGTGCCGGATTGCGCGATCAGGCGCCGGTTCATGGTGTGGGGTTCGCCCATCCAGATGAACCGATGGTTGCCCTTCAGAAAATAGCGGCGGAAGTTCCCTTTGGCGCGCGGGTCCATGCGCACCGGTTTGTCCGCGCGGCTGCTGTCGATGTGCGCGGGGTTCATGGCCCATACCACGCCGTCGGCCAGGGTCCGCTCGAGGCCGAAGAACGCCGCGACATACGGGGACCAGGTGAAATCGATCAGGCGCGTGGGCGCTCCGTGGTGCTGCATGAGAGCCAGCCACTGGAAGTCGTCGTCGGGGTCGGGCGGCTTTTCCAGAAACTGGTGAGCCTTGCGCTTGAAGATGCGCAGGATGCGGCCCTCCTGTTCCGGCCATGCGGCGCGCGCCACGCCGAAATTCCGGAAATAGCGGGAGAGCGAGCTGTAGAGCGGCCAGCGCTCGTCGCGCTCGCCGCGAAATGCCCAGTTCGAGTACGGCGGATTGACAATGAGCTCGAGAAACGCCTCCCAGGATTCCAGCCGGAAGACGCGGTAGGACCGCCCGGTCCGTTTACGAGTCGGCATCTACTATGTATCGTAGCGGTATAGGGCCTCCTCGATGGGAAGGCCCCGAACCTCGATGCGCCTGAGGTCCGTCGTGCCTATGCCGTGGGCTTCCGCCAGCAGCAGCGTGTTGTCGCAGGTGCGGAAGGGCGCGGTCCCGCGGACGGCGCGCGGACTGTAGCCCATGACGGCGGTGGCTACCGCGTCCGTCGACACGGGATTGAGACCCGCCATCAGCACGCCGGGCTTGACCATCCGGATACGCTTGATCCACGGCCCTTCGCCTCCCGCGATGGATTCGACGCCATCGATGATGGCCAAGTGGATGGGCCGCGCGGCCACCAGGTCCGCCACGATGCGCGGGACGCGGTATCCCGGTTCGCGACTCGAACCGGGGTGCAACTCCGGCGGCGCGGATCGCGACGGCTGGCGTTTGCCATTGTGCAGCACCGCCTCGCGGCCCGAGGTTGGTTTCTCGTTCGGCTCGTCGACGCCCGCGTCGTCGCCGTAGATCGAGGCCGGCGCGTTCCCGAAGCAGTTTTTGAGAGAGAGCGTCACGCCGCAGATGTCATGGTTCTTGAGCTTCGCCAGGCTGACGAAAACATCGGTGTCCTCGTAGGCATGGTTGAGGTCGTAGGCTGGAAACATGTAGGGGTTGCCTGGCGCCTTGAACCGCGAGTAGGCCTTGCTCTTTCCGAGAGCGTTGGTGTTTTCGAATTCCACGCCGGCCGCGGCCGATTGCAGGGAGCGCACGTTCCATCCTGAATCGAGCATCACGTCTTCGAGAGGTCCGGCGGTGGCCCAGGGGCTTTCCACAAAACGGATGCGCCGGGCGCCGGCGCGGCCCAGCAAGTAAGCCGTGGCGCCCACCAGCTTCGGATGGGTGTAGTGCGTCAGGCCGGGCGCCTGGCCCTGAAATCGAATCCCCGGGCTGCCCGTCATGTTGAGCTTGACGGTCACCGTCTTGTTACGCACCAGGCCATCGATTCCGCCCAACTGGTTGAACAGGGTCGCCAGCCTGGCCGTGACGTCCTCATCATAGGAGGCGCACCTGGCGATAGACACCGGCGCGGCAGGCGGTTCGGGACCGGGCGCCGCCGTCAGCAGGGGCGCCGCGCCGATCATGGCGAGCCATTCTCTTCGGGTCATACTATTGCTCCAGCTTGATGGTGGCGCAGACCAGGACTTTGTCGATGTCCACGCCCCCGCCTTCTTCGGTTGGGTATACTTCCAGGGATTTTTCGACGCCTTCCGGCGTGGTGAGCGTCGCGCGCTTGTACTCGGCCGGAAAATGCGCCGCGACGTTCTCCACCGGGTAATCCGCATAATTCACCAGGTGCACGACCGCCGTTTTGCCGTCCGCGGCGGCCAGCAGGTTGGAAAGCATCGAGGAGACGTTGAACAGCCGCACCCCCATGTTCCTGCGCCCCACCATCGAATTCACGTCGCGCCAGATGTCGTTGAGGCGTTCCAGTTCCGCCTTGTCGAGCGTGATCTTGTCGCCCTGGGGGCTTTGATCTTTCCAGCCGGGCGGGCCAGTGAGAAGCATGCCGCCGGAGCGCGTGAAATCGCGCAGCACCTCTTTCTGCTCGGGAGTCAGCGCGTCGGCGTCCACGTTCACCGCCATGGTGGCGCCGGCGAGCGCTTCCGGGGTGAGGTGCTGGCGGGGAATCGGCCGCACCGGCGTGTGTCTGACCGCGATCATGTCCAGGATGCCGCCCGACAGCAGTCCTCCCTTAGCGGGGTCCTGCACGATAGCGAGCTTTCCGTACTCCTGCATGTGGCGCCATTCGGGGTGCTGTTCGAAGTAGCGGAGCAGATCGGCGATGCGCTTCCAGTCCGCCATGGTTTTGGGTTCCCGGCGGGCCAGGCGCGCGGTGAAATCGTCGTCCAGCGCCAGCACCCAGCGGGCGCCGGAGATGGCGGCATCGGCCACGACTTCGAGGTAGCGCGCGCCCGTTACCACGGTCTTAGGTGGCGGCTGGTTGGCCATCCACAGCGTGGCGCCGCCCCAGGCGCGGACGGCGCGGATGAAACCGGTGTTGGTGTCGATCCATACCGAGCCGGTGGGGGCAGCCTTCTTGGCGCCGTCTGCTTCCACCGCGATGCCGGGCCACACACCTTGATACGTGCCGAGGATGGGAGCGTTGGAGCCGAGCGGCATCCGGCTGCGCGCGGTTAGCTCGATCACCGGCGCGCCTCCGGCAGCCTCCCTCACAGTGGCGGCGCCCTCCGGCAAATCGCCTTCGATCACGATGCCGGTGACTTTGGCGGCCATGGCGCGCCGCGCGGCGCCGGCCACGTCACCGTCCGGAGCGAGCACCGCCAGAGTCACCACGCCACGCGCCGCGGCCGCCTGCACGAAATCGGGGAGCACCGTCTTCAGCAGGAGGCAATTGATGGGAGTGCCGGAGAGCAGCTCGAGCGATGCCGGATCGGACCACGGCCAGCGCATCGGAACCCAGTCGGAGGGCGGCGGCGCGGCAGCGTGCAACAACGGAAGAAGGCCCAGAACGGCTCCCCAGCGGAGCACTCGCATCCACATATGTATTAGCTTAGACTACCTGCGTGTCAAGTGTCATGGCCGTTTGGGCATGCCTGATTTCGCTATTCTTCCGGAACAGGCTCCCCTCGGGGATGTACCGACGTGCAGTCGTCGCCCCCCTGAGAAGGCGTGGAACAGCACGCCTGACTTGTGTGATGCGAGGGATGTCCTGCTCGGAGCCTGAGGCCAGTTTCAGTCCGATGCGAATTGTTGGAGAATGATTAGGACGCCCTATGGTCCCCACGCTGCCTCTCGATCAGATGGCAGATCGCCATCAAGCCTTGACGCCTGCCCTCGCGGCGTCATATCTTGAGGCGGCACGCGTCTGCCTTGATCGGCATCACATTTCCCCTCAGGCGTTCACAATTCAAACCCAGACCTCGGCTTCGCAGGCTATGGCACGATGGAAGGCACCTGACGACAGGGTGCGGGGAGCCTATGCTAACAAGACCGATACCACTGAAGCGGGTGCATACGCGTGCGTTATCGCAGCAGTCGAGTTGGTCGAGGGCCTGTTCGCAGTGCGTCGGGCGGAGACTGGCACAGGAGCAGATTACTACGTGGCTCCTTTGGGCAAGGGCATTGAAGATCTGGAGGACTGCTTGCGGTTGGAGGTCTCCGGCACCAATGCGGAGGCGCAATCAGCCGTTGAACGAAAGCTCCGCGAAAAAGTGCAGCAGACCCTGGATGGTTCGAGCAGCTTACCGGCCCTGGCCGGCGTGGTCGGGTTCCCTTCGCTGCTAATACGTATTGAGCGAGTCAAAGACAAATGACCTGGGCACAACGTCACACGGACAGCGAGCACCTCGCAGCCGAGGCTGAAGTGGCAGCTAGGGCTGGGCGGACTGAGGACGCCAAAGCTCTGTACCGCAGCGCGGCCGCCGGCGAAGCTGCCGCCTTCGAAGGGGTTGATCCGTCGAAGTCGCGCACCCTGGCTATTACGGCAGTCAGTGCTGTCGCCCTCTGGTACAAGGCCGAAGAGTACGCAGCCGCTGAACAGTTGGCACATAAGGTGCTTGGGACGGGCACACTCCCCCAGTTCGCCGTCACGCAATTGCAGGCTCTTTTGCAGGCTACTTGGAGCGCACAAGTTCGGCAGCGGGCCGGCGTCAAGTTCGTCGGCGGCGAAGTTCTGGTCGCCGTGAGAGGAGGGCGTGTTGTGACCGGCGGCGCTCCACTTGATCTGGTTCTGAGCAAGGTCGAGACGGTCAAATCCTTGTTCCATCGTACTACCGAATTCATTCAGAATCTTCCGTACCGGCCACAGGGACCAGCGGCCTCGGCAATTCAGGAAGCGTGCCGCCCTTGGCTCTTTCAGGCAGCCCCTTCGAGCTACCAGTTCGCCGTAGCTATCGAGGACGCGGCACAGGGCGAGTTGTTTGGCCCTGCGACGCCCAGCACCGAAGCGATTACGCGCACCTTCTTGGCGATCCTAAGAGCAGCCTCTCTTGACCCTGGCAACGCCCTTCTCCAGATGGTTCCTAATCCTCAGTACCGGTCTACTTTCATGAAGTTGACCAGGAACCTTGCACCCACGGGGAAGACATTTTCACAGTTGCAGGTAAGAATTGCGGGCGACGCAGACTGGCTGACGCTCGACCGAGATTCCCGCCAATCAATCAACCAATCAATCCGAACGCAATTCCCAAAGGAGACCAAGCCGGAAGAGGTTGAAGAGGTGCTTCGTGGCGTGCTTCGAGGAGTGCACCTGGACGAAGACTGGCTTGAGCTTTCGATCGAAGGTCAACATATAAAGATCTACGAAATTGGGGATGCTGTGGATGACGTCGTCGGGCCGTACGTCAATAAGCCCGTAGTTGTTGAAGTGGTCCGGCAACCGAACGGAAAGTACAGGTTCCGTGACATGTGGGGGGAGGAGTGACGTGAAACCGTTTGGCCTGAACGGGAGGACGGCCCGCCACATCCGGGATTCGCGGCCGATCTAGGCGCTTGAATTCTCAGCACCACGATTCATGTTTGGGAAGAGTCCCTACGGGAACGACCATGGCAGTGGTTTAGCCGTGAATGCGGCGAAGCTGAACCCGGCTGAGTTCCGTAAGCTGACGCTCGAGCTGTCCGCCAAGTGTCGCTCGCGCCGACTCCACCACCGTGCCCGCGCAAGGCGGCGTCGTAGGGCGTTGGGCGGTATCACCGGCACTCTGCTGAGCCGGCCACAGGCGGCCGAACGAAGCTTCCATGCAAAGAGTAGATCGAATCCCTGCCGGCGACGATACGAGAGATGACGAGCAGCAGTCCGCTGAGATCGAACAGCGTGCGCCCCGGTTCCATCTCGACGGGGAAATCGAAGTCGCTTTTTTCATCGTTGTCTCCCCGCGCGACGGAACCGAAAACCCGCACGTTCCACGCACCGCGATGCGCGGCCACCCGCAGAATCTCTCCGCGCCTCCTGTCGCGAAGTTCCTGAAGAGTCATGGCCCCTGTGAGTCCAATCGTATCAAGGACGAGGCTGGGTGGTCGATGCAACAGGGGGATGGAGCATGCCCGATGGAGGCGCGACCGGTTCGAACCTGTGACCTCCTGCGTGTGAAGCCGGCGCTCGTCGCAGCAGACCTGACTCGGCGCGGGGAAGACGTGGCGGTATGCACCCGGCTCAAGCCCCGCCTCACTTCGGTCCGGGCGTGCCCGAGGGACAGGGTCGATGGGAAGAGGCAGCGCGCGGCCTGAGGCGCTCACCAGGTCAACTAAGCCGTGCCCTTGTTCTCTCTCGCCAGATTCACCCAGCCCTTTACGAGGGTTGGAAGGCGCTCCACAACTTCAGAACCGAACAGGACTTCATCGACATACCCCATATGAAGCATGTCCAGAATCCGGCAAAGGTAGGGGCGCCCGCAGTCCCACCATGTGTAGTGATCGTCAACCATCAGGTAGTGGAGAACGTTGACGCCTTCGTTGACCCGCAGCTCCTCCAGCTCCATCCCATCCAGCAGCGTTTCGTAGACGCCATCGGCAACGCGGCTGCCGAAGGTGGTTGTATAGTAGTATTCCTTTATCTCCCACACTGCGATCGGGTTCACGGCGCTTGGAAAAGCCCCGTCAACACGTCTGGCGAGGGTTCTAAGCGGCGCGCCCTCACAGGTGACGGTGGTCAACGCTCTAGGGTCATAGTCGCACGCCATCCCTTCGATGTTCGAGCAGATGAGCATGTTGATGAGCGCCGTCAGGTAGGATGGAGCCTTCTTGTCGCCCTTCTGCTTGTTCATCGGGATTGGCCCGGTGTACCGCAGCCGGGCCTTGAAGTCGGAAAACAAGCCCCGTGCCTGGCCCACCGTCATCAGTCGCGGTTCAACGAAGTTGTTCAAAACATCGGCACGGTAGGCATAATAAGCGCCCAGTGTTTGCCCAAGTTTGGTGGGTTTTCCGTCCAGCCGGCGCAGGCGGCCAGCGTCAAGGCCGAGGCTGGTGAGGGCGCCAGTCATTTCCTCGACCGAAGGCACCTTGATTTGGCCTTGACCGCGCACGGTGTAGCCGACCGCCTGGCTGATCGAGCGGACGTATGCCCAGAGTCGCTTAGGCTGGTTGAGGAACAACCGGTTGGGGATCATCGCAGTGCCTGCTCAAGGCTCTTGATGAATTCGGGCAGAGGTACTCCAATGGCCCGGCAGACCTCCCGAAGTTCCAGAACGTCCAACCGGCGCTCACCCGATTCGTACTTGCTGACGAAAGATTGCGGCTGCTTCAGTCTCTGAGCCACATCCGTCTGGGTCAGGCCCGCCTCAGTGCGGATGGATCGCAGGAGGGAGCGAAGCTGCTCCTGTGGCCGCACCGATTGCGTTCCGGGCATGAACCATCAGCGTATCCAGTCTGGAAAGAATATGCCAAAATCGGATACCCTTGGAGGTATAATCAAATATCGAAGAATGCCGATGAGACCAGCAGCGTCCATGATGCAACTCGCCATGTTCGACACGGAGCGCCCCGTCAGAGTCGAGCCGTTTCAAAGCGGCCTACTGAAGTGGATCGGCAACAAGCAGCGGTTCGCCCACGAAATCGCTTCCTACTTCCCGCACGACTTCGGAACGTACCATGAGCCGTTCATAGGCAGCGGCGCGGTTCTGGCCACTCTATCCCCACACCGGGCCATGGGTTCCGATTCGTTCGCGCCTCTGGTTGAAATCTGGCAGACGCTGCGCCGGTCACCGGAAAGGCTCAAGCGGTGGTACGCAGAACGCTGGAATCAACTTGCAGCGGGCGACAAGCCAGAAGTCTACGAACGAATCAAGAGTTCATACAACACCAACCCGAATGCGGCTGATTTGTTGTTCTTGTGTCGCTCCTGTTACGGTGGCGTGGTTCGCTTTCGCAAAGCCGATGGATACATGTCGACTCCGGTGGGCATCCACGATCCAATCAGCCCGGGTTCCTTCGCCCGCCGCGTCGATGAGTGGCACAGGCGAACCCAAGGGGCGGTCTTCGAGTGCATGGAATACGAGGAAGCCATCAGCCGAGCCAAGCCGGGCGACCTCGTGTACTGCGATCCACCGTACAGCCACAGCCAATCCATCCTCTATGGCGCGCAGTCGTTCAGCTTGGAGAACCTGTTCGGGGTGATCCAGCGCTGCAAGCACCGTGGTGTCCGCGTGGCCCTCAGCATCGACGGCACGAAGCGCTCCGGCGACCTGGTGTGCGATCTGCCAATTCCCGAAGGGCTGTTTGAGAGGGAAGTATTCATCAGCATCGGACGTTCCATGCTCAAGCGATTCCAGATGGACGGCCGGACACTCGAAGGCGAAGTCGTTGCGGACCGTCTCTTGCTGACGTACTGAGCCGCCAGCCGGTTTATGGTGGGCCCGACAGGTTCGAACCCGTGACCTCCTCCGTGTGAGGCGGGCCCCCAGAATGTGTTCAACGTAAAGCCGGTCGCTCTTCACAGAGGCACGGCCTCCTTCAACACCTGGTCGCGAATCAGCTTATGCAGGGCGCACTCCTCCGCCACGTCTACGGGACGGCCTAATTCATCCTCCAGGTCGGCAAGAAAGCCGCCTGGGAAAAAGGGGGTTCGGATCGGCCCCGCCTCGATAAGCAAGTCGAGGTCGCTGTCATTCCGGGCCTCTCCCCGAGCGAAGGAACCGAACACACGAATTCCGCTCACGCCGTGCCTGGCGGCAATCGCCAGGATCGCATCGCGTTTGGTCGCGCGCAGCTCATCGAGCGTCATGGTCGCCTCTGTTGTCAATCCTACCAGGGATCAAGACGAACAGCTCAACTGATCCACCTCGCCAGGCCGAATGCGGCGGCCGATGCCAGGCCCCCGATGGTCACCGTCTGCAGGCCGCCGCGCAAAGCCGAAATGCCCGTCAGCTTGCCTTTGACGTAGCCGAAGACGAAGAGCGCCATCAGCGTCACCACCACCGAAACGGAGAGCGCCGAGTAGAGCTGGCGGACGAGCATGTACGGGGCCAGCGGCACCAGGCCGCCCAGGATGTAAGAAATCGCGATGGTCGCCGCGCTGTTGCGCGCGCGGCTGGGATCGGGCTCTTCCAGGCCCAGCTCGAAGCGCATCATGAAATCGACCCAGCGCTTCTGATCGGCGCAGACGGCCCGGACCACCGGGGCGGCGTCCTCTTCCGACATGCCGTAGCCGCGGAAGACATCGGCCACCTCCTCGGTTTCTCTTTCGGGCAACTCGACGGTCTCGCGGATCTCGCGCTCGCGCTCCGATCGGTAGTGGTCCTGGTCCGTGCGCGCCGCCAGATAGCCGCCCAGGCCCATGGCGATCGAGCCGGCGGCAATCTCCGCCAATCCGGCGACGACCACAATGCTGGTGGATGCGACCGCCCCGGAAAGTCCCGCGGCCAGGGCGAACGGAACCGTCAGCCCGTCCGACATCCCGATCACCACGTCCCGGACTGTCTCCGTGGCTTGAAAATGTTTCTCAACGTGCGGCGAAGTTGGCATAGGTCAACATCATCGCACAGGAACTCACCCGTCCTCATCCGTAATACCGGAATTCCTTCCAGAAGGCGGGCCAGGGTTGGCGGAGCTGGCGGCAAACGAAAAGATCCGGGTGACGCGTGGTCTCTTCATTCTGGACCCCGTAGCGGTTCGTGACGTGGCCGGCCAACACGCACGACTCGAAACTCCGTTCCAGGAAATCCCGCGATAATCCGACTACGATCAGCGGCCGTGGTGGTGGATCGCCATATCCACGCCCCCAGTATGAGTTGACTCCGCTGATCGCTTTGGGCAGCCCGTAGGCCGGACCATAGAGGTCGATGGCGCCGGCTTCGCCGTAGTTGCCCGCCAGGATGCCCACGTGCGCCCGTTCTTCCGCAGGCAAGGAGGCGTGGATGCCGGCAATTGTTTCCACCAACTCCGGCCAGCCGATTTCCCGCGGAAGCCGTCGTTTATCCTGTTGGCCACCTTCCACCAGGGGGAGTTCGCCGGGGCAATGGGCAGGACTACCGCGATCGCGATCACACCACCAACCGCAAGCGCGCCACAGGTGTGCCCACGCACCAGGCGGGCCCAACCGGCCGTCAGCGAAGCGACCGCCCTTTCTTCCAGAACGGCGCCTGCCGCCAGAAGCATGGGATAGGCCGGCGCCATGTAATAGCCCCGGCCCTTGGCGATGAAGAAGAGTACGAAGGGGACTGCGAACATCCAGCCGATCAGGCGATACCGCTTCCCATCCAGCGCAAAGAAGAAGTAGAAAAGACCCGCAACCCACAACAGAACTGTAAAAGGGTTAGCCGCTACCAAGAGTTGCTCGATCAGGAAATGCTGAGTCCGGCCGATCCGGACGTCGCGCGCATGGATATAGCTCAGGAAGTCCAGGGAGATGAAGCCATGCTGAACCTGCCAGACGAAGTTGGGGAGGAAGATCGCCAGCGAGAGCGCCACACCACACCACAGCCACGGGCTTCTGAGATAGCGGCGCGCCGGGGTGAGCAGAACGCCTGCGATCACGCCGGCAACCAGGAAGACCATCGTGTACTTCGTCATCATTCCGAGACCGATCACCGCGCCTACCGCGAGCCACCAGCGGGGATCCTCGGACTTGAGCAAGCGGACGATCAGGTACGCGATCACCACCCACCAGAGATAATCGAACGAGACGTACTGGAATAATGCGCCGGCGGCAAGCGACACGGGCGCAATGGCAACCGCCAGGGCGGCGACGATTTGTGCCGGGCGCCGGCCCCCCAACTGGCGGGCCATCAGACCGGTCAACACCAGCGCCACGCCTTGAGTCAGCGCCGCGAAAAACCGCACGCCCGCGAGCGACGGCCCGAACAGCTCCAACGCCATGCGCGCGATAAACGGCGTCACCGGTGGATACGCTACGTAGCCCCAAGCCAGGTAGCGGGCGTCGTCGAGCGTGGCCAATTCGTCGCGGTGAAATCCGTACTGGCCGTTGGTGAGTGTGTGCAGGAGCACAGCGACTAGCGCCCACATGGCCAGAACCGAGAAATCGGGATCTTGCCAGAGCCGGGAGAGCCTCATAACAGAAGCCTTCTATTGTATGGCACGGCACCCCCGCCAGTGCGCGATATCACCCAGGAACGTCTCCGGACCGGCGCTAACTTCTTGATAACATTAAGCAGTTCTTTGGAAGGCAAGGTGCACCATGATACTGGTTTAAGACTCAAAATTCCGAACGGATACCCATAAACATGCAGGCAACTAAGCCCTCTCGCAAGAAAGTGAACCGGAGGACCCAACCTCTGGACGTGTTCTTTACACCCAAGAGCGTCGCGGTAGTCGGCGCCACGGAAACTCAAAACACCGTCGGCCGGACCTTGTTCTGGAACCTGGTCACCAGCCCGTTTGGCGGCACCGTCTACCCCGTCAATCCCAAGCGGCCCAATGTTTTGGGCGTGAGAGCCTACAAATCCATCACGGAGACTCCGGAACAGGTGGATCTGGCGGTGATTATCACTCCGCCTCCGTCGGTGCCCGGGCTTATCCGCGAGTGCGGCGAAAACGGCGTCCGCGCCGCGATTGTCATTTCGGCCGGATTCAAGGAAATCGGCCCCGAAGGCGCGGCCATCGAGCGGCGCGTGCTGGAAGAGGCGCAGGCGGGCAAGGTCCGCGTGATCGGCCCCAATTGCCTGGGCGTGATGGCCCCGCTCACGGGCATGAACGCCACCTTCGCCACCACCATCGCGCGGCCGGGCTCGGTGGGGTTCATCAGCCAGAGCGGCGCGCTTTGCACGGCGGTCCTGGACTGGAGCCTGAAGGAAATGGTGGGCTTCAGCGCGTTCGTCTCGATCGGCTCGATGGTGGACGTGGGATGGGGCGACCTGATTTACCACCTCGGCAACGACCCCAAGACCCGCTCGATTGTCATCTACATGGAAAGCATTGGCAATGCGCGGGCTTTCCTCTCGGCCGCGCGCGAAGTGGCGCTGAACAAGCCCATCATCGTCATCAAGCCCGGGCGCACGGCTGCCGCCGCCAAGGCCGCCGCCTCGCACACCGGGTCGCTCACGGGCAGCGATGAAGTGCTGGAAGCCGCCTTCCGCCGCAGCGGCGTGCTGCGGGTCAACAACGTCGCCGACCTCTTCTACATGGCCGAAGTTCTCTCCAAACAGCCCAGCCCCAAGGGGCCGCGCCTCACCATCGTCACCAACGCCGGAGGCCCGGGCGTGCTGGCCACCGACGCCCTCATCATGGGCGGCGGCGAGCTGGCCGAGTTGACGCCTGAAACCATGGAAGCCTACAATGCCGTGCTGCCGGCCACGTGGAGCCACAACAACCCGGTCGATATCATCGGCGACGCTTCCCCCGAGCGTTATGCCAAGGCCCTCGAGATTGCGGGCAGAGACCCCAACAGCGACGGCATGCTGGTGATCCTCACCCCGCAGGCCATGACCGATCCCACCCAGATCGCCGAGCAGCTCAAGCCGCTGGCCAAGCAGGAAGGCAAGCCGCTGCTGGCAAGCTGGATGGGCGGCGTGGACGTGGCTGCCGGCGAGGAAATCCTCAACCGCGCCAACATCCCCACCTTCCCGTACCCCGATACCGCCGCGCGCGCCTTCAACTACATGTGGCAATACAGCTACAACCTGAGGGCCCTGTACGAAACGCCGGCCATGCCGGAAGATTCCGCCGATTGGACTCCCGATCGTAAGCTGACCGTTGGAATCATCCAGAAGGCGCGCGGCGAAGGGCGCACCATCCTGACGGAGTTCGAATCCAAGAACGTACTCAGCGCCTACGGGATTCCGGTCGCCAAGACCATCATCGCGGCCGACGCCGCGGCCGCAGTGAAAGCCTCCGACGAAATCGGCTACCCGGTGGTGCTCAAGATCTACTCCGAGACCATCACCCACAAGACCGATGTGGGCGGCGTGCAGTTGAACCTGGGCAGCGCCGAGGCCGTCGATCGCGCCTTCCGCGCCATCCGGGCCTCCGTCACCGAGAAGGTTGGCGCGCAGCATTTCCAAGGCGTTACGGTGCAGCCCATGATCAAGCTCAAGGACGCCTACGAGCTGATTATCGGCTCCAGCCTCGATCCGCAGTTCGGCCCCGTGCTGTTGTTTGGCACCGGCGGCCAGCTCGTCGAGGTGTTCAAGGACCGCGCTCTCGGGCTGCCGCCGCTGAATTCCACGCTGGCGCGCCGCATGATGGAACAGACCAAGATCTACCAGGCGTTGAAGGGAGTTCGCGGGCGGAAGCCGGTGGACCTGGCGGCGCTCGAAGTGCTGATGGTGCGGTTCAGTGCGCTGGTGGCCGAGCAACGCTGGATCAAGGAAATCGATATCAACCCGCTGCTGGCGTCTCCCGACGGGCTGATCGCGCTGGACGCGCGCGTAGTGGTGTACGGCCCCGAGGTCACTCAAGACGAGATTCCGAAGACCGCCATCCGCGCCTATCCCACCCGCTACGTGTCGCCCTGGACCATGAAGGATGGCGGCTTGGTGACCATCCGTCCCATCCGGCCGGAGGATGAGCCGGCCGTGGCAAGGTTCCACGAAACGCTCTCCGAGCGCAGCGTGTACCTGCGCTATTTCCATCTCATGAACCTCGAGCAGCGCATCACCCATGAACGCCTGACGCGCATCTGCTTTATCGACTATGATCGCGAAATGGCGCTGGTGGCGGAGCGCCGCAACCCCGAGACCGGCGAGTCCGAAATCCTGGGAGTGGGCCGCATGAGCAAGATCCACGGCACCACCGAAGCGGAAGTGGCCGTGCTGGTGAGCGACCACTACCAGGGCCGCGGGCTCGGCAAGGAGCTGCTTGCCCGGCTGCTCATCATCGGCGCCAACGAGAAGCTGACCAGGCTGGTAGCCGATATTCTGCCGGACAATCGCGACGTGCTGCGGATCTGCGAGAAGCTTGGGTTCTCACTCAAGCACTCGCCCGAGGACGAAGTAGTTCACGCCGAATTCAAGCTATAGCGCTAGTTCCTGGGCAAGCTAGTCAAGGGCTTTGCCCTTGGTATCCCTGGCAGGTGCTCGGGAGGCGTTCATCGCATAAACTTCCAGGTAGTGAGCTTGGAGGACAGCGATGAACGCCTTTTACCAACACCA
>Ga0187877_1001181_pt1 | contig 28421 bp, 22 predicted proteins | sample June2016WEW_17_1_3_FD_132430 | JGI IMG/M metagenome (GOLD analysis project Ga0187877, IMG submission 132430) | Peatland microbial communities from SPRUCE experiment site at the Marcell Experimental Forest, Minnesota, USA - June2016WEW_17_100 | ecosystem: Environmental > Terrestrial > Soil >...
CCGGGACTACGTTCGGTTGATCGCCGAGTACGCAAAGGCGCCGATCTCCTACGTGGGCGTCGGACCGGGTCGCGAGCAGTACGTGCGGTTCGCGGCGTGAACGTCTGCATCGTCGGGTCCGGCGCCCGCGAGCACGCCCTCGCGCTCGCCTGCGCGCGCACCACCGACGTCGTCGTGACCCCCGGGAACCCCGGGATCGAGGGGCGCTCTCCGCAGGGCAACTTGGTGCGGTCGACTGTCGCGGCGCCCGAGGAGATCGAGGCCGACCTCTTCGTCATCGGGCCCGAAGCACCGCTCGTCGACGGCCTCGCCGACCGACTGCGCGACCGGGGTCGGCTCGTCTTCGGCCCCGGGGCCGAAGGGGCGCGTCTCGAGGGTTCGAAGGCCTACATGAAAGAGCTCGTCGCGGCGGCCGGCGTGCCAACCGCTCGGTTCGCCGTCTTCGACCGGACCGATGACGCGCTCGCGCATCTCCGCAGTTCCGCCGGGCCCTACGTCGTGAAAACCGACGGTCTCGCCGCCGGCAAGGGGGTCCTCGTCACCGAGGACCTGGCGCGGGCCGAGAAAGACGTGGCGGCGAAGCTGTCTGGCGCCGCGTTCGGCGACGCCGGGCGGCGCGTCGTGATCGAGGAGGCACTCCTCGGCAGGGAGGCCTCGTTACTCGCCGTCTGCGACGGGGAGCGGGCGCTCGCGCTCCCGGTCGCCCGGGACTACAAGCGTGCCCTTGACGGCGATCTCGGCCCGAACACCGGGGGGATGGGCGCCTGCTCGCCGGTGCCCTTCGTCAGCGACACCGACCTCGACGCCGCGATGGCGCGGATCGTGCTGCCGACGCTGGCGGAACTGCGACGCCGGGGGATCGACTACCGGGGCGTCCTCTACGCGGGACTGATGCTCGGCGACGACGGGCCGCAGCTCGTCGAGTTCAACGTCCGTTTCGGCGACCCCGAGACCGAGGTGGTGCTGCCACGCCTCGAGGGTGATTTCGCCGGGCTCCTTGCTGCCGCCGCCGGCGGCCTCGTGCCGGAGAAGATCGAGCGCGCGCCAAATGCGGCCGTCTGCGTTGTTGCCGCGGCTCAGGGCTATCCCGGCGGGCCGCGACGCGGCGATCCGATCGGCGGGCTCGACGCGGCCGGCCGGATCGAAGGGGTAACCGTCCTCCACGCCGGAACGAGACGCGGACCTGACGGCGTGCTGCGCACGGACGGCGGACGCGTACTCGCCATCACGGCGGTGGCGTCGACGATCGATGCAGCCCGGGAGCGCGCCTACGAGGCGGTGGGCGCGATCAGAATCGACGGCGTCCAATACCGGCGGGACATTGCCGCGCCGGACGGCGCGCGGAGCTCACCGTGATCGGGCGCTACGCGTTGTCGGAGATGGCGGCGCTGTTCACCGACGAGGCGCGCCTATCGCTTTGGCTGGAGATCGAGTTGCTCGCGATCGAGGGATGGTCATCGCTCGGCGTCGTCGCGCCCGGCGCCGCTGCCGAGGCGCGCCGGCGCGCGCCGACAGTCGACGCCGCCTTCGTCGCCGCCGTTGCCGAGCGCGAGCGCCTGACGGACCACGACGTCGCGGCGTTCGTCGACCTAGTCGGCCAGGCGATCGGGCCGCCGGAGAACGCCTGGATCCACTACGGGCTGACCTCGTCCGACATCGTCGACACGGCACTGTCGGTGACGCTGTGTCGTGCCGGCGATCTCCTCATCGGGGCCGCCGACGGCCTGGTCGACGTGCTGCAGCGGCGCGCCGCCGAATTCGCCTCGACGCCGACCGTCGGGCGCACCCACGGCATGCACGCCGAGCCGACGACTTTCGGGGCGAAGCTCGCACTGTTCTGCCTGCAGGCCGGTCGCGACCGGGTCCGGCTCGAGCAGGCCCGGTCGGCCGTCGCGGTGGGCAAGCTCTCTGGCGCCGTGGGGACGTACTCGAACGTCGATCCCGCGGTGGAGGCGCAGGTTTGCGCGCAGCTGGGACTGCAGCCGACCCCAGCGAACCAGGTGATCGCCCGCGACCGTCACGCCCAGTTCCTCTACGCCCTGGCGTCAACGGGCGCGACGATCGAAGCGATCGCCACCGAGCTGCGCCATCTTCAGCGCAGCGAGGTGGCCGAGGTCGAGGAGGCGTTCGGTGCAGGCCAGAAGGGCTCCTCGGCGATGCCGCACAAACGAAACCCGATCACCTCGGAGCGCCTCGTCGGGATGGCGCGGCTGCTGCGCGGCTACCTCGTCACGGGGCTGGAGGACGTCGCTCTCTGGCACGAGCGGGACATCTCGCACAGCTCGGCGGAGCGGATCATCCTCCCGGACGCCAGTCAGATCTGCTACTACGCGCTGGTTCGGACCGCACGGCTTGTCGACGGGCTCGTCGTCCACGCCGACCGGATGCTCGAGAACCTGCTCACGGGTTCGTACGGGCTCGTGTTCTCCCAGCCTGTGCTGCTCGCGCTCGTCGCCGCCGGGTGCGAGCGGGACCGCGCCTACGCGATCGTGCAGCGCGCCGCGCGCCGCGCCGCCGCCGAGCGACTTGCGTTTCGGGAGGTGCTCGAGGCAGATGGCGAGCTCGCCACCGTGCTTGGAACCGAGCGCGTCGGCGCCGTCCTTGCCGAGGCGTTCGACCTCGAACGGGCGTTGCGCCACGCCCACCGCACCACGGACGCCGTGCGGGAGCTGGGACGGTGACGCTCAGGCGCCTGTACTCGGGCAAGGTCCGCGAGGTCTTCGACGCGGGCGACGGCCTGTTGCTGATGGTCGCGTCCGACCGGATCAGCGCCTACGACCACGTCTTTGACCAGCCGATACCGGACAAGGGGCGGGTGTTGACGGCGATGACGGCCTACTGGTGTGGTGAGTTCGTCTCGCTCGCGCCGACGCACCTCGTCACCGCCGACCCGAGCCGCTTCCCGGCCGAGACGCGCGACTGGCCCGATTTCGCGGGCCGGGCGATGCTCGTCCGGCGGGCCGAGATGCTCCCGATCGAGTGCATTGTGCGGGGCTACCTCGCCGGTTCGGCCTGGCGCGAGTACCAGTTGCACGGGACGATGCACGGCGAGCCGCTCCCCGCCGGCCTCGTCGAGGCGTGTCGACTGGCCGAGCCCGCCTTCACGCCGTCGACGAAGGCGGTGAGCGGTCACGACGAGAACATCAGCTTCGACGTAGCGGCGGCGACACTCGGGGCCGAGCTCGCGGGACGGGTTCGCAAGCTCTGCGTCGCGGCCTATTCGGCGGCCGCCAGGATCGCGCGGCAAAGGGGCATCATCGTCGCCGACACGAAGTTCGAGCTCGGGCTCGTCGACGGCGAGCTCACGATCTGTGACGAGATCATCACGCCGGACTCGTCACGGCTGTGGGACGCCGCGACCTGGGTCGCGGGGCGGATGCCGCCGTCGTACGACAAGCAACCGATGCGCGACTGGGCCGCGGCGACCGGCTGGGACATGGCGTCGCCACCCCCGCCGATGCCCGCCGAGGTCGTCGCCTCGACGCGCGCCCGTTACATCGAGGCCTATGAGCGGATTTCCGGGCTGCGGCTCGCCGATTGGTGGAAGGAAGGGGGACAACGTGAACTACGGCATCGTCGTTGACATCCGCGGCCTCGCCGGGCTGGCCGACCCCGAGGGGCTGGCGATCGAGCGGGCGCTCCCGTCACTCGGCTTCAGTGGCGTGCAGGGCGTGCACGTCGGCAAGGTCTTCCGGTTCTCGGTCGAGGCGGCGAGCGCGGCCGAGGCTCGGAGAACGGCCGGCGAGATGTGCGACCGGCTGCTTGCCAATCCGGTGATCGAACGCGCCGAGATTCGCGTCCTCGCCGGCGAAGAGGTGTCCGAGGCGTGATAGCGGACATCGGGATCGTCTGTTTCCCCGGGTCGAACTGCGAGCACGACGTCAGCCGGGCGCTGGAGGCGCTCGGTGCTTCGACGCAGATCCTCTGGCACGGTGCCGACAGCGTTGGGGAAGTCGGTGCCGTCGTCATCCCCGGCGGCTTCGCCCACGGCGACTACCTCAGGCCTGGTGCGATCGCGCGCTTTTCCCCGATCATGCGGGCGGTCGGCGACTTCGCGGCCAATGGTGGCCCGGTCGTCGGGATCTGCAACGGCTTCCAGGTGCTCACCGAGGCGGGGCTGCTCCCCGGGGCGTTGACGCGCAACGTCGGTCTGCGGTTCATCTGCCAGACCGTCGAGTGCACCGTCGAGTCAACCTCGAGCACGATCACCTCGCGGGCCCAACCGGGCACGGTGCTACGGCTGCCGATCAACCACTATGAGGGGAACTACACCTGTGACCCGGCGACGCTCGCCGAGGTCGAACGACGCGGCCAGGTCGTACTCCGCTACCGGGAGAACCCGAACGGCGCGATGAATGCGATCGCCGGCGTGGCCAACCCCGCGGGCAACGTCGTCGGGCTGATGCCGCACCCCGAACGCGCCTCGGACCCGCTCGGCGCCGGTACGGACGGCATCGTCCTTTTTGAGGCGCTGCTCGAGGCGGCGGGCGCTTGGCAGACCGTCAGCCGGCGGTCGGCGCCGGCTGACGCCGCGATCTAGGCCCCGGCGCCGCGGTGGACGCCGGCGCGCCGCAAGACCTCGGCGGGGACACCCGCCTCGCGCCAGGTGGCGTAGTCGATGCCCTTACGGGCACCGTACTCGGCCGCCGCGCCGACGAAGCCCTTCTCGAGCGCCGAGATGTCCTCCGGGCCGCTCCCGGCCGAGAGGCGGGCCTCGATGCCCTTACGGCGTTGGATGAGGTGGAGCCGCTGCAGCGGGTCGGCGTCCTTCAGGCGGGCGGAGATCTCGTGCAACTGCTTGCGGAGCGATTCGGCACTGGGGCGGCGGCCGCGGCGCGGCCGGTTGCGCTCGAGCGCTTCGAGGTAGCGCCGCACGGCGAGCCCCTGTGTCCGGCCCGCGGCGAGCGCCGCCTTGTGCTCCGAGGTCATGGAGGTTCGCTTTCTTGGTGGTGTCATGCCTCCACTATTGCCGTTCGACACACCGAATGCAATTCCCTAATGCAAGTCACCAACATTGTTCATTTCATCAGGCCACCGAGAAGGGATAGAGGGCGTTGAGCGTTTCCCCGGATCGCGAAGAATCAGATGACTTCCGGCGCCATCGGAGCCTCGGCCTCACCGACGAGGAGTACGAGATGATCGTCGGGATTCTCGGCCGGCGGCCGACGGACACCGAACTCGCGATGTATTCGGTGATGTGGAGTGAGCACTGTTCCTACAAGTCCTCGCGGGTCCACCTGGCCCGGCTGCCGACCGAGGCGCCCCATGTACTCATAGGACCTGGTGAGAACGCCGGAGTCATCGACGTGGGCGATGGAATCGCCGTTGCGGTTCGGATCGAAAGCCACAACCACCCCTCCTACATTGAGCCTTACCAGGGGGCGGCGACGGGTGTCGGCGGGATCCTCCGCGATATCTTCACGATGGGCGCGCGGCCAATTGCCCTCATGGATGCACTGTTCTTTGGTCCCCCGGAGGACGCGCGCAGCCGATTCATCCTCGACGGTGTGGTACGCGGCATCGCGGGCTATGGCAACGCGGTGGGCGTGCCGACCGTCGGCGGCCAGACAACCTTCGATTCGACCTATCGGTCAAATCCGCTCGTCAACGTCTTTTGCCTTGGGTTGCTGCCAATATCCCGACTTGTGCTCAGTTCGGCGTCGGGCGTGGGCAACCTCGCCGTGCTGCTCGGCTCGCGAACCGGGCGGGACGGGATCGGCGGGGTGAGCGTGCTCGCCTCGGCCGGCTTCGCCGAGGCGGACGCGGCCGGGGAGTCGGCGAAGCGTCCGAGCGTACAGATCTCCGATCCGTACGAGGAGAAGCGCTTGATCGAGACCTGCCTGGAACTGTTCGACGCCGGCCTCGTCGTCGGGATCCAAGATCTCGGCGGCGCCGGGCTGTCCTGCGCGACGAGCGAGAGCGCGGCCCACGCCCGCTTGGGCATGGACGTCGACGTCGCCCGGGTGCCCCGTCGCGAGCCAGAAATGAGCCCGGCCGAGGTGATGACGAGCGAGAGCCAGGAGCGGATGCTCGCAATCGTCGTCCCGGAGTCGCTGCCGGCCGTCGAGGAGGTCTGCCGCCGCTGGGAGGTGGAGGCGACGGCGATCGGCGTCGTCACCGCGCCGGACGCCTCGGGCGTCGGCCGGCTGCGGATCCTCGACGGCGACGAAGGGGAGATCGCCGCTGACGTTCCCGCGGCGACACTCGCGGACCTCGGTCCCCGCTACCGCCGTCCGATGTCAGTGCCGACGGACCTCGCCGAGCGGCGCGCCGACGACCCGTCGCGCAGGCCGGCGCCGGCCGACCCGGGTCGAGACCTCTTGGCGCTCCTCGCGGATCCGGCTCCGATCTACCGCCAGTACGACCACGAACTGTTCTTGAACACGGTCGTCGGCCCGGGCGAGGGCGATGCCACGGTGCTGAAACTCGCCGCCCCGGGGATCCCCTGGCGCAACCGGGCGCTCGCGATGAGCGCCGACGCCAACCCGGGGTGGTGCGCCGCTGACCCGCGCGCCGGCACGGCGGCGACGGTCGCCGAATCGGCCCTCAACGTCTCGTGCGCCGGGGCGATCCCGCTTGCCCTCGTGAACTGCCTGAACTTCGGCAACCCGGAACACCCTGAGGTGATGTGGCAGCTCTCCGAGGCGATCGACGGCATGTCCGAGGCCTGCGAGGCGCTCGGCATTCCGGTCGTCGGCGGCAACGTCTCGCTCTACGACGAGTCCGGAGGTTCGGATATCGATCCGACGCCGGTCGTCGCGGTCATCGGTTTGATCAACCGTCTCGTGCGCAAGCCGCCCGTCCCCGGATGGCAGGACGGGGACTCGCTCGTCGTCGTCGGCGCGCCGGGGAGAGGACTCGCCGGATCCCGCTGGGCACGGTCGGTTGCCGGCTGCGCCGGTGGCGTCCTCGCCGCCGTCGACCTGGCGTCGTACCGGGAGCTGTGCCGGTTCATCAGGGAGCTCGTCGCCCGCGAGACCGGTGACGACGATCCGCCCGGGTTGGTCAGTGGGCTCCACGACGTCGGCGACGGCGGCCTCGGCGTCGCTCTCGCCGAATGTGCCCGTATGGCCCGCATCGGAGCCCGAGTCGAGGGCGTCGTGAGCCATGAGGACCTGTTCGCCGAGCTGCCGTTGCGCGTTCTCGTGGCGACGCCACGGCCTGATGAACTCACGCGGCTCGCGGCGAACGCCGGAATCCCCGCCGCCGTGGTCGGGGTCGCCGGCGGCGAACGCCTGGTTGTGCGCGGGACCGTCGACTGCTCTTTGCACGAACTCGATGAGGCAAGCTCTGGAATCGCTGCGGCGCTCGAGACTCGCGCGCCGGTCTAGATCCGCGACCTTTCCGGTGACTTTGACCGGCGTCGCGCCCGACCATTCGGCGAGCGAGGGTCTGGTGGGCCGGCCTGCCGGCCGCACGATGGTGCGCCGGGTTGTCCGGGCCGACCCCTAGATTTTCGTGTAGCTGATCGCCCGGAGGCAGCTCGGACGGCGCGGGAACTCGTCACCGAAGGTCCGCATGGGAACGGTCCAGTGTCCCCAGGCCGCCTGGTACGTACCCGGGTCGATGCACTTCTCGCCGGTTCTTACCATTGCCCTTCCTCCCTAGTCGTTGTTTGATCCGGGACAAGTGGCGAGCGAGAAAAACCGGGCAGGCCGCCCGCCGGGGACACAGGCGCGGCCCTCCTGTGCACGGCTCTTGGCAACTGGCGACGTGTCCGTTGGCGAACCCAACGGGCGAGCGATGATTTCCGACGTGAAGCCGGTCGTTTCATGGCGCCAGCGAGAGGCGTGACCGCGGAGGCTGGATCAGGCTCGGGGTTCGGCATGAGACGCGGCAAGGTTTATCCGGCGGCCCAGGCGCGCTCGCTGCTCAATCCGTTGCGGCGTCTCGTTCAGTCACCTCGGCGCACCGTGGTGGCAATGGCGCTTTCCCCGGGGGCCAAGGTGCTGGAGCTGGGATGTGGTCCCGGCTGCTTCAGCCCCTTCATCGCCCAGGCGGTCCCTCGCGGGATCGTCGTGCTGGCCGACGTGCAATTCGACATGATTATCCTCGCTCGTGAACGTCTTTCCGCCGGCTCGAACGCGCCCTACTTGCAGCGATGCATCTCTGTTCCCGCTGCGGGCGGCGTGCTTCGACGCTGTGCTGGTCGCGACGACGCTCGGGGAGGTCCCGAATTGCGATGTCTGTGTAGAGGAGATCGGTCGCGTCCTTCGCCCTGGCGGCATCGTCACCGTGGTCGAGACCCGCCGGGATCGCGACTTCGTCGCATTCCCAAAGCTCGAGGAGCTATTTGGCCGCCACGACTTCGTGTTCATCGACCGCCGGGGCCGCTCCTGGCAGGACGCGGCGCGGTTTCGGAAAAGACGGGCGGCGACGTGACTGCCAACCGGGTTCGCCACCTCGAGGGACGTGGCGAACCCGAGCCGCGCCCGAGGGATTACGGACGCAAGGGAGCGGGATTCGGCAGGTCTGGTGAATAGCACGTGGCGGTCATCGAACTCGGCTTCGGGTTGACCAACAGGCGCACTGCCAGAGAACTCGGGGTTGAATTACAGATCTGTGATTCAACTCAGCGGTAGCGGGTGGCGAGGAGGGCACCGACGAGGATGGAAACGAATCCGCCGATGGTGTACCCGTTGGCGGGGCTGTCCGGCAGGGCGTTGATGTAGTTGAGCAGGATGATGAGGATGCCGAGGACGATCAGGCCGAGGAGCATCCACGGGTACCACCGCGGACTCCGCTTGATCGCCCGCGGGATGGGCGGCGTGTAACGACCGGGGGCCGGGCGACCTTTCGGCGTGACGCGACCGCGATTCTGAGCCCTCGCCTTCGTTGCCACGGACCCGAGGATACCGACCGGATGACCTCGGTGGGGAATGACGACGGCCGGCGGCGGTTCGCGGCAGCCGGCCTAGGTCCCGGTCGCCGATGGCAGCGATGTCGTCGTCGTTGTCGCTGACGTCGATGACGTCGGACTGCCGAGGGCGACGTAGAGGGTCACCCGGAACCCGGGTCGCACCCGATGCCAAGCTCCTGGGTGCTGTTTGAGAACGAGGCCGATCTCGCTCGGTGAGCTTGGCGGGACCGTGACGATGAAATAACCCAGCCCCGTGTTCGTGAGATCGAGCTCGGCCTGTTCCATGACTTCGTTCGTGACGTTCGGCACGATGATGAGCGTTCCAGACGAGATCACGAGGTTCACAGCTGTGCCCTCGGCCACCTTCTGCCCGGACGCCGGATTCGAGGAGATGACGAGACCCTGTGCCACCGTCGAGGAGTACTGAGTGGTCGACGAGCCGACGGTCAAGCCGGCCACGGTCAGCGCGGTGTCAGCTTGCGCCGGGGTGAGACCGCTTAACGGGGGCACCGTGATCATGAACGTGCCGCGGATCACGGAGAGCGTGATCGTCGAGCCCGGCGGCGCGCTCCCGGGCGGGCCGGGCTGTTCGTCAACGACCGCTCCAGGGGTCAGTCCCGCCGTCTGGGGGGGTACGTACTGGGTGCGAACGTGAAACCCCTTCGAGACCAGCACCGCCTTGGCATCGACGACGTTGAGGTTTGTGACATTGGGGATCGGGATGGGGGCGGGCGGTCCCGCGACACGAAGCGTCACTCGTTCGCCCTTTCTCACCTGACTGGGACTCGTCGGGTCCTGGGCGACGACTTTCCCCGCGTTGTCCAATTTGCCCGGCACCTTCCGCGTCACGGGGTCGAGCCCGTCAGCTCTCAGTTTCGCGATCGCGGCCTTGGCGACAAGGCCGTCGACGTTCGGGACGTCGAAGTACGGCCTCCCGCCGAAATAGCCGAGTGAGTAGCCGCCGAAGTAGACGATGAGGCCGATCGCGACGGCGCAGATGCCGCCGCCGCCTAGCCAGTACGGTGTGGTCTTCTTGGCGGGTGGGGTGCCACCTGGCGCTGCTGGCGCCGCCACGGCGGCGCCGACCACCGGGGCCGCCGGACCTGCCGCCGGAACGGCGACCGTTGCCGCCTCGTCATGTCGGGCGTGGGCGACGACCGGCTGGCCGCGCAGGAAGCGCTCGAGGTCGGCCCGGAACTCCTCGGCGTTGTCGTAGCGCTCCTTGGGAAGCTTCGCCGTCGCCTTGAGGATGATCGCTTCGAGCGCACGCGGGACCTTGGGGTTGTAGGCGCTCGGCGGCTCGGGGTGCTCCCGGACGTGCTGGTAGGCGATCGCGACTGGTGACTCGCCGACGAACGGCGGGCGGCCCGCCACCATCTCGTAGAGGACGACACCGAGGGCGTAGATGTCGCTGCGGCCGTCGACGCCGAGACCTTGAGCCTGTTCGGGCGAGAAGTACGTCGCCGTTCCCATGACGAGGCCGGTCTGGGTGATCTGCTCGTCGGTGCCGACCGCCCGGGCGATGCCGAAATCCGTGACCTTCACCTGACCGTCGGCGGTGATGAGGACGTTGCCGGGCTTCACGTCGCGGTGCACGACCCCGCGGCGGTGGGCGTAGGCGAGTGCCTTGGCGATGTCGGAGGCAACCGAGGCCGCCTGCGCCGGGTTGAGCGGCGCCTGGGTGCGGATGATCGAGGAGAGCGCCTCGCCGTCGACGTACTCCATGACGATGAAGTACGTCGAGTCGGTCTCGCCCCAGTCGAAGACGGGGACGATGTTCGGGTGGGAAAGGTTCGCCGCGGCCTGTGCCTCGCGCCGGAACCGCTCGACGAAGGCGCTGTCCGTCGAGAGCTCCGAGAAGAGCACCTTCAGGGCGACGGGACGGCCGAGGAGGAGGTCGCGGGCGAGGAAGACTTGCGCGGTCCCGCCGCGGGCGATCTGGTCTCCGAGCTCGTAGCGCCCGCCGACCACCGTGTGCGGGGTCATCGTCATGTGCCCGTGAGCCTAGGCTTCCCGACCGCGATGCTAAGTCGCGGCCGTGGCGTCATCACGAGGCCAACCCCAGCGCGGCGAGGAGGACCGCTCTCACGATCGGACCGGCGACTGCCGCGCCGGTGCCGTCGCAGTATCCCGCCGGCTGGACGACGACGGCGGCAACGGCGACCTTGGGGATCTGCCCTGGGCCGGCGGGCGCTGTCGCGATCAGCCAGTCGTCCGAGCAGGAGCTGAGCGCCGTTTGCGCCGTGCCCGTCTTCGCTGCGACGTCGAGGTCTGCCGGGAAGCCGACGTGCGACGCCGTCCCGTCCGTGACGACGCCGCGCATCAGCGAGCGGACCTGGTCGGCCGTCACCGCCGATGTCGCTTGCAGCCAGGGGTGCGGGGTGTAGGTCTCGACGACGTTCCCGGCGGCGTCGACCACACGGGACAGGAAGTGCGGCGTCATGATCGTCCCGTCGTCGGCGACCGCCGCGGCGATGAGGGCGTCTTGGAGGGCCGTCTCCGCCACGTTCTCCTGGCCGATCGCCGAGTAGGCGATGCCGGGGATGTTCTCGGCGAAGCTGCGCGCCGGCGGGAAGTTCGCGGCGATGACCTCGGACGCCGGCAGGTCGATCGGCGGGATCTGGTCGAAGCCGAACGACGTCGCCTCCTCGTAGAGCCGGCGCGCGCCGAGCAGCAATCCGATCTTGGCGAACGCTGTGTCGCACGACTTGGCGAGGTCCACCGCTAGCGCGCCGCCGCAGGTCTCGTAGCCGAAGTTGTGGAGCCGGAGCACCGTGTCCGGCAGCGAGATCGACGACGCCTCTTTGGCGACGAAGGTTTCGAGTGAGGGGTCGTGGTCGAAAATCGCCGAGGTCGTGATGACCTTGAACGTCGAGCCCGGCGGGTAGCGCTGGGCGGTCACGCCGTTCACGAGCGGCGAATCGCCGCTCGAAGGGTCGAGCGACTTGTAGTAGCGCGCCGCGGCCTTCTTGTCCCCCGAGGACAACTGGTTGGGGTTGTAGGTTGGGCTGGAGTAAAACGCGAGCACCGCACCGCTCCGGGGGTCGATTGCGACGACCGCGCCCCGGTAGCTGCCCATCGCCTCGGCGGCGACTTTCTGGAGCGAGGCCGAGACGGTGATCTCGATCGAGTCGGTTCCGGTCCGCTCGGTGAGGACGTCGCTCAGGTTGTGTACGACCGGCGTGTTCGGGCTGAGGTACCGGTTGTACTCGGCCTCCATCCCGTAGGGCGCGGACGACGCCGTGACGTCGTAGTAGCCGGTGATCGAGGCGAACAGCGGTCCTTGGGGGTAGTGGCGGAAGTACCGGTAGCCGTCGTTGGTCGGGATCGATTCGGCGAGGACGACGCCATCGGAGCTCACGATCTGGCCGCGCGGTTGCTCGAAGGGGTCACCCCCGTAGGTCGTCGGCTGGTATTTCGAACTGCGCAGCGAGGCTGCCTGGCGCACCTGGAGGTTGCCGAGCTGGACAAGGAGCAACGCGAAGCAGGCGAGCGCGACGAGGGCGAAAGTCCGGATCCGCCGATTCATCTCAGATGCTCCTCGTGAAGACAGCCGCGGAAGTGCGACTCGCCCGCGCCGGAGGCCCGGTGACGGCGTCTACCGAGAGCCCGAGCCGGTTCCTCTCTTTTTCAAGGGTGTTGACGGCCCCGACGGCGGCGGAGAGCGAGGGTTCGAGGAGCCCTGCCCGCAGGAAGGGAAGGCTCGGCGGGTAGACCGCGCTTTTCGAAAGCGACGTCTCCTCCACCAGGGTCGGTTTGAACCACAGGAACCCTCCCGGGCGTCCCTCGAAAATCGCGACCTTGTTGTGATCGAACGCGAGGAAGTACGACGCCTTCACGAACCAGGCGACGAAGCCCGCCGCGCCCCCGAGCACGCCGACGAAGGCGAGCACGAACAGTACCGACCAGGGCGTGACGATCCGCTCGCCCGGGCCGCGTCGCCGGGGGGGCGCGGTGCGCGCCCGTAGCGACCGGGGCGGGGCTGACCCGGCCCCGGCGGGGCCCAGCGGTGCCGAGGCGCCCCCGGCGTCACCGGGGCGAGCCGTCCGGCCGGCGCCGGCGGCTTCGAGGCCGACGACCCTGGGGTCGCCGGGCACGGTCCCTTCGACGTTGGCGACGATGACGGTGATGTTGTCGGTCCCGCCGTGTTCGAGCGCCCGGGCGACGAGGGCGCGCGCTGTCGAATCGGGGTCGGCGTTGGTTGCGAGGATCTCAGCAATCTCGCCGTCGGGGCACTCGTTCGTCAGACCGTCACTGCACACAAGGATCCGGTCGCCCTCGACGACGTCGACAGTCCGGAAGTCGACGTCGAGTTGGCGGTCGACCCCGAGCGCCCGCGTGATGATGTGCCGGGCGGGGTGGAAGAACGCCTCGCGCTCGGTGATCTCCCCCCGGCGGACCATCTCCTCGACGAGGCTGTGGTCCTCGGTGAGCTGGCTAAGGCCATTCGGCCCGAACAGGTAGGCGCGGGAATCGCCGACGTGGACGACGACGATCTGCGCGCCGTGGCCCGTCACAAGGAGCGCCGCCGCGGTCAGCGTCGTTCCCATGCCGCGCAGCCCCCGGTCCTCGGCACCGCGCGCCCAGATGTACTCGTTCGCTTCGTGGACCGCGGCGACGAGTCCGTCTGCCGTCGGGTGCTGCTCGAACGAGCGTCCGACGGTCTCGACCGCGAGGCGCGCCGCGATCTCACCCCCGACATGCCCGCCCATCCCGTCTGCGACGGCGAGGAACCCGTCGCCGATGATCGCCCGGTCCTGGTTTGAGGCGCGCACCCTTCCCAGGTCGGTCGCGGCGGCGGCGACAATCCGCGTCATCGGGCGACCTCGAACACGGTGGCACCGACGGTAAACCGGTCACCACGCCGTAGCCGTTCCGGGTTGGCTATCCGCCGGGCGTTGTGGAATGTGCCGTTTGTCGAGCCGAGGTCCTCGAGCCACCACGACCCGTCGTGCTCGACGATGCGCGCATGGAGCGTCGAGACGAAGTTGTCGGTTGCGAGGCTGATCGAGCAGGTGGATGAGCGGCCGATCGTTGTCTCTTCGCCGAGCGCGAAACGTTCTCCCCGGCGGTCTTTGGACTCGAGGATCCGAACATGCGGCGTCCGACGCGGTGAACCGTGGCTCGGTCCCGCGGCGGCCTGAGCCGCGAGCTCGGCCCGCTCCCGCTGGTCCCTGCGGACCTCGACGTAGACCATGCGCGCCGCGTAGAGGAGGAAGAGCCAGATCAGCGCGAGCAGGAAGTAGCGGAGGATGTCGAGGATGCCGTGCGTCATCGCGGTCTATCAGCCGGCCTCGAAGCGGAGCACGGTGATCCCGACGGCGATCACATCACCGTCGGCGAGCTGTCTTTGGTGGACGGGGACGCCGTTGACTCGCGTGCCGTTCGTCGACCCGAGGTCGACGAGATAGACGCGGTCGCCGTCGCGGCGGACCTCGGCGTGGTGCCGCGACACGTTCGGGTCAGCTAGGGGCACCGTGCAATCGGGCATGCGGCCGATCGTCACCGGTTCCGAACCGACGCCGATCTTCCGGTCGTTCGGCAGCACGATCCAGGCGGTGGTCGTCTCGGTGTTCTCGACAACGGTGCTCGCGATCTCGAAGGTGCTCCTCGGCAGCGCCGGGTCCGAGCCGATCTCGACGACGACCGGGCCGAGGAACGTGTACCCCTCAGACCGGGCGTGGGCGCGTCCCGCCTCAACGAGCTCCTTGTTGAGGGCTTCGAGGAAACCTTCGAAGCGCTCGTAATCATCTTCGGACAGCACGACTTCGAAGACGTTCGGCGCGACGAGGCCGCGAACCGACACCGCACGGTGCAGGTCCATCTCCCGCGTCAGTCGTCGCCCGAGCTCGATCGGTTGGAGCTCGCCTCGGAACGCCCTGGCGAACGCTCCCTCGACCATGCGCTCGAGCCGGCGCTCGAACTGATGGAGTCCCATGCCGTTTCCACACTATCGGGATGGACTAAATGGTTCCGGCCGCCTTGGGTTAGCATCGCCTCGCCGTCCGGGCGAGTGGCGGAATTTGGCAGACGCGCAGGATTCAGGTTCCTGTGTCCGCGAGGACGTGGGGGTTCAAGTCCCCCCTCGCCCACCTCGCGCACGCTGCGCTTTTCAACAAGAACCGCCTGGGCCACGAACGCCGCCATCTCCATTGGGCCACCCCCTCGGGTGTCCACGATGTCTCGCGACATGCGTCCGCTATCTCATGAACCCACGCACCCCCTCGCCCACCCCGTCTGACTAGGGAGAACTTCGTGCGGAGCGCTCGGCGTTCTCCCTCCAGGCGAGCGGCGTGCGCGCTACGGGCGCGATGGAGGCTGAAGTTGTGCGCAAATGGGGCCGAATTGAAGGCCGTGTTAAGAGCCCGATCGAAGCTCAGACTGCGGGCAAAATGGCTCTTTGGAAACGATCCTGAAGCGCCGCTCGCGACAGCAAGGACTTGATGCTCCGGGAGCCAGAAGGTGCCCCACCGACCCGGCGGTCGGGGGCACCTCGAACCAACCTCGTCGTGAACATTTGGGGTCACTCACCAACAACCTCGATGCTCGATCCGGTCGGCATAGGGGTTCGGATCGGAGGAGGGACATGCTCGTTCTGCTACCAAGCACTGGCGGCTTGACGTCTAGGACGGAGAACGGACACCGACCGGTTGCCAGGGTGCCGGTCAGCGATCGATGCCCGCCCGTGGCAGCCATAACGCCTCAGCTCGTCACCTGACGACTCTGAGGGTCTCCTTCGCCGACCTCGAGTACTTCAAGTTCGTGCTGCCGCGATAGTTGGCGACGAGGTGGTAGGTGCCCACCTTGAGCCTCTTGGCCGACAACTCGCACGATCCCTTGGCTGACCGCAGCGTGATCACACACAGCGTCGTGGACTGCTTCACCCTGACCGTCCCGGTCGGCGTCGAACCGGAGTACTGCGGCGAGACGGTGACCGAGAGGTGTGTGGCACCTTCGTGTCCATAGGTGACCTTGGCAGCTGAGAGCTTGAGGGTGGTTTTGGAAGTTGCCTTGGCAACGGTCAGGGATTCCTCCGCCGAAGTCGAGCTCCCGAAGTTCGCACTGCCGCCGTACGTGGCGACGAGGCCGTAGGTGCCCGCCGGAAGCTTCGTGGCCGATAACGTGCACGAGCCCTCGGCCCCCGACAGCGTGAAGGTGCACAGCGTCGTCGTGGACTGTGTCACCGTCACCGTTCCCGTCGGCGTCGAGCCGGAGTATTGCGGCGAGACGGTGACCGAAAGTTGTGCGGCGCCTTCGTCGCCGTAGGTGACCTTGGTGGCTGAGGCCTCAAGGGCCGTCGTGGACGTGGCCTTGCCGACCGTGAGCGAGGTGGAGGCGGACGTCACGCTGAAGGCGAAGTTGGCGTCGCCCGGATAGCTGGCGGTGAGCGAGTAGTTGCCCGCGGCCTGCTCGGTGATCGAGCACGTGCCGCTCGCGCTCCCGTTCGACCCGCTGAGCGTCGCCTCACAGTTCCGGGTGCCGTCGCTGACGGTGGCTTGCCCGCTCGGGGTCGGTGATCCCGAGGTGGTGCTCGGCCCGGTAACCTGCACACCGACTGAGACGCTCTGGCCGACGACCGGACCCGCGGTGACCGAGGTAATTGTGGTTGTGGTCGTGGGCAAATACGTGAGCGCGTTGCCAACCCAGTCCACCGCGGCACAGAAGCTCACCGTCGGGCAGGAGACGGAGGACAGCCTGTACCCGGCGTCGATGCTCTCGGGCGACGACCACGAGCCGCTGTTGTCGGTGAGGACGTTGCCGCTGTGGTCCACCGCGGCGCAGAAGCTCGCCGTCGGGCAGGAGACGGACAACAGGCCGTTCCCCGCGTCGATGCTCTCAGGCGACGACCACAAGCTGCTGTTGTAGGTGAAAACATCGCCGTTGTAGGCCACCGCGGCACAGAAGCTCACCGTCGGACAGGAGACGGAGGACAGGTAGTTTCCAGCGTCGATGCTGTCGGGCAGCGACCACGAGCCGCTGTTGTAGGTGAAGGCATTGCCGCTCCAGTCCACCGCGGCGCAGAAGGTCGCCGTCGGGCAGGAGACGGAGGACGGGCTGTACCCAGCGTCGATGCTCTTGGGCGACGACCACGAGCTGCCGTCGTAGGTGAGGACGTTGCCGTCGTTATCCACCGCGGCGCAGAAGCTCGCCGTCGGGCAGGAAACGGAGTTCAGGCCACCCCCGCTCGCGTCGATCGTCTTGGGCGACGACCACGAGCTGCCGTCGTAGGTGAGGACGTTGCCGTCGTGGTCCACCGCGGCGCAGAAGCCCGCCGTCGGGCAGGAGACGGAAACCACGCTGTACCCAGCGTCGATGCTATCGGGCGAGGACCACGAGCTGCCGTTGTAAGTGAGGATGTTGCCGACGCTGTCCACGGCAACACAGAAGCCCGCCGTCGGGCAAGAGACGGAGTACAGGCCACCCACGTTCGGGTCGATCTCGTCGGGCGAGGACCACGAGCTGCCGTTGTAGGTGAGGACGTTGCCGTCGTTATCCACCGCGGCGCAGAAGCCCGCCGTCGGGCAGGAAACGGAGTTCAGGCCATCCCCGCTCGCGTCGATCGTCTTAGGCGACGACCACGAGCTGCCGTTGTAGGTGAGGGCGTTACCGCTGTAGTCCACGGCAACACAGAAGCCCGCCGTCGGGCAGGAGACGGAGGACGGGCTGTTCCCCGCGTCGATGCTCTCGGGCGACGACCACGAGCTGCCGTTGTAGGTGAAGGCGTTACCGCTGTAGTCCACCCCGACGCAGAAGCTCGCCGTCGGGCAGGAGACGGAGGACGGGCTGTTCCCCGCGTCGATGCTCTCGGGCGACGACCACGAGCTGCCGTTGTAGGTGAGGAAGTTGCCGTACGCGTCCACCGCGACACAAAAGCCAGCCGTCGGGCAGGAGACGGAGTTCAGGCTGTATCCAGCGTCGATCGCCTTGGGCGAGGACCACGAGCTGCCGTTGTAGGTGAGGACGTTGCCGCTATAGTCCACCGCGGCGCAGAAGCTCGCCGTCGGGCAGGAGACGGATTCCAGGATGATCCCGGCGTCGATGTCGTCGGGCGACGACCACGAGCTGCCGTCGTAGGTCAGAGCGTTGCCATTCCAGCCCACCGAGGCGCAGAAGCCTGCCGTCGGGCAGGAGACGGAAATCAGGCTGTATCCAGCATCGATGCTCTTGGGCGACGACCACGAGCTGCCGTTGTAGGTGAGGATGTTGCCGACGCTGTCCACGGCAACACAGAAGCCAGCCGTCGGGCAAGAGACTGAAATCGGCTCTCCTGCCAGGGGGTCGATCAGCGCCCCCGATGACCAACCGGCCGTCGAAGCCGCCGCCGGCGAGGGAAACCCGGCAGCGAGTATCGCCGAGGTCGTAGCAAACAGCAGCGCAACGGCAGCGAAAAGACGAATGGCAGCCAGTTTCGGCATCCCGCCCCCTCAAGGTTGGAAACTTCGCAGAACGAGAGCCAGGTGACCGTTGCGTCCATACCGCTGCGACGACCGATGACCTGCCAAGCTCGCTGACACACTAGGTCCAGGGGAGCGGTCGCGTCCCTGGAGCCGGGCGGTGAGACGTAGGCCGTGTGGGGATTGGCCTTGTCCCCACTCAGAGAGCGCCCGGTGTGGGCGATGACGTCACCCGTCTCGCTTGGCCGTTGCACGAGCCCACAGAGCTGCCGCTAGGTGAGGCGCGCCAGGGTACAGAACAACGCCTTTGTGCCCGCGCCGGTTGACGTAAGCGCCGCGCCGGAATCGGCGTTCCGCGCTTTGACGAGTGCCCCAGAACGCTCGACAGCTGGTGTGGTTGAGGGTCGCCTCGGTGTGCCGTTGCGGGGCAACGATCGCAAGCGCGGGCAGGTCACCGTGACCGCACCCCACTCATTTCCGAAGGGCCCGCAAAATGGACCGCATGGAAGGGTCAGGCACTCGACGAATCGTCAGCGCCACGCCCGATCGGGACGATGTTCGACGCTGGCTCGAGCGGTGCCTCGACGGCGCGCAAGAGCGCTCCGAGCTTGTCGGCAATGGCCCTGTCGCGCTCCCTCGTCGCGTGCTGGTACCGGAGGGCGATTTCGGGCGTCGAGTGCCCGAGGCGGTCCATCAGCTCCCGGACCGTGGCTGCCGCGTGACCGTCGCCGTCCTGACCCGGCGGATCGGTCGGCGGCGCTTGGTAGTCCGATCTCGCCGGACGGCCGGCCGGTGGATGCGAGGTCTCACGCGATCCGGGTGAGGGCTTCCGTCGTGGCAAGCGCGATGGCACGAGAGGAGCGGGACGAGCTCAAGCGATGGCGGGCGATAGCCGCGCCCAAGCCGGCGGCGAGTAGGCAGGTCGCCGCGCCGACGAGGAGGCCGATCCGCGGTTCGGATTCGGCGATCACCCAGCCGATGAGCGGACCGCCGATCGGCGTCGTCCCCTGGAAGGCGAGCTGCCACAGGGCCAGCATGCGGCCCCGCATGCTCCGTTCCGTGCTCAGCTGGATGGTCGAGTTCCCGACCGAGACGAACGAGACGCTCGCCCAGCCGACGAACGACAACCCGACGTAGGCGAGGACGAGGTCCGGCGAGAGCGCCGTGAGAAGAATCGCCAAGCCGAACCCCAAGCAGGCGAGGATCATCGGCCGCAGCCCCGTACGGCCCCGGGCGGCGGTGAACAACCCCCCGACGACGGCGCCGATCCCCATCGCTGCCGTCATGAAGCCGTAGACCTCAGAACCGCCGTGGAAGGTGCGGGTCGCGAAAAACGGGAGGCTGACGGAGAACTCATAGGCGAGCATGCCGACGAGCGTCATCATCACGAGCGGCACGGCGATCTCGGTGGTGCGAGCTGCGTAGGCGAGCCCTTGGCGGAGCTGACCTCTTGCCCGGGGCTCGGGCACGCTCGGCCGCAGGGCGGCGCGGTCCATGATGACGAGCGAAGTGACGACGGCCCCGAAGCTCGCGGCGTTGATCACGAAGCAGGCCCCATCCCCGACCGTGGCGATGAGAATCCCAGCGACCGCCGGGCCGACCGCCCGGGCAGCGTTGTTCATCACCGAGTTCAACGTCACGGCGTTACGGAGCTCGTCCCGGCCAACCATCTCCCGGATGAAGGCCTGCCGCGAAGGCATCTCGAAGGTGTTGTTCAACCCGAGCACTACGGCGAGGGCGCAGATCTCCCAGAAGCACACGACGCCGGAGAGGGTCAGCAGGCCGAGGGTGAGCGCCTGGAGGCCCATGAACGTCTGGAGGACGACCATCAATCGGCGCTTGTCCACCCGGTCCGCGATCACCCCGCCATAGGGGGCGAGGACCAGCACCGGGATGGTCTGGAGGGCGACGACGAACCCGAGGTCGGTGCTCGAGTGGGTGAGGCTGAGAACGAGCCACGCCTGGGCCGTGATCTGCATCCAGGTGCCGATGAGTGAAACCGACTGTCCCGCGAAGTACAGCCGGTAGTTGGGGACTTTCAGCGCCGAGAAGGTCTTCCTCCTGATGCGGCGCAGGCTCTTTCTCACGGGCGCCGGCCCTTCAGGCGGTCAGCGAGGGTTTCGAGCACCGCCAGACCGGCTCGCAAGGTGCGTTGCTCATCAGTTGAGAGCAGGACGAGCGCCGCGGACAGGGTGTCGCTGCGTTCGGCGCGGATCCGGTCAAAAAGCCGCCTGCCGGCAGGGGTCGCCTCGACGAGGGCCGCGCGCCGGTCGACCCGGTCGGTTCTGCGCAGCACGAGGCCCGCTTCTTCGAGATCGCGGATGAGTCGGGAGAGCATCGTCGGGTTCATACCCTCGGCCCGTGCGAGGTCCGAGAGCCGGAGTGGCCCTTGCCGCACGATGGCGGAGAGGACCGTCGTCTCGGACGGCGTGAGCGACGCACCGGCCCGGGTGCGTTCGATCCGGCGGAACAGACGCGCGATCGCCATCCGGAGGCGCACCGCCACGTCATCGTCGGCTGCCAGCGAAGAGGTGGCAGTGGGAAGTGCTCCCGCCGAGCTTCTTGTTGGCGTCATCGCTGTCTTCCGATCCGGGAGCTGTGCTGGCGATTAAAGTGCTTATCGGATAGCAACAATGTTATCGCCAGCGGTCCCCTCCCGGCGCGACCGTCGTGACGCTGGCCGGCGCTTTGCGAGCCCTCGGTCGCCGCGGCGGGCTGGGAGCGTGGACGGCGACCCTTCGCCGGGGCGGTAGTTGGGCTTGGGGGCTCGACCAAGCCGAGACCGCCGTCCGTCCCGCTAGGGGCCGGCGTGTCGGGCCGCCACCGCGGGCGGCCCGACCGCGCCGTACCGGTCGGCCAGGTGCCCCAGGAGCTGGTCAGGAGAGGACCCACTCCAGCAACGTCATGGTGGCGGCAGGCCGTCGGTAGAACTGTCGTCGGCGGTCGTCGGTTTGCCGCCGTTGCGCCCGCCGACAAGGATGAAAACTCACTTGCAGCTCGTCGCGTTCGAGCCGGTGACGTCGGATCACCGGCTGCGCCCGCTTAACAGGGGGGTCGAGCGCCACCGTGAGGCCGACGACTGAGGGCCTGGGAGCGCCGGGCGAGGTCAGAAAGCCCGGTGGTCTCGTCTGTTCCTGGCTCCGGGCGGGGCGAGGGAAGCGGAAGGAAGGGAGGATCTTGAGCGCAGAGCCCGCCAGCCATCACAAGCTCGCGCAATGGGTGCGGTGGTTCGCCGACCTGGCAAAGCCCGAGCGCGTGGAATGGTGCGATGGTTCCGAGGAGGAATACGAGCGACTCTGCGCGCTTCTCGTCGCGCAGGGAACGATGTTGCGCCTGAATGGCACGAAGCGGCCGGGCAGCTACCTCGCCCGCTCCGATCCCCGTGACACGGCTCGGGTGGAGGACCGGACGTTCATCTGCTCCGCCCACGAGGACGACGCGGGACCGACGAACAACTGGGCGGAGCCTGCCGCGATGCGCGCCAAGCTGCTCGGGCTCTTTTCCGGGGCGATGCGGGGACGCACGCTCTACGTCGTGCCATTCTCGATGGGGCCGGTCGGTTCGAGCCACGCGAAGATTGGCGTGGAGCTCACCGACTCGCCGCTCGTCGTCGTCAACATGGCGATCATGACGCGGATGGGAAACTCGCCTCTAGAAGCGCTCGGCTCGGACGGCGAATTCGTGCCCTGCGTCCACTCCGTCGGCGTGCCACTCGCACCCGGTGAGGCTGACGTGCCGTGGCCCTGCGACCCGGAGAACACCTACATCGTCCACTTCCCCGAGTCCAGGGAGATCTGGTCGTACGGCTCGGGGTACGGGGGCAACGCCCTGTTGGGTAAGAAGTGCCTGGCGCTACGGATCGCGTCGACGATCGCACGCGACGAAGGCTGGCTCGCCGAGCACATGTTCGTGATGAAGCTCACCTCGCCTGAGGGGGAGGTGCGCTTTGTGACCGGCGGGTTCCCTTCGGCCTGCGGCAAGACCAACCTCGCGATGATGGTTCCGAGCCTTCCTGGCTGGAAGGTCGAGACCGTCGGCGACGACATCTGCTGGATGAGGATCGGGCAGGACGGGAAACTACGGGCCGTCAACCCCGAGACGGGGCTCTTCGGTGTCGCGCCCGGTACGAGCACGAAGACCAACCCGAACGCCATCACGATGCTCGGGAGGAACGTCATCTTCACGAACACCGCTTTGACCGACGACGGCGACGTCTGGTGGGAGGGGCTCACCCCGGCACCGCCGGCGCACCTCGTCGACTGGCGCGGCGACGACTGGACGCCGGATTCGCCGCAGAGCGCGGCACACCCGAACTCCCGCTTCACCGTGCGGATCACCGAGCACCCGGAGAGCGCCCCGGAGTGGGACGACCCCGAGGGGGTGCCGATCTCGGCGATCCTGCTCGGCGGTCGCCGGTCGGCGGTGGTGCCGCTCGTCTACGAGGCCTTCAACTGGGACCACGGTGTCTTCCTCGGCGCGACGATGGCATCGGAGATGACGTCCGCGGCGGCCGGCACCGTCGGCAAGCTGCGGCGCGACCCGTTCGCGATGCTCCCGTTCTGCGGTTACAACATGGCCGACTACTGGGGGCACTGGTTGACGTTTGGCCAGCTGCTCGCGCCGGACAGACTTCCGCGGATCTTCTGCGTGAACTGGTTCCGTCGGGACCGCGACGGTGAGTTTCTCTGGCCGGGCTTCGGGGAGAACGCGCGCGTGCTCGAGTGGGTCTTCGCGCGTTGCGCCGGTTCCGACCGGGCAGTCGAGTCGCCGATCGGCTGGCTCCCCGCGCCCGGTGCGATCTCGACCGAGAACCTCGCCATGAGCGCCGAGGCGATGGACGAACTGCTGTCGGTCGATGTGGCCGACTGGCACGAGGAGACCCTCGCGATCAGGGAGTACTTCGCGATCTTCGGCGACCGTCTCCCAGCTCCGCTGGCGGTGCAGCTCGACGCTCTCGAGCAACGCTTGATGAGCGGCTGATCCGCCAGACGTTGCCGGCCTGTCCGGGCGGCCGGTCAGGAGGCGACGCGCCCCGCCGGCATCGGCGGGGTGGCGGCGAGCGGCGAGCCGTCGACCAAGGTGAGCTCCCGGCCGATGATCGCCGGCAGACGCGCCGGGCCGAGAACCGACCCGGTGAGGTTGAGCGGGTCCGCCGCAGAGAGGCGAACGGTCACGCCCTCAGGAGGACGAGCGGCGACCCGGTGGAGGGCGTCGAGGGCTTCAGGCAGGGCGAACTGCTCCCCGGAGAACCCGGTGACGAAGCGGCCGCCGCGCGCGACGCCGCGTACTTCAAACCGGCGCAACGCCCAGAGCACGTCGCGCCAGGCGACGGCGAGCGGCTCACGGCCGACGAGGTCCCGGAAGACCACCCCCCAGCGGGCGAGGAGCTGGGCGGCGGTGGCGTCGGCGAGTTCGTCAGGACCGAAATCGGCCGGCCGCGCCGCTTCGACGAGCGACCAGCGTCCCCCGGCGAGCGCCGGCTCCAGACGCCGACGCCCGGCCGCGGCGAGACGGTGGGGCGCGGGCCGCGCCCCGCCCGGCCGCGAGAAAAGCGGGTTGCGGTAACGGCCGGCGAGAAGAGCGCGCACCGCGCCGAACCCGTCGGAGGTTACGAGCCCGCGGGCGACGCCGTCCCACAGCGCCTCGGCGACCTCGAGCGGCATCCTTCCGGTCTCGTTCACGAGGTCGGCGAAGAAGAGCGCCCCCCTGCCGCCGAGCGCCTCGAGGACCTCCGCCGCGGCGCCCGCACCCGGTGGGCGTGGGCGCTCGTCACCCCGGACCGCAGCGAGCAGCCAGGCGAGATCCTCGCGGCGGACGAGGGCGACCGGTGTCGCCCGGGAAGGCGTCGCGCCGGCCCGGTGCGGCCCGCCGACGGGTTGGCCGGGGATGGCGAGCCGCCCCCAGGCGATCTCGCCGCGGGTGCACAGCTCGTCTAGATGGCGCGGCTCGTAGTCGGCGACCCGGGCGGGGAGAATCGCGCTCTCCCAGGCGCCGATCGGGGCCTCGATCCCCTGGAGCTGGGTGAGCACCGCCGCGGTCCCCGCGGTGCCGCGCAGGCGCGTTCCCGGCGCGACGTGTTGCCACTCGAGGAGGAAGCGCACGAGATGCTGTGCGCTCACGGCCTCAATTCGCCGGCGCTCAAGTCCGCGCTGGCGGTTATGGGCACGGGCGACGAGCCTGCGCGACCACCACCGGTCGTTCCCGATCGCCAACGCCGCGCCGGCCACCTCGGCGCGGCGCAGGGCGCTTTCCACCGCTATTTCGTCCGCGATCCCGATTGCCTCGGCAAGCTCTGGCGGCGTCGCAGGGCCGACGAGCTCGAGATGACCCCGCAGCGCGAGCTCCAGCGCATCATCGAACGACGGTGCCTCCCCCTGGGCGAGCGCCTCGGGAAGGCGACTGTTCGGGGTGAAGCAGGCCTCGGGGAAGAGGGCCTCGACCTCGCGGCGCCGCTCGAGCGCGCACCAGCGCTCCGGGCCTGGCCTTGGTGTGGGTGGCCGAGGCGCGAACGACATCGCCCGGCCGGCGTCGACGAGCGCGGAGAAAAGGTGCCGCCAGCGGTCCTCGGCTGCCAGGACGACCGTGGACTGCAGCAGGTCGCAGAGCTCGTCCGGGTCGCGCAGGTCCGCCGCGACCTCGGCGCGGATCTCGTCGATGACCGCAGCGTCGATGGCCGTGAGATCGTGGGCCTCGAGCGGGATGCCGCGGCGGAGCGAGATCGCGCGCGTCCGGCGGTTCTCCAAGGGCGCGTCGTCGAGGAACGTGTACGGCCGGCCGTTCAGGATCTCGTGGGCGAGGACCGACGGCTCGGTCGTGTCGACGCAGCGCGCCTCGATCGTCGTGGCGCGCAGGCCTTCGAGCAGGCTGACGAGCCCGCTGAGGTCCATCGCCTCGGTGCAGCAGTCCTCGAGGGTCTGGCGGACGAGCGGGTGGTCGGGGATCTCGATCGGCCCGGAGACGTTCTCCTGGCAGGCGGCGAGCGTCGGGAAGACCGCCGCCAAGAGGTCGTCGGCCTCCATGCGCTGGATCGCCGGCGGCAGGTGACGTGATCCCCGGAAGCGCGGCGACACGAGGGCGCGGTTGAGGTTCCACCGCCAGCGCGAACTGAAGATCGGCGTCGGCAGGACGGCCTGGACGAGCACCTCGCGAACGCTCTCCGGTGCAAGCAAGCCGAGGACGCTTTCCAGGGCGAAGGCGTGCTGCGGCCCGAGGGAGAGCACGACGGCGTCGTCGCTCGCCGCCGCCTGGAGTTCGAAGTCGAACGTCCGGCAGAAGCGCTTCCGGAGCGCGAGCCCGAGTCCCCGATTGACCCGCGCCCCGTAGGGCGAGTGCACGACGAGCTGCGCGCCGCCGGTGTCGTCGAAGAAGCGTTCGACGACGAGCGATTCTCGCGTCGGCAGCCCGCCGAGCTCGGCTTGCCCCGCGGCGAGATAGGCGACGATGTCCGCTGCCGGGCGGCGGTCGACCCCGGGGATCCCGGCGAGCCGCGCGACGGCGAGCGAAGGCCCGCCTTCTCCCAGCGCCTCCGCGACGAGGTGGCGGAGCTTGGAGACCGCCTCCGACAATTCATCGCTGCGCGCCGGTGCCTCGCCGATCCAGAACGGCACGGTCGGCGGCGCGCCCCGCGCGTCGGTCACGCGCACGGTGCCCCGTTCGACCCGCTGGATGCGCCACGAGTTCGAACCGAGGAGGAAGACGTCGCCGACCATCGCCTCCACGGCGAAGTCCTCGAAAACCGAGCCGACGACGCTGTCGTCGGGCTCGACGACGACCCGGTAGTCGGCGAGTTCGGGTATCGCCCCACCCGAGGTCAGCGCCGTGATCGACGCCCCGCGCCGCGCCCGCAGAACGCCGTTCACCCGGTCGCGGTGGACGTAGGCGCCGCGCACGCCGCGCCCGGTCGGCACCCCTTCGGAGACGAGGGCGACGACCGCCTCGAGGTCGTCGTCGCTGATCGCGGCGTAGGGCGCCGCCCGGCGGATGAGGCCGCAGAGTTCGCGCTCGGTGATGCCTGCCTCTCCGCTGGCGGCGCACTCGGCGACGATCTGTTGGGCGAGGATGTCGAGCGGTGCGACGGGGGGGACGGTCGCGTCGAGCGAACCCTCGGCCACCGCGCAGATGAGGGCGACGCACTCGACGAGTTCGTCCCGGGTGAGCGGGTAGACCCGACCCTTCGGCACGCCGTCGAGGCGGTGCTCCGCCCTGCCCACCCGCTGCAGGAAGGCGTTGATGCCCCGCGGCGATCCGACCTGGCAGACGAGGTCGACCGGCCCGACGTCGATGCCGAGTTCGAGCGAAGCCGTCGCCACGACGGCGCGCAGCTCCCCCGCCCGCAGACGGGACTCGATCGAAAGCCGACGCTCCATCGCCACGCTGCCGTGGTGCGCGGCGACGGTGTCGTCGGCGAACTCGGAACGCAGCAGGTGCGCGATCCGCTCGGCCATTCTCCGGGTGTTGACGAAGACGAGGGTCGTACGGTGGCGGCCGATCTGTTCGGCGAGCGAGCGCACGACGTCGTCGAGCTGGTCGGTCGTCATCACGGCGCCGAGCTCGTCGGCAGGGAGGACGATGCCGAGGTCGAGCTTGCGGCGGTGGCCGACGTCGATCACGGCGCAGCGCGGCGAGCCGTCCGCCCTCGAGCGTTCCTGACCCGCGCCGACGAGCAGTCGGGCGATGCGGGCGAGGGGGCGTTGCGTTGCCGAGCAGCCGATGCGCGTCGGCCGGGGCCGGCCGTTGCCGGTGACGAGCCTGTCGAGGCGTTCGAGGCTGATCGCGAGGTGCGAGCCCCGCTTGTCGCGGGCGAGGGCGTGGATCTCGTCGACGATGACCGTGCTGACCACGCCGAGCATTTCCCGGCCGCGTCGCGAGGTGAGGAGTAGATAGAGCGACTCGGGGGTCGTGACGACGATGTCGGGCGGCCGGCGGGCCATCGCGGCGCGCCGTGTCGCCGAGGTGTCGCTGTTGCGGACGGCGATGCGAAGCCCCCGCACGTGGTGGCCGATCTCCTCGCCGATCGCGACGATCGCCGCGAGCGGGGCTTCGAGGTTCTCCGCGACGTCAACGGTGAGGGCGCGCAGCGGTGAGACGTAGAGAACCGACGTTGCCCCGCGATTCCCGGGCGGGGAGGGGTCGTGCAGGCAGCGGTCGATCGCGACGAGGAAGGCGGCGAGGGTTTTGCCCGAGCCGGTTGGTGCGGCGACGAGGGTGTCCTCGCCGGTGGCGATCGCCGGCCAGCTGAGCGCCTGGGCCGGGGTCGGGCCGTCGGGGAACTGCCGGCGGAACCACTCGGCGACGGCGGGGTGGAAGGCGTCGAGGGGCGCGGTGACGGCCACGACGCCACATTCTACGGCTGGCGACCGCTGATCGAACACATGTTCGTATCGATCCGTTCGGACCGCCGGTTCAGCGCCGGCATCCGGGGTGACGCTCGCCGGGGGTCGTCGCCGAGCGGCCGACGAAGCGCCAGGAGCGGCGGGTTGCGACTGGCCAGCCCGACGACGGCGTCGGGACGGGCTCGCCGGCACGGGGCCAGACCGCCTCCACCGCGGCCTCGATTACCCTGCGGATTTCGGGCGGCGCCGCAAGCGGCGGGTGGGGTTCTCCCCGCTTCGTCGCGCTCATAGGGGCTCGTTGCCGTGCTTGCGCTTCGGCAGGTCCTCGCGCTTAGTCGCGAGCATATCGAGGCTGCGGGCGAGCACTCGCCGGGTCTCGGCGGGATCGACGACGTCGTCGACGTAGCCCCGTTCGGCGGCGACATAGGGGGTCGTGAATCGCTCGGTGTACTGGGCGACGAGCTCGGCGCGACGTTGGGCCGGGTCGGCCGCTTCCTGGAGCTCGCGGCGGTGCACGATCTCCACCGCCCCCTCGGGGCCCATCACGGCGAGCTCGGCCGAGGGCCAGGCGTAGCTCAGATCGGTGCCGATCGACTTCGAGTCCATGACGAGGTAGGCGCCGCCGTAGGCCTTGCGGACGATGATCTGCACCCGCGGCACGGTCGCCTCGCAGTAGGCGTAGAGGAGCTGGGCGCCGTGCCGGATGATGCCGCCGAACTCCTGGTCAGTGCCGGGCATGAACCCCGGCACGTCGACGAGCGTGACGAGCGGGATGTTGAAGGCGTCGCAGGTCCGTACGAAACGCCCGGCCTTTTCGGAGGCGTCGATGTCGAG
>Ga0187877_1001182_pt1 | contig 28382 bp, 18 predicted proteins | sample June2016WEW_17_1_3_FD_132430 | JGI IMG/M metagenome (GOLD analysis project Ga0187877, IMG submission 132430) | Peatland microbial communities from SPRUCE experiment site at the Marcell Experimental Forest, Minnesota, USA - June2016WEW_17_100 | ecosystem: Environmental > Terrestrial > Soil >...
AACTGGCGGGTCTGGTTGGCGCGTTGGATGAGTTGGACTTTGGAGAGGTAACCCATGAAACGATGATAACACTAGCGTTATCGCTAGTCAAGAGAAATGATTGATTTTTTCTCACGACCGCAGTGTCTGGCAGCCGGGGCGGGTGGTGACCGGCAAAGCCGAGCCCGAGCGAGTGCCATCCACCAAGGTGTCCAGGAACTTCTTCCATACCTTTGGAATCCCTCCGCTTCTCGGGCGCTCCTTTTCCGCGGCGGAAGAGGTCGCCGGCGGGCCGAACGTGGTCGTGGTGAGCCATGCTTTCTGGCAACGGAAGCTAAGCGCCCGGCCGGACGTCGTCGGCACGCCGATCTCCATTGACGGCGCTGCCTACCAGATCGTCGGCGTGATGCCAAAGCACTTCGACTACCCCGTCGGAGTGGAGTTGTGGTTCCCCATCGAGCGGGGCGGAGGAGAGGAGAGCGGACGCGGCAACAACAACTTCCACATGATCGGACGGCTGGCGGAGGGCGCCACCCTGGCTCGCGCGCGGAGCCAGATGGAAGTGGTCGCGGCTCGGATCTCGGCCGCGTTTCCCGAGGACAAAGGGGGTTGGAGTGTCAGGCTCACCCCGCTCGACGAGCAGTTGTTCGGCCCTGTCCGGCCGGCCATGCTCATTTTGATGGGAGCCACGGCGCTGGTGCTGCTGATCGTGTGCGCCAACCTCTCTTCGCTCATGCTGGCGCGGGTCCTGTCCCGGCGCGGGGAACTTGCCGTCCGTCTCTCGCTGGGTGCTCCCGCGATGGCGGTGACGCGCCAACTCCTGATCGAGAGTTTTGTCCTGGTTGCCGCCGGGGCGGCCCTCGGGGTCGGGCTGGCCAGCCTCGGGATTCGCGCCGTCAAGGCTCTCGGCCCGGCCGACCTTCCCCGCCTGGACTCGATCGGCTTGGATGCCCATGTGCTCTGGGTGGCCATCGCCGCCACGGTGTTGACCGCCCTGCTGTCCGGCATCGTGCCTGCATTCCAAGCCACGCGCCTGGACCTGGTCTCCAACCTTCGGGAGAGCGGGCATACCACGGAGGGCCGCGGGCGCCTTCTTTCGCGGCGGCTGCTGGTAGCGACTCAGTTGGCGCTCTCGCTTGTCCTGCTGGCTGTCACCGGCCTGCTCCTGCGCAGCATGACGCGGTTGCAGCAGGTCGATCCCGGTCTCAAAGTGGAGGGACTGCTCACGGCCGACGTTCAAATCCCCGGCTCCGACCCGGAACGGCAACGCCAGAGCTACTTCGACATGCTGGAGCGAATTCGTGCCCTCCCCAGCGTGGTGAGCGCCGCGGGCGCGGATCAGCTCCCGTTGTTCGACGGGCCGTATAACGGGGTTCACCGCGCGGATCGGCCGCCGCACACCTCGTCGGATCTCCTTCCAGCCACGCGCCGCATGGTCACCGAGGGCTTCTTTGAAACCATGGGCGTCCCGATTCTCACCGGGCGAGCCTTCGGGACGTCCGACCGCCGCGACTCGCCGCCGGTGACGGTGATCAGCCGGTCCCTCGCCCAACAGCTCTTTCCGAACGAAAACCCGGTCGGCAGGATTCTGGTGCTGCCGTGGGTCCGGCTGGAGATCATCGGCGTCGCCGGGGATGTCCGCGACTTCGGACTTGCCAGGGATTCCCGGCCGACCTTCTACCTTACTCTCCGCCAGGTCCGCGGCGCGCCCGGCTCGCTGCGGCTCGTCATGCGAAGCAAGGGCCAGCCGGCCGCACTGGTCTCTTCGGTTCGCCAGGCCATCCACGAAACCGAAAAGGACGCTCCGCTCTACAGGGTAGGCGCGATGGCCAAGTGGGTTTCCGATTCCACGGCCAGACAGCGGTTCTCGTCGTTCCTGCTGGGCGCCTTCGCGGGGGTTGCCACCCTGTTGGCCGCGGTCGGCCTGTTTGGTCTGATGTCCCACGTCGTGGCGCAGCGAAAGCGCGAGATTGGCATCCGGCTGGCGCTGGGCGCGCCGCCGGTGAACGTTCGCAACCTCATCGTTCGCCAGGGAGTGGCCCTCGCCCTGGCGGGAACCGTGGCGGGAATCCCTGGCGCTCTGGTGGCCGCGCGGATGCTCGGCACGCAACTCTACGCGGTCAGCCCCACCGACACCCTCACGTTCGCGGTGGCGTCGCTGGCGCTGATCGCGACCGCGCTGGCTGCCTCGCTGGCGCCCGCCCTGCACGCCGCCAGGATCGACTATGTGGAGGCCCTGAAGGCCGAATGATCAGGAAGCAGGCGCCCACGAACTCATCCATGTAGCTTCGCTGCCGTCAGGCGCTTCTGGAAAGCCGAGTTGCGCTTCGCCACACCAGCACCGCCAACAATCCCAACACCGCGCCGCCGAGCAGGCCCGCCGCAACGATCATCGGGCGATTGGGAAAGAAAGGCCGTTGCGGCAGGCTGGGCGGGTCCAGAACTTCAAGTTGCTCCGGGCCAGATGGCCCGTGAGCCATCTGTGTCGCGACCCACTGTCTATAGAACTTGGTCACCAGTTCGCGCACCACAGCTTGGGCTTTCAGCTTGTCGGGATACTCGCAGGAAATTACGAAGGCCAGGACACCCCCATTCTGGACCGGCGCCACTTGGATGCGGAGCGCCTTGTTGCGCATGTTCTCGACGACGTCTTCCAGAGGTATCCTCTTGCGATCTTCCGGATAGAGATCGAGCGCCGGTTGCGTAATGATCTCCGCGAGGCTCTTGCGGCTGAGAACCTTCTGCTGCAACTTGACGAGCTGATCCAGCGCCCCCTGCCGATCGCTATCCGCGTGGCCATACGAGGCAAATCGCATCACGGCAGTCGAAACGTAACGCTCCTGGGTGAGGAGGGCAAACACTCCCGCCAACAGCGCGCCCGCAAGGGTCACGGCCGCCACCACCTTCAGAGAATTCCACGTCGTCACCTGCATACGGAGTGCTCCCAGCAATACATTGAACAGGTCTTCCCATTGGGGTTGAATATCTTCGATCAGCGCGTCCAACTCCCCGCCATAGCGCTCGCGCCATACGGCCGGATAGAGGCGGGCTGTCCAGCGAATCAGTTTTCTCATGCGTGTTTCAGCCTGCGGCTGGCTGTCTTCACTACGTGGCCGAGACTGGTCAGTTGCGTCTGGAGGTATTCGCGGCCCGCGCCCGTGATGCAATAGGGCCTCCGGCGGTCGCCGGAGTCCACCGGCCGGATCCAGCCGCGCTGCTCCAACCGGGTGATGGCGCCGTAGAGGGTGCCGGGCCCGAGCCGCACGTTGGCGAAGCGCTGGATATCCTCCATCATGGCGTAGCCGTGCTTTTTGCCATCGGCCAGACTGGCAAGCACCAGAAGTGTCGGATCAGACATTATTACGTCTCACGTAGTATCGTATGACGTAATAAGCGGGGTGTCAAGAGAAATCTACGCGCAGCAACTCGGGGCTGGTGTGGGGGAGAAAGCTGGCGCCGACGAACTCATCCATGTAGCGGGGCAGGTCGGCGAGATCGACGTAGGTGACCCGGCTCAGGTAGCCGGCGATCTCCGCGAAGAATTGGCGCGAGAGCAACCCGAGGGCGGCGCCTTCGAGCGAGCCATTGTCCACATAGCCATAACGGTCCAGCGGCAGGGAGGGCAGCAGCCCGATGCCCAGCGCCGCCGGCAGATTGAGGAAGCGGCCGAAATTGCCGGAGACGATGGCCCGGTCGATGGTGTGCGGGCCTGGCCCCAGCGCGTCCAGCAGCGAGCGTATGCCGGCGAAGACCGCCGCTTTCGCCCGAATCAGGCTGGCTAGGTCTCGCTCCCATAGCGCCACTTTCCGGTCTTCGGAGAGGGCCAGGGCCGTGCCCCACTTGCCTTCGACGCGCTGGCCGGCTGGCAGGCGATCCGTGAATTGACCGCTGCGGTCAATCCAACCCGCGCGGAACAAGGCGTCCGTCAAAGCGATCAGCCCGGAGCCGCACACACCGCGAACGCGGCCTCCGCCTATGACGGAGAGTTGAACCGCGCCGGTTTCGGCATTGATGGATGCGCCGTCCACTGCGCCGCGGTCCGCGCGCATGCCGCAGCGGATTCCGCCGCCTTCGAAAGCCGGTCCGGCGCTACAGGCGCACGCCAGCGCAAAGTCCGCTCCGCCCAGAACGATTTCGCCGTTGGTTCCCAGGTCCACGTAGAGGGCCATGCCTTCCGGGCCCTTGGCAGGGCGGCATTGCGCCTCTGGCGCAGCGGCCCCGTTCCATTGGAGCGAGTCACGGTCAAGATTTGCTACTGGAGCAGGCTGCGAGAAGCCGGCGCGCACCGCGCCTGCCACGATGTCGCCGCCCACCCAGCCGCCCGCGGCGGGCACGATGTACACGGGGGTGCCGTCCGCGCCCGGCCAGCCGAGCACCGAAGCGTCGACGGGCGGGAACGCCAGCGCGCGCGGCTCGGAAGGGACGCGGCGAATCCCCGAAGGATCGGCCGCCAGCAGGAGGTGGATCATGGTCACATTCCCCGCCACCACGTATCCGCGGATTCGGCCGAGGCCGGCGTGCCCGCCCGCTGCTTCGGCGATCATCGAACCAATTGCGCCACGGACGGAGGAAGCCAGTTCCCCCAGAAAGCCCTTCTCGGCCGCGACGATGCGGGAAATGACGTCAGCGCCCCTGGGAATCTGCGGATTGTAAGCGCCGGCTTCACCGGTAATGAGACCGTCGGAAAGCCGGATCAGCAAAAGCCGCAAAGTGGTGGTGCCGATGTCCACTGCGACACCCAAGTCCCCTACGCCAGTGGATTCCACGATCGGGTCAAGTTTCAGGGGCCAGGGCGCCCAGGCCTCGAGCGGCGCCAACCCGGTGTTCCGGTCCCTGGAAATGAGTTTCGGAAGCTGCGCTTCGCCGAGCGGCATGACGGTGAGCGGACCGTGGACCGGCGTCAGGCACGCGAGCACATGGGGGAACCCGGCTTCCCGCTGCAGAATGCGGTATTCGGGCACCTCGCCGCCCAGGATTCGCACCATGCACCGGCCGCAAGCGCCGCGGCCGCCGCACTCCGCGCCGACCGGCTCAGGGGCAAGTTCGGCCGCCTGGAGGATGGTGGCGCCATCGGGAACGAGCGTGGATCGTCCGGATGGAGAGAAAGTGACCTGGTGAGCCATTCATGTTTCGGATTCCGGAACAGCGGCAAAAAGGCTCTCCGCCAGTTTCTCGGCCGTGATCAGAGCACTCCTGGCTTGCGCCGGCAGTCCATCCATTTGCGTCGTAATACGAATGAGCGCCAGGAGGCTTTGTCGCATCGCTTCGACTTGGGCGGTCGACGCGGACCGCGTCTGGCAGTTCGAAACTTCCGGCTCCCGGCCGGCGATCATATGAATCGCCTTCTGTGCGACAGCCTGGGCGCCCTCCGTCTTCAGCAGATAAGCGGACGCTCCCAGGTCGAGGGCCCGTTTCCGAAACTCCGTATCCACGTTATTGGACATCAGCACGATCTGTGTATCGAACAGTTTAGCATTTGCCTTGACGTGGCGGACCAGCTCGATGCCGTTCACCTCTGGCATCATGAAGTCCGCCAGAACCAGATCCAGAGGCTCGGACTCGAACAGAATCTTCAGGGCTTCAGCCCCGTTCGTCGCCAGGCTTACATCGAAGTTCGCTTTGGCAAAACAAAGCTGAAGCAACTCAAGGAAGGGTGCGTCGTCATCGACGATCAGAACTCGTCTTCGAGACATGGTCATTTACCTAGCTTCCATTCACACCAGGCAACTCGAAATAGAAAGTCGCCCCAGAACCTTCCTCGCCTTCGGCCCAAATCCGGCCTCCGTGACGTTTCACAATCCGGCTTACGGTGGCCAGTCCGACTCCGGTGCCTTCGAACTCGTGGGCCGAGGGCAACCGCTGAAAGGGCTGGAACAGCTTGTCGCGGTCGCCCGTTTTGAAACCGATTCCGTTGTCACGGACGAAGTACACCGGCGCGCCGGTGGTGGTCTCAACGCCAAACTCAATGCGCGCCGCCTCAGCCCGCCGGGTGAACTTCCAGGCGTTCTCCAGCAGATTCCGCAGTGCCACGGTGAGCAACCGGAGGTCGCCGCGGGCCGCAACCCCTCCCGCAATCTCCCATTGAACCGCCCGCTCCGGCGCAGCGGCCCGAAGCCCGCCGGCGATTTCAGCCGCGATGGCACTCAGGTCCACCGTCTCGATCTTGATATCGGAGTGACTGCCGCGAGCCAGCTCCAGCAGATCGCGGATCAGTTGGCCCATGCGCTGGGACGCGGAATCGATCCGGTCCAGGTAGACCAATCCCCGCTCGCCCAGCACAAGGCCGCACTCGTCCTTCAGGGCGCGGCTGAAACTCGTGATGTGGGCCAGCGGTCCGTTGAGGTCGTGGGAAACCGTGAAGCTGAACGCCTCCAGTTCGGCGTTCAGCTCGGACAGGGCTCCGACGCGGGTCTTCAGCGCCCGGTTCAAGCGGAGGATCTCCTGCTCCGCCTGGAGCTGTCCGGCCATCACCTCGCGCAGCTCTCCATTGCGCTCCTCGAGCATTTCGGTGTAGTATTTGAGCTTGCCGGCCTGCCGGGCTATCCCAATAAACACCGCGACTTTGGCGCGGAGGACCTCCGGCGCCACCGGCTTCAGCAGATAGTCCACCGCTCCCAGCTCATAGCCTTTGGTCATCTTCTCCACGCTGCCGGCGGCGGTGAGGAAAATGATGGGAGTATCGCGCGAGCGCCGCAAGCGGCGGATCTGGAGGGCCAGATCAAAGCCGTCCATTCCCGGCATCATCACGTCCAGCAAAATCAGGCCGAAATCCTGGCGCAGCAGGTGGTCCACGGCTTCGACGGCCGAGGTTGTGGCCACCAGATCCTCACCCAGGTCCTCCAGCACGGCCCGCGTCGCGAACAGGTTGTCGGGCCGGTCATCGACCATGAGAACTTTCACCCGCTCCAGGACGGGTCTGTTCTCGGTAGGTGCATCAAATCGCACAGCCGGTGTGCCCATCGAATCTCTTCCTTTCCCCCTTCCAGAGCCGCCAGCTAAACCTTCCGCTCTTCCGGAAGCCACACGCGCATCAGGGCCAGCAACTGATCAATCTCCACTGGCTTGGCGATGTAGTCGGTGGCGCCCGCCTCGATACAGCGCTCGCGGTCCCCCTTCATGGCTTGCGCCGTCAGGGCAATGACCGGCAATTCCCGGTATTCCGGCATCTTGCGGATGGCCCGCATCGCATGGCAGCCGTCCATTTCGGGCAGCATGATATCCATCAGCACCAGCTCGACGTCCGGGTTGGCCCGGAGAGCCTCAATGCCCTTCCGGCCGTTTTCCGCCAGTGTCACGTTCATGTCGTGCGCTTCGAGGGCGCTGGTGAGCGCGAAAATGTTGCGCAAATCGTCGTCGACGATGAGGATCTTCCGGCCCGCGAGTTTCTGGTCCACCGCGCGAACGGCTGCCAGCTTATCGCGTTTCTCCTGCGGCAGTTCCGCCTCCTTACGATGGAACATGGTCATACTCTTGTCCAGAAGGTCTTCCGGAGAGGACGCGATCTGGATCGCCGCGGCATCGTCCCACGCGGCGATCCCGTCCTTTTCGGCCTGGCTGAGGGGAGCCGCGGGGTAGATCAGTACGCGGAGCTCGCCGCGTCCGGTGGCGTCGCGTAAGGTGGTCAGCAGATCGAGGCCCGTCAGGCCGGGCACATTCCATCCCAGCACCGCGCCGTCGATCCGCTGCTCCCGAAGCGCGGTGGACACCTCGGCTCGGCTGGCCGCCGGAATCGTGTGAATGTCCCCGTTGCCCAGCAGTTCCACCACGCTTGGGCGGCGCGCGGGATCGCCATCCACCACCAGCACCTTGCGCACAGGAGTCTCCAATTCGTTCAAGATGCGGTCGAATACCGCGTCAAGCTCTTCGGGATTCAGCGTCTTATGAAGGAAGGAGGCGGCCCCCATGGCCATCGCGCGGCGGCGTTCGTCGGAGATGGTCACTACGTGAACCGGAACATGCCGCGTCGCGGGGTCGCGCTTCAGAGCCTCCAGCACCACCCATCCCGACATGTCGGGCAGCAGGATGTCGAGGGTAACGGCCACCGGCGCCATCTCGCGAACCATTCTCACCACCGGACTGCCGCGCATAACAACCACTCCCTTGAGGCCGCGGGTGCGAACCTTCTCCAGCAGCATGCTGGCAAAGGTCGCATCATTCTCCACAATCAGCACCATGCGGTCGGTCTTCCGCAGTGTGAGGCGGTCGTCTTCGACCGGTTCCTGCGCCGCCATCAACCTGGCCAGCGCGGAAACTGCCACGGCGTCGCAGGCGCTCGCCAGGCCCGGCGGGCGCGGGCGGGGCGGCGCCGCGGGAATCACTTCGACCCCTGCCGCCGGCCGCGATGGCTGCATCTCCTCACAACAGATCGCCGGCAGGAAGAGCGTGAATGTGCTTCCCACGCCAGCCCGGCTCTGGAGTGTGAGGTCACCGCCCAGCAACTGCGCGATGTCCCGGCTGATCGACAACCCCAACCCGGTTCCGCCGTAGCGCCGGCTGGTGGTGCCGTCCGCCTGCTGGAAGGCCTCGAAAACGGTGCGGTGTTTCTCCGGTGGAATGCCGATGCCGGTGTCCACCACGGAGAATGCCACCACCTGCTCGGCGCGATCCAGGCCGCGGGCCCCGGGCCTCCAACCGGATTTAGCCGGCTTGATCTCCATCCGCACCGCACCCCGCTCCGTGAACTTAAGGGCATTCGACATCAGGTTTTTCAGGACCTGGTGCAACCGTGTGGCATCGGTCTGGATGGAGTCGGGCAGACTCGGGTCGACGTGCACTCCGAACTCGATGCCCTTGCTCAGGGCGACGTACGAGAAGTCCTGGATGACCAACTCGCGCAGGTCGGCCAGGCGGACCTGCGCCGGCTCGATGTTCATCTTCCCCGACTCGACCCGTGCGAGATCCAGAATATCGTTAATCAGCGTCAACAAGTCGGTGCCTGAGGAGTGGATCGTGTGGGCGAACTTGGTCTGTTTTTCCGTCAGGTTGCCTTCGGCGTTATCGGCCAGCATGCGGGCCAGGATCAGCAGATTGTTCAGAGGTGTCCGCAGCTCGTGCGACATATTGGCCAGGAATTCCGACTTGTACTTCGAGGCCAGCGTCAGTTGCACGGCCTTGTCTTCGAGGTCCTGCCGGGCCCGCTCCACCTCGTCGTTCTTCACCTCCACTTCCGCCTTCTGGTCGGCCAGCAACTTCGCCGTCTCCTGCAGTTCCTCGTTCTTAGACCGCAACTCTTCCTGTTGTTTCTTCAGAAGGTCCTCGGAAGCTTGCAACGTGGTCGCCTGCTGTTCCAGTTGCTTGTTCGTTTCGGTGAGATCTTCCTGGCGGCTTTGCAATTCGGCAGCCAGCGTTTGCGCCTGGTTGAGGAGATCTTCGGTCCGCATCGTGGCGGCGATGGTGTTGAGTCCGATGCCGATGGTCTCGGTGAGCTGGTCGAGAAAGGCCAGGTGAATCTCGCTGTAACTGGAGAAGCTCGCCAGCTCGATCACGGCCTTGACCTCGCCTTCGCATAGGATCGGAAGCACGATCACGTTCAGCGGCGCGCCTTCGCCCAGCCCGGAACCGATCTGGATGTATTCGCGGGGCACGTTCGTCAACAGGATGCGAGTTTTCTCGAGCGCGCATTGGCCCACCAGCCCTTCGCCGAGGCGGAAGCGGTTCGAGACATTCTTGCGCTCCCGATAGGCGTAGCCGGAGAAAAGCTTGAGCGTTCCGCGCTCGCTGCCTTCCGATTCGTTGACGTAGAAGACGCCGTGTTGCGCGCCCACGAGCGGAGCCAATTCGGAGAGCACCAGTTGAGAGAAGGCGAGCAGGTTCCGCTGACCCTGCACCATGCGGGCGAACCTGGCCAGGTTCGACTTCAGCCAGTCTTGCTCGGTGTTCCGGCGCGTGGTTTCGCGCAAGTTGAGGATCATCTCGTTCAGGTTGTCCTTGAGTGCGGCCATTTCGCCATGCGCTTCGAGGGCGATCGACCGCGCCAGGTCGCCCTTGGTCACCGCCGTCGCCACCTCGGCGATGGCGCGCACCTGGGTGGTGAGATTGGCCGCCAATTGGTTTACGTTGTTGGTGAGGTCGCGCCACATACCGGCCGCGCCGGGCACTCTGGCCTGCCCGCCCAGCTTTCCTTCGATCCCCACTTCACGCGCCACCGTGGTCACCTGGTCGGCGAACACGGCCAGGATGTCGATCATTTCGTTGATGGTGTCCGCCAGTTCGGCAATCTCGCCCTTGGTTTCCAGAACCAGCTTTCTCTTCAGGTCGCCGTTGGCCACCGCCGTCACCACCTTGGCGATGCCGCGCACCTGCGTGGTGAGGTTGGCTGCCATGAAGTTGACATTGTCGGTCAGGTCGTTCCAGACGCCACCGACGCCTTTCACCACCGCCTGGCCGCCCAGTTTGCCCTCGGTGCCGACTTCCCGGGCCACGCGGGTCACTTCCGAAGCGAAGGCGTTGAGCTTGTCCACCATGGTATTCATGGTGTTCTTTAGTTCCAGAAATTCGCCGCGGGCGGCCACCGTAATCTTGGTCGAAAGATCGCCCTTGGCTACGCTCGTGGTGACAGCGGCGATATTGCGTACCTGGCTGGTCAGGCTGCCGGCCATCGAGTTGACGCTGTCGGTGAGATCTTTCCAGACTCCGGCCACGCCCTTGACATCGGCCTGGCCGCCCAGCTTCCCCTCGGTGCCCACCTCGCGCGCCATGCGGGTCACTTCCGCGGCGAAGGTGTTGAGTTGATCCACCATGGTGTTCATGGTGTTCTTTAATTCCAGGAATTCGCCGCGGGCGATCACCGTAATCTTGGTCGAAAGGTCGCCCTTGGCCACCGCCGTGGTCACCAAGGCGATGTTGCGCACCTGGCTGGTCAGGTTGCCGGCCATCGAGTTGACGCTTTCCGTCAGGTCTTTCCAGACTCCGGCCATACCATTGACATCAGCCTGGCCGCCCAGCTTCCCCTCCGTGCCCACCTCCCGCGCCATGCGGGTCACTTCCGCGGCGAAGGCGCCCAACTGTTCAACCACCGTGTTCACCAATCGTGCATTCCTCAGGAATTCGCCTTGCAGGGGCCGGCCATCGACCTCCAGCGCCATACTCTGGGCCAGGTCGCCTTTGGCCACCCCGCCCATTACGCGCGCCACCTCGTTGACGGGTTGGACCAGGCCGGCGATCATCCCGTTCACTGAATCCACGCACACCCTCCAGGAACCGCCGGCCCCGGATAAAGCCGCGCGCTCCCCGATCTTGCCCTCTTTGGCGACGGAACCGTAGACCCGGACAAACTCGTTGGTCATGTTTTCATGGCGCTCGATGACGTCGTTGAGCGCGTCGTAGATCTTGCCCACGGTTCCGGTCTTCTCTACCGGCAGACGGGCCGAGAAATCGCCCTTCTTGAAGGCCATCAAGACCTTCAGCAACAGTCTGGTGTCGATTGTTTCAGGGTTCTGTGCCTGGGTTTCCAGGAAGTGCCTCCAATTTACCGTCCGAGATCGCATCAACGAAGCCCACCTTACGGTGAGCTTTCTTCAGGTATCTAATCGGCGGCTTTCGGGAAAACTGTAGACCGCCGGGTGGAACCTGGAGATCCAAGCCAGTAGGAATAAACTCGCAGCGCCACAGGGGGAGTGCGTCTATGCGCTCCAGACATCGCGCAGGAAGGGGGAGATGTCGGACGCTTCTTGCGGGCCGACCAGTACACGCCAGCCGTCGCCTAGAGCGTCCTCGAGTTCGCCCGAGATGACTGACACGTAGCCGGGAATGATGGCTGTCCGATGACTTACACGCTCGGTGGCCTGCATGGTGCGGAGGGCCTTGGCTACACGGTCGCCGGAGAACTTGCCGGCGGACCAGGCGGTGAGCACGCTTAAGCCTTCGGCGTCCACTACCGCCAGATGGCAAGCCAGGCCGGTGGCTTCGAGTTCCGTCGAGACAATGAAGTAGGTGAGCGAGAAGTTGGTGGTGACCAGCAGCGGCGACTGTCGATTAGGCTCGCCAATGGAGTAGACGCCCGCCTCGATTTGCAGAGGCTTCTGCGGGTCGGTATAGATGTTCTGCCGCAGCGTCCAGAGAGGGAGCCAGGTCTCGCCGCCGTGGTCCTCGATAGCCAGGAGCGATGCAAACTTGGTGATGCCGAGAACGGCGCGTTCGAACTCCCCGGCGGCGATGCGCAGAAAGACCGGGTGGCCCAGGCCGGGGTGGATGCGGTCGAGCGCGCCTCTACGGATGGCGCTCAAGTTGTGATGGAGCTCGCGCAGATCCGCGCCCGGAGGCTCGAGAAGAATGTCGGCCACGCCGGCGCGGGTGGCTTCCATGGCGGCGGCGGCGAGAGTGTTCAAATCGCTTCCGGAAACGACGAGCGGCACGCCGAGGCGCGCGGCCAGGCTCGCGTAAGCGCCCAGATCCGCGCCAGGCGGCGGCACCAGCAGCGGGCGATGGTCCTTGATTCGTTCCGCCATGGCCGTTGCGCCTTGGGGGGTGGCGGCCAATATCGCCACCGGGAAACCGCGCTCGGCGGCGGCAGCGGCGGCGTCCGGCGAAGCGGGAGATTCCGGAATGGCCACGCCGTCTACCTGGAACGTCTCTCCGGCGCGCTCGATGCGCAGCGCGCGCCAGGAATCCAGCAGGGCATCCCGATCGGAAGCAGGGTCCAGCACGCGGAAGAGGCCGGGCCGCCGCACGAAGGTCTTCTCGTGCCGGAAGAACACCGTCTCTTCGCCCACGGTGATGGCGCGCGGGCCACGGCCGATGGTCACGCCGCGTATGGGAGGCGCGGAGGCTGCGCCCAGGGCCGCGCAGGCCTCCGGGGAGGCATACGGACACTTCTCGAGCGATTCCTTTCCCGCCGCCAGCTTCATGGCGAACGCCAGGCAGGTGGGGTAACCGCACTCGCGGCAATTGGTATTCGGAAGGAGCTTGAAGACTTGCAAGCCAGTCAGCGGCATGTTTCACCTCCGAACCAGCAGTCCAGTCGCCGGCGCAGCCGGGCCAGCGCCTCGGGATGGCGCAGGACCAAAACCTCCGCGCCCGCTTCAATGAGCGTGAGCGCCGTGGCCACCTCCCAGTGCACGCCGCCCATCGCTTTGACTTCCTTGGCCTTCCAGGCTTCTTCGCCCACCAGGCAGATCATGGGGGAACTGAGCATGGCATCGCCTCCGAGGGCCGCCAGCCTGATCCGCTCCATGACGGAGTAGGTGTACTCCAGCCCGTAGCCAAGCCCTCCGGTGAGCGGGTCAATGAGGGTGTGGCGCAAGTCCATGCTGGCATCCGCCAGCAGGATGTTGAGTTGCTTGGCGATGTTCATGTCAATGGGGCTCTCGGCCACCAGGACATGGCCATAGGCCACGGCGACGGCGGCCAGGGTCTTGTACTCTTCCTGGGAAGCCGAGTGGAGCGCGAGTCCCTCGCCCTGGCACTCCTCTGCCACACGCGCCAGCACGTCATTCTGCTTGGGACCGGTGCCCGGCCCCTTGACGATCAGCGGAACAGGCACGCTATCGAGAACCGCGCGAACGTCGGCCGCCGCGTCCTCGGGCGAGCGATTGCCGCGGTCGGGATGCGTGCCCACGAGATGGAGCATCACCAGGTCCGCGCCGAATTCCTCAACCGCGCGGCGCGCGGCCGCGGCCGGCTGGCCCAGCACTCCATTCCAGGGCTGCCGCACCGTATCGATCCATCGTGGCGGCGCCACGTCGGTGATCTCCAGCGCGAAAACCGGGCGATGTGGGAAGCTCGCTTCGAAGGTGTGGAGCGGCAGACCGTTGCCGCCGCCCACCGTCAGAGGCCGGCGGCTCCCCGACCCGAGTGTCACGGTGCGGATGGTGCCGGGCCATTTCTTCGGTTTCAGTTCCAAACTCATGCGCGTGGTTCCTCTAAGAGGTGTGAAGAGGGCAAGCTAAAGCATGCCCCACCAGGTGGGGCATGCTTTAGCTTGCCCTGCGAGATGGCACAGTTATTTGTTGACATGCACTTAGATCATCTCACCCAGCGCCAGCGCGGGATGCTCGACGGCCGCCAGGTGCTCGATGAGCGGCTCCAGTTCGGTGCAGATGGTCTCATCGGCGATCTTGCCGTAGAGGTCCGGCTGTCCGATTTCTTCGCACCGCTGCCGAAGCTTGTCTCCCAGCTTCTGCTTCACGCGAGTAGTGGTCCAGACCAGCCGCGCCAGGCCTCCATCGGCGCTGATGAACTTCTTCGACAGAATGTAGAGCGTGCCGATGCCGATGAAACCCGGAGTCTGTTGCCCGCCTCCGGTCATCTCCGCCAAAGAGGAGAAGGTCATGCCGACCGGGGTCTGCCCCGAGAATTCGCGGTCGACGATCATGATGCCGCCGGTGCCCGGAAGAATGCAGGCGATGCACTCGAAGCAGCCGCATGACGTCATGGGATCGTTAATCATGGAGTAGGCCGAGAACTTGAGAAACGCGCCGTTGGAGGCGTTCCGGATGAAGTCGTTAATGCCTTTCCACTGGCCGAGCACGGGGTCCACCACTTCCACCTTCTTAACCGGTAGGTTGCCTCCATGCGGGTTGATTTCGTAAGCGGCTTTCCCGTCCAGCCAGTTGTAGGCCCCGCACAGACCCAGGCGCTCGGGCGTGATGATGCAGACATGATTGGGCGCGTAGCTCTGGCAAAGGGCGCAGGAATAGAAGATATCCACGCTCTCGTCGGTCAGCGCTCCCATGCGCTCGTCGCGCTGCTGGTAGGCGGCGGCGGCCTGCGGGTAGAGCTTCTCGACACCGCCGGAATTGGTGAACAGAGTCACCTGCACCTTGTCGACGATGGCCGGGAAGTCGTTTCTGAGCTTGTGCAGCAAGACCGTTCCCAGGTGTTCGATGCGGAACCCGGCATCGCGCGCTTTCTTCGAGATGCGGAGCCACACCGAGTCGCGCTGGCCCAGGTGCATCACACCCATCGGTTCCGACAGGAACGAATGAATGTGCCGCTCGAGAATGGACTCGAACTCGGGCTGCATCTTGCGGCCGGCCACCTCGACGAAGATCGCCAGCGGCAGGCGCGCGCCCTCGGACACGTCCGCGATCTCGGGACCCACCACGCGGATGAGCCCGTCTTGCAACCGGTCCATGGGGCGGCTGGTGAGATACTCGAAACACCGCGTATACTTGCCGCCGAACTCGACCGCGACATCTTCCTTGCGGACCCGCTCTCCTTCGAAAGCCGGGCCGTGCCTGACCGGGATGGGGATCTCGACGGTTCGGATCTTCACACCGCGCACCTCGACGGCGCGGGACGGCATGTCGCAGTGCCGCACATTGGCCACGACGTGCTCGTAGGTGCAGATGCCGCTCGGCAGGATCTCCGGGATATCGGTGTCGGCGATCACCGGGAAGCCGAAATTGATGGCGCCCGCGGCGGTGGCGTACTTCTCGTCGTCCACCTCGCCCAGCGCCAGGACAAAGGCCATGACTCGCCGCTTGTTGTAGAGCAGAATCTCGCGCGTCTCCTTCAGCCCGCCCGGCCGCAGCCCGCCGAAGGTGAATGCGGCGCGGCAGGCAAAACCCAGGGCATGAACGATGGATGACGTATCGGGCCCATAGGGAACCAGGAAAGTCTCCCAGTTCATTTCGACGCCCCGGCGGTTCAGTTGGGCGGCCATGGTCTCGCCGCCGGTATTGCCCCCCATGAAGACCAGGATGTTGCGCTCTTGCAGATCTCGAGCCAGTTGTTCGGCCACTTCATCGTTGGGCAGAGCGCCCACGCAGGCGGCGAAGCCCGGCATGCGGCCGTCCACCAGCTTGATGCCTTGCTCGCGCAGGATGCTGTCGGGCGTGGGACCGAGCCAGAAATCAAAGGCGAGCCCCGGCTTCATAGCCTCGACGGCTTCATGCGCCACCAGGGTGGCCGCTCCGGCGTCCAGCGTCCCGCCCAGATAGGGGAGCCAAAGCTTCTGGGTGGGCGGCGCGGGAAGCCACGTGCGCGCCACTTGCAAAGCCTCCTCGAGGTCACCCAGTTTCTCGACCCTCTTGCCCACCAGCGCCAGGATCACGGGCAAGGCATAAGCGGTGTCGGGGAAGGCGATGCGGGTGGCTCGGCCATGACGTTCGATGGCCTCCGACAACATGCTCTCCGCCCGGTTCATACAAGCGTAAGCGCCGCGGATGGCTGCTTCTGCAATGATCTTGGACATTCCTTAACTCACTCCCTCGGTAGGGGCCGGGCATGCCCGGCCCCTACGGTTCCTTCCCTGTACAGGCGGTAAAACGCCCCTGCGCCGGAAATGTCTCCGTATAGCAGCGCCCCGGCCAGCCGCCCCTGGTGGTAAACCAGCTTGCGGTACACTCCGTTGCGGTTCACCAGCACTTCGGCGGATGCGCCTTCCAGCCGCTCCGGGCATACCTCGCCAATCGAGATGATCGGCTCCCCGAAGAATCGCGAGGCGTTCATACGGAGCGCGCCGGCGGACGGGCGCTCCACCCCCACGGCCGCGGCGCCGGCGGCCCGGCCCATTTCATATGCCACGGGCCAGATGCCGCTGACCGCCGAGCGGCCGGTTAGAGGGTCGATGGCTTCGGCGCAATCCCCGGCGGCGAAGATTCCGGGCACGCTGGTGCGGCCGCATCGGTCCACTACGATGCCACGGTCCACGCGGACACCGCTGCCGCGCAGCCACTCGACGTTGGGCTTGATCCCCTTGCCTACAATGACGAGATCGGCGCCGATCAGCTCGCCGTCATCCAGGCGCACGCCTTCCACGCGCCCCTCACCTACGATCTCGACGGCGTCGCGGCCGGTGCGCACGTTCAATCCGTGGCGAATGAACAGGTCGGCAATGCGGCGGCCGGCTTCCGCATCCACCATTTGCGAGAGAAGATGGGGGGACGTCACAACCACCGTGACGGTGACTCCGCGGGCGAGCAGGGCCTCGCAGGTCTGGAGACCGACGTTGCCGCCGCCTAGCACCACGGCACGCCGGCCAGGGCCGGCCTGCTTTTCGATCTGGTCGAGGTCTTCGAGATTGCGGAGGGCGTGGACGCCGGCGAAACCTGCACCGGGAATGGAAAGCGTGGCGGCGCGGGCGCCCGTGGCTACGATGAGGCGGTCGAAGGTGAGTTGGGTGCCGTCGTCAAGAAGCAAAGATTGGCAAGCTAAAGCATGCCCTACCGCGGACAAAACATGGACATTCAGATCGGCCTCGGGCCAGTAGATCGCGGGGCGGCCGATCCGGCCGGCGAGGACGTAGGAGAGGAGCGGGCGGGAGTATTGCGGAGAGGCGTCCGCCGTGACGAGGGTGATGGAGCAACCGGGGGCGTGCTCGCGGGCGGACTCGCAGGCGGCAATCCCGGCGGCGGAGGAACCTACCACTACCACGTGGCCTTTGAATTCACTGGGCGCAGGGCGGTCCGGCGGCGGCTCGGTTGCGAGCGCGCCGGTGGGACAGGCCGCCACGCAAGCGGGGATCTCGCGGCCCAGGCAGACGTCGCAGCGAACTACGTGGTCCGTCGCCGGATCGGGACGAATGCCGTGCGGGCAGACCATCAGGCACATGAAACATCCCACGCAGCGGCTTTCTTCCAGGGCGATCCAGCCGCTAATGGGGTCGCGATGGAGCGCGCCGCTCTTGCAACTGAAAGCGCACAACGGCTCGGCGCACTGCTCGCATCGAAGCGCCTCGATGCCATCCTTGCCGGCGGCGACGGTGACGCGGCGTTTGGGCGGAAGCTCCTCGGCGATGGCGGTCTCGAGCTGCCCGCTGCGGGAATGGGCCACCGAGCAGGCCAGCTCGCAAGCCCGGCAGGCCAGGCAGCGCTCGCGATTGAAGATCAGAACCGCCCGCACGTCAGGCCTCCGGAACCCTTTCCTGGCTGTGTTTCTGGGCCTGCCCGCATCCCAGAGACTGCAATCCAGCCGCGGGAACATATTCGGTCAATGGCCGCGGCGCCAGCTTGAGCGCCTTGCGCTTGGCGTCGATGTGCGCCAGGATTCCCTTGGCCGCGTCCTCCATGTTGGCGGCGAACAGAAACTTGCCGCCGGTTTCCTTCTCGACATCCTCCTCGAGGTATTTGCGGACCACGCTGCTTCCGGCGATGCGCGGCGCCGGGGTGAACGCCGTGAAGATTCCGGAAGCCACGGCATAGAGGCCGATGGCAATGGCTTTCTCGCTCATGGCCTCGGGCGCGGCGGCGGCGATGGGCAACTCCGAAAGATCGCCGCCGATTCCGCCCTCGGCGACCAGGGCCACGCACACCGAAAGAATGCGCGAGTTGTCGACGCAGCTTCCCACGTGCAACACCGGCGGAATTCCCACCGCCGCGCAGACTTCCTGAAGGCCCGGCCCGGCGTATTCCAGCGCCGCCTCCGGGCGCAGCAGGCCAAACTTGGCGGAGGCGATGGCGCTGCACCCGGTCTGCACCACCAGCACGTCCTGCGCCAGCAGGCTGCGGACCAGGGCCAGGTGGTGGCTATCCTGCGCCACGCGCGGAGTGTTGCAGCCCACCACTCCCACAATGCCGCGTATGCGGCCCGCCGCCACCGCGTCGATCAGCGGCCGGTAACCGGCGCGGAAACGCCCGCCCAGGTAGTGCGGCAGGTTCTCGTTGGTGAAACCGGCCACCAGGTCCATCTTGTGGCGCGGAATCATCACGCGCGCGGCGTCGCGCCGCGAGAAGGCCTCGATGGCGCTCTTCACAATGGCACGTGCGGTCTCCCTGGGGTTATGGGCATCGAACGCCATGCGCTCCGCACCGGGGATGTGGGCCTTGGAGGAAGTGGTCGCTACCTTGGTGTGATGACAGGCGGCTACCTGGGGAAGGGAAGGCATGACGCATTGGACGTCCACCAGCATCAGGTCCACGGCGCCCGTCAGCAGGGCCAGCTCCTGGTGGAGATAGTTGCCGGCAACCGGCATTCCCTGGCGCATCAGAATCTCGTTGGCGGTGCAACAAATCCCGGCGATATTGATGCCTTCCGCGCCCGCCTGCCGCGCCAGGGCGAGCAAGTCCTCATCGCGGCTGGCGGCCACGACCATCTCACTCAGAATCGGTTCATGGCCGTGCGCCAGAATATTGACCTGGCGCTCTTCGAGCACTCCCAGGTTGGCTTGAGACCGAATCGCCTGGGGCCCGCCGAAGAGCACGTCCTGCACGTCGGTGGCGATCATCGAGCCGCCCCAGCCGTCGGCCAGCGCGGCGCGCATGGCGGCCCGCAACAGGGCCACCGGGTCCGATTCCACGCCGTGGTGGGTGCGGTGAAGCAGCTCGACGATCTCGCGGTCGATTCCCCGCGGGGTGATGCCCATCTTCTCCCATCGCCTGCGCTGTTCCTCGGGGGCGCGCAGCAACGGGACGAGCGGGCCTTCCTGGGAGCCAAACTGGGACGCCATGCGGGCGGCCAGATCGCGGTGGTCCACCGCGACTCCCCATTCCGCCGCCAGCGTCTTCAGCTTCTCCGGGTTGGCGATGACGGTCGCGTTGCGCAGGGCCTCCACCACCTCGCGCCCGTGGTCGCTGTGCGCCGCGGCACCGCAGGCAACCGCCCGCGCGAAATTGCGGGCCACAATCAAGTGCGCATCCGCGCCGCAAGCACCCACCTGTGATCGTTCGCCGAAAGGATCGATGCGGCACGGCCCCATGTAACAGACATCGCAGCACAGGCCCAGGTCTCCGAATCCACAGAGGGGCTGCATGTCGTCATGGCGGTCCCACACGGTTTTCGCGCCCAGATCGCGCGCATGGACCAGCATCTCCTGCGCGGCAGGGTCAACAGAGCGGTTGTCGAAACTCATAGGGCCTCCATGGCGGGCGCAATGCGGAAGTTGTGGGGCAGGCTTTCAGCCTGCGGACCCGCTTTCCAGCGGGTCCAGCCGGCCGGAAGGCCGGCTTGCGGGCAGGATTGCCCGCCCCACAATCTATGCAGAATACCGATTCTACGAAAACTAGCTGACATCTTTATTCCCTGAGTAACTCGGCGATTCGCAACATCTCTTTATAAAAGGGGCGTTCGCGCGATACACTCCCGGCACGCGCCTCCGGCTCCAGTTCCCGGTCGAGCGGGAGGACGCCGACGAGCGGCGGCCCCACCAGATTCTCCCGCACGAAAGCCAGGTCGGCGTCTCCGGAGATCTTGTTGGCGATGGCGTGAACTTGCCGTATCCCCAGGTCGCGGGCCAGCTCGGCCACACGAGCGGCGGTTTGCAGGCTGGCCCACCCCGGCTCGACCACCACCAGCATGGTGTCGACGCCCTCGGCGGTGCCCCGGCCCAGGTGTTCCACGCCTGCTTCCATGTCCACCACCACGTGTTCCCGGCTCCGCAGCATCAGGTGGTTCAGCACCTCCCGGAGCAGAACGTTCTCGGGACACGCGCAGCCGCGCCGGCCTCGCTCGATGGTGCCCATGACCAGCACGCGAACGCCATCCACCAGCACGCCGAACTCGCCCGGAATGTCATCGACGCGCGGATTCATCTTCAGGAAGCCGCCCCAGCCCTCGCCGCCGCCGACCCGCTCCTCGATCAGCCGCTTCAGCTTGACCAGCGGAGTGATGTCCGGGCCGCGATAGCCCAGCGTTCCGGCCAGGTTGGCGTCCGGGTCCGCGTCCACGGCCACCACTTCGTAACCCAGATCCCGCCAGCAACGCGCCAGAAATGCGGAGACGGTGGTCTTGCCCACTCCGCCTTTTCCCGCTACCGCGACCTTCATGTCGAGACCTCCCATGCGCCCAGCGCGGCCACGGCGGGGCTGGTGGAACTCAGCGTCAGCAGCGATTCTCCCGCCGATTCGAGCGCCGCCACCTGGGAGTCCTTGGGGATGGTGACAACGTGGCTGAAGGGACCGCCGGCCAGCGCGGTCATCTGGGTGGCCAGAGGCTCTCCCTCGTCGAATTGATTGAGCACAAGCTGGACGCGCCGTGGAAGCTCGCCGTGCAGACTCACAAACAGGTCGAGCGATCGCCGGATGGTTTCGGCGGCCATGCGCGAGCGGTTGGTGACGCAGACGAGCGCGTCCGGACGCCCGCTGGTGCGGCGGGAAAGGTGCTCGAGCCCCGCTTCGCAGTCCAGCAAAACGTGACGGTACCCGCGCGCCAGGCGGTCCAGGTGATCGCGAATCAGGTTGTTCACATAGCAGTAGCAGCCCTTGCCTTCGGGGCGCCCCATGGTCAGCAGGTCGAAGCCCGGATTCTCGACTAGCGCCTCTTCCGCGCGCAGCGCCAGCCATTCGGCGGATGACATCGAGCGTGGCCGCTCGTTCTCCCGCAGTTCCTCGCGCATGTCGGCCAGCGTTTGTGCGACCGCGACGCCCAGCGCCGTGCCCAGGCAGCTCGAAGGGTCGGCGTCGACGGCCAACACGGGCGTCTCGCCCGATTCCACGAGCCGCCGCAGGAGCAGGGAAGTGACCGTGGTCTTCCCCACGCCCCCCTTTCCGATGACCGCCAGGATCACCGGTGGGTTTCCCGCTCTCGCACCAGGCTGGACAGCTCGGCCAGAGTGTCCACCAGGCGGTCGGCCGCTTCCACGCTCTCCGTCCCGAGACCGCAGGAAGGCGTAAGGAGCGCCTGCCGGTAGAGTGTGCCGCGGTCCATGCCCTTGGCGGTAAGCTGTTCCACGCGATCGTCCAGCGCGTCCAGCAAAGTATGCGGGTTGAGGTTGCCGTTGGCGCGAGAGGCAGGGACTATACCCCAGCTCAGTACGCCTCCCTTCCGCAGAAACGAGCTCAGCTCCGCGGGATAGAGCGACAGCCCCTGAAAGTATTCGTAGGCGTCGAAATTGACCACGTCCAGATCGGTGCTCAACACCAGAGACCAGTCGGTGTTGCCGCAACAGTGCAACCCGGCCAGCGCTCCTTCCTTGTGGATGGCCGCCACCCCCGCGTCGATGGCCGCGACGACGTCGTTTCGCGGCACGTTGACGAATGCGGAACCGAAGGCGCAGAGGTACGGCTCATCGAGCACCACCAGCACGCCCTCCGCCACCTCACGGAGCTTTCGGGCCACCCAGCGGGCCTTCATCGCCATTCCCTGCACGGCCACTTCGTACAGTTCGGGGTTGTAGGCCAGCGACCCCTTGTTCTCATCGGTAACCGTCATGGCGAAGCTGAAGGGTCCGGTGACCTGCCCTTTGACCCATTTCGGCCGCTGCGCGCCCAGGCGCGGGACGCTCTCCAGGAAGAGGTGCAGTCCCAGCGCGTACTCCGGAGAAATCGCGAAGCGCTCGACATCCTCGTCGACCAGCGCCTGATAGAACGCCTCCAGCTCAACCGCCAGCGCCTCATCGCCGCGGAAGTAGATGGTTTGCGCATCCCGATCGACCACCGCCCCCGGCAACCGCTCCGTGTACTGAACGTACATGCTCTCACGCCAGTCCCGAACGGGCAGTTGGGGCCACGCGGGCATCTCCGGGAAAAGGCTGAAGATCCGGTCCAGGAGGCGTCGTGGCTCGGTATGCGGAAAGCTTCCCACGACGGTTGGTATGGCAGCGAAAGCCGGGCACTTCATAGTGTGTTTTGAGCGTTGCAGTCTGAAATTAGTATAGCTCGGAGCATTCCGGCGATTTCGGTGACAGGCTACGAACCCCCCAAATCTTGGCGGGTGTCCGGTTTCGGGGTTTCGTAGCCTGTCACCGAATTACTCAGGCCAACCACGGCTGGTGTAAGAGCACGCGGCTAAACGAAACCCCCCGGTTCCGGACAGCTTCTTCCCATAAGCGAACAGCTAGCGCGTCGAAATCCCGTTTGCCTGCAAGCACTTGCGATTGGAATATGAGTTGCAAGTCCTAGTGTCTCTATGCCCACCGTCATGAAGGACGTCAAGTTCGGATTGCGGATACTGCGCCGCACCCCCTGGTTCACGGCCGTCGCCGTCCTCACGCTCGGCCTGGGGATTGCGGTGAACACGACGGTGTTCAGTTGGATCGATTCCGTCCTGCTGCACCCCTTCCCCGGCGTCGGCGACCAGCAGGAACTCGCCCTCATTGAGACCGTGACCCCTACCGGGGAGTACCTGGTCAATACGTCCTACCTCGACTACCGCGACTACCGGGACGCGCTGCAACTGGTCTCCGGAGTCGCCCTCGGACGCTTCACACCGCTGAGCGTGGGCGCCGACGGAAAAACGGCGCGAGCCTGGGCGGAACTCGTTTCGGCCAACTACTTCGATCTCCTGAAGGTCAAACCCGTGCTGGGGCGCGTGTTTCTGGCCGAAGAGAGACGCGAGCAGGAAGGCGGCGCCCCGGTTGTCGTCATCAGTTATGGCATGTGGCAAACCCGGTTCGGCGGCGATCCAAAGGTGCTGGGCAAAATCATCCGTTTGAACCGGCACGAGTTGACGATCATCGGCGTAGCGCCCCGGGAGTTTCACGGCACCACCGCCGGCTTAGTCTATGACGTCTGGATGCCGGTCACCATGGCCACGGCGATGGGCACCGGAAACGGCACTTTGCACTACCGCGGGACGCGCGACGAGACCGCCACGATTGTGCGGCTGAAGCCCGGCGTCACCATCGAACAGGCGCGCGCGGAAGTCGCGGCGCTGGGCAGGCGGCTGGCGGCGGCCTACCCGGCCACCAACCGGGGCGTCAACCTCACGGTGACGCCGCTCTGGCAGGGGCATCTCGGCGCCCAGGGCATGCTGCTCCAGCCGCTGCGGATTTTGATGGCGCTCTCCCTGCTCCTCCTGCTGATCGTCTGCGCCAACGTCGCCAACCTGTTGCTGGCCCGCGCGGTGTCGCGCCAGAAGGAGTTCGGTATCCGGCTGGCGATGGGGGCCCGGCGCTCCCGCCTCGCGACGCAGCTTCTGATCGAGACCCTGGTGCTCGCCGCCGGCGGCGCGGTGGTCGGGGTCACGCTGGTCCTGTGGATGGCGCAGTCGCTCCTGTTCCTGGTTCCCATCGTCGACATTCCGCTGGATCTCGGTGGCGGATTGAACCTGCCGACCCTCGGCTTCACGTTGCTGATTGCCGTGGCCGCGACGCTGCTATCCGGCACGGCGCCGGCCCTGCTCATTGCCCGCTCCGGCCTGAATGAAACCCTCAAGGAGGGCGGCCGCAGTGGAGGCTCCGGTTCCGGTTCGCACCGCCTGCGCGGTCTGCTGGTGGTCTCCGAGATGGCCCTGGCTATGGTGGCGCTGATCGGCGCCGGGCTCTTCTACCGGAGCTTCAGGAACGCCAGCGGCATCCAGCCGGGGTTCGATCGGACCAATATCTCCGTGTCGCAGTTCTATCTCTCGAACGCGGGTTACTCGGCCGAGGAGCAGCGGGATTTCTGCCGGATCCTCCGTGAGCGGCTGGAGTCGAAACCGGGCGTGATCGGCGTGACCTACTCCGACGTGGTCCCCATGTCGACGGCCTCCGGGAGCGGCTCCACGCCCTGGGGCCAAATCGACGTTGAAGGATACGCTCCCGCGTCCAATGAGCAGATGATGATCCATCGCGCCACCGTTCCGCCAGGCTACTTCCAACTGCTCGGCATCCGGATGCTCGAAGGCCGCGACTTCACCGAGCGCGATTCGGCCGAGGCGCCCATGGTGATTATTGTCAATGAGACCTTCGCCAATCGCTTCTTCCACGGTAGAAACCCGATTGGCCGCAAGGTCCGCTTCGGCAGCCGCCAGGCAACCGTGGCCGGGCTGGTCAAAGACAGCAAGTACCACACCCCGATCGAGGGCCCAACTCCGTTCTTCTATGTGCCGTTCCGCCAATATTTCGCGCCCGGTCTCAACTTCTCGGTCTTCATCAAGACTACTGGCGACCCGCTGCGGATGACCCCCGTCCTGCGCCGGGAGGCCCTGGCGCTCAACCAGGACGCGGTGTTCAGCACCAGGTTGCTCGCCGACGCCACCACCGGCTCGCTATTCGCGCAGCGCGTGGCGGCCAGCCTGTTGGGAGTGGTCGGCGGGATTTCGCTGCTGCTGGCAGCCATCGGCTTGTACAGCGTCATGAGTTACGCCGTCAGCCAGCGCACCGAGGAGATGGGAATCCGGATGGCGCTGGGCGCGCAGCCAGGCGACGTGCTCGGGCTGGTGCTGAGGGAGGGCCTTCGATTGATCGTTCCGGGCCTCGTGGCCGGAAGTGTCATGGCCCTGGCGGCGGCGCGCATCGTCGGCGGAATGCTGGTGAATGTCGGCGCCTCCGATCCGCTCACGTTCGCGTCCGCGGCGGCATTCCTCGGGCTGGTTGCCGCGCTCGCCAGCTACCTGCCGGAGCTGCGGGCCACGCGCGTGGAACCCATAGTCGCGCTGCGGAACGAGTAGCGGCCGGCCCTCGAGACCCGCGGCTGATGCGACGGTTGCTGCTGCGCCGTCCCGCGTGCGAATTCACAATACGGAGTGGGGCGGCCAATCCTGGCTGCAGCCGCCTTTCAGGCGGCGGAGCCCGCTGAAAGCGGGCTCGCGGGCTGGATAGCCCGCCCCACACCCTTCGCACACGTCGGTGTCGAATCTCGGGTGGACCAGGACACCAGCGGCAGTCCCCGACGAGTCGGGCCGCTGCCATGGGGCGTGTTGCGCCGCCCCCGGCGCCACCGCTCGGCGTATAATCTTCTAGAGAACCAGGGAGGCATTCATGAACTACGAAATCGGTTCCCGCGTTGGCGACTACGAGGTTCTGGAAATCCTCGGAACCGGGGGAATGGGGCCTGTCTACAAGGTCCGGAATGTCATTTCCGGCCGCGTCGAGGCCATGAAGGTCCTGCTGCCCGACCTCGAAGGCGATGCCGAGCTGGCGGATCGGTTCATGCGCGAGATCCAGGTCCAGGCGAGCCTCGATCATCCCAACATTGCCGCCTTGCACACCGCGCTGCGGCTGGACAACCAGTTGCTCATATTGATGGAGTACGTCGAAGGCGTCACCATCGAGGCGGTTCTGCGCTCCGGCCGCATTTCCATCGAAAAGGCCATCGACTACACGGCCGAGGTGCTCTCCGCGCTTTCCTACGCGCACGCCCGGGGCGTGGTCCACCGCGACCTCAAACCCGCCAACATGATGATCACCCCCAGCGGCGTGGTCAAGCTGATGGATTTCGGCATCGCCAAAATGGCGGCGGACCGGAAACTCACGCAGGCCGGGAGCACTGTCGGGTCGCTGTATTACATGTCTCCGGAGCAGGTCAAGGGCGCGGTTGATCTGGACCCGCGCTCGGATCTTTACTCGCTCGGCGTCGCGCTCTATGAGATGGTCACCGGCGCCCGTCCCTTCCAGGGCGACAGCGAGTCTTCCATCATGGCGGCGCACCTGGAAACCAATCCGCCGCCGCCCATTCAACTCGATCCGAACCTGCCGCCCGCGCTCAACGAGATCATTCTCATGGCCCTGGAGAAAGATCCGGCGCAGCGTTTCCAAAGCGCGGACGCGTTTCGAGCGGCGCTTCTGAGCGTGCGCGGACCTGTGCCGACTGTGGCGGCACCGGTTGTTGCGCCGCCTCCTCCGGCCGCGCGCAGCCACCGCGGACTATATATCGCCCTGGGGTCGCTCGCCACCATCGCGGTAATCATTGCCGCCGCGACGCAGATTCCGAAGTTCCGCCGTACGGCCGCTGAAAACGCGCCGACTGCGGCGGTATCGACGCCAGTCCAACCGGCGCCAGCCGAAGCGCCGCCGGCGGCGACGCCTTCCCCGGCTCCGGCTCCGGCGCCGGCGCCGGCTGAGACGCCACCGGCCAGCCAGCCGAAAGCGTCACCGGAGCCTGCGACCAAGACTGCGGCGAGAGCGGTTCGCCGCGCGCCGGCCGCTGCCGCGGTCCCGGCGCCGGCCCAGCAGCCCGTCGAGCAGCCGGTTTCGCCGCCGCCGCAGGCGCCTCCGCAGCAGGCTTCGCAGACGCCCGCGGCTTCCGCCGCGGATGCCGCCAAGGCGGAGCGGTTGGAGAAGGTCCGCGAGCAGGGAGCGCTGCTCAACATTCGGGCTGGAACCGTCAAGTCCAGCCTGGACGCTCTGCGGAAGGCACAGGCGCGCTCGGGGCTCGGGCTTCGCGCCGACATGGCTGCCTCGGCGCAGCGGATGGAGTACCTTCTAAACGAAACCGACGCTGCCTTGCAGCGGGGCGACGCCGCGGCGGCACAGAAAAATCTCGACCTGGCGGAGAAGGAAGTCTCGAAACTCGAGAAGTTCCTGGGTCAGTAGGCCAACCGGGGACAGGCAGCGAATTTCGCAAAGGCGGCGAAATTCGAGCCTGTCCCCACCTATCGCGCCGAAAAGCGGTAAATCGTCGTGGTGTGGTAGGTGCTCCCCGGCTTCAGTACCGTGGTGGGGAAGCCCGGCTTGTTGGGCGAATCGGGATAGTGCTGGGTCTCCATGCAGAACGCGCTGCGGAAGGGATACACTTTTCCGCTTTTGCCGCGCACGGAACCGTCCAGGAAGTTGCCGGTGTAGAACTGCATGGCCGGCTCGGTGGTAAACACCTCCATCACGCGCCCGGTCTTAGGCTCGAAGACCTCGGCCGCTTTCGTCAGCCCGCCATGGCCCTTGTTCAGCACCCAGTTGTGGTCGTAGCCATTGCCGAGCTTCAACTGCTGGTCGCTCTGGCCGATGCGCGCGCCAATGGCCGTCGCGGTGGTGAAATCGAACGGCGTGCCCTTCACGGCGCGAAGCTCTCCCAGGGGGATCAGGCCGGCATCCACCGGCGTGAAGCGGCCGGCGTCAATCATGACTTGGTGGCTGAGGATGTCGCCTTCGCCCTGCCCGGCCAGGTTGAAGTACGAATGGTTGGTCAGGTTCACCACTGTGTCCTGATCGGTGGTAGCGGTATAGTCGATCTGGAGCTCGTTGCGAGTGGTCAGGGTGTAGACCACTTTTACCGACAGGGTTCCGGGGAAACCCTCTTCGCCGTCCTTGCTCACGTAGGTCAGCTCGAGGCCCTGGCCTTCCGCGGCGGCGGCCGGGGTGGCTTTCCACACGCGTTTGTCGAAGCCCTGGGGGCCGCCGTGCAAGGTGTTGTCGCCGTCATTCTTCGGCAGGGTGTACGGCTTGCCGTCGAGCTTGAAGGTGGCGTGGCCGATGCGGTTGCCATACCGGCCGATGATGGCGCCGAAGAAGTTGGTCTGCTTGAGGTAACCCTCCAGGCTGTCCGCCCCCAGCACCACGTCCGCGAACTTGCTGTTACGGTCGGGAGCCGTCAGCGAGACGACGGTTCCGCCATAGGTCATGATGTCCGCTCGCATCCCGTTGGGATTGGAAAGCGTGTACAGTTCGATTGACGCGCCGTCCGGCAACTTCCCGTAAGCCTGTTTCTTCACGTCGGATGTTCCTTTCTTCGAGGGGGCCTGCGCCAGGCAGGCGAATGTCAGGGCGCCCAGGGCGACGCCGGCCATCCAGTGGCAATGTCTCATGAACATCATGGTACTTCGGTGGGGCCTGCTTTAGCCTGAAAGAGGCGCTGAAACGAGAATTTTGTTCTCGTTTCGTTCATGAGAATTCAGGCGGCCACCTCCAGACCGATTTCCCGGATTAGGTTGTCGAGTGCCTGGCCGACGGCAAA
>Ga0187877_1001189_pt1 | contig 28286 bp, 27 predicted proteins | sample June2016WEW_17_1_3_FD_132430 | JGI IMG/M metagenome (GOLD analysis project Ga0187877, IMG submission 132430) | Peatland microbial communities from SPRUCE experiment site at the Marcell Experimental Forest, Minnesota, USA - June2016WEW_17_100 | ecosystem: Environmental > Terrestrial > Soil >...
CATGGTGGTCTTTACCAACGTCCAAAGCGTCGACCGGATTATCTATGCCATCTTTAGTCGCTTTAATGAGGACTGGAAAAACCGCACCCTCGAACTTTTTACACAAAGAAGTTGACGTCACCACCCCCGCATCGTGATATTTGACAGGTGGGGGGATGTGATCTATTCTGGATAGTGTAGTACACCACGGTTCGGGCTGTTTTGACAGACATCTTCAAAGTGTGCGGAAGGCGCCGCTGCCGACCAGCATCGGTTTCTATCTGAAACTGAGCCATGGTGGGGTGCCTACGAAATCTTCGCAACGAAAGGAGCTGCTATGCCCTTTACTCTTCCTGCATTGCCGTACGCGCCCGATGCGCTGGAGCCTTTCATCGACAAGGCGACCATGGAAATCCATCGCGGCAAGCACCACAATGCCTATGTGACCAACCTGAATAAAACTCTGGAATCCGCCCCGGCTTTGGCCGGCGAGAGCGTGGAAGAATTGTTGGCCAACAATCTTGCGATTGTCCCCGAATCGATCCGCACCGGCGTGCGCAATCACGGCGGCGGGCACCTGAATCACTCCCTGTTCTGGCAGATCATGGGACCGAAGGCCGGGGGGCAACCCGGCGGCAAGCTGGCGGAGGCCATCAACAGCACCTTCACGAGCTTCGACAACTTCAAAGAGAAACTCTCGGCTGCCGCGATAAGCCGCTTCGGCTCGGGATGGGCGTGGCTCGTCGTTCACAACGGCAAGCTCGACATCTACTCGACCGCGAACCAGGACAGCCCGGTCTCGGAAGGCAAATACCCGCTATTGGTGATCGACGTTTGGGAGCACGCCTACTACCTCAAGTACCAAAATCGGCGTAATGAGTACGTGGGCGCGTGGTGGAACGTGGCGAATTGGGCTGAGATCGACAAGCGTTTTCACTCTGCGAAGTAGATCACCAAAAGGTGACTTCGAAGTCTCCCGGAAGTGAAGGCGATTGAGCCGTGCGGGCCGGCGCAGAGATTCGGCTTTAGGCGCCGAAGACCTCGGCAATATGTTCCAATTTAATCGTGATTTCGAAGCGTACTTCTGTGGCGCGCGCAACCTCGACGTGGCGCGGAGTTTGAACCCGTCGCTGCAGACCTTTGCGCAGTGGCTCGCGCAGAACAAGAGCCGTATCCCGATGGAGTAGTCTAATCCTCGAACTCGACCGCGCCCAGCCGGACCGCCCTCCAACTCATACCGGCTGGTTCAGCGTAGCTATTCCTTGGATCGAAGGCGCTGTACAGGCTGCGGAAAAACGCTTCCCTGCTGTCATTCTGAGCCCGCCTCTACGAGAACCACTGCGTTCCAGGGTTTTCACACAGACTCTAAAGCCCCGCCCTTCTGATTCCGTGGTGAGAAACTAGGCTTAGGCCTTGTTCTGGCCGTAAGTCTTGTATTATCAATAATAGAAAATTTATGTTGACAATCTCACACTCAAGTTTTATTCTAGCTTTCGACTAATAGGATGCGCCAAGAATCCAGCAGGCGGTACGAGTGCTTGTGAATGGTCGGCGCGAGTTTGTTGAGGGAGGAGGATGCGAGCGTTATGGGCAAGATCATAGGGATTGACCTTGGCACTACCAACTCGGTTGTGGCGGTCATGGAGGGCGGCGAGCCCAGCGTTATTGCGAACCCGGAGGGCGGGCGGACCACGCCATCGGTGGTAGCCTTTACAAAATCGGGAGAGCGACTGGTGGGGCAAGTGGCCAAACGCCAGTCGATCACCAACCCTGAGAACACGATTTATTCCATCAAGCGGTTCATGGGACGCCGCTTCCAGGAAGTGCAAAGCGAAATCAAGACGGTGCCCTTCAAGGTGACCTCGGGGGCCAATGCCGACGTGCGTGTGGAGGCGCTGGGAAAAGAGTATTCGCCTCCGGAGATCTCCGCCATGATCCTGCAGAAGATGCGGGATGCAGCGGAGCAGTTTCTGGGCGAGAAGGTGACGCAGGCCGTGGTCACGGTGCCGGCTTACTTCAACGACGCGCAGCGGCAGGCGACCAAAGACGCTGGCAGGATCGCGGGTCTCGACGTCCTGCGCATCGTGAACGAGCCCACGGCGGCGGCACTCGCTTACGGGCTCGACAAAAAGAAGGACGAAACCATCGCGGTCTACGACTTCGGCGGCGGCACCTTCGACATTTCCATTCTGGAAGTGGGGGAAGGCGTGGTGGAGGTGAAGTCCACCAACGGCGATACGCACCTGGGCGGTGACGACATCGACAAGCGTGTCATGGACTGGATCGTGGACGAGTTTCGCAAGGATCAAGGCATTGACCTGGCGAAGGACCGCATGGCCCTGCAGCGCCTGAGGGAAGCCGCGGAGAAGGCCAAGATGGAGCTTTCCACGGTGCTGGAGACCGAGATCAACCTGCCTTTCATCACGGCCGACGCTTCCGGTCCCAAGCACCTGGCCATGAAACTGACCCGTGGCCGCTTTGAGCAGATGTGCGAAGACATTTTCCAGCGCTCGGTCGGCCCGGTGAAGCAGGCGCTGAATGATGCCAGCGTCACCCCGGACAAGATCGACGAAGTGGTGCTGGTGGGCGGCTCCACGCGCATTCCGCGCGTGCAACAGATCGTGCGCGACCTCTTTGGTGGCAAAGAGCCGCATAAGGGCGTGAACCCGGACGAAGTGGTCGCCGTGGGCGCGGCCCTCCAGGCGGGGGTGCTGGGCGGCGAAGTGAAAGACCTGTTGCTGCTCGATGTGACCCCCCTGACTTTGGGTGTGGAAACCCTGGGTGGCGTGATGACGGCGCTGATCCAGCGCAACACCACCATTCCCACGCGCAAGGCCGAGGTCTTCTCGACCGCCGCAGAGAATCAGACTTCCGTGGAAATCCACGTCCTGCAAGGCGAGCGGCCGATGGCCAAGGACAACCGCACGCTGGGCAAGTTCCACCTCGTGGGTATTCCCCCTGCCCCGCGCGGGGTGCCGCAGATTGAGGTGACGTTTGACATCGACGCCAACGGCATCCTCAATGTCTCTGCCAAGGACCTCGGCACGGGCCGGGAGCAGAAGATCACCATTACCTCTTCCAGCGGGCTCAGTAAGGAAGAGGTACAACGCATGACCAAGGAGGGCGAGCTGCACGCAGAGGAAGACAAACGGCGCAAAGAGGAAGTCGAGGTCAAGAACAAAGCCGATTCGATGGTGTACTCTGTCGAGAAGCTGCTCAAGGAGAATCGCGAGAAGATTTCTGAGGCCGATGCCAAGTCGATCGAAGCGGCGCTGGAAGAGGCGAAGAAAACCATCCAGGAAGGCGACGTGAGCAAGATCAGCGCGGCCGTCGAGAAGCTGACTACGGCTTCCCACAAGCTTGCGGAGGCCATGTACAAGCAGGCGGCCTCGTCGAAATCAGCCCCGGATACCGGCGCCGGGGCGGCGGGGACCCAGCAGGAACCTCCCGACGGCGGCGCCCAGGGCAAGCCCAAAGGCGAGGGAGAGGTGATCGACGCCGAGGTTGTGGACGACGACAAGAAAAAGAGTGAGTAGCGCGGACCTGTTTTGTAGGTCCGCGGTCTTTGTGTGCGGCCGGTGAGAAAAGCCGCAGACCTTGGAAAACAGGTCTGGGCTACTCGCTGTGAACTGTCGACTGTGGACTGAACTATGCAACATCGAGCCCAACTGCCTGTCCAATGCCCGGTCTGCAATTGGCGGCACTTTTTGGAAATTGGAGTCGAGGAGCGGAATTCCGCGGCGGGGGCAGAACTCCGCAAGCACCTCGAGGCCTGGATCGCCACGCGCTGCCCCGACCACCTCGGGCCAATTCTGGAGATGAGCAAGAACTAACAGAACAGAAGACAGGAGTCAGGAGCCAGGAGACAGAAGTCGGAAGCCAGGAATCAATGATCGGAGGCTTGCCAGGCTATCGGAGCAGGCCAACATCCAGAGCAATGTACGCACGCCGCCTTCCGCCTCCTAACTTCTGACTTCTGTTCTCCCAGGTTTTCACCATGCCCGTCGGTACACAAAAAGACTACTACGCACTCCTCGGTGTCAGCCGTAACGCCAAGCCGGAGGAGATCCGCAAAGCGTATCGCCACCTGGCCCGCAAGCATCATCCGGATGTCAATCCGGGAAACAAGGCCGCGGAGGAACGGTTCAAGGAAATCTCCGCGGCGTACGAAATCCTGAGCGACGAGAAGAAGCGTAAGATTTACGATCAGTACGGGTTCTACTCTGACAATCTTCCTCCCGGGGGTTACCCCCAGGGTCCGGGCGGCCCGACAGCCTCCTCGGCGCCCGGCGTTGACTTCTCCGGTTTTGATTTTTCCAACTTAAATGACCTTGGCGCAGAGGCCGGCAAGCAGCCCGGAGGCTTCGGTTCCTCTTTCCGCGATATCTTTTCGCAGATGTTCTCGCGGGGCGAGCGCGAGGCCGCGAGCGAGGAACCTGAGAAAGGTTCCGACCTCGAATACCGCATGCATTTGAGCTTTTGGGACGCGATCCGGGGGACGCAAGTCCGCATCACCGTAGCGCACGAGGAAGCCTGCGACGCCTGCCGGGGAACCGGCACGACCGCCGGCCCCGCCGTCTCCTGCGCGGGTTGCGGAGGGACGGGCAAGGCCACGCGGCAGGCGGGCGCTATGCGCTTCGCCATGACCTGTCCGCAATGCGGGGGAAGTGGGAAGCAGCGCCGGCCGTGCCCCCATTGCCGCGGCACGGGTTCGGTGCGCACGCCCGTAACGTTCGATGTCCGGATTCCTCCCGGCGTGGACACGGGTTCGCGCGTGCGGGTCCCGGGGAAGGGCAACGCGGGAATCCAGGGAGGCCCGCCCGGGGATCTCTTCATTGTCACGGAAGTGGAACCTCACCCGGTGTTCGAGCGCAAAGGCGATAACCTCTACGTGCAGCTCCCTGTAACGGTCACCGAGGCGGCACTGGGCGCGAAGGTCGAGGTCCCGACGATCGACGGCCAGAGCACCATCAAGATTCCTCCCGGCACGCAGAGTGGGCAGAAACTGCGCCTGCGCGGGAAGGGCGCACCCTCGCTGCGGGAATCCTCCGGGCAACTGCGGGGCGACCAGTTCGTAGAGGTGCAGGTCATGGTGCCGCGCGTCGCCGACGAGCGCACCAAGGAAATCCTCCGCGAACTGGCGCGGCTTAACCCCGACGACCCAAGGAAGGATTTGAAGGCAGCGGGCAGCAAGCCGTAGGCAGCAGGCGGGGAGAATTCTGAATTCTGAATGCTGATAGCTGAGAGCTGAAAGCTCTTAGCTGACGACTGAGAACTGATAACTTCTTTCATGGCCAAACGTGGCAGGAAAACTCGCGGCAAGGCTGGCTACATGATTTCGGCCGTGGCCGAGATGTACGACATTCATCCCCAGACGCTGCGTCTTTATGAGCGCGAGGGGTTGCTGATCCCGTCGCGCTCGAACGGCAACACGCGTCTATACGCTCCTGATGATCTCGAGCGGCTGGAGACCATCCTGAACCTCACCCGCGACCTGGGCGTAAACCTGGCGGGCATTGAAATCATCCTTAATATGCGCGACCGCATGCGGCGCATGCAGGATGAGATGCAGGCCTTTGTGGATTTCGTGCAGCAGGATTTCCTGGAGCGCTCGGAAAAGGCCCGGCCGGGCACCCAGAACGCCCTGGTGCGCATCACTCCGCCGCAGATCGTCCGCACGCGCGGGGGAGCCTCGAAGTAGCGGCGGCTGGAGACGGCCCGGGCATGAGGCTGCGTGATGACCTCCCAGCCGGGGCGGCGGTGCCGCTCAGTCTAGCCGGTTCTTCACACGGGCTCTGACCTCTCCCCTCACAAATCTCTCCCCGCCCGCCCGCGCTTGGATTAGAATCACTGCGAGCGAATCGCCATGCCTCAAAAGAACTGCCCCCAGTGCGAGGGTACGGGATGGAAGCCGATCGAGGTGGAGGGCGTCCGGCGCGTGGCGCCGTGCGACTGCCAAAACCTGGAGCAGGCCACCCTGTTGCTCAAGCAGGCGCGTATCCCGCCCCGTTACGAACACTGCGAGCTCGCGAATTTCGATGTGCGCAAAAACATGGACACAGGCCAGGCGAACCCCAGCCTGACGGCAGCGAAAATCTACGCGCAGCGCTTCGTGGACGAATACCCCGCTGACTTCGGCCTGCTCTTTGTGGGTCCGACGGGAGTGGGGAAGACGCACCTGGCCGTTGCCGTGCTCCGGGAGTTGATGCTCCGCAAAGGCGTGGAATGCCTGTTCTACGATTTCCACGACCTTCTGAAGGCCATCCGCGACAGTTACAACCCCGGCACGCAGAGCACCGAGCTCCACGTGTTGCAGCCGGTGTTGGACGCGGAGGTGCTGCTGCTCGACGAGCTGGCGTCTTCCAACCCTAGTGACTGGGTGAAAGAGACGCTGCAGCATATTATCAACTCACGCTATAACTATAAGAAGGTCACCCTGATTACCACCACCCTGCCCTTTGGCGCCGCCTCCGGCCGCCGCGAGGGGCGCATGCCTTCCGGCGAGCTGATCCCCGACGTGGAATTCACCTTGAATCAATTGGGGGTCACCTTGCGCTCACGCCTGTATGAAATGTGCAAGCTCGTGGAAATGAATTCCGACGATTACCGTAAAGCCATTAAGCAGGCTGGATATAAGTTCCACGTCGAGTGAGGTCGCAGCGAATTCCGCTGGGGGGCCTTGGGTGCGTTTGACTTCGCTTTGGGGGCAAGAGTAGAATTGGACCTTTGCAGGTCCTCTGCGTCGGGTACTAGGAGGGAGGCAAGTGGATGTCCGAGGAGGATGATCGCAGTTTGCAGGAGGGCGCAACCGATCCTGAACAACCTAGCGAGCCAAGCGCAGCAGATGCCGGCGCCCCCGAAGGGGGGGAGATGTCGAGCCTGCTCGCGGGCATGGAGGCGCTCTCAGCGCCGCCCCTCGCACCTGGCGAGGTGGTGCAAGGTAAGGTCCTGAAGGTCACCGATGCGGAGATCGTGATCGACCTTGGCCTGAAGACGGAAGTTACCGCCCCCATCGCCGAATTCCTGAACAATGAAGGTCAGCCCAGCGTCGCCCCGGGCGACACGGTGGATGTTTGGATTGAACAGTACGATGAACTCTCGGGAGCCGTCACTATTTCGCATCAGAAGGCGGTTCGCCGCAGAGTCTGGGAGGACATCGATCGCGCTTTTCAAGAGCAGACCGTAGTTTCCGGACGGGTCGTGGGCCGCATCAAAGGCGGCTTGACCGTTGATATTGGGGTTCCAGCGTTCCTCCCTGCCTCGCATGCTGATACCCGGCTGCACAGCGACCTTGGCACCCTGCAGGACCAGGAGATTTCCTGCAAGGTCATCAAGATCAACCGCAAACGCAACAATGTGGTGGTCAGTCGGAAGTTGGCGTTGGAGGAGGAACTCACTCGCCGCAAGGGTGAGCTGGCGGAGCGTCTGGTGGAGGGCGCCGAACTGGTGGGGAAAGTCAAGAATATTGCCGAGTACGGAGTCTTTGTTGACCTGGGAGGGATGGACGGCCTCCTCCACGTCACCGATCTTTCCTGGGGCCGCGTGGGAAACCCTTCCGAAGTGGTGCAGGTTGGCCAGGAAATCCGGGTGAAAGTCCTCAAGCACGATTTGGAAAAAGGTCGCGTTTCGCTCGGCATGAAGCAGCTCACACCGGACCCCTGGGAGATGGTGCCCCGCACTTACAATGCGGGGGACCGCGTTGCCGGCCGGGTGGTGAGCCTGACCGATTACGGAGCTTTTGTGGAGCTCGAGCCGGGGGTGGAGGGGCTCGTCCACATATCCGAAATGAGTTGGAGCAAGCGCCTGCGCCACCCGTCGAAAATCCTCAACCTGGGTGACCGCGTGGACGTCGGGGTGCTGGAAGTCAACCTGCCGAAGCGGCGGATCTCACTCAGCCTGAAGGCGAGCTTGCCGGATCCGTGGACAACCGTGAGCGAAAAATATGCAGTCGGCGCCGTCGTGCCCGGACGGGTTCGCAACCTGACGGATTTTGGAGCCTTCGTTGAGATCGAAGATGGGGTGGATGGCCTCATACACCTTGCCAACATGTCCTGGAGTCGCAACATCAAACACCCCTCGGAAGTCTTGAAGAAGGGCCAAAAGGTTGATACCGTGGTCCTGGCCCTGGATCCCGCGAATCGGCGGCTGGCTCTGGGGCTGAAACAACTGGAAGAAGATCCCTGGCAGAGCTTCTTCGATAAGACGCACGTCGGCGACGTCGTGCGGGGGAAAGTATCTCGAAAAGCCTCCTTTGGAATGTTCGTGGAGGTAGCAGAGGGAATCGAGGGCCTTTGCCATATTTCCGAGATTGAGGATGGTTTCGGCGGCGGCGGGGATGTTAAACTTGATCCGGGAAGCGAGCACGAATTCAGGATCATCCGATTGAATGCCGGGGAGCGCAAGATCGGCCTGAGCATGAAGGAGGCCGCGGCTCCGCCTCCGCCGGTGGAAGCCGCCAAGCCTAAAGAGCCCGTGAGGGTCTCAACCATGGCGGAAGCCCTGTCTTCTGCCGGCATCACTCTTTACGAGACACCCCCGGCAACGGAGTCTTGACCTCGGGGGAGGGTCCAGGAGTTTTTCAAGTGGGAAACAGACCAAGGAGCGGCCCGGGGCAGGCTGCGCAGGGCCGGGGACCCCCCTGGCTCTGAGGGCCAATCCTGGGCGCGCAAAATTCGACGAAACTTCTCAGCAGGAGAGCACCATGACGAAAGCTGAACTGATCGAAGATGTTTCGCGCGTGGTCGAGATGAGCCGCAAGGACTCGGAAATCATCGTCGAAACCATCTTTGGCAGCATCGTGAAGTCGCTCAAGGCCGGCGACAAGATTGAGATTCGAGGCTTTGGAAGCTTCCGCACCCGGCAACGCAAACCCCGCATCGGCCGCAATCCCAAGACCGGGGCGCGTGTGGACGTGCCCGCCAAGAAGATTCCTTACTTCAAACCCAGCAAGGAATTGAAAGATCTCGTCAATACCTCCCATCCCGCGGAGAGCCCTGCGGCTTCGTCCATTCCTCCCCCCGTCGCCCCGGGCCCGGCGACACCGTAAGGGTTCCTGTTCCCCCAGGTGGCCTTGGGAATTTATGGATTACCTGTGGAGTCCCTGGAGATATCGGTACGTGAGCCAGGCCGGCAAGGGTGAAGGCTGTCTGTTCTGCGCGAAGGCCGCGCTCGACCCCGCGCAGGACCGCAAGGAATTGGTGCTGCATCGAGGGCGCCTTAACTTCATCCTGCTTAACCTCTATCCCTACACCACGGGCCACGTCATGGTGGCCCCTTACGCCCATGTGGCCCAGCTCGATCAACTGGCCCAGGAGGGGCTGGTGGAAATGATGGAGTTGGCGCAGAGACTCCAGACAGCAATACATAAGAGCTATGATCCCGAGGGCTATAATCTCGGAATGAATATAGGGAAATGCGCCGGGGCGGGGGTGGCGGACCACTTGCACCTTCACCTCCTCCCGCGTTGGACCGGTGACTCGAATTTCATGACCGTGGTGGGGGAGACCCGCGTCCAGCCGGAGGACCTCCTCGCCACCTACGACAAGCTCGCTGCTTTCTTTCCCCGATAGAACCCTCTTCCGCAGGACAGGGCATGCAGCTTCGTTTTTCCACGGAGTTCGACGCGGACGCCGAAGCGAAGCTCTTCTTCGCATCGTTCCCCTCCCAAGCCGCAGTCTTCGCCCTGTTCCCCGCTTTCCGCGCGGGGCTCGCTTCCGCACCCTATCTCGGCCGGACGCGCGACTTGCGACGCCGCCTCACGCGCTTGCTCTCCGTCCCGCGCCCCAGGTCCCGAATACTGAACTTGCGCGAACTCGTGGCCCACATCGAATATGTCCCGGTCGGCTCGGCGTTTGAGAGTTTGTGGTGGGTATATCTTTTAAACAAGCATTACTTTCCACGGCAATACCTCGATCGCTTGCGCCTGAAGCCCCCGGCGCTGCTGAAGCTGAATCTGCGAAATCGCTTTCCACGCTGCTATCCCACGCGAAGATTGGTCAAGGACAACTCGCTTTATTATGGCCCTTTCCCCTCGCACGTCGCGGCCGAGCACTACGCGGGGGAATTTCTGGACCTTTTCAAAGTCCGGCGCTGTGTGGAGGATCTCAACCCTGATCCCTCCCACCCCGGCTGTATCTACTCTCAGCTTCACATGTGCCTGGCGCCCTGCTTTGCCGGCTGCACGGATTCCGAGTACCAGGCGGAAGTCCAGCGCGTGGCCGGGTTCCTGGATTCCGACGGCCGTTCGCTGCTGCGCTCCCTCGAAACGGACCGCACCCAGGCTTCCTCCTCACTCGCCTTCGAGCTGGCGGAGAAGGTCCACCGCCGGATCGAGAAAGTGCATGAACTGCTTCGCCGGAGGCCCGAGTTGGTGAGAAACCTGCGCGATCTCCACGCGGTGGTGGTCTTGCCGGGCGCCGCCGGGAAATCCGTGGTTTTCTTTCGCGTGACGGGTGGTGAGATCCGAGGCCCGGCCATGCTGTCGCTCGACGAAAACGTTCCCCTGCCCACGCCGCTCGACCGGCAACTCCACGATCTGCTGGAATCGCTGGCCGGGGCAGAGGGCGACTCTCACCCGCCCGCTTTGCCCCCCTGGGAGCACCTGAGCCTTCTGGCGCGCTGGTATTACAGCAGCTTCCGCGAGGGCGAACTGGTCATGCTGAGCCCGAACCAAGCGATGCCCCACACGCGGTTGATTCGTGTCTGCCGCAAGCTTCTCGCGCCGGAAGCGCACTCATCAACCTCTGCGAATTGAAGCCTGGAGCCCCGGGTTTGACTGGCGCTCCGGGTACGCATAGAATGAACGGCGAGTGGACTATCCATGCCTGACGATTTACTCTCCCTGGTTCCCTTGCCCCCGCCGCCCGAGCCTCCTCCTCCCGGGAGCAGCCGGAGGATCTTTGGTCAGTTTGTATTCCTGATCCTGGTGTTACTTTCAGCGGGAATAGGTGCGTTGGGTGGCTTGGTCTTTGTGTACTCGTCCGACCTGCCCAAGGTCCGCGAGCTGGAGGATTACCGCCCCGACGTCATGACGGAGATGTACGCAGACGACGGGACCGCCATCGGCAGCTTTGCGCTGGAGCACCGCGTCATCGTGAGTTACTCCCAGATCCCTCCGGTTCTCCGCAACGCGGTGATTTCCATCGAGGACAAGCATTTTGAGAGCCACTTGGGCATAGACATTTTGAGGATTGTTCGCGCCGCATCCAAAGATGTGCTGGAGTGGCGCAAGACACAGGGGGCGAGCACCCTGACGCAGCAACTCAGCCGCATGCTGTTCCTCACCCCGGACAAGAGCTTTCGCCGGAAGATCCAGGAAATCCTGCTGGCGATCCAGATCGAGCGGTACTTCACGAAGCCGCAGATTTTCACCATGTACTCGAACCAGGTCGATCTGGGGCACGGGAACTTCGGTTTCGGGGCTGCCGCGCAATTCTATTTTGGCAAGCACCTTGACCAGTTGACGATTCCCGAAGCCGCTCTGCTGGCGGCCATACCCAAGTCCGCCAGCGCCTACTCGCCCATTCTGCATCCCGAGACGGCGCGAAGGCGCCGGAATGTTGTTCTGGCCGCCATGCTGGAAAACGGGAAGATCAATTCCACGGAGTTTCGCGAAGCCACCGCCGCTCCCGTCCTGCTCAACATTCAGCGTTGGAACTACACCGTGGCTCCTTACTATGCGGAGGAGGTCCGCCAATTCCTGGAGAGGAAGTACGGGGCGGAGGCGGTGCGCGAAAAAGGTCTGCGGGTTTACACAACCCTCAACATCAAGATGCAGGGGGTTGCTGAGCAGACTCTCAGGAAGGGCTTGCGCGACGACGACAAGCGGCGAGGCTGGCGCGGTCCTACGAAGAACATCTTGAAGAACCCCCTCACGAAAACGGACGGCACGCCGGTCACGCTCGAAACCTATCTGGATGATGATTGGAAGAAACCCCTCACGGCAGGCGACCTGGTCCATGGCTTGGTTACGGACGTGAAGCCGGACCACGCCGTCGTCCGGTTCGGCAGTCTGAACGCCCGAGTCACCGCTCCTGACTTTGCCTGGATAAAGAAAACTCCACTCACCGAGGTCTTTGCCTCCGGCGACGTCGACCTCTTTGAAGTCAAGGAGGTCAAAGGAACCACGGTTCACGTTAGCCTGGACCAGAATCCTGACGTCGAGGGAGCGCTGCTCGCCATCGACAATTCCACCGGCGAGATTAAGGCCTTGGTGGGAGGGTATGACTGGACCGTCAGCAAGTACGACCGCGCCATCCAGGCGGAACGCCAGGTGGGCTCCTCGTTCAAGGTCTATGTTTACGCCCAGGCGATCCTGGACGGGATCTCGCCCTTTGACACCGTGCTCGATGCCCCCGTCAGCTATCACACCTCCTCCGGGTGGTGGTCGCCTCACAATTATGACGAAAAGTTCGAGGGAACCATCACCGTCCTCCATGCCCTGGCGGAGTCACGCAACGTTCCTGCGGTCCGCACGCTGGGCAAGATTGGCGTGGACAAGGTGATCAAGCTTTCGCGCAAGTTCGGGATTACCTCGCGCCTCGTTCCCAACCTGCCCCTGGCGTTGGGCGCTTCCGACCTGACACTCCTCGAGCACACCTCCGCTTTTACGACGTTTCCCAACGACGGAGTTCACATCACTCCCCGCATGGTCACCCGGGTCACCAACTACGATGGTCGAGTGATGGATGATTTCCCGGCGGAAGTGACCGACGTCCTTCCCGCTTCCGCGTCGCGCATCATGGTCTCGATGCTCCGCGAGGTATTCAACTCCGGTACGGCCGAGCGCGGCAAGCCCTTCGCCGCCAAGTACCCGGTGGCCGGAAAGACCGGAACCACGAATGACTTCACCGATGCCTGGTTTCTGGGGTTCTCGCCGTCGCTGACTTGCGGCGTCTATGTGGGCTTCGATGATCATCGCACCCTCGGCGAGAAGGAAGAAGGCGCCCGGGTGGCGTTGCCCATCTGGCTGGACTTCATGGGTGAGGTCCTGAAGGACAGGCCCGTGGAGGATTTTCCCCGTTCGCCGCTTCTGACCAACCCGGACCAGGTGAAGGAAATCCTGGCGAGCGCCGCGCCGGAGCGCCTGCTGGCTCCTGCGCCGGCTGCTCCCGCAACGGCGGCTGTCACTCTGCACGCCCCGCAAATTGCGGCCCCTGCGCCAACGCCTGATATACCGAAGAAGGAAGCTGCAACCCCCAAACCGCCCGCGAATCCACCTGCTGCAACGCCTCCGAACACCCCCTCCGGTCCCGTGGCGAAAGGCCCCGCACCAAGTTCCGGAAAGCCATAGCCTAGGTCACTCCCGAGAAGAGGGCAGTAAGCAGTGCGCAGTAAGCAGTAGGCAGTAAGCAGACTGAAGTAGACACCTGCCGCAATTTCGATTTGGGATTGGCGCGGCGGGAGGGGATGCGTGGGACAAAAGTGAGTCATCAGCCCTCTCTGAGGGGAGAGGCAAGGCACGAGGGCGGGGGCCCCGAGCGCCGGGGGTGAGGGGGCATGCTGTTCGCCACAGGCCACTCAATTTCACTCATCCCTCGAGTCGAACCCACCGATAACCGATTTGGGGAAGTGTGTCACAGCCGGGGGGTCGGTAAGAGTCTGGTCATTTGCCCCATCGCGGTAGAAGGTTCACTGGCCCAAATAATGGACGCTTTGTCCATGTGATTATCCCCAATCTTTTCATCAACATATTGGGCTCGCGTTGGCCTCGCAGGTGCAAGTTGTGTATTTTCTGCAAGATATTGGCATGGCGTCAAGACGATGGGCTTTTTCGCGATTTCGGAGCCCTAAGCTCAAGCTATCTTATGCATTTTCAACAACATATTGGCATAATCGATAAGCCATTTATTTTCATAAATATATTGGCCATGCCACATTCTGTCGTTTCACGCCCTTTATTTTCAATGACATCTTGGGAGCAACCTTCATTTTTAACATCTTTTTGTGCAGGGTTTCCGGTGGGAAGCCGGGGGTGGCGGCGACATCGTCTTGCCATGTCGCCGCCACGTTGGGCGTCCTGTTGCCTGTGCCTAAGGAGGGCGCATACATACAAAACGCGGGTGGCGCATACGTGCCGCTTTCTGGCATGTATGCGGCCACAGCGATTTCAAAGGGCCGCATACATTCCATAGTGCGGAACGTATGCGCCACCAGCGCGCCGTGCGAGCAAGCTGGCCGCATGCTTTGCTTCCGGGCTCCCGGATTCCGCGAGATCCCCTGTGCTGTCCCATCAGCCCACGCCGCCCGTAATTGATTGATGGGAGAGCCGATACGCGGCAAGTGATTGAGTGGAGAGCCGCTACGAGGTGCGTCGATCATACCTCAATATTGTAGCGAACCACCCCAGGGGGTTGTCAATGGGGGTACGTCACTTTGTGCCTACCGGTAGATTCTAAATTCTGACATCCGGCAGAAATTGACCGTCCCGGGCTCCAAGGTGGACCGGCGTCGCACGCTATCGGGTAGCTTGGCGGGTGTAGCGCCGGTGTCCCCACCGGCGACCGGCGATGAGGACATCGCCGCTACAAAACCCGTGCCTTGCTTCCACCGCGCCGTGGTCTTGGGGGCGCGGGCGACGTAGAGGCCGGCTTCACAGGCTGCGGAAAAACCCTTCCGTGCTGTCATCCTGAGCGTAGCGAAGGACCCCTGTATTTGAATTTTCAAGCAAATACAGAGGTCCTTCCTTCGTTTCACTCAGGACCGGCTTCGCCTCCTCAGGATGACAGTGTGAGGGGTTTTTCCGCAGCCTGTTCAGCCGGGCAGATTTCGTGGTATTCCAAGGAGAACAAATGCTGCCGCCCTGAAGGGCGCCTCTACGAATGCCGGGGTCGCCGCAGCGACCAGTCCAGGGGTAAGGGCCCCTTGTCCGTCGGTCATCGCACCCATAGCAACGCCCCCGATGTGTGCGCCACCCGCGCATTATAGATTCGCGGAGTAAAAAGAATTAAGCTTGACTTTCGGGCCGCCGATATTACAATGTAATATAGCTCATCCACCATGCGTGGAAGGAGTTGGGCCGGCGGTCTGCGCTGGCCTTTTTAGTTTACGCACTTTGCGTACTTTTTTTTCAGGCTCTTCCGGGTGTGTGGTTGGTCAACATGGTATGAAGTAATCAGCCGGCGACGACCATCTTTATACTTCTTCATCAAGACCAGGAAGTCCTGATCTTTCAGCCAGACGTAAGTCTTAATCGTTTTGTCTCCCTCTTCGTAATCCCACGCGAGAATTTCGGGTTGAGTGGAGTTGCCCATCATTGGGCGCACCCAAGGGAGCCGTTCTGACCTTCGCAGGTCCGGTAGTCGCTCTCCCGTTTCCTGGTCAACGCGGCTGGTCATGTGCCAGAAAACCACCTCTTTGCCGCTGTCCAATTCGGGGAAGAACCAGACAGCGTTTCCGTTGTAAACAGGCTGGCTATCCTTGAAGTCCTTCTTGAAAACCGAATAGAGCATTTCATAGGTCGCGTTTGTCCACGGGTTCACGACAGCCATCGGCGGCAGCCAAGGCGGTGGACCATTCATGCCTGTGGCTCCTTGGCTTGCCATCGAAACAGATTCACCTTGTCCTCTCGAAGAAGTGTTGTCCGTTGTAGGGTGTACGTGGACCGCTCTCGCATCCGTTTCACAAGGGCCAACTTTGCGGGGCTCGTTTCAAGCCCGCGGTTCGCATAGGTGACCGCTCCGATCAGCAGGTCCGCCAACTGAACTTGCTCAACCTCGTGCGACCTCACCGTCTGGACCCTTGTGATAATTCGCCGCTGAAAATCGTACATGTTGTTGCAGAGCACGTCGTGGAGCTTCCCGATTTTTTCAGCGCTGCGGGTGTCCTTGATGTCCAGGTAGATTCGGTATTCCGCGCGAGGGTTGAGGAGCACCTGTAGCAGGTCAAAGTACATTTTGTAATACCAGGAATCGTGCGTTTGGCGGAAGGCTTCGTGTTGAAGCTTGGTTTTGTCGGATACAATCAAGGCGCGGAAATGCACATCGTCATCAACGAAAAAATAATCGAGCAACTCCATGTAGAAGGCCAGTTTCCCCGGTGAAACCTTCGTCCATTTCACCTCGAAGCTTGGCGATAGTCCGTGTTTGGTCTTTATATCTCGAATTCGGAAAGCAATCTCCGGGGTTTTCTCTAACGGACACCACACCGCCCCCAAAACCATGATAGGCTGCCGGTCATGCTCCAAGTGGCAACTTTCATCGCAGTAGATGTTGTAGATCGCCCCCATGTCGTCTTCACTTCCTCCGGAATTCACTCTACCAGATAGCAATGGCCCCTTCCTTGAGAATCTTGACCTGATCTGGGTTGGCCATGGTTTGAACCTCGGTAATGGCGGTTGGAGGGAAATACTCGCATGGGCGGACAGAATTGTGAAGAGCGAATGGTGAAGGGTGAATTATGAATTCTGGATGGTGAACAGAAATCGGGCGGGTGTAGCGCAGACCCGTTTTGGAGGTCTGCGGTTCGCCCCCGATTGACAGCAAAAAGCCGCGGACCTGGAGGACAGGTCCGCGCTACGCTTGCTTCTGATTTTCGATTGCTCGTCCCTCGTGACTAATCTTAAACCTCGTCGGGAGCGATGCGCCGGATTTCGGAGACCTGGTCGAAATCGGAATCCACGCTGACCACGGTCTTTAGTTCATTGCGCAACATCGTGCCCACATGGACGGCATCTCGCACGGAGAGCCCCGGGTACTGGCGGAGAAGCTGGCACGCCCCCACCACATCATCGCGCGTCACCGCCAAGAGGTCCGGAAACAGTGCAGTCAAGTGGCCCGCCAGCTTCAGAGCGTCATCTCGCCGCCCTCGCCGGGTGAGCACGTAAAGAATCTCCTGGACCACTTCAGAGTTGATGGTGGCGTCGAGGCTGCCATCCGCGACGCGCCGCAGGACTTTAGCGCAGGCCTCGCGCCGAGGATGAGAGGCGCCGGCGGCGTACAAAAAGATGTTGGTATCAAGAAAGACCTGCATGGGCGGCCTCGATTTCCTTCTTGGCTTTCTTCCAGTCGATCTTCGGCAGCTTGAGATCGAGGATGGCCTCGACGTGCGGTTTTCGGTCCGCGGGCGCCTGGAGATAGGATTCTCGCACGGCGCAGCGAATCAACTCCGCCACCGAAGTTTTCCTTCGCCGCGCCAGAGCGCGCAGTTGTTTGAACTCGTCCGGGTTCATCAAAAGCTGGGTGCGCCGAGTGGCCGCCATTTCTCACTCCTTTATGCTCATGCCTATGAGCATGAGTATAAGCGCAAACGATGAGCTTGGTCAATTGCGTTGCAGCAAAGGAATGGGTGTAGCGCGAGGTTCGCAATTCAGCCTTGCGGCTTTTCCACCGCGCCGTGGTCCGGGCGGCGCGGCCTGGATGTTTGATGGCATTGCATGCGTTGTGGTCAGGGGAAATTCAGATTACCCAGTTTGCGGCGCGGCTGCAGCCCGCGCCGCTGGAAGAGCCGCAGGGCCGGACCGCGGGCCCTGCGCTACTCGGATCGAGGTGTTCTGGGTTGGCCATGGTTGGAACCTCGGTAATGGCGGTTGGAGGGGAATATTCGCATGGGCGGAGTGAATTGTGAAGAGTGAATGGTGAAAGGTGAATTATGAACTCTGGATGATGAACAGAAATCGGGTGGTGGTAGCGCAGACCTGTCTTGGAGGTCTGCGGTTCGTCCCCGATCGACAACAAGAAGCCGCGGACCTAAAGAACAGGTGCGCGCTACGCCTGCTTCCGGGGTGAGGGCCCCTTGTCGGTCGGTCATCGCATACATCGCAAAGCAAGCGACGTATGATGGCCACCTGCGCGTGGAAAGCCCCAAACGGTCATTTGGGGCAGTGGATGTGCGCGTGGGACTACTCCCAATCTCTCGTGCAAATTGTGCCATGATCGGGGGTCCTTGCCCATGCGTTCCAGTAAGGAAGCCGCTCAACGAGAAAACGGCGACGTTCTTCACTGATCCATTCGTTCTTCTGAATTGCCTCGGGTAAAGCGGCAATCCGAGCAAAATCATCTGCCACCATTGGACCTAACTCCATTGTGGCTGGTACAGCCAGAGCGCGATACGGTCCGTTTGTTTTCACTGCTGATATGTACCGGCTACAGTCCTTAGCAGGATGGGGACGGTCGAAGGTCATCACTACCTGCCCGTGCCTCTCGAACTGTTCTCGGAGCCGTGTCAGTTGCGGGCGATCCTCGAATTCTTTTCTCCGGCCATAAATCAATACAAACTCTGGCCGAAAGGTAAGGTGCCTGTACAGGTATTCCGGTATCTCAAAAGACCGATAGAAGAGGGCAGCGTTCTCGTGGAGACTCAGCCAGGCTCGCCATTGGGCTAATTGGTTCACTGCCTGACTCAGATCGTGCGTGGGTACGCCGTCCTTTGTGAACCACCGTTTGCAAGGACTCTCGATTTCAATAAACACGGGCGTAAAATTCGAGGAGTCACTGGCGAGCCATATGAAGTCTGGTACATACATGCCAGCACCGGAAAGCGGAGACTTTGACAGAACGGCCATAGGGAACGGGCTGTGACCCGATGGCCCGGTCATACTGTATGCTCCGGGAATCATGGAAGGATGCCTTACAAGGAATTCGTGAACACGTGGCTCATCGCACCCCTCTTCCGAAGCAAGAAGAGATGTCCACTCGGCGAGGACCCTTTGCTCGTATTCCTCCCACGCCATGCCGGACGGCGGATTTGGGTGTAGCTCATAGGTGTGCGGCACATCACTACCGTTGGTCATAAATCCCTCAAATGCCCACTCTCTCCACTTCGCTCACGTTAATGTCTTCATCACTCCAGTCATAAAAGCCAGTGGTTTTCGCTGGCTGGCGCAGACCCTATTCTTGGGGGTCTGCGATTTACCGATGGCGCTTGTGGGAGCTGGCGCCTCAACTCGGTCAGCTTGTAAAACAGGACGCTGCCGGCGGCTATACCCGCGACAATGCCGTGCCAGGGGAGAGCCCCTTCGGGAGATCGTAGACGCTAAGAACCGACCGTCTGCGCCAGCCCGCGGCCTACTAATAAATTACACCGACCCGGCGAGCCTCTCCGGGCTTGACCTCTCCGAGGACCTTTTTCAGTTCAGGCGCCAAGGGCAACAGGAACTCAAGCTTGTTGCGCGCAGCCACCAGCACGATGACTGCTACGGCAAAAGCTGAAACATTATGTTGGTAGCTCAGGCGCTGGTCCGTGGTGATGAGAACATCGAATTTGCCTGAGGCGGCGGAGAGGAGAACGCCGTTCTTGAACGAGGCCCAGCCCATTTCTGGAACGGTTCGAACCTCGTGGTCTGGGAGTTCTTTGCGAAACCTGCGCGGGACACATTCATCCAGAAGAATCCGCATACGCGAACACCGATTGCTTGGCGAACTCCAGAACAGCGAGCGCGTGCTCGCGACTCACGGTCGGAAAGTCCTCCAAGAAGTGATCGAGCGTATCCCCTTCTTCGAGGTAGTCAAGGAGGGTTTGCACGGGAACCCGGGTGCCTGTAAACACCACGGCGCCGCTCATGACCTCATCCGAACGTGTGACCAGCAGTTTTGATGCAGCCATCTCAGTCCTTAGTGTACCGCAACTGCAAGCCGGATGCTCTATGAAAGCAAGCGCAGCGCGGACCTCCGCGCTTGCTTGAAAACTCAAATACAGGGGCGGGCTGGCGCAGACCCTGTTCTTGGGGGTCTGCGATTTCCCGAAGGGACTTGTGGGAGTTGCGGCTCAACTCAGTCAGCTTCCAAAACAGCACTCTGCCGGAGACGATACCCGCGACAATGCCGTGCCAGAGGAGCATCCCTTCGGTAGATTGCAGACGCTAAAAACCGACCGTCTGCGCCAGCCCCGCTGTGACTTGGCGGCCGGGCGGGAGACTAAAAAATGAGGATCAAGAACGGAAGAGGCCGCGGAGGAGAATTTCTGCCATGCTCTGAAAACGAATCATGTGTTTCGATTTTCGAGCATATGGTCTATAATCGAGACATGCGTTTCCGGCAACCGCTTGACGATGTCTTCCGCACCGCCACTCGGGTTAAGATTCTTCGCCTTTTAGCCCGCAACCCGGAGATGATTTTTACGGGCCGGGAGATTGCGCGCAACATTGGGGTGGCCAGCAGCAATGTGAGCCGCGCTCTTTCTGGCTTGGAAAAGATCGGCGTACTCCACTGGGTGGCCAAGGGGCGCTCCTTGCTGTACGGGCTGAATACTCGGCACATCCTTTGTGAAAGGTTGCTGCGCGACCTTTTCAAGGAAGAACTAAGCAACCTCAACTATGTGACCGACGAGATTCCTCTCAACTGGCCCCGGGACATGCGGAGCTTAATCTGTTACGGCAGCGTGGCCCGGGACGAGGAGCAAGTTTCAAGCGACGTGGATCTGTGCTTTGTAACCCGAGGCCCATCCAGTCGCAGCCGCCTTGTGCGCAGGCTTGAGGAAGCGCAGGCCGAATTCTACCTCCGTACGGGGAACCGTTTTTCACCGTACGTGATCTCCGCCCCCACTTTTGCCGCCCGTTATCGAAGGGCAGATCCACTGATCCGCAGAATCGCCAGCGAGGGTTGGGTACTTCGGGGTGATTCCATAGGAGAACTTGTGAAATGAAGGCCAAGTCAAAAACATCGGCGGTTCACTCCTCCCTGGCGGAGAACTATTTTAGGAAAGCTGGCGAGTACCGCGATTCGATGAACCAAGCTCTGGCTGACCGCCGCCCCAATGCCGCCGCCCTGAATGGAATTCATTGCGCCATATCGGCCGCCGACAGCCTCTGTGTTTGTTTTCACGGGAAACGTAGTTCCAGCAAGGACCACGGCGATGCCATCCGGCTGCTGGCGGAACTTTTCGCTGATGAGGAAGCTCGACATCAGGCGAATCGCCTGGGAATTATCCTGGCAAAGAAGAATCAAGTGGAATATGAGGAGCGCATGTTCTCACAGGCGGAGGCGGCGACCCTGGCAAAGCAGGTTGAGCGTCTCTTCGCCTGGGCCGCGTCGAGAATGGGAAAGTAAACCCCGGTTCAATGGCCTGGCCTATCACTTGCGCATGTCCGCGGGCTGGCGAGGAGTGAGATTAGCTGGGTCAATTTGATGTAGAGGCGGCGGAACCTGTCCCGATCTTATCGGGACACCGCCATTGGGCGAGGTAAACTCGCCGTACATCAAACTGACCCACTACGCAACTTGCCACACGCGGGTGGCGCATACATGCCGTCGTTCAGCATGTGTGCGGCTTTATGAACGCCAAACAAAGCAACCGTAGCGCGGACGTCCGTGGTCTGAGGGCCGCGGCTTTTCGCCCCCGCCGGCTCGGTTCGCTATTGCCTCCGCATCATCGTCGCGCGAAGTGGTCGTAGCCTTGGGGTTCGAGGGGGTGCGACTTGCCATCGGGGGTGAGGAGGTAAAGGCGGCGGGGGGCTTGGATTTCTCCGATCGAGTGCAGGGGGATTCTGCCGAAGCGGGGAGGAATCTGCCGCCGCTTGGCCGGTGGGACGGTGAAGAGCAATTGGTAGTCTTCGCCGCCATCCAGCGCCAGGGCGAGCGCATCCGCCGCGTCGGGAAGGGAAGGCGACGGAATCCGGTCAGCCAACAAACACGCGCCGACGCCGCTCGCATCGCAGAGCCGCTTCAGGTCGATCGATAGGCCGTCGCTTATATCCATGAGAGCCGAAGCCAAACCCTGCTTGGCAAGGAATTGACCTAGAGCACATTGGGGCTGAGGAAAAAGATGAGCCCGGATTGCCGCCGCCGCGTGCTTCCGCCGGCCTGAGTGGGAATGCAATAACCGCAGGCCCAGTGCGGCGAGGCCAAGACGTCCGCTGACGAAAATCAGGTCTCCTGGCCGGGCGCCGGAACGTCGCAGCGCCCTCCCGCGCGGGATCTCACCCGCCACAATAGCGTCAACCGCCGTGGGGCCTCGGACGACTGCCGTGTCCCCTCCAATTACCGCCACTTCAAACCGCCTGGCAAGAGCCAGCAGGCCCTGGAAAAAGCCCTCGATCCAGGCTCGGCTCGTCTGCTTGGACACGGCGAGGGAAATCAGGGCATAACGCGGCGTTCCCCCCATCGCCGCAATGTCGCTCAAGGAACGAGCGAGCGCCCTGTGTCCGACGGCCTGCGGCGGATGAAGGCGGGGTGTGAAGTGAACGCCTTCAATCGACATATCAGTGGTAAGAATCAGTTCTTGCCCGGGGTTAACTTCCACCAGTGCAGCATCATCGCCAATGCCCAAACGGACGCCCGGCGTTCGCCTCCGGGTCCGGCGCTCGACCCAGGTTATGAACTCGCTTTCGCTTCGGAAGGCAGGTTTGTCACGCATGTTGCACTTGATGCGAGGGCCTCGCTAGCCGGCTTGTTGACTATTTGAGTCAAGTTTGCCGAAGCCATTGCGACGGCAAGACCCCCTCACCCGGGCGCCGTTGGCGTCCAGCCTCTCCCCTCGGAGAGGGCCGGAAAATCGTGCGCGCGCGAGCCTTGGCGACGGGTCACGGATCGCCAGTCTGAGGTGAAACCTCGCTAGACCCTCTGCCGATCATCTTAGCCCAAAGCTCCGGTCGATGGCGGGAGAATCGGGCATCCCGGAAATTCCCTGTTCCTAATTCTGGTTTGGCAAAGCAGGGGAATCGGGTTTAGAATCGCCTCCCAGCCAAACTCCGGGAGGCTCCTTATGATTTCGCGCCGAAGATTCCTACAGACCAATGCCGCAGCCCTTTCCTTGCCCGCTCTCCAGGGGATTGCCTCGGGTCAGGCAGCTTCCGTGATCTCTGCGCCTGCACGCCCTCCAGGCAGGCGGGACTACTGGAACGACTGGCCCGCTTACCTCAGCACAGCCATTAATGATGCTGGCGCCCGGCGACGGGCCGCGCTGGCCGCGCTCGCGACGCCGTCCCAGATACAGGCGAGGGCCGAGGCGACCCGCTCCAAAATCTGGGAATCAATCGGCGGCCGCTTGGAAAGCTCCCCGCTGAACCCCCGGATGGTGGGCACCGCCGACCGGGCGGCCTATCGAATCGAAAAGGTGATCTTCGAAAGCCTACCGCAGGTCTATGTCACGGCGAACCTTTACATTCCCAAGGCCGGGAAGAGCCCCTTTCCCGCGGTCGTCGCCTCCATGGGTCACGCCCCCCTCGGCAAAGCCCACCGCAATTATCAGTATGTCTTCCAAACGCTGGCTCGCAACGGGTTCGTGGTTCTGGCCTTCGACCCTTTCGGCCAGGGCGAGAGGCAGCAGTACCTCGACCCGCACACCGGGCTGTCGCGCCTTGGACCCACAGGCGAGCACTTCCAGGCCGGCGACCCCCTTCTGCTTTTGGGAGCGACGCTGGCCCAGTACCGGGCGTGGGACGCGGTCCGCGCCATCGACTACCTGCTGACACGCCCGGAAGCGGACCCGGAGCGTATCGGCTTCACCGGCCAGTCCGGCGGCGGGACCATGACGATCTATATGTGCGCGCTCGAACCCCGCATTCGAGTAGCTGTGGAAACTGAGGGCAACAGCGAGAACCTCGCCGGGCCCCATTATGAGCCTCCCGGCGCTATCGCCGATGCGGAACAGAATCTGGTGGGCAGCCTGGCGGTGGGTCTCGACCGGGGCGACCTGCTCATGGCCTTTGCCCCCAAACCCCTCCTCCTTACCTACACGCCGCTCGATGCCGGCACTACTTACTCACCCGCCTACCAGGAGGCCACCGAGCAGATTTACGGCGAACTGCGAAGTGCCTACCGCGTCCTGGGGGCCGAGGAACGGGTCCAACTCTTTCGCTCGCCGCTGCCGCACGATTTTGATGCTCTTACGCGGCAGGCGGCTTACAACTGGTTCAATCGCTGGCTGAAGAATGACACGGCCGAGGTGCGGGAGGTCGACTTCGACGATTCCGCGCCGGGCACACTCACCTGTACTTCGACCGGACAGGTTTCGACCTCGCTCGGTGGACGATCTGTCTGGCAGGTCAGTACGGACAGGGCCCGCGCCCTCATTCCTCCCAGCCCTTATCGGGATGGGTCATCGGACCTGGGGTCCGTCCGGGAGGAGATTCGAGCCAAGCTCAGGAAACTTCTGGCGCTGCCGGAGGAACGCAGCGAACTCAAGCCCGTTACTCTCGCTTCATTTGTTCGTAAGAACCTCTACATGGAGGACTTTGAATTCCACTCGGAATCCGCCCTCCGCATTCCGGGGTGGTTCCTCCGCCCGAACCAGAACGGCAAACGTTTCCCCACCGTCATTTGCCTCCTGGAGGGTGGCAAGGACGAGGTTGCTCACGAACTCGCCCAGGCGGAGGCCCTGGTACAGAAGGGCTACGCAGTCTGTAGCATCGACACAAGAGGCCTGGGCGTTACTACCCCGCGATGGCCTTCCGCTGGGCCGCTGTTTTATGGCGGCATGCATTTCCAGGATCAGTACGCCTGGGCCAGCTTGGCGCTGGGCAAACCGGTGGCAGGGCAAAGGGTATGGGACGTCCTCCGCTGTGTCGATTACCTTGCAACCAGGTCCGACGTCGAGGCCTCCCGCATCCACATCGCGGGGGAAGCGAGCGTGGGTCTTGCTGCCCTCATGGCCGCTGCGCTCGATGACCGGCTGCGCTCAGTTCTTCTGACGCGGACGGATGTCGATCTCCGGTCGGTGGTTGAGAGCGAGGACTATCAACTGCGAATGCCGTGGTTCGTCTATGGAATTCTGAAGGAATTTGACCTGCCCGATCTGGTCGCGTCCCTCGCCCCGCGCCGGTGCTGGCTACTAAACTGCTCAGGCCCCAAGGGCGATGTCCTTCCGGAATCGCTTTTGCTTAGCAAATTCGATAGTGCGATGAGGGTTTTCCAACGGAACGCGACTCCAGGCAGTATTCGGTTCTTAGTCCAATCAGCCGAAGAATGGGGTCGGACAGCCGGTGAGTGGCTCGAAGGCTGAGGGGGAAACGCCCTATTTGCTTGACAACGGATGGGATATTCAATACCATCCAGGCCGCAGTCTTAGAAGCTATGGGGGGTTAGCCTGTCCTGCGCCTCCCCTCTGGCAGCTTGAGCGGACATCTTGATTCGAAATAATCTTCTTAGAGTGACCTAACAAATGGATAAGAAGTTTTATACCTTCCTCATTTTCCCTGGTGCCCACGGGAAACTCCACAGGATCCGCCTTCCATTTTATGTAGTGCACTTGGTTCTGGCATTGAGTGTCGTGGGAATCATGACGATTGCGGCGCTGGCCAACAGCTATGCCCGGATGTTGTTGAAAGTCTCAAATTACAACAGCCTGAGAACTGAACGGGAAGCCCTGAAGACCCAGAACCGAAGCCTGGAGAACGTGGTAAGCCAGACCAATGCCAAGTTGGGCTCGCTGGAATCATTGGCGACGGAAGTTGCCCTGACCTACGGCTTCGGTCAAGCGCATCGCCTGCGTTTCCCGGAGGCGGCGCTTGCCTTGGCAACTCAGACCAACTCCACCGTGGAGTCGAGCTATCGGGCCTCCCTTTACGCATTCAATTTGATCAGGCGTAGCGCCCTGAACCCTGCTGGCGGCTCTGTTGCCATGGGCATCTTCCCGAGCACAGAATTGGGACTCGAAACCGTGCCTTCCCTTTGGCCGGTGCGGGGGCAGGTCACAACCGGCTTTGGCCAACGACTGGATCCTTTCAGCGGAGAGGGGGTTTTTCATTCCGGCTTGGATATCTCGGCTCCCTTTGGCACGCGAGTCGATGCCCCGGCGGACGGCATCGTTCTCCAGTCCGGACCCGAATCCGGATACGGCAACGAGATTGTGATCGACCACGGATTTGGGATGACGACGAAGTACGGGCACCTTAGCAAGATTTTTGTCGTGGTGGGCCAGGACGTCAAAAGAGGACAAGTTATCGGCGCCGTGGGAATGACCGGCAAGGCGACGGGCCCACACCTGCACTATGAAGTGATTGTTAACGACACCCCTGTAAACCCGACGAAGTACTTACACGAGTAACCCGCGATCCGAATAGAATGTCTTAGGTGAAGTTGTCCGCTGTGCAGCCGGGGACACACCGTTTCCGGGTGGATGTGACCTTGCCAGGGGCCTCGGACCGGGAGTTCGGGTTTCACCCGCGCGGGGGTTCTGGTGGCGGGAAAACCAGCGAAGGTTGGGTGGCAACCCACGGACGCAGACCGTCGGTATCTGGACAGGGAAAGTGGGAGCAGGCCTTTCGAGGCAGCCGAGAAAAAACTTTGCGGTTTCCCTTGCAATATGACTGCCAGTTAGTATAATAGTAAGTTTGCAGCGGCTGGCGTAGCTCAGCTGGTAGAGCATCTGATTTGTAATCAGAGGGTCGGGGGTTCGAATCCCTTCGCCAGCTCCATCAGGTTGAGCGAGTGGAGCCGCAAAGGAATTTAGCAGACAGGCGCTAGTCGGAAAATTCGGGAGCGGATTTAGCAAAATCTGGAAGCACTCAGAAATGCGCGGGAAGATAGGTGTCTCCGCGCCCAACCGCTTTCTCGACCCACTTGGCTCAAATGAACTCGACTCCGGGGGCGAAGCGGAACCCTGTGCATGCGCCTGCAGCGGGACCTTGGAGGGAGAACCAGAGCGGACAGGTGGCTGAGTGGTCAAAAGCAGCAGACTGTAAATCTGCCGACCCCTGCGGTCTACGGAGGTTCGAACCCTCCCCTGTCCACCAGAAGAACAGTGACGAGTGACCAGTGACAAGTGACGAGAACAAATTCCCATTGTGCTTGCCTGCCACTCGTCACTGTTCACTTGTCACTGCGGTTGGGGGCGGGAGTAACTCAATGGTAGAGTCACAGCCTTCCAAGCTGTTGGTCGCGGGTTCGATTCCCGTCTCCCGCTCCAAGAAAACAGTGACTAGTGACGAGTGGCAAGTGACAAGCTGGCAGGAAGTCGGGGGTTGGGCTCTTCACTTTTCACTCGTCACTTGTCACTGGTTCTAAGGCGCCGATGTAGCTCAGTTGGTAGAGCACGTCCTTGGTAAGGACGGGGTCAGCGGTTCAATTCCGCTCATCGGCTCCAGAGTTCGGCGGTTGCACGCGAGTTGCCCGGCGGCAGGCTGGAAAGATGCGCTGGGCTATGGACCAAGCCGGAGCAGGCCCCGAGTGAAGCTCACGGCGTGCAGGAGATTGGACAAGGCACCATGATTCCTTTCTTGTCACCAACGAGGAACTGAGCTATGGCCAAGGAAAAATTTGATCGTTCGAAGCCGCACATGAACGTGGGGACGATTGGGCACATTGATCACGGCAAGACGACGTTGACGGCGGCGATCACGAAGGTGCTGGCGAAGGGGAACCCCAAGGTGAAGTTCCGGGCGTTTGATTCGATTGACAACGCGCCGGAGGAGAAGGCGCGGGGGATCACGATTGCGATTGCGCACGTGGAATACGAGACGAAGAACCGGCACTATGCGCACGTGGATTGCCCGGGGCACGCGGACTACATCAAGAACATGATCACGGGCGCGGCGCAGATGGACGGGGCGATTCTGGTGGTGGCGGCGACGGACGGGCCGATGCCGCAGACGCGGGAGCACGTGCTTTTGGCGCGGCAGGTGAACGTGCCGTACATCGTGGTGTACATGAACAAGTGTGATGCGGTGGAGGACACGGAGCTTCTGGATCTGGTGGAAATGGAAGTACGGGAGTTGCTGTCGAAGTACCAATTTCCGGGGGACAAGATTCCGGTGGTGCGGGGCTCGGCGCTGAAGGCTTTGGAAGGGGACGCGAATGGGGAGAAGTCGATTCACGAATTGATGGAGGCGGTGGACAGCTACATTCCGATGCCGCCGCGGGAAATCGACAAGCCGTTTCTGATGCCGGTGGAAGATATTTTCTCGATCTCGGGGCGCGGGACGGTGGTGACGGGACGGGTGGAGCGGGGCAAGGTGAAGGTGCAGGAAGAGATCGAGATTGTGGGGCTGCGACCGGAGCCGTTCAAGCGGGTGGTGACGGGCGTGGAGATGTTCAAGAAGCTATTGGATGAAGGGCAGGCGGGGGACAACATTGGGGTGCTGCTGCGGGGGACGGAGAAGGACGAGGTGGAGCGGGGCATGGTGCTGGCGAAGCCGGGGTCGATCACGCCGCACACGAAGTTCAAGGCCTCGGTGTACATTTTGACGAAGGAAGAAGGCGGGCGGCACACGCCGTTCTTCAAGGGCTACCGGCCGCAGTTTTACTTCCGCACCACGGACGTGACGGGAGTGGCGGAGTTGCCGGCGGGGACGGAGATGGTGATGCCGGGGGATAACGTGAACCTGGAGATCGAATTGATCACGCCCATCGCCATGGAGATAGGGCTGCGCTTCGCCATCCGCGAGGGCGGCCACACCGTCGGCGCCGGTACGGTCACGGAAATCTTGGCGTAAGGCA
>Ga0187877_1001199_pt1 | contig 28170 bp, 23 predicted proteins | sample June2016WEW_17_1_3_FD_132430 | JGI IMG/M metagenome (GOLD analysis project Ga0187877, IMG submission 132430) | Peatland microbial communities from SPRUCE experiment site at the Marcell Experimental Forest, Minnesota, USA - June2016WEW_17_100 | ecosystem: Environmental > Terrestrial > Soil >...
CGACAGCGTCTTCGAGGTCCACTGCGTCCCGGTGCGCGGGGCGAACTGGCGCCGTGGCGCGCTCCTGCGCGCCGCGCTCGCCGGACGCGGCAACCCGACCGGCCTGCCGGCGACCGCGGTCCAGCTCCTCCGCCAGTACGAGGGTGTAGCGCCCGACGTCGTGCGGACCCTCGAAGCCGTCGCGCCGGACGCCATCGTCCTTTCTGGGTTCCACCAGCCGTGGGACGTCGCGACGCTCGGCAGACCCGGCCCGTCCCGCCGTCCCCGGGTTGTGACGATCCCGTTCCTCGATGCCGGCCGGCCTTTGCCGGACGAGATCGCCCGCATCGTCGCGCCTGCCGACCTCGTCGGCACGGTCCATCCCGGCGAGAAGGACGCCCTCGGCGGCGTGGCGCCCGACCGCGCCGCCGACTTCGTCCCGGTCGACCTCGCCATCGGGGTGAACCGCCACGCGACGGCGGACCCGCTCGTCGGCGTCGCCCCTTACGGCGAGTACGTCCTCGTCGTCCGGCGCTTCCCCGCCAGCGGGCCGAGGCTCCTGCACGCGGTCAACGCCGAGATGCTCTCCCCGATCCTCCCTGGCGTCTCGGTCGCCGAGGTCGACGGCGAGACGTGGCGGATCTGCAACGACGAGAACACCGCGGTGCTGCCGGTCAACCCGAGCCACGTGAACTTCTCCCGGCTCGTCGCCCGAGCCCGGGTGACGATCGACGTCAGACCACCCGGCTCGGTCGGGGTGATCGCCATCGAGTCGATGCTGCTCGGCGTCCCCGTGGTCGTGCCCGACGACTCGGCCGCCCAGGCCCACGTCGCCGCGGCGAACGGCGGGCTGTGGTACCGGGACGTCGGCGAGCTGTTCGACGCGGTGCGGGTTCTCGTCAGGACGCCGATCGGCGCGACGCTCGCCGCGCAGGGACGCGCCTACGCCCAGGCGAAGCACGGCGACAACGACGCCTTCGTCGCCCGGACGGCTGCGCTCGTCCTCGGCGTGGGCGCCCCGCTGCCCTCGGCGCCGGGCTGAACCGGCGGGACGGTTCAGGCGCCGCGCAGCTCCGCCGCGATCCCGTCGAGAATGTCCCGCTCAGAGTGGACGAGTTCGTCGTGACCAAGGCGCGCCATCAACTCGGCGAGAACGGCGACCCCGCCGACGATCACGTCGGCCCGCCCCGGCTCGATCGCGGCGCGACGGCGGCGCTCCGCCGCCGTCTCGGCAGAAAGCGTCGCGAGCCAGTCCTCGATCGCGGCCCGCGACAGCCGGACGAGGTGGACTCGCGCCGAGTCGTAGTGGTCGAGCCCGATCTCGAGGGCAACGAGGGTCGAGATCGTGCCGGCGACCCCGACCATCCGGCGGGGCACGCCGAGGGCAGGCAGGCGGGCGAGCGCCGCCTCGACCGCTTCGGCGACGAAGCGACGGGCGGCGAGGATTTCGCCGGCGGGCGGTGGATCACTCACGAGGAACCGCTCCGTCACCCGCACGCAGCCGACGTCGAGCGAGACCACGGTCAACTCCTTGCCGGCCGCGCTCCCGGCGACGAGCTCGGTCGACCCCCCGCCGAGGTCGACGACGAGGAACGGTCCCTTCGCCTGGTCAAGCTCGGCCGTCGCGCCGCGGTAGGCGAGACGGCCCTCCTCCTCGCCGGCGATGAGCTCAGGGCGGACCCCGAGGATCTCGGTTGCGGCGTCGAAGAAGACCGCGGCGTTGTCGGCGTCCCGGGCCGCCGAGGTCGCCGCCGCCCGCAGGCGCACGACACCGTGGGCGTCGACGAGCCGGCGATACTCGGAAAGGGCGGCGAGCGTCCGCTCGATCGCCGGGGCCGCGAGCTCGCCCGTGCGGTCGACGCCCTCGCCTAATCTCGTGACGGTCATCCGCCTTTCGAGCGTCGTGCCGTCGGCCGCCACCACGAGCAGGCGGGTCGAGTTCGTCCCGCAATCGATCGCCGCCACCGCGCCGGGAAGCTGCGGCGCGAGCTCCTGCGCCACCCAGCGGCCGACCGGGTCTCCCCCGCCCGCCAGGTACCAGGCGAGGTGGGCGTGGAGGCACTTCACGCCCTCCCGCGTCCCGCCGACGCCGCCGGTCGGCCGCGGGCCGCGATGGTCGGCAGGGATCGCCGCGTCACGCTCGGCGGCATAGCGGGCGTGTGCCGCAGCAAGCGCCGCAGCGTCGATGGCGTGCTCCGCCCGGCGGACGCCGCCGGCCGCTTCGAGCCAACCGACGAGCTCCCGCTCGGCGGCGCCGACGAGCCAGTAGGTCGTCGGCATCGGCGTGCCGTCGTCGAGGAACGGCGCGTTCCGGATGACGACGGGGGCGCCGCAGGCGTCCCGGACGACGACGCGGAAGCCGCCAGCAGGCGGGCGACCAAGCGCCGCCGTCACCGCGGCGAGATCGGCGGCCGAAGCGCCGTCGCCCACTCGCCCGGCGTCGCCGCTGGCGACGTCTGGCTGGGGCTCGCTGGCGGATCCTTCGAGCGGGAAGTGGACGACGAGCTCAGGACGCGACGAGAACAAGCGGTCGACCCGACCGTCGAGGGGGAGGAGGGGCCAGACGCCCGCCGCCAGCCGGACGGGCCCGACCGGCCGTCCCCCGACCGTCCCGACGAGGATCTCGCCCGCTGGCGCGTCCCGGACCCGGCGCCAGCTCTCGGGGTCGGCGGCGACGACCCCCTCGGCCAGGGCGTCGTCAAGCGCCACGAGGATCGTCGAAGCGCCTGACCGCTGGGCATAGTCGACGGCCGCCCGCAGCGCCGCCGCTTCGCTCGGCGCGCCGGCGAGGTCGACGATCACCGTGACGTCCTCGGGAAGGTGGCGGAGTGAGGCCGTCGGGCCGACGACCACGACGACCTCGTCGGGACGGGCGCCCCGGGCCGCCGCGACGGTCTCGTGCAGCCGGCGGAGGGTCGCGCCACGGGTCCGGTCGGCGACGACGACGGCGATCGTGCTCATCGTCGCAGCTTAGAAGCCCTTCGATCGGCCGGGTTCGCTTCGCAGAACGCCTTGCCGGCACGAAACGACGGGCGAAGGGGACCTTGACTAGCGTTTCGTTGTGCCTGGTGCTGGGCGCGGTGTCGACCGCGAGAACGGGCGTCGACGGACAATGGCGAGGACCGGGCTGACGAGGTCGGTTTGGGGTTTGCTTGCCGCGCTAGCCGCCGGTGTGCTCATCGCCACGGCGGCACCCGTCGCAGCCGGGACGACGACGACCGGGGACCTCCAGGCCGAGGCGGCCGTGATCGCGGCCAAGCTCGCACAGGACAACAGCCGGCTCGAGTCGCTCGGTGAGGAGTACCTCGTCGCGAGGTCCGACTACGAGCGCGCCGGCGCTGCGGCCAAGATCACCTCGGGGATCGTGCGGCGGGTCGAACGGCTGCTCGATCAAGATCATCTCGCCGTCGCGACAGCGGCGATCGGTGCCTACGTCGACGCCGGGAGCATGACCGACCTCGGTAGCTTCCTCGTCGGCAAGCCCGACGAGGTGCAGATCGAGCAGACCTACCTGCGTTACGCCGAGGGAAAGCTCAGCGGCGCGATCGCGAACTACGAGGGCGACGAGGCGCGTCTCGAGACATCGCTTGGCGCGGAGACCCACGACGCCGCAATGGCGAAGGCCGCGCTTGCCCTAACGACTGCGGCTCGCGCCGCCGTCGTCGACACGCTGCAGCGCGAGCAGCAGCTCTACGACTCGGTCCAGGGCAGGCTCGCCCGTCTCGTCGCCGCCCAGCTCGCCGCGGAACAAGCCGCCGCGGCGGCGGCCCAGTCCGCGCGCGCGACCAACCCGAACTTGACGGGCCCACCGTCACTGAAGGGAACGGCGGGAATCGGCAAGTCGCCGATCCCGGGAGGTTCGCTCAGCCAGGACTTTGCCGAACTGCGCAACTGCGAGGCGAGCGGCGACTACCAGACGAACACCGGCAACGGCTACTACGGCGCCTACCAGTTCGCGCTCTCGACGTGGCTCGGGCTCGGTGAGTCCGGCCTGCCGAGCGAGGCGCCACCCGCCGTGCAGGACGCGGCCGCCTACCTGCTCTACCAGCGCGACGGCTGGCATCCCTGGCCCGAGTGTTCGGCTCTGCTCGGCCTGTAGCGCGCGACCGAGACCCGCCATCGCCCGGCGCGGCACGACGGTCTCGGCGGATCTGAGCGAACGTGGGAAAAATCGATCAGAGGGCCCAGCGCCAGAACTCGAGCTCGCCCAGCGTCCGGTTCCACAGGCTCTGCTGCCTCACCCCGGAACCGGCAAGGGGGGACCCGTAGGCGGAGACGGCGGTCGGCACGAGATCGACCGTCGGAATCGGCTGTACACCGAGCGTCCCGGTGCCAACGGCGCGCCCGGCCCCGCCCGGCAAGATGACGTACGACCGCTGCCCGGGCCGGACGAGCCCGTACTCCTCACGGGCGATCGCCTCGATCGTCGACCGTTGCTCCAGGCTCGCGATCTCCGATCTCACCGCGGTGTTGCGCGCCTCGACGGAGGCGAGCTCCCGGCCGGCGGCGGCGAGCGCCTTTTGCTGGTGGACGAGCGTCCCAGCCGGGAAACCCGTCGCGAGGATCGCGACCGATCCGGCCACCGCCCCGACGAGGACGACCCGCGCCCGGGCGAGCGGTCTCACGACGTCCCGCCGCCCAACGGCCGCGCGAAAGCGGCAGCACCGGGCCACTCGGCGGCCTCGCCGAGCTCGTATTCGATCCGCAGCAGTTGGTTGTACTTCGCCACGCGGTCCGATCTCGCCGGGGCGCCGGTCTTGATCTGGCCGCAGTTCGTGGCGACGGCGAGATCGGCGATCGTCGTGTCCTCGGTCTCCCCGGAGCGGTGCGACACGACGCAGCGGTAGCCGGCGGCACGGGCGAGGCGCATCGTCGCCAGGGTCTCGGTGAGCGTGCCGATCTGGTTCAGCTTGATGAGCACCGCGTTGGCGACGTGCTCACGGATACCACGCTCGACACGCTCGACGTTCGTCACGAAAAGATCGTCCCCGACGAGCTGGACACGGCCCCCGACGGCCTCGGTGAGCGCCGCCCACCCCGCCCAGTCGTCCTCCGCCATCGCGTCCTCGAGCGAGATGACCGGGTACCGCCCGCAGATCTCGGCCCAGTAGCCGACGAACTCCGTCGGCGACAGCGTCCGCTGCTCGCCGGCGAGCACGTACGCCCCCTCGGAATAGAACTCCGAGGCGGCGGGATCGAGCGCGATCGCGATCTCGTCGCCGGGCACGCGGCCCGCCTTCTCGATCGCCGCGAGGAGCATCGTCAGCGCCTCTTCGTTCGTCGCCAAGTTCGGCGCGAACCCGCCCTCGTCGCCGACGCCGCCGGCGAGGCCGCGGTCGTGCAGCACGCCCCGCAGCGCGTGGTAGGTCTCTACGCCCCACCGCAGGCCTTCGGCGAAGGACGCCGCGCCGTGCGGAACGATCATGAACTCCTGGAAGTCGACGTTGTTGTCGGCGTGCACGCCCCCGTTCAGCACGTTCATCATCGGCACCGGGAGCACGTGGGCGTCGACCCCGCCGAGGTAGCGGTACAGGGCCACCTCGAGCTCATCGGCCGCGGCCTTGGCGACCGCCAGCGACACGCCGAGAATTGCGTTGGCGCCGAGGCGAGACTTCGTCGGCGTCCCGTCGAGGTCGACGAGGGCAAGGTCGATCAACCGCTGATCGGAAGCGTCGACGCCCTCGAGCGCCGTGGCGATCTCGTCGCGCACGTTCTCCACCGCGCCGAGCACGCCCTTGCCACCGTAACGGCTCCCGCCGTCGCGCAGCTCGGTCGCCTCGAACTCGCCGGTCGAGGCGCCCGACGGGACGATCGCCCGTCCCGTGGCTCCGCTGTCGAGCACGCAGCGGACCTCGATCGTCGGGTTCCCCCGGGAGTCGAGTAGCTCTTGCGCGTCGAGTTCGACGATCTCGCCCATTGGCCTGTTTCTCCTGATCGAGTTGGTAGCTATGTGACAGATGTTCTCAAAGGCTATCAAAGTGGGGCCGGGCCGGTCGGGCGAACGGCTCAGGACAAGCCGGCTTCTTTCCAGTAGGCGCGGCGCTGCGCCGCCGTCGCCTGGGGAAGCGTCGTGCCGTCGGAGGCGGCGAGCCGTTCGGCCGTAGCGAAGCGGCTGCGGAACCGCATCGCGGCACGGCGCAGCGCCTCCTCGGCGTCGATCCCGCGGTCCGCCGCCAGGCGGGCGAGATCGAAGAGGCCCTCGCCGAACGCCTCGGCGTCGGCGGGCCCGGCATCGGCGACGAGGCGGCTGATTGCGCCGACGCCGCCGGTCGCCTGCCAACCGAGCCCGGCCCCCGCCGCCTGACGTTCGAGCTTGGCGGCAAGCACGAGCGACGGCAGGCCCGTCGGGATCCCGTCGGTCACGCTCTCCCGGCCCTTCTCCCGCCGCTTCAGCTCCTCCCACTGCGTGAGCACGGCGTCGACCGAGTTCACGCCCTCGACCCCGCCGAAGACGTGCGGGTGACGGCGGACGAGCTTGTCGTGCGCCGTCGTCGCCACGTCGCCGAGGGTGAACAACCCCTCGCGCCGCGCGAGGACCGAATGGAAAAGGACCTGGCAGAGCACGTCGCCGAGTTCCTCCTCGAGGTGCGCCGAGGCCGCGATCTCCGGTGGCTCGCCGAGCTCCTCGATCGCCTCGATGGCCTCGTAGCACTCCTCGACGAGATGACGCACGAGCGAACGGTGGGTCTGGGCGGCATCCCACGGGCACCCGTCGCGCAGGGTTTCGACGACCCGTTCGAGCCGGGCGAGCTCGATGCCGACCGGCTCGGCGAGCTCCGGCAGGAACAGACAGGTGAGGTGGTCCGGGACGATCCGGTCGATCGCCGAGAAGGCGACCTCCTCGACGCGCTCGTCGGAACAGCCGAGCCGCTGCAGAACGACGGCGCGGTCCGGCGGCGAGGAGACGGCGAGCTTGATCGCGGCGAGGATCGGCGGCGCCCAGACGTGGGCGACGAGCAGCGGCCCGGTGTCGCGGGCCGCGTCGACACCGAAGGATTCCCCGGAAACGAGCCGGACCCGCGACTCGACGGGGTCGATGCCGAGGCGCCGCCACACGAGATCGCAGAAGGACATCCCTTCCACGACGTCGACCGCGATCCGGTCGTCGGCGAGCAGCGCCCGCACCGTCTCTTCGAGAACGTAGGGCGAACCCGGCACGGCGTAGCCGACCCGGCCGAGCGTCGTCGCCGCGGCGACGACCTCCTCGACGATCCCGGCGTAGGCCTGGGCAAAGGTCGCCGCAGCCTCGTAATGGCGGTCGAGCGCAATTCCACCGGCTGCGATGAGCGGGGTGGCCGCTGGATGGCGGGCGGTCCGCACGTACCAGTCCGGGAGCCCGGCGATCGCCTCCGCCGCCGCAGCGGTCAGGTACTCCGGGCCCGCCGGGCCGAGACCGACGACGGTGACCGCCGGCTTCGACCGGCGGCGGGAGGCGGGACCCGCGGCGCGATCCACCTAGCTACCGAGGTCGCCGCCCGCGATCACGGCGGACGGGTTCGGCACGAGCTTGAGCGGCGGGCCGGTCGGCGGGATCACCTCGAAAGAGCCGCTGACCTTCCCCCAGCTGCCGTAGGTGGGGTCGACCGAGACGTGCGCGTCGGCGACGATCGTGTTGAACTGCGCCGCTGCCGCGGTCGTGCCGGCTTCGACGACGGCGAGCGCCGCCTGGGCCAGCGGCGCGACGGCGCGGCGCGTGACCCTCAAGAGCAACCAGAACTTGCCGAAGTGGACCGGCCCGGAGAGCTTGCCGATAGCGAGGCTCGAGACGATCCCGCCGAGCGGACGGGTCAGCGTCCCCGGGAGGATGCAACCGAGGTAGCCGCCGCGGTCCGCCGACGAGGAGTCGAGCGAGTTCTGCCGGGCGACCTTGGCGAAGCTCACGCCGCCGTCGATCGCGATCGCCAGCTGGGCGGCCTTGGCCTGCGAGGCGACCACGATGGCGTAGGTGCACTGAAGCGTCGTCGCCGCCCGGTGGTGCCGCTCGTAGTCGGCGATGCCGGCGTTGGAGAAGCTGACGCCGAGGGTGTGGGCGGCGACGGCGTCCTCGTCGGTCTGCAGCTGGACGAGGGTGGCACGAAAGCGAGCCCCGAGGCCCAAGACGACCTGGGAGCCCGTGTACAGGCACGTCGAGCCCGTGCCGGGCGTGAAGTCCTCGACGACCTGTCGACGGGCCAGCTCCGCCGCGACCGTTCCCTCGGCGAGGGCGAGCCGACCGACGGCGGCGTGGATCGCGTCGGCCTCGATGAGCAAAGAGAGCGTGCCGGCCGCGAACGTCGCGTTGTACGTCCCGCCGGCGACGCCGACGACGCGGTTCGCGCCCCCCGACGACGCCTCGACGAGGCAGCGGTAGCCGGGGTCGGCCGCCACCGAGTCGAGTGCGGCGTCGAGCGTCGACTGGGAGACGGCGGCGCCGTCGACCCGCGCCGCGAACGGCGTGAACTGCGCGTCGCACGCGCCGAGCACGAGCGCCGCACCGAGCACGACACAGACGGCGGTGGAGAACCTGCGCACGGTGAGTCGATGCTACGGGCAGGCCGGGCGCGGGGCCAAGCGAATCAGGCCCCGACCGGCGTCGGCGCCTCTGCCGGCAGCAGCGCCGCGAGCAACGCGACGAGGTCGGCGGCGAGCCGGTCGCCCGCCGGCAGCGGCACGACGAGCTGCGGAGGATCCTCCTTGAGGATCGCCCGCGGCGAGATCCTGGCAAGCCGCAGGCGCGCCGACACCGGGAGGTGGACCGGGCTAAGACGGGCGAGCGCCTCGCCGGGGCGAGCCGGGCCAGGCGAGCCGGGCCGCACGGCGACGACCGTCACCTCGGTCACCCCGACGCGGACACACTCAGCGCGCAGGCGCGCGATCTCAAGCAGTGCCGACGCCGGCGTCGGCAACGGCCCGTAACGGTCGAGCCATTCGCCTCCGATGTCGTCGACCTCGGCCACGTCGCGCACCGCCGCCAGTCGGCGGTAGGCCTCAAGGCGGAGGTCATCCCGGGCGACGTAGCTCGCCGGCAGGTGAGCGTCAGCGGGCACGTCGAGCCGGACCTCGCTCGGTTGGGGGATCTCCTCGCCCTTCGCCTCGGCGACCGCCTCGGCGACCATGCGGACGTAGAGGTCGTAGCCGACCGCCGCGATGTGTCCGGACTGGTCCGTCCCGAGGAGGCTCCCCGCCCCGCGGATCTCAAGGTCGCGCATCGCGATCTTGAAACCCGAGCCGAGCTCGGTGTGCTCACCGATCGTTCTCAACCGCTCGTAGGCCTGCTCGGTGAGCACGCGGTCGCGCGGAAAAAACAGGTAGGCGTACGCCCGCGACGACGAACGACCGACACGGCCGCGCAGCTGGTGGAGCTGTCCGAGGCCCAGCAGGTCAGCGCGGTCGACGACGAGGGTGTTCACCGCCGGCATGTCGATCCCGGACTCGATGATCGTCGTGCAGACGAGAACGTCGTAACGTCCTTCGGCGAAGTCAACGACGGTCTTTTCCAGGCTGCCCTCGTCCATCTGGCCATGGGCGACCGCGACCCGCGCCTCGGGCACGAACCCAGAGACGCGGGCTGCGACCCGTTCGATCCCCTCCACCCGGTTGTGCACGTAGAAGACCTGACCCTCTCTCAGCAGCTCCCGGCGGATCGCCTCGGCGACGGCGCGCTCGTCCTCCTCGCCCACATAGGTGAGGATCGGCTGCCGCTCGGCCGGCGGCGTGTCAATGACCGAGAGGTCGCGGATCCCCGTGAGGCCCATCTCGAGCGTGCGCGGTATCGGGTTGGCGGTCAGCGTCAGCACGTCGACGCCGATCGCGAGCTTCTTCATCGCCTCTTTCTGGTTCACCCCGAAGCGCTGTTCCTCGTCGACGACGAGAAGGCCGAGACGACGGAAGCGGACGTCTTCGGCCAAGAGGCGGTGCGTGCCGACGACGACGTCGACCGTGCCGTCGGCGACGCCGCGTACGACGGCGGCGGTCTCTCCCGGGGTGAGAAAGCGCGAGAGCATCTCGACGCGCACCGGGTACGGCGCGAAGCGATCGGCGATCGTCTGGAAGTGCTGACGGGCGAGGATCGTCGTCGGCACGAGCACGGCGACCTGCATGCCGTCCTGGACGGCTTTGAACGCCGCCCGCAGGGCGACCTCGGTCTTGCCGAACCCGACGTCGCCGCAGACGAGACGGTCCATCGGCACCGACCGTTCCATGTCCTTTTTCACCTCGACGGCGGCACGCAGCTGGTCGGCGGTCTCGGGATAGGGGAAGGACTGCTCAAGCTCGGCCTGCCAGGGGGTGTCGGGGGCGAAGGCGTGACCGGGCGAGGCGAGGCGCCGCCGGTACAAGACGACGAGCTCCTGCGCGACGGCGCGCACCGCCTGGCGGACGCGGGCACGGTTTCGCTGCCAGTCGCTGCCGTTCAGCCGGCTGAGCGCGGGGTGCTCTCCCCCCGTGTACGGCGTGATCGTGTCGATCTGGTCCGAGGGGACGTAGAGGCGGTCACCGCCCCGGTACTCGAGGAGGAGGTAATCGCGTTCGGTTCCGGCCACCCCGCGGCGCACCATGCCGCCGTAGCGCGCCACGCCGTGGATGTGGTGGACGACGTAGCTGCCGACGACCAGGTCGTCGAAGAATCCCTCGACCGGCCGGGTACGCGCCCGCGGCACACGGTGCGGACGGTGCCGCCCGGTGAGGTCGCTCTCGGCGAGCACGGCGACGTGGGCGCTCTCCAAGACGAACCCCCGGTCCAACGACGCCACGACGACGTGGGTCCCGGGCCCGCCGAGTAACCGGGCGCCGGAGGGCGCGTCGTCGAGGGCGCGATAGAGCCGGTCGACGACGACCCCGGAAGCGTCGAGGACGTCGGCGATGCGCTCGGCGCTCCCCGCCCCCTCGGCGGCGACGGCGACGACGCACCCGGCGCGGGTGAGTTCGCCGATCCGCCGGGCGAGCGGCGCCGCGTCGCCGAGCGCCTGTGGCCAGCCCCCCACCCGGACCGTCTCGGTGCCCGGCCCCTCGGCCGTGGCGAGAAGCGAGATGACCCGCGCCGGCGTCTCGAGGAGCAGGCGGTCGAAGCCGACGTGCAGGGCCGGGAGGTTCGCCGGCGGCGCGAGGCTCCCGCCGGCCGGCCGCCAGGTCTCGGCGAGCGAAGTTGCCAGGGCCGCCTCCTCGTCGATGATCTCGACGGCTCGGTCGCGCATCCGCCGCGGCTCGACGAGCACGATGCGGTCGTTTTGACCGAGCAGGTCGGTGACGAGGCGTTCGCCGGCGTCGAGCCAGGGCAGGAAGGACTCGAGACCGTCGAAGAACTCGCCATCGGCGATGCGGGAGAACTGCTCCCGAGCGAAGGGCGCGGCGCTGGCGAGCCCCGCGGCAACCGCCCGCCGCGCTTCGGACAGGCGGAGCTCGCGACAGCCGAACACCTCGACGACATCAAGGTCGCGCACACTGCGCTGGTCGGCGACTTCGAAGATCGTCAGCCGTTCGACGAGGTCTCCGTAGCAGTCGACGCGCACGCCGTCGTCGGCGGTCGACGGGAACAGATCGACGATCCCCCCGCGTACCGCCACCTCGCCACGGTGTTCAACCTGGTATTCCCGCCGATACCCGGCGGTGACGAGATCGGCGACGAGCTGGGCGGGATCGAGCTTTTCGCCTCGGCGGATAACAACCGGCGCCGCGTCGGCCGCGGTCGCGGCGAGACGCTGCAGGAGCGCCCCGATGGGCGCGACGACGACGAACGTCGCCTCGGCCTTCTGGCACTCGGGCCCGTCGCGGTGACGGTGCGCCTCGTCGATCCGCCAGAGCGTCCGCAGGCGGCTGCCCATCGTCTCTGCCGCTGGCGAAACCCGCTCAAAAGGCAGCGTCTCCCAGGCGGCGAGAACGGCGACGTTCGTCGGGTCGTAGAAGACGCCGAGGTCGTGGGCGAGGCGATCGGCCTCGACGACGGTCGGCGTGGCGACGAGCATGACCGGGGCGTCACCTTCCGCGGCGAGACCCGCGAGCAGGAAGGCGCGGGCGGGGTCGGCGACGGCAACCGCCGTGTCCCCCCCCTCGGCCAGCTCGACGAGCACCGGCTCGGCCCGGAGCATCCCGACGAGCGAGGAGAGCGGGGCGGTCATCCCCCGGCGTTCACCGCGCTCATCCCCGCGCCGACCCCGGAGGCGAAGATGAGCTCTACGGCGTCGGCGGCTCGCTCGACGGCGACGGCGATCCCCTCGGCCTCAGCCGCCGAAGGCCGATGCAGGACGTAGTCCGTGCCGGTCATGCGCCCGGGCGGTTTGCCGATGCCGATCCGGACACGGACGAACTCGAGCGTCCCGAGGTGGTGTTCGGCCGATTTCAGGCCGTTGTGCCCGGCGGTGCCGCCACCGAGCTTCACCCGGACGACTCCGACCGGAAGGTCGAGCTCGTCGTGGACGACAAGGAGCGACGACGGGCTGACGATCGAGTAGCGACGGACGAGCCCGGCGAGGGCGATCCCGGACTCGTTCATGTAGATCAGCGGGATCGCGAGCGCGAGTCGGCGGTCGCCGTCGAGAACCTCGGCGACCCGTGACGAAGTTCCGCGCTCCGAGCGCAGAACGACGCCGTGGCGTTGCGCGACCAGCGCCACCGCGTCCGCGCCGGCGTTGTGGCGGGTGTGGGCGAACTCGGCTCCCGGGTTGCCGAGACCGACCGCGAGGAGGTCGGCTGCCCTCCCACTCCGCGCTCGCAGTGAGCGCCGACCGAGGAGACCCGTCGTCAGCTCCCGCCGACTTCGTCAGTCGGGGTCTCGGCTGCCGGTTCGGTCGGGGCAGCGCCCTCCTCCTCGGCGGGAGCCTCGGCGACCTCGACACGGGCGGCGTGCCCGACGACGACCGGGGACTCCGGATCGACGTCGAGCGTCACGCCCGACGGGATGACGACAGCGGAGAGCCGGATGGTGTCCCCGATATCGAGATCGGTGACGTCGACCTCGAACGAGCGTGGGATGTCGGCCGGCTTGGCGCGCACGTCGACGGAGAGCAGCAGCTGCTCGACCGTGCCACCGGCACGGGAGACGGCGAGCGCCTCGCCGACAAGCGTGACGGGGACCTCGGCCGAGACGATCTCGTCCCGCCGCACGACGACGAAGTCGACGTGGGAGACCGTCTGGTGCACCGGGTGGCGTTGCAGCTCGCGGGCCAGCGCGAGGTGCCGCGACCTGCCGATCCGCAGGTCGATGAGGGCGTTCGCCCCCGCCTCGGTCGAGAGCGCGCCGCGCAGCGCCCGCTCGTCGACACTCACGGGGGTCGGCGTGACGCCGTGGCCGTAGACGACACCAGGCACCCGGCCGCTCGCCCGGAGACGTCGGGTCGCGGGCGAGCCCTTGTCGCTGCGGGGTTCGGCAACGAGAGAGATCTCATCCATCTTGCAGCGCTCCTCGGGGCTCGAGCCGGTCGATCGCGGTTGCGTCTTCCAGGTCGCCGCAGGCGGCCGCGACACGGCATCTTCCGGCGCCGAGTCTAGGCGAGCCTTCGCGCCACAATGAACGGCTCGGTCGGACGCGCCAGCGAACCCGGGTGTCCGGGCCCGAGACACGGTGCCGACGCAGGGAACGGGGAAACCGACTCAGGAGAGGTTGTTGCCGCCGAATATTCCCGAGACCGACGTGTCCTCGAAGACGGCGTCGATCGCCGCGGCGATCACCGGCGCCACGGAGAGTACCTCGATCTTGTCGATCAAACGCTCCTTCGCCAGCGGCAACGTGTTCGTCACGATGAGACGGCTGATCGTGTCGGCCTTCAACCGTTCGAGCGCCGGTTCGGTGAGCACGGCGTGGGTCGCCATCGCCCAGACGTCGGTCGCGCCCGCGTTCCTCAGACGTTCGGCGGCGGCGATGACCGTCCCCCCGGTGTCGATGAGGTCGTCGATGATCACACAGCGGCGCCCCTTCACGACACCGATGACCTCGCGCGCCTCGACGCCGTTCGCTGTGTTCGCGAGGTGCCGCTTATGGACGAACGCGAGGTCGGCGCCGAGCTGTTGGCTGAACCGTTCGGCCACCTTCACCCGACCGGCGTCCGGCGAGACGATGACCAGCTCGTGGGGATCGTGCTCGGCGAGGTAACCACAAAGGACCGGCAGTGCGGTGAGGTGGTCGACGGGGAAGTTGAAGAACCCCTGGATCTGGCCCGAGTGCAGGTCGACGCTGACGACACGGTCCGCCCCCGCCGCGGACAGCAGGTCGGCGACGAGCTTCGCCGTGATCGGCTCACGTCCCGTCGACTTCCGGTCCTGTCGGGAATAGCCGTAGTACGGGCAGACCGCGGTGATCCGGTGCGCCGAAGCGCGCTTCGCGGCGTCGATCATGATCAGCTGCTCCATGATCGAGTCGTTCACCGGATGGCTGTGGGGCTGGATGATGAACACGTCCGAACCGCGGATCGACGCGTCGTAGCGGCAGTGAATCTGTCCGTCGGCGAAGTTGCGGAGATTTGCCTCGCCGAGCACGATCCCCAAATTGTCGGCTATCTCCTCGGCGAGCTGCGGGTGCGAACGCCCGCTGAACAACTCGAGGCGCCTCCGCGGTACGAGTTCCATCTTCCTCCCCTTCCCTGCAAGCGTCACCCGCGTTCGTCGTCAAACCCGATCATGGCAAACGCCCCGGTCACCACGTGGGCCTCGACGCGGCTCCCGCGGTCGAGGCAGGCGAACGGGCCGGCGACGGCCCCCGCGCCGATGACCGCGTTGCGCGCCACGGTCTGGGCGACCTTCGCGCCCGCCCCGACCACGCAGTCAACAAGGTGACAGTCCGGTCCGACGACAGCCCCTCGACCGACGCGGGTCGTGCCCTCCAGATAGACCCCGGGCTCGAGAACGACGTCCTCGCCGAGCTCGACCCCGAAGTCGAGGTAGGTGTGGTGGGGGTCGGCCATCGTCACACCCCGTCGCATCCACCGTTCGTTCAGCCGCTCCCGCAGGACGGCCTCCGCCGCGGCAAGCTGGGCACGGTCGTTCACGCCCGCTGCCTCGACGGGATCGGCGACGACCGCCGTTACCACCCGGTAGCCCGCGGCGTCGAGCACGGCGATCGTGTCGGTCAGGTAGTACTCGCCCCGGGCTTCGGCGGGCGACAAACGGCGCAACGCCGGCGCGAGGACGCCATGGCGGAAGCAGTAGATCGACGTCGCTACCTCGTCGTTCTCGAGCTGGCCCGTGACCGCGTCGGCGTGCTCGGCGATGCGGGTGACGTTGCCGCTCGGCGAGCGGACGAGGCGAGCGTGCCCGGTCGGATCAGAGACCCGCGCCGCAAGCAGGGTCACCGCGGCGTCGCTTCGCCGGTGGACGCGTACCAGCTCGGCGAGGGTCGCTGGCCTCAGGAGCGGGGTGTCCCCCGGCAGGACCACGAGATCGCCGTCCGCGAGGTCGGCGCCCTTGTCGAACCCGGTGAGCGCGACGGCGGTGGCGTCGCCCGTCCCGAGTGGCTCGGATTGCTCGACGAACTCGATGCGCAGCTCGGAAGGCGCCTCGGCCTGGACGGTCTTCACTACGTCGACGGAGCGGTAGCCGACGACGACGACGACCCGCTCGACCGGCAGCTCGGCGAGGGCGTCGAGCACGTGGAGCACCATCGGCCGTCCGCACAGGCGGTGCAGGGGCTTCGGGGTTTCCGAACGCATCCGCGTCCCCTCACCAGCAGCGAGGACGATCGCGGACAGCGGGCGGAGAGCCACGGCCCCATTGTCGCCGAATGACCACGGTCGTGCTGGGCTACAACTGGCGAAGTGACTCCGGCGACTTCTGGCCCCGATTCCGTCGGCGACAGCACGCTGACCGCCGGGGCGCGGCCCTTGGCGTGCCGACCCCGCCGCGACCAGGGCGCGGCTGCGACGACCCAGGTGGGATCGCCTCCCACGACGAGAAAGGCGGACCCCGTTGAATAGCCACGACCTTGCCCGGATGGCGGCGATCGTCGAACGGTACTGGGAGGACGAGGCGCTCACCACGCTCTGCGAGTACGTCGGGATCCCCTGTCTGTCGCCGGAATTCGACGAGGACTGGGCGGATAGCGGCGCCCTCGACCGGGCGGCGGAGCTCTTCGCGGCGTGGGCCGGGGGGCGGTCCCTCGCCAGCTCCACGGCGGAGGTCGTGACCCTCCCCGGTCGGACGCCGTGCGTCCTCGTCGATGTCGAGTCGACCGCGGTCGACTCGGCTCCGACGACTCTCGTCTACGGACACCTCGACAAGCAACCGCCGCTCGGTGCGTGGCGCGACGGCCTCGACCCGTTCTCAGCCGTGCGACGCGGCGACCGCCTCTACGGCCGGGGAACTGCCGACGACGGCTACGCCGTTTTCGCCGCCCTCGGCGCCCTCGAGGCGCTCGAGGCCGTGGGCGCGCCGCACGGGCGCGTCCTCGTCCTCATCGAGGCGAGCGAGGAGAGCGGCAGCGCCGACCTCGAGTCGTATCTCGACGTGCTCGCCCCGCGCTTCGGGCCGCTGGCGCTCGTCGTCAGCCTCGACTCCGGCTGCGCGAGCTACGACCGGCTCTGGATCACGACCTCGCTGCGCGGCACGATCAACGCGGTCCTGCGCGTCGGCGTGATGACCGAGGGCGTCCACAGCGGCATGGCCGGCGGCGTCGTACCCTCGTCGTTCCGCGTCCTGCGTGAACTCCTCGACCGTCTCGAGGAGGCGACGACCGGTGAGGTGGCCATACCCGGTTGCCAAGTCGAGATCCCCTCCGGCCGCTTCGCAGAGATCGGTCAGGTCGCTGCTGAGTTCGGGGACGACGCGGTGGGGCACTTCCCCACCCTTCCCGGGGTCGAGCTCATGGGCACCGACGCGCATGCGCGCCTGGTCCGCCTGACCTGGAAGGCGGCGCTCGAGGTCACCGGTGCGGCGGGCCTTCCCGCAATCGAGGCGGCCGGAAACGTGCTTCGCCCGTCGAGCGCGCTAAAGATCTCCCTGCGGATCCCGCCGACGGCCGACGCCGCCACGGTGGCACAGGCGCTCGGCGAGATCCTGACGGAACGTCCCCCGTCGGGCGCCGCCGCCTCCTTGGAGATCGAGCAGGCTTCGTCCGGCTGGGTTGCGCCCGAGCTTCCTGCCTGGCTCGCCGCGGCGATGGAGGAATCCTCGGCCCGCTACTTCGGCGGGCCACCGCGGTTCCTCGGGATGGGCGGGTCGATCCCTTCGGTAACTTCGCTCGCACGCCGCTACCCAGCGGCCCTGTTCTTCACGACCGGGGTGCTCGGCCCGGGGTCGAACGCACACGGAACCGACGAGTGCCTCCACATCCCGACCGCCAAGGCGGTGACGTCGTGCGCGGCCCACGTCATCGCCGCGCTCGCCGCCGAGCACAATAGCGACACCCCGCCTGCACGAGCGGCGAGGCCCTGAGGACCCCTACGGGCGCGTCGGACCCTCGCCCGCACCGGTCCGCTCGACCGCCGCGGCGATCTCGGCGAGGTCTGCTTCGCCAAGCGTGAGGCTCGCCGCGGTGAACCAGCCGTCGACCTGGGATGGACTGCGCGCCCCGACGATCGCGCCGGAAACTCCCGGCGTCGTGAGCGTCCAGGCGATTGCGACGGCTCCGACGGAGGTGCCGTGCCGGGACGCGATCGGCCGCAGCGCCTCGGCGAGGGCGAGATTCTTTCCCAATTCGACGCCGGAGAAGTCCGGACTCGTCCGGCGCCAGTCCTCGGGGTCGAGCGCCGCGGCGCGCGCCTCGCTGAACGTGCCGGAGAGCAGCCCTGCCTGCATCGGGCTGTAGACGATGACCCCGGTCCCGTGAGCCGCGCACCAGGGGATGACATCTTCACCGGCCCGCCGCTTGATGAGCGAGTACGGCGGCTGAACCGAGTCGACGTGGCCCAGTGCCTCGGCGGCTTCGAGCAGGTCGACCCCATGATTGGAAAGACCCGCGGCGCGGATGAGTCCTTTATCGCGTAGTTCGAGGAAGACCTCCCAGTAGACCTCGAGCGGGGTCCCGTCCTTCGCCGGCCAGTGCATCTGATACAGGTCGATGCGCTCGACCCGGAGCCGACGCAGGCTCGCCTCCACCTCCCGGCGCAGGCTCATCGGCTCGCCGATACGGCGCGGGTCGGCCATCGGGTCATTCGGGTCCAAGATCGTGCCGGCCTTGGTGAAAACGAACGGGCGGTCGGCGGGCGCGAAACCCTTGAGCGCCGCGGCGACGATCTCCTCGGCATGACCGAGGCCGTAGGCCGCGGCGGTGTCGACCCAGTTCACCCCGAGCTCGACCGCGTGGCGGATCGCGGCAATCGAGGTCGCATCGTCCTGGTGACCCCAACCGAACCTCCACCCGCCGCCGCCGGCCGCCCAGGACCCGAAACCGACCGGCGTGATCTCCATGCCCGTCTTGCCCAGTGCCCGCGTCGGAAGCATCGCCACCACCTCTTCCTTGTCTCCCTTCCTGCCAAACTTTGTGACGCCGGCACAGCCGGTCATCCGGAACGGTTCGGCCCGGCGCGCCGCACGGTCATTCTCAGAAGCACGCGCCGGTCTTCTGCCATCGCCGCCCGGTAGTCGTCCCAGTCGGGGTGCTCACCCGCGATCTGCCGGTAGTACTCGACGAGACCGTCCATCGCGTCCGGCAGCGACACCACCTCGATGTCCCCCTCGACCTGCACCCAATCGCCGAAGAACTGCTCCGTGAACACGCAGATCGCGGCGTAGGGCCTACGCCGCACGTTGCGGGTCTTCATCGCCGTCTCACGCGAGCTGACGACGACATACCCTTCGCCGTCAACTCCGGCGGTGACCGGCGAGAGCTGAACCTTGCCGTCTGACCGCGTCGTCGCCAGGACCGCGCGGTGGTTCTCGGCGATGAACGTCCTGGCCTGTTCGCTGTCCACGTCAGCGAGCGTAGCGGCTGACCGACCGTTGACCGATTCCGCTTCGCCACCGGGATCGACGCGCCGGGACGCGACGCTCGGCCGCGCTGCTTGCCGCTCGGCGGCCGATCCCGTCATGCGCCAGCTCCGCGGCCGCGGCCGACAGCACGATCGGCCGACTCGAACGGCTAGTGCACGAGCTGGCGTTTCGGGGCGATCTTCAAGATGACTCGTTCGCTCTCGATCTCGTTCGCGTACGGCTTCCCCGTGTACTTCTCCGCCAGCAGGTCGATGTGGGCACGCGCCTCGGGGCCAAGCACGCGCTCAACGACCCGTCCCCTGATCTCCGCGTAGTGGTAGGGGTTCGAGGCGTCGATCACCGTCACCGTCACGATCGGGTTCGACTGGACGTTTCTGAACTTCGTCCGGTGCACCTCGGTGTTGACGAGCAAGTAGTCGTCGTCGGCATCGACCCACATGACGTGGGTCATCGGCCAGCCGCTCGGCAGAATTGTCGTCAACGCGGCGAAGTTCTTCCCCTGGGCGAGCGCCTTCACCTTGGCCTCGAGCATCGTCTTCTCCTCGCACTACGGCGCCGGACCACGAACGTCCGGTCGGACGCGAACCCGGTTCGGTGCCATGCTGGACGATGCGGCCACCACTGTCCAGTGAGCACGGTCAGCGCCTCCGGAATTCGCCCCCGGCACGCCCGCCGGTGGCCCCCACCACCCGACTGGCACGGCGCATCCCTTAGGATCGGATTGCGCCCTGCCCGGCGGAAGCACGCACCGTCGTCACACCCAGTGATCGCGCCGCGTCGTCGTCAGGTCCACCAGGGCCGCGGTGGTGCTTCTCGAACGGTGTTCGCATGGTGGTGAAGACTCCATTGTCGGCAGTCCTAGGAACAGGTAGGTGCGCCCGCGCCCGCGCTCGGGCGGTGTGACGTGCGCCGCCTCGGATCGCTGTCGTGGACGTGGCAGGCACGTGCCCTCGTCCTCGCCGCGATCTGGGGATCGAGCTTCCTTTTCATGAAAGTGGGCGACCGCTCGTTCAGCCCCTTCGAGGTCACGATGGGTCGGCTCGCCGTCGGAGCGATCGTCGCGCTCGTCATCCTCGGGGTCTCGGGCCAATCGCTGCCACGCGGCCTGCGCCTCTGGGGTCACCTCGCGGCAGCGGCGCTGTTGTTGAACGCCGTGCCGTTCACCCTGATCGCCTGGGGGGAGCAGCGGATCTCGTCGGTGGCCGCGGGGATCTGGAACGCGACGACGCCACTTTTCGTCCTCCCCGTGGCCTTTCTGCTGCTGCCCACAGAACGGCCGACACGGGCCAAGATCGCCGGCCTTGCCGTCGGCTTCCTTGGGGTCGCCGTCGTGTTCGGCGCGTGGACCGGGCTGTCGGGCAGCCACCTCTCCGGAGACCTCGCCTGCCTCGGCGCCTCCGCCTGCTACGGGCTCGGGATTCCCTATGCGCGGCGGTTCGTCGCAAGGTCTACTGCTTCGCCAACGAGTCTCGCCGCGGGCCAGCTCATCGTGGCGACCGCCGAACTCGGCCTCGTCGCGCCGTTCCTCGCGCGGGTGCCAGCGCACGTCAGCATGGTGAGCGTCTTCAGCGTTGTTGCCCTCGGTGCCGTCGGTACGGGTGTCGCCTACGTCCTCAACTACTCCGTCATCCGTGAGGCGGGCGCGACTAACGCCTCGCTCGTCAGTTACATCGTCCCGATCTTCTCGACGGTTCTCGGGATCCTCGTCCTCGGCGAGGTCCTCGTCTGGAACGAGCCGGTCGGCGCGGTCGTCGTCCTTGTCGGAGTGGCGATCTCCCAAGGCATACTCCCCCGCCGCCGCGGGCCCGGCTGGGCGAATGATCAGCCGATCGCGATCGGGCCAGGCGACCTCCCCCCGGGCGCGAGCGCAATGCCGCTGCCCTTGGCGGTCGTCACGACCGGCGAGCTCACGGCGACTGAGGCCGGAGGGGTCGAGGAATGACGACGTCCGGAGCGTCGCCTCCGTGATCCGTCGCGCCAGCCGAGGCCTCTTGCCGCGCCGTAACCAGAGTGGAGACGGCCTCGGTGGGCGCCGGACAACAGTCTGGCGGGCGGGGCCCGGCCGGACCACGGCGAAGCGGACAAGGTATGCGGCGTCGGCGACGAGCCGCCCACCCGCCCGACGTGGACCGGGTCAGAGCACCTTGGCGAGGAACGTGCGGGTCCGCTCGTTCGCCGGATTGGTGAGCAGCTCCCGCGGCTGGCCGGTCTCGACGACGACCCCATCGTCGATGCAGACGAGGGTGCCATCGACCTCGCGCGCGAACCCCGTCTCGTGCGTGACGACGATCATCGTCATCCGGTCTTCGGCGAGGCCGCGCACCACGTCGAGGACCTCGCCCAGGAGCTCTGGATCGAGGGCCGGGCAGGATTCAGTTCTGCTCAGTGTCTAGAGACGCTCCTCAGTCCGACGACGCTCGGGATCACCCAGGGCGCCAGGGTCAGATTCCGTCGTCCGGCACCGCAGGATACGGCCAGCTGCGGCCCAGCCAAAGAACGCGGCGTCGAACGCCGCGCCCGGAGAGGCACGTCCACGCCGGCCTCTCCGGTGGCGTCATTTTACGAAGGACCGAGCGACGCACGAGGCGCCGACGGCCTCTATGCGGACTTCGAGCCCTGGAGCTTCTTCACGAACGGCATCACGTACGGCGCGACCGCAACGATCGCGGCCACGAGACCGATGAAGGCCCCGTAGCGCCACCCCACGCCCGAGCCTCCCGGCTTGGCGAGGAATCCGATCAGCACGAGAAGGAAGTTGATCGCTGTCGCGACGAATAAGAGCGTCTCGTGCGGGACCGCCACCTTGAACGGCATCTCCTCGAACATCGCGCGAACCACCAGATAGATGAGGATGGCGAGGCAGAGGATCAAGTCGATGTAGAGGTACCCGTGTGCCGACAGTCCGGATTCTGTTGCGCTGACGCTGATGACGCCGTAGCTCGCGCTCACGCCGAACCACGACAGAAACAGCGAAATGAACAGCACAAAGGTGGCGACCCCGACGATGCGGTCGTTCTTCGTCCAGCGAGCGGCATCAAATTTAGCTTCGGCCATCGGGCCCCCTTATCTGTCGGACGACCAGCCCCCACGCGCTCCGTGCACGCGGAGTGATCGAACGGTACACGCGATCGAACTTGACGTGCCGGGATACCGCGGCCCGCCGGATTCGGCTCGCGATTCGGACGCCGCCGCCACGGCCGTCGGAGGCCGCCCGACAGGCCGGCCTCCTCCAGTTCGGTCCCGGATCCCCACCTCCTCGCCGTCTCACCGACAGGACAGGCGAACCAGTCTCCCGAATCCGCCCGCTGATCCCCCATCGGTCAGCGCCGGCGCACCCGATCGAGTCGGCGGCGATCCCGCTTCGTCGGACGTCCGCTTCCGGGGTCCCTGATCAACGCCGCCGGCCCGAGGCTTCCCGGCGGCACGACCGGCGTCTGGTCGATGTAACACGAGACCGCGATGGGCGCTCCGACCCGCTTGTCGATCACCGCGGCGACCTCGAGGATCCGCTCGCCCGCCTCGGTCCGCGCGCTGACACGGTCGCCCAACTTCACGTTTGCCGCCGGCTTGGCCCGGGCACCGTTGAGCCGCACGTGCCCGCCACGGCACGCCTCTGTCGCCACGGTGCGGGACTTGAAGATCCGCACCGCCCAGAGCCAACGGTCGATCCTCGTCGATTCCACACGCGCATCGTTGCACGATGAGGAGGCGGAGGCGCCGCGCGAACCGACCCGCACTCCGGTCCCCGGCCCCGTCTCAACGGGCTCCCGGTGGTGGCTCGTTCGCCTGGCGGACCGGGGAGCACGCTCAGCCGGCGATCCGCTCCTCGCCACGGCCCCCGATGGTTGAGAGCTGAGCCGAATGGGTTCCCCGTAGGTCAACCGCCTCGACGAAACCTCCGAGATCCCGTCAGAATCTGGCATGGCGTGGCACGTCACCGACTCGCTCGAGACGCACGCCGAGCGCGTCTGGAACCTGCTCAGCGTCCGGGCCGACGCCGGCGAGGCTATTGTCATGCGGGTCGCGCGGGGCGACGGCATGCCGGGAAGCCTGGTCGGCAAAGGAAGGACCGATCACGTGACCGTTGCCAGCCGTAAAGCGAACGTGAGTCGTGCCGCCTGGCGGAGACCATCCCCGGCAGCGCAGGACCGATGACCACGCCTGAGGGCACGACGGTGTCGTCATGCGAGGCAGGCGGCCGAAACGGGCAAGGCCGGCTGCCGAGCTGGCGGTGGGAGGCACTCCGCACCACCTTCTGGCTCGTGCCGACCATCTTCGTCCTCATTGCCGGCATTCTGTTCGTTCTCACGTTCGAGATCGACTGGGCCGTCTACCACAGGCACCTGTCCCTGCCGTTCTGGATCGTGAGAGGTAGTGCAGACGCCGGCCGCGAGGTGCTTATCGGGATCGCCGCCGCAGTCATCACCGTCGTCGGCGTCGTCTTCTCGGTGACGATCGTCGCCCTCACGCTCGCCTCGCAACAGTTCGGGCCGCGCATGATGCGGAACTTCGTCCGCGACGTCGGCAACCAGGTCACGCTCGGCGTCTTCGTCGCCACGTTCGTCTACTCGATCCTGACGCTCGTCGCGATCACGGCCACGTCAGGCGGCGCGTTCGTTCCGCATCTGTCGATCACCGTCTCCGAGGCGCTCGTGCTCGTCGACCTCGCGGTGCTCATCTACTTCATCCACCACATCGCCAAGTCCATCCAGCTGCCCGAGGTCATCGCCGCCATCGCGGCGGACCTCGTGCGGGCGATCGACGCCGAATTCCCCGACGCCGTGTCGGTCGGGCGGGCCGCGGCCGTCGGGGAAGGCAGGTCCTTGAGCGATCTGTCGAGCCTCGTCGACGGCCACGGCGCGCCCGTCGCAGCCGGAGTCAGCGGTTACCTGCAGTTCGTCGGCTACGCCCAGCTCATCGAGATCGCGACCCGGACCGACTCAACGATCCGTCTCGAGCACCGTCCCGGCCACTTCATCGTCGCCGGCCGACCGCTCGCCATGGTCTGGCCGCCCGAAGCCGCCAGCCATGTCGCGCTCGCACTCACCAAGGCGCACGTCACCGGGCCGCACCGCACCCTGATGCAAGATCCGGTGTTCGCGATCGACCAGCTCGTCGAGATCGCGATCCGCGCCCTGTCGGCCGCGGTCAACGACACCTTCACGGCGCTCACCTGCATCGACTGGCTCACCGCGGGCCTCAGCCGCGTCTCCGGACGGACGCTCGCCGAAGGCGTCTATCGGGACCGCGAGGGCCGCATCCGGCTCATCGAGAGCAACCCGTCCTATGCCCGGATGGTCAACCGGGCCTTCGACAAGATCCGCCAGGCATCCCGTGGCATGCCCGCGGTAATCATCCGTCTGATCGACGCCCTGGCCACGATCGGTGGCGAGACTCACTCACCCGAGCAGCGCCGCGTCCTGTTGTGCCAAGCGGAGGCGATCCTTCGCAGCGCAGAGGAGTCTGTGCCCGATCCGAACGACCGGGAGGAGATCCGGACCCGCTACCGGCGGTTGCTCCGCAGGATGGCTGCCGGCGGCGCCTCGGGGGAGCCGGCGCCCACCGGGGAAGAGCTCGAGCACTGAGGCGGGGCAGGCGCTGGCCCGTGGATCCCAAGGTCGCGGCGCCAACCGACGAGTCCGGCGAGCGGTGCGCCAGACGGATCGACCCGCCAGCTTCCCCGTTCGGCACGGCGACACAGCACGCGGCCCCTGCTCGGCGGCGTGGCGGTGCCGGGGGCGACGCCGCCGGGCCTAGGGAATTCCCCTTGGCCGGAGGCCTTCGAACTTGTCGCAGAACGCGCTGCGCCGCTCGGCTGCGTCGCTAATGTCGGCGGGCAGCTGACGATTGGGGGAGGGGCGATGACGCTGGACTTGGCGCGCTGGCAGTTTGCCGTTGTCACGATCTTCCACTTCTTCTTCGTGCCAATGACGATCGGGCTCAGCTTCCTCGTCGCCGTGATGCAGACGCTCGCCTACCGGAGGAACGACGCCGGCTGGGACCGGCTCAGTCGCTTCTTCGGTCGCCTGTTCCTCATCAACCTCGCCGTCGGCATCGTCACCGGGATCGTCCTCGAGTTCCAGTTCGGGCTGAACTGGGCCTCCTACTCGGTCTTCGTCGGCAACATCTTCGGGGCGCCTCTCGCGATCGAGGGTCTGCTCGCGTTCTTCATGGAGTCGACCTTCGTCGGGCTGTGGATCTTCGGCCGGGGACGACTGTCGCCACGGGTACATCTCGCCACGATCTGGTTGGTGAGCGCCGGCACGGTGCTCTCCGTGCTGTTCATCCTGGCGGCCAACGCCTGGATGCAACACCCCGTGGGCTACAAGGTCGTCCACGGGCAGGCGGTGCTCACGAACTTCTGGGCCATCCTCGGCAACTCGACCCTGTGGGCGTCGTTCGCCCATACGGTGCTGGCCGCCTTCGTCACCGGCGGGGCCCTCGTGCTCGGGATCAGCGTCTGGCGAGCGCACCGCGACCGGGACAACCCGGAAGATCGTCGCGCCTTCCAGCGCGCAGCGCATCTCGCCGCCGGCTTTCTCTGCGGCGCCGCGCTGGCGACCGCCGTGGCCGGCGACCAGCTGGGAAGGCTGATGGACACCCAGGAACCGATGAAGATGGCGGCGGCCGAAGCGAACTACCACACCGCAAACGGGGCGAGCTTCTCGCTGTTAACCATCTCCAATCTCTCCGACCAACCGGTCTTCCAGATCGGCGTGCCGCACGTGCTCTCCCTCATCGAGGATCTCAGCTGGAACGGCCAGGTGCCGGGGATCGACAACATCCAGGCGGCCGACGCGGCCAAGTACGGACCGGGGAGCTACGTCCCGATGATCTGGCTCTCGTATTGGTCATTCCGGGCGATGGTCGGCGTCGGGTTCTTGCTCATCGGTCTGGGCGGCTGGGGTGTCTGGCTCGCCCGACGCAGGAAACTCGCTGAGAACGCCTGGTTCCGACGCGCCGCCCTGGTCGGGATCGCCCTGCCGCTCGTGGCGAACACGTCCGGCTGGGTCCTGACCGAGGTGGGCCGCCAGCCCTGGATCGTCTACGGCGTGATGCTGACGGCCAAGGGTGTGTCGACCGTCACCGTGGCCGACGTCGCGGCGACGCTCGGCGCGTTCGTCCTTGTCTACACCGTCCTCGGCGTGATCGACGCCGGGCTGATGTGGCGTTCGGCCCGCCGCCCGCTCGACGCGACGGAGAACTCGGCAGAGAAACCCCTCGTGCCGAGCCTCGTGTACTAAAGGAGCGAGGATGGCGCCTTTTTCCGACCTCAACACGACCTGGTTCGCCCTCATCGGGCTGCTGTGGACCGGGTATTTCTTCCTCGAGGGATTCGACTTCGGCGTCGGCGTCGTCACCCCGTTCGTCGCCAGGGACGAGACCGACCGCCGGCTCTGTCTCAACGCCGTCGGGCCGGTCTGGGACGGGAACGAGGTCTGGCTCCTCGTCGCCGGCGGGGCGATGTTCGCGGCGTTCCCGCTGTGGTACGCGCGGCTGTTCAACGGCTTCTACCTCGCCCTGTTCCTCGTCCTTTTGGCCCTCATCTTCCGGGGCGTCTCCTTCGAGTTCCGGGGACATGACGACCGACCTGCCTGGCGCAAGACCTGGGACGTGGCGAATTTCCTCGGTAGCCTCGTGCCCGCCGTCGTCTGGGGTGTCGCCTTCACCGATCTCGTCCACGGCGTGCCGCTGTCGCCCGGCGGTCACTACCTCGGGGGGCTCCCCGGACTGCTCCACCCGATCGCCCTCGTCGGCGGTCTTGCCAGCCTGTCCGTGTTCATCCTGCACGGCTCGCTCTTCCTCTCGCTGAAGACGAGCGGCGGCCTGGCCGCCCGGGCGCGCCGGGCGGCCGGCTACGCCGGCGTCGTCGCCGTCGCCTCGCTCGGCGCGGTGGTCGCCTGGGTAGCAGCCGCCAGCCGGCCAGCGGTCGCCGGCTCGGTGACGGCGGCGGTGCCGCTCGTCCTCGGCATCGCTGCCGTCGTCGCCGTCGCGGCCGCCTCCGCGCTCGTACTCGCCCACCGCGACGGGTGGGCCTTCGCCGCCACGGGAGCGGCGATCGTCGCCGCCATGGGAGCGGTGTTCAGCCGGATGTTCCCCTTGGTCCTGCCGGCGAGCAACCGTGCCGCGAACGCCCTTACCATCGCGGCGTCGGCCTCCCAGCACAACACCCTCGTCGTGATGAGCATCGCCGCCGCCTGCTTCACGCCATTCGTCCTCGCCTACCAGGCCTGGACGTACTGGGTGTTCCGGCAGCGCCTCATCCGCCCGGCTGTCGCCAGCGGCGCCACCACCGTCCCCGCCAACTAGCGATGCCGGGCCGCTTCGGCGTTCGCCGGGGGGCCGAGCGGTCCCAGTCCCGTGTCGAGCGCAGGCTGGTCGGCGAGCTGCCCGTTGTGCGGCGCACCGTCGCCGGCTCGGTTGTCGTCGGTCTCTTCTCGACCGCCACCATCGTCGTGCAAGCCGTTGCGCTCGCCCACCTCCTCGCCGGGGCGATGCCCGGGGCCCACCCGGGTAGCCGACTGGTGGCGTTCTGCTGGCTTGCGGCCGCAGCGGCGGCACGTGGCCTCGCGGCTCTCGCCGGGGAGCTGCTCGCCCAGCGTGGCGCGGCGCACGCCAAGGCCGACCTGCGGACGCAGCTCGTCGCCGCCGCGCTCAGCCGCGCCCCTGCCGGCGAGGCCGGCGGACCCGGTGACGTCGCCACGCTGGCCGGACGGGGGCTCGACGCGCTCGACGTCTACGTCGGGCGCTGCCTGCCGGATCTCGTCCTCGCCGTCGTGGCGCCCCTCGCCCTGGCCGTTGCGGTCGGTGTGCTCGACTGGATCTCGGGCGTCATCGTCCTCGTCGCCATCACCTTGTTCCCGATCTTCGGCGCGCTCATCGGGCGAGCGAGCCTGGCGTTGGCGGCTCGGCGCTGGCAACAGGTGGAAGCCCTCGGTCGCCACATCACCGACGTCTTCGAGGGCCTTCCCGTCCTGCGGGCGCTCGGCCGGTCGGAGGAGCAGCGGGCGAAGATCGCGCAAGCCGGTGAGGCGCTGCGGCGATCCAGCCTCTCGACGCTGCGCGTCGCGTTCCTCTCCGCCCTCGTCCTCGACACGTTGGCGTCCGTGTCGGTCGCGCTGCTCGCCGTCCCCCTCGGGCTGCGGCTCCTCAATGGGACGGTCAGCCTCTCGGCGGCGCTCGCGGTGTTGATCGTCGCGCCAGAGGTCTTCTGGCCGTTGCGGCGCGCCAGCGCCGAGTTCCACGAGGCGACGGAGGGCCTCGCTGCCGTCGGGAAGGCCCTAGCGCTGATCGGCCCCGGGCGGCCGGCGGCCGACCACCGGCCGGCGGCGCGGCGGGTCGTCCCCGTGCCGGATCCCG
>Ga0187877_1001224_pt1 | contig 27712 bp, 18 predicted proteins | sample June2016WEW_17_1_3_FD_132430 | JGI IMG/M metagenome (GOLD analysis project Ga0187877, IMG submission 132430) | Peatland microbial communities from SPRUCE experiment site at the Marcell Experimental Forest, Minnesota, USA - June2016WEW_17_100 | ecosystem: Environmental > Terrestrial > Soil >...
AGGACCACATTGTCCGGCTGGTAATACTTTTGATAAAAGGCGCGCAGGTTCTCGACGGGGACGCGTTCGATGTCGGAGCGGTTGCCGATCGTGGGCTTGCCGTAATTGTGCCAACTATAAGCGGCGGCGGCGATGCGTTTGCCCAGCACGCTCGTGGGCGAGTTTTCGCCACGCTCGAATTCGTTGCGCACAACGGTCATTTCCGAATCGAGATCTTCCTTTTTGATGCAGCTGTTGACCAGGCGGTCGGCCTCGAGGTCGAGCGCGAATTCGAGGTTTTCGTCCGTCGCGGCCAGCGTCTCGAAATAATTGACGCGGTCGCTGGAGGTGCTGCCGTTGAAGGAGGCGCCGTGGTCTTGGAGTGCCTTGGGGATTTTCGGATGGCGCGGCGTGCCCTTGAAAACCATGTGTTCGAGCAGGTGCGCCATGCCGGTCTCGCCGTAGCCCTCCTGGCGCGAGCCGACCAGCACGGTCAGGTTCACGGTCACCTTGGACTGTGAGTTGTCGGGAAACAGGAGCACGCGCAGGCCATTGTCGAGCCGGTATTCGGTGATGCCTTCCACCGAAGCGACTTTTTGGGGTTCGGCGGCCACGGACAGTCGCAGCGCGGCCAGCAAGATGAAGCCAGAGATGTACTTGGTCCTGATCATGCCTGAGAGTGCCTGCCAATCACCCCCAGGCCAAGCCCCTTTTTGTCTTGTTAGGGCTCAGGTTTCAGTTCGTGCTCCGCAGGCTCCGAGGCCTTCGCGTCTGCGTCGCGAAAGTAGGCCAGCCGCGTGACTGCCCCTCTGGCCGCCACAAGAAACCCGCGGAGGCTGTGAGTGTGGTGGCATCGGGCGTGAGCGGCGGCTACATGAGCGTGGCGCAGTTGCTCGAGGCGCGGGGATATAGCAGAGGCATCGAAACCTCTGTGGGGCGACCGTCTCAGAAACGCCCGGCACCTCCTGCGGTCCTCCCGGCGCCTGGGCCATTCTCTCACCCACTTCCCCAAATCCGAGCGGTGCCGCCACGCGACGCTCACGCACAAGTAACCGGAAGCAACGGCTAAAGCTACCAGCTTGAGACTGTCCGCTTTCGACATAGCGCCTCTCGTGCAGCCCAACTATTTATGGTTCCAGTCAACCGGTGCGGCAATTGGTGGATTCACGTAATGAGCCTAAAACACCGGGGCGTTGCTGTCAACGGCGGCGGCCGACGCTGCCAAAACATGGAGCAGCCCCGGCCCGGGGCGAAAATGTATGTCGCCCTCCTCCGCTGACCGTCCGCCTCACCCGCCCACGGCCCAGGCTCGCAGTCCGATCAGGATCGCAGTCGTCCCTCCCAATATCCCGGCTCACGGCTCGTGTGCGCGACAGCCCAGATGAAGATTCGGTCGGTGAGGATTTCGTAGGTAATACCGTATGGGAACCTCCGAGTTCGAACCCGGCGTAACCCTCGAGGCAGCGGAGACCAAGCCTCCGGGAATTGACGCGCGCGTTGGATGGCTGCTTCCACCTGCGTGACGAACGCGAGCCCCAATTGGCCGTTTATCCTGCTGTAATGCCGGACGGCCTCCAGATACTCTGCCTCGGCGGCCGGATGATATTCGTAGCCAAGCACGCCATGTCAGCGAGCTGCGGACTTCACCAACCCCCAAGCCTTGCGCGAGACTTCTTCCCCGGCCACGGGTTTGACTTTTCCTTGCCTGACCTCCTGGCGGCGACGCTCGATCTCTTCCTTCCACGCCTCGCTCAGCGGGCTGGAAATCTCGTTGTCCAAGCTTTCCAAGAGTTTTTCCGCCAGGCGCGCACGGTCTTCCAGGGGCAAGGCCAAGGCCTCTTTCTCGATCGCACCAGTGCTCATATCATTTAGAACATCCTAAGACCGAGTTCGAGGACGGTCAAGCGCCACGTCGCAGAGGCAGGCGGTTGTTTTCTTTCGCGGGCTCGGGGCTGAGGAGTCTTGCCGTGCCGAACCCGGCGACCGCTGCTCCGACGGCGCCAAGAAAAACTCTTATTCTCGATTGCGGTTCGCCGTTGGCGCGCATACCGCGAAATTGGAGGGGAAATCAACGCATGGCCTTAAATGGATTATTTTACCGAATGAAAACCTCGCGGCAGCAAGCCTCTATCTTGACGACCGCTTTATGGCCAGTTGCAATGCGGCTTGCTCTTCGGGGGTTGTGAGGTAGGGGGCGAGTTGTGATAAATCCGTCGGCTGTAGTCCGTTGTTTGCGGCAGCATAGGCCTTGATGGCTGGCGTCAGGAGAGCGGATGGCCCTGTCCCTGGCGCGTCCCAATCCTGGGGGCCGGCGCTCCCCGAGCCATTCAGGCCAATGCCAAAGCGAGTATCATAATCCGCATCGACTGCGGCGATTTGCGTGATGATTGAATCGCCCACGCCGAGACTTGGCACGGTGGACTTGGGCGCAACCTCCCAACGTTGCAGGATCGAATCGTCCACCGGCGGATTGAAGTAGGGCTGCAATTGAGAAATGGAGGCTGGAAACTGTCCTTGGTTGGCTTGCTCGTATTGGTTCAACGCCGGTGTCAATACTGTTGTAATGAAGGTGCTTTCCGCAGCGCTGCGCAAGCCGCTCAAGGCCTTGCGGTAATCCTCGTCCGTGTTCAGATCCCCTTTGGCGGCATTGGCGGAAATGAGGGCGGCCAATCCGCCAACGCCAACAGCCCGCCCGCGCTTGGAGAAGAATTCACGCAACTGGTCCAGTGCGCGGCTGACCCGCTTCTGCGCGGCGTCCTCCGACGTTCCCAGCGCCTGCCCGACTTCGCGCAGGCTCTTGTCCTCGAAATAACGCAGGAGGATGGCGGTGCGATCCGGCGGGTCGAGCGCCTCCATGGCTTCATCCAACAGAGGCTCGATAGCCATCCATTCGGAAGTGTTTGCGTTCATATTAGTTATGTCCAAGGCGATTTGCTCACGAAGCTGACGGCGCGATTCTCCGCGCACCACGTTAATTGCGGTGCGTCGCGTCACCTGATAAAGCCACGCCGACAAAATGGTCTGCGGTTCCATCTTGTCGGCGCTGCGGGCCAGATCGGCAAAGACGGACTGCGACACCTCTTCCGCCAGTTCCGGCGAGCGCACCTGACGCAACGCCGCCGAATAAACCAGTTTCAAATGGCGATCCACCAAGGCGGCAAAAGCTTCCTGCCGATGCTCCCGGACGTATCGATCCAGCAGATCTAAATCGCTCATCATCTGTAAGTATATCCCCGCCGCCACACCAAATCCGACAGGATTTTGCTTGGAAAAGGAGCCATCGGGTGGACGAACAATGCGGCAGGCAGGAGATCAGGGCTGCGTTTTTCTAGTCGAACTTGCCGCCGTTACACCGACAATGCGGGCGAGCTTCAAGTCGTTGGCAGTTTTTGAGAGCGCTCCCAACTCTTACGAATTTGCTTTTTTGCCGCGCCGGTGGTTGCCGGCGCCAGGCGGGCCAGGGAGAATTGGTTTCCGGGGGATTCAGACGGGGGTGGTTTTAGGCTTACAAAACCGTTGCTCTACCACTGAGCTGAAATGAAAGGCGCTGAATTTGGCTGGAGCTTCGCTCTTGCCGTCAGCGGACTTCGACAAGACGCTCGCCCTGTTCGGCGGCGAATTCCATACAGGCACGGATGTCCTCGGGCTGCAGGAAATCATAATCCTTCAGGATTTCGGGTTCCGGCACGCCCGCAGCCAGCATGTCCAGCACATCCTTCACGCGGATGCGGTAGTGGCGAATGCAGGGCCGCCCGCCACATTGTTCCGGGTCAAACGTGATTCGATCCGCGTATTTCGTGGGCACACTTTACCGTCTTTGGTCGCGCCGTTCAAGGGAATGTCATTTCCTCGACAAAGGCGTCCTGGAAGTTGGGGTCTTCGTTGAGGGGGACATGCCTGATTTTGGCCAGGAGACGGGGATAGGCGCCGTTGTGCTGGGGGGCGTCGAAGAGGGCGAGCTTGGCGCCGAGCAGGGCGGTATTGCCTGCGGGCCGGACCTTGTGCGCAGGAAACTTGAGCAGGCCGATGCGGCGGGCGCTGTTGTAGTTGATGTAATTGCCGAAGGCCCCGGCCAGGTAGATGCAGTCGAGCTGTTCCGGGGCGGCGCCCCACTGCTGGAGCAGAAGACGCAGGCCGGCGGCGATGGCGCCTTTGGCCAGTTGCAGTTGGCGGATGTCCTGCTGGGTGAGGGAGACGGACGGGGCCACCGGGAAGGAGTCGCCCTTGGCCAGGCGGCCGGTGGCCAGAATGGAGCCGAGGTCAAGGCCGGCGGCCACGGCGTCCACCAGGCCGCTGCCGCAGATGCCGCGCGCCTGGCCGTGGCCAAGGACGCGGCAGCACAGTTGGCCGGATTCGAGCCGGACCTCGTAGATGGCGCCGGTGGCGGCCCGCATGCCATTGGAGATGCGGGCGCCTTCGAAGGCGGGGCCGGCGGCGGTGGAAGCGCACAAGAGGCGCTGGCGATTGCCAACGACGATCTCGCCGTTGGTTCCCAAATCAATGAGGACGGCCGGCAACTGGGCCTCATGCAGGCGGGTGGCCAGCAGTCCGGCGAGGATATCGCTGCCAACAAATCCGCCCAGGCAGGGAAGAAAATGGACGGCAGGGTTGCCAGGCAACAGCCAGCCGAGTTCCTCGGCCTGGAAAACGCGCAGCCCGGGCGACACGGGCTCGAAGGGATAATGCGAGAGGGGCTCGAGGTCGATGCCGCAGAACAGGTGGTGCATGACCGTGTTGCCGACGAGCACGACGCGGTTGAGCCGGGGCGTTGCGGGGAGCTGGCAGGCAGAGAAGGCAGAGGGGCCGGGAGGCGAGGGACATGCGCCGCCAGGGGAGCCGCCTGAAGGCGGCGTTCCGGGGGCAGAGGGGGCGGCAGGCGGGGCGCCTGTGGCTCTGGAAGCGGCGAGCAGGAGTTCGCGGATCAGGCGGCCAATCTGTCGGCGGATCTGCGTTTCCAGGACCCGCTCGGAGTGGCCGGCGACGGCGAATTCCACGCGGCTCATAATGTCAGCGCCGTGCTTGGCCTGGGCATTGAGCTCGGCGCGCACGGCCAGGACACGGCCCGTGGCCAGGTCGAGCAATTGCGCGACGACGGTGGTTGTCCCCAAATCCACGGCGATGCCCAGGCCCGGCTGGGGCGTGAATTCAAAGCTCGAGTCGTCCGCGAGGATGGCTGCATCCCATTGGGCCAGCTCGATCTTCAAATCGCCCTGGGCGCGGGCCTGGCAAGCCAGGCGCCAGCCTTGGGCCAACTCGGCCGCCGAGAGCCGCGCGCGATCGGCTTCGGTGACCGGCAACGAGCCGGCCAGGACCTTGATCCTGCATCCTTTGCACCGGCCGCGTCCGCCGCAAGGGAACTCGACGCCGTGGACGAAAAGCGCGTCCTGCAAGGATGCGCCCGGCTCGACCGGGATGGTTTTGCCCAGCGGCAGGAGTTCTAGATTGTCCACGGGGCCCTCATGGGCTGGTGGACAAGGGCGTTGGCCTTGTCGTCGTCGATGAACCGTTGGGTGGTGGAATCGAAGCGCAGCGGACGGCCCGTTTGAACAGCTATCTTGGCCAAGTTGATCAGGGTGCAGGAGCGGTGGCCGTTGATTTCGTTGAGGGCGAATTTCTGGCGAGTCTTGACCGCTTTGATGAAGTCGGTGAGCTGAGGTTCAGGCTCGGGCAGGGCGTTGAGCTTTTCTTCGAGGCCCGGGATGTCGGACTCGAGGTTTTTTGAGAGCTTGCCTTTGGGCCCGGCGAGATAAGCGGCACCCCGTTCTTTATTTTCGCCGTCGAGGACAATCTCGCAGCCATCGGCGTACCTCAGGGAGATTCGACGCCAGGGCAGGACGGCATCGGGGTCCTGCGGGTTGGTGTCGGCTTCGATTTGCACGGGGCTCTCGTTGTCCTTATCGAGGAAGTATTGGACGGGGTCCAGGTAATGCTGGCCCATATCGCCCAAGCCGCCGCCGTCATAATCCCAGTACCCGCGGAAGGTCTGGTGGACGCGGTGGGGGTGGTAGGGTTTCCTGGGGGCGGGGCCGAGCCAGAAGTCGTAATCCAGCTCGGGAGGCACGGGCTGCGGGATGAGGTCGGTGCGGCCGCACCATTGATCTTGCTTCCAGTCGAAGCCGGTAGTGCCGCCGACCATGACCCTGAGCGGCCAGCCCAGGAGGCCGCTTTGGACCACTTTCTTGATCTGTTTGACCCGGACTCCCATGCCGTAAAAGCTGTCTTGGAACCGGAACCAGGTGTTGAGCCGGAAGATGCGGTTGTATTTGGCGACCGCCGCCTTGACGGCTTCGCCCTCGGCGATGGTCCGGGACATTGGTTTTTCGCACCAGATATCTTTGCCGGCCTTGGCGGCGGCGATGGAAATCAGCGCGTGCCAGTGCGGCGGGGTCGGAATATGGACGATGTCGATGTCTTTGCGTTCGAGAACCTCGCGAAAGTCCCGGTATCCTTTGACATCGGGCCCGGCGATTCTGAGGCCGGCTTCCAGGTGTTTTTGATCGACATCGCATATCGCCAGGAGTTTGGAGGTCGGGTTAATCGACTTAAGGTGCCCCTGCCCCATGCCCCCTACGCCAATGACCGCCTTGGTCAGGGTTTCGTTGGGTGAGTCGGCCCCGGGTCCGCCCAGGACGTGGCGGGGCACAAGGCTGAACGTGGTGACGGCGGCAATCGAGGTCTTGAGGAAGTCGCGGCGAGTTAGCTGAACGCGTTTGTTCATAAGTGCCTTTGGTCTAGCACAAGGCGCCGGGGATGACCACCGAAAACTGAGGGGGCTGAAAAGCGTGCCCGCCACAATCACCCTGGAAAGAGCAATTTAATCACAGAGAACGAACAGATCTTGCGCACTTCCTGTTGTCGGTGATACGTTTGGCGTAGTGTAAATAGAACCGAAAGATGTTTGGCTATGAACGTCAGCCTGACCCCGGAACTGGAAGAGTTCATCGAGAAAGAGGTCCAAGGCGGCATGTACCGGTCGGCCAGCGAGGTCATCCGCGCCGGGCTGCGGTTGCTGAAAGACGAGAAGGCGCCCAAGCCGCGTTTCGTGGTCTCCTCGACGGAGGAGCTCGAGGAAAAGCTCCTCGCAGGCATCCGCCAGCTTGACCACGGCGAAGGCATACCGGGCGAAGCCGCCGCAAAAGAACTCCGCGAACGGGCCGAGGCCCGCCGGAAGCACAATGGCTAAATTCAGCGTCTCCCCGGCGGCTCGCGAGGACCTCGACCAGATCCACGCCTTCATTTCCCAGGAGGACCCGGAGGCGGCCCTCTCGACCTTTGCGGCGGTGGCCCAGATGCCTGGCATTGGCCGACCGAGGACTTTCAGGCTTCCAGAACTTCCCGGTCTTCGGTCCTTTCGGGTGGATGGGTTTCCGAACTACCTCATTTTCTACCGCCCCGTGACCGAGGGAATCGAGATCGTCCGTGTCCTGCATGGCGCCCGCAACCTAGACGCCCTGTTTCCCGACGATTGATCAACGATACCGGGGCGTCTGCCGGAGCCGAGCGGCCGGTTCCTCCATGAACTGACAGGGGTTTGCTTTTTGACCCGCCGCCGGCCCGAAGTCCCGAAGAAAAACCGGCTCGCCAACGGTTCCCCGGCAGGTTAGGCTCAGGGACAATGTTGTGTTGGCGAAAGCGCGATTGATCGTGGGGATTTGCCTGGGTTTGACGGCGGGGGTGGCGGCGCCGGCCGCCGGCCTTGCGGGGGCAGCCGAGGGCAAGGGTTACGCGGGCTCCTCCAGTTGCCGGGAATGCCATCGAGAGTTCTATCGGTCGTGGGCGCCCTCGCATCACGGGTTGGCCATGCAACCCTACGCGACGGCCCGCACGAACCTGATGGAGCAAAAGGCCCCGGTGCGGGCCGGCACTAACACCTACCTGGCCGACGTTGGCAGGGGAGTCGTGCTCGAACGGGGCGCGGCCGGCGAAAGGTCCTTTGCCATCGAAGAGGCGATGGGCGGCAAGAACGTGTATTATTTTCTGACTCCGCTCGAGCGCGGGCGGTTGCAGGTGCTGCCCGTAGGCTATGACGTGCGGCGCAAGGAATGGTTCGATGTGGCGGGCAGTGCCATGCGCCATTTGGGCAGGCAACCGGATGAACCGCTGCATTGGAGCGAATCGCCCTACACGTTCAACACGGCGTGTTTCAGTTGCCACGTGAGCCAACTCACCAACAATTATCAGGTCAAGACTGACACATATCAGACCACCTGGGCGGAGCCGGGCATCAATTGCGAGACGTGCCACGGGCCGGGGGCCGAGCACATTCGGGTTGCCCGGCAAACGCCCAAAGGCCGGCCGCTCGAAGACCTCAAGCTGGCAGGGCTGAGGAAAATCCCGTCTGAGCCGATGAATTCGTTGTGCGGGGCCTGCCATGCGAGGATTTATCCGTTGAAAGGTTCATTTTTGCCCGGCGACCGTTTTTTCGACGATTTCGGCCTGGCGGCCCTGGAGCAGGCGGATTTCTACCCGGATGGGCGGGATCTTGGCGAGAACTTCACCTTCACCTCCTGGCGGCTGAACCCCTGCGTCAAATCGGGCCAACTGGACTGCGTGAAATGCCACACCTCGAGCGGGCGCAACCGTTTCCCGGGTGAGAAGGGCGATGCGGCGTGCCTGCCTTGCCACCAGGAAAAGGTGAACAACGCCGCCGCCCACTCCCATCATCAAGCGGGAACGGAGGGCGCCCGGTGCATTGCCTGCCACATGCCGATGACGGAGTTTGCCCGGATGCGGCGCTCCGATCACTCGTTCCGGCCTCCCATGCCCGCCGCCACCCTGGCCTGCGGTTCGCCCAATGCCTGCAATCTCTGCCACACCAACCAGACTGCCGCCTGGGCCGACCGCCAGGTCCGCCAATGGCATCGGCGCGATTACCAAGCCCCGACTCTGCTGCGCGCCGGCTGGATTGCGGCCGCCCGGAAACGGGACTGGTCCAGGCTGCCCGAGATGGTCCATTACCTTGCCGGTCCCGGGCGCGAGGAGATCTGGGCGGCTTCCCTGCTCCAATTGCTGGGCGGGTGCGAAGAGGAGGCGAAATGGGATGGCGTCAAGCCGTGCCTGGAAGATCCTTCGCCCCTGGTGCGGGCCGCTGCCGCGCAGGTCCTGGGCCAGGGGTTGCGAGCGGAGTTCATTCCGCTGCTGGCGGCGGCTGCGGGAGATGATTTTCGCCTCGTTCGCCTGCGCGCGGCGGCTGCGTTGGCCGGCGTGCCGCAGGAAATGATCGCCAGCGCCAGCCAAGCGGCCGTCGGCAAGGCCACCGATGAATTGCTGGCCTCCTTCCTGGCCCGCCCCGACGACGCCGCGTCCTACTACAACCTCGGCAATTTCCGTCTCGAACGCCACGAATACGAGGCGGCCATCGAGGCCTTCACGACCGCCACCAGGCTCCAACCGCGCGACATTGCCCCCCTGGTGAACATCTCGATGGCCTATAACCTCACCGGCCAGAACCCCAAAGCCGAGGCCAGCCTGCGACAGGCCCTCCGCCTGGACCCCGCCAACGCCGCCATCCACCTCAACCTGGGAATGCTCCTGGCCGAAATGGAAAGGCCCTCGGAGGCAGAGGCGGCCTTCCGCGCCGCCTTCAGCTACGATCGGCAGTCTGCGCCCGCCGCGTTCAATTTGGGGGTGCTGCTGGCCAAGGATCGTCCCGAGGAAGCCCTGGGCTGGTGCCGGCGCGCCGCGGAACTGCGTCCGCGGGAATCGAAGTATGTCTATACGCTGGCGTTTTATCAACACCGCCAGGGCAGCGACGCCGAGGCGGCGCGCACGCTGGAAAGGCTCCTCGAGCAGGCCCCTGCGGCGGCGGAGGCCTACGCGCTCCTGGGCCGGATTCACGAACAACAACGCGAGCCCGACAAGGCCCTGTCGGTCTATCGCCGGGCCGCCCAAAACAACAAACTCTCCGAGCAGGAACGCGCCCAGTTCGCCGAGCGAATCCGGTGGGTTTCCTCGCAGCCCGCCAAACCGTGAGCATTGTAGCGCAGGTTTCCAACCTGCTGTATCGCCGGCTTCCAGCCGGCAGGGCGGCGGAAACACCCAGGCCGCCAGGATGGACGCACGGCTGCGCATTGGAAATCCGCGATACAGCAGACTGGAAGTCTGCGCTACGTTGGCTGCGGCCCTGCCGCGCCGGGTAATCCGTGGTTGAGAATGGGCTGTGGAATGCGGGTTGCGCGAGGGCCGGAGGGTTGTTACTTTGTGCCGGGTTCCTTATGCGGATAATCAATCTCAATCCCGATACCGCCATCGGCGCTTCGGCCTGGTTCGTCGAGATGGAAGGCCACCGGCTCCTGATGGACGCCGGCATCCATCCCAAGCGCGAGGGGCGGGAGAGCTTGCCGATGTATCACCTCATCAAGAATGAGGACCTGGACGCGATCGCGATTTCGCATTGTCATCATGACCACGTCGGTTCGCTGCCGGTCGCGCTGCGTTATTCTCCCCAGGCCCACGTGCTGATGAGCGAGTTGAGCTACTACCTGGTCGAACGGGTGCTTCACAACTCGGTCAATGTCATGAAACGCCAGCGCGAGGAGTTGGGCATCAGAGAATACCCGCTTTTCAGCCATGACGAAGTGGACGACATCTCGCCGCGCTTCGAGGGATTCAAATACAACCGCGAGATCGACTGGGCTGCCTTTCACAAGACCCGCGCCGGCTTTCTCTCGCCGACGCTCGAATTCTACGACGCGGGCCATGCGCTGGGGTCCGCCGGCCTGATGGTGCGGGGCCGGCGCGAGACGCTTTTCTACACCGGGGACGTCTGTTTCCACGACCAGACCATTCTCAAGAGCGCCCGGTTCGAAGACGTTCAGGCGGAGGTGCTCATCATGGAGACCACGCGGGGCAACCGCGATCTGGCTGCCGGGTTCTCGCGCGAGAGCGAGATCGCGCGCCTGCGGCAGGCCATCCGGAGCGCCCTCGAGGAGAAACGCTCTCTGCTCATCCCCACCTTCGCCCTGGGCCGCACCCAGGAAATCCTGGCCCTGCTGGCCATTATGCTCGGGCAAGGCGAACTCAAACCTCAGCCCATTTTCATCGGCGGCCTCGGCCGCGTGTTCACCGAGATCTACGATTTGGAATCGCATCGCACCCACCGCCAGTATCCCAACCTCCAGTTGCGCGAGGCCCTGAACCTCGTCGTGCTGGAACAGGGCCAGTCCGCGAAGATGAAACTGACCGGCGGACGCATCTTCGTCATCACGGCCGGCATGATGAGCGAGAACACCGCGGCGCACGACCTGGCGTTGCGCATGGCGGGCGACAAAAAGCAAGCCATCTTCTTTGTCGGCTACACCGACCCGGATACGCCCGGGGGCCGGCTCCGCCGGGCCAAACACGGCCAGACTTTTCACTTCAGTTCTACCGCCGGCAAAATCACCCGACTCTGCCGGGTGGAGGATTTCGATCTGACAGCCCACGCCAATCGCAAGGAAATGCTCGACTTCGTCGGCGAGGTCGAACCCCGTGTGGCGCTGCTGACTCATGGCGATGAGGATTCGCGCAACTGGTTCCAACAGCAAATCCGTGCCCGCTATCCCAGGATCAAGGTCCTTCAGCCCAAACCCGGGGAAGTGGTCGAGGTGTGAAAAGGGGCTCAAGAGATGAACCCCGAGGCGCAGAAACCGGGCGATGCAGCCGGGCGAACCTCCCCTGAGGCAACGGTCCGGACCACCACGCCCGCCTCGGCGCCCCGGTCGTTCCTCTGGGCCGGGCTGGGACTCCTTCTGGCCCTGCTGACGGGCGTCCTGCTGATGGCGGCGCTGCAAAGCCGGAGCGTGGCCCGCGCGCCGCTGCCCGTCTACGGCTCGGTCGGGAACTTCACGCTGACCAACCAGGACGGCGCTGCCGTCTCCTTGAGTGATCTCCAAGGACACGTCTGGGTGGCGGACATCATCTTCACCCGTTGCCCCGGCCCCTGCCTCAAAATGACGCGGCAAATGAAGGAGCTGCAACAGTCCCTGCCCGCCGCCAGCCAGGCGCGGCTCGTCTCGCTCACGACCGACCCCGATTTCGACAATCCCTCAGTCTTGAACGGCTACGCCCAGCGGTTCGGGGCCGACCGGCGCCGCTGGATGTTCCTGACCGGCGCGAAAAGGCAGATCGCCAACCTGGCGATCGATTCACTCAAGCTGACGGCCATCGAAAAGGCCCCGGCGGACCGCCAGTCGCCGGAGGACCTGTTCGTTCACAGCACCATCCTGGTGCTGGTGGACCGGCAGGGGCGGTTGCGGGGCATCTTCGAGACCACGGGCGAGGGTGTCGTTGCCGAGCAGGTCAAGGGGCAGGTTATACGGGCAGTCAAGCAACTGGAGCGTGAGCCATGAGCCCGGCCGATTTGCCCGCCGTCAATGCCTTCCTCAACGGCCTGAGCGCGGTGTTTCTAGGCGCCGGCTATTATTTCATCCGGCGAAAGCGCCAGCTTGCGCATCGCAACTGCATGGTCGCGGCTTTCGGCACTTCGGTCCTTTTCCTGGCCTGTTACATTGCTTACCACAGCTACCTGGCCTTGCACTTGCACCGGGGGCCAACCCTCTTCAAAGACCCCGCCTGGTTCCGCCCGATCTATTTGGCCGTCCTCCTGACCCACACCGCCCTGGCCATAGCGATTGTGCCGCTGGCCTCAATCACACTCGCCCGCGCTCTGCGGCTCCGCTTCGACCGGCACCGGAAAATCGCCCGCTGGACCTGGCCGCTGTGGATGTATGTGTCAGTAACCGGCGTGTTGATTTATCTGCTGCTCTACAGGATTTTTCCGCAGAAATGAGCCATTTCGGCGCTCAGCCGGACGCGCAGGGGGGCAGGCGTTCGAGAGTTTGTCACCTTGGAGGCAGGCCGTCGAAAGGGCTGATGATGCGAATTTGTCTGGTTGTTGGCCTGAAAAATGGTCTATCCTGAGAGGCGGAAAAAAAGTCCCTGTGGATCGGGCCTTGGCGGGCCAAACAGGGGCAGATTCGTGAAAAAAATGCCCGGTGCGGGGAGCAATCAGATGCAGATGCCTACGGCCAACCTGGAAGTGAAGAACAGCCTGGTGGTTTGTCAGAACCACCAAGGGATGGAACTGCGGGCCGGTCTTTCGAGGCTGACGCGGTACGTGGCGGTCATGGAGGTTTATCATCCGGGCCTGGTTGTGCGGCTATCGGAGGTGTTGAGTCCTTTCCAGATCATCATTCAGGACCGGGTCATTTACAATGGCCGGGCGGTGGTTCGGAACCTGGTCAATACGGGGCTGACGCTGATCTGCGAGGTTGGGCTGGAGGAGGGTTCATGGGCGGAGGTGGAGTTCACACAGGGGATGTTGGCCGATGGGAGGCTGCGGAAGGAGTTCGGGGAGTTCATTGGGGAGTGGCAGAAGCTCTACAGGGTGGCGCCGGAGTACAAGCTGATTATTGCGGACATGCAGAGTTTTTTCATGGACCTGCGGCTGTGGCTGGACCAGGTCGAACTGAGTATCCGCTCCGCCCCGGCGGGTGACCGGGTGCGGCTGGAGCAGGCGGCGGCGGAGGAGGTGGCCGAGCCGGTCATTGCCTCTGTGGACGCCCTGTTCGATAAGTTCGAGACCATCGCCGGGGGACTCGACGAGGAACTGAGGCCGGCCCACCACAGTTACATGCGGCGGCAACTTCATCCGTGGATTCTGTGCTCGCCTTTTGCCTACCGCGCTTTTGCCAAGCCGCTGGGCTACGCGGGAGACTATGAGATAGTCAACATGATGGCCCGCAACGCGCAGGAAGGCGGGTCGCTCTTTGCCAAGGCGGTCAATACGTGGTTTTTGAGGCAAGCCCCGGCCCAGGCCCATCGCAACCGCATCCATTACCTGGGCCAGCACTTGCTGGCCGAGACGGCCCGAGTGGCCGGCGCTGGGCGCGAGGCCCGCGTGCAAGATGTCGCTTGCGGCCCGGCGCAAGAGGTCCAGCAGTTTCTGCGCGAGCAACCGCTGAGCGCCCGCGCGCGTTTTACGCTCCTGGATTTTAACGAGGAGACGATTCAGTACGTGCGGGCTGCGCTGACCGGCATCAGGTCCAGTTGCGGGCGCTCGACGGGGCTCCAATTCGTGAAGAAATCGGTCCATTCGATTTTAAAGGAGAGCGGCCGGAGCATCGAGCGGCCATCTGAAGATCAATATGACATGATTTATTGCGCGGGATTGTTCGACTACTTGTCCGACCAGGTCTGCCGGCGGCTCGTGGAGATCATGTACGATTGGCTGGCGCCAGGCGGCCTGCTGATCGCCACCAATGTCGAGCCCTCGAATCCGATGCGCCACGGCATGGAGCACCTGCTCGACTGGCACCTGGTTTATCGCACCGGGCCGGAGCTGCGCGCCCTCAAGCCCCGGGCGGCCGATCCGGATTTGGTTTTGGTTCGGTGCGATGACACGGCAGTAAACGTGTTTCTGGAGGTCAGAAAGCCGACGCATGCCTGAAGAGCCGACATTGAACCAGCCCGCGTTCCGGGCGGCCTTCCTTGCCAACGAGAGGCGGGAACGTGTCAACACGGGCAGAGTGGCTTCGGCCCTGGTGGTGATACTCATGCCGGTGGGGGTAGTGCTGGACCTCTGGGTTTATCCGGAGCACTGGTTTTTCTTCCTGGTCCTGCGGCTGGTCTGCTCGGTTTTGGCCGGCGTGCTTTGGTTTCTCTACACGACTCCCTTCGGTCAAAAGCACAACCAGGCGCTGGGCCTGCCCATCCCCTTGCTGCCTGCGTTTTTTATTGCGTGGATGATCTACCATACGGGCGTGCCGACCTCTCCTTATTATGCCGGGCTGAACCTGATCCTGCTGGCGGTAAGCGTCGTGGTCCGGTGGGATGTGCTGGAGTCTCTGCTGGCTGTGGGCGGGGTCCTGCTTATGTATGCCGCCGTCTGCCTGTTGCGGCCCGGCAGCGGGTCGGTCATCTTTAACAACTTCTATTTCCTGGCGCTGACGGGCATCATTGTCGTCACCGGCAACTACTTTTTCAATCGCCTGCGGTTTCGCGAGTTCAAGGCCAGCTACGAATTGGAGCGCAACCGGAAAGCCCTCGAGGAAACCAACCAGAAACTGCTGGAACTGGACCAGGTCAAGAGCCGTTTTTTTGCCAACATCAGCCACGAGCTGCGCACGCCGCTGACGCTCCTGCTGGCCCCGCTGGAGGCGCTGCTTCACCGCTTTCCGTTGGATGCGGAGACGCGCGACCTTCTGCACACGATGCACGCCAACGGCATGCGCCTGCTCAAGCTCATCAACGACCTGCTGGACCTGGTCCGTCTGGAGTCCGGGCGCCTGGAGATTAAGCGCGAGCCGCTCGGGGTCAAGGAGTTCGTCAGGGGCCTGGCCAGCGCCGCGCGGCAAGTGGCCGAGGACAAGCGGCTGCGGCTGGAGACCTTCGTGGCCCCCGAGGTGGGGACGGTGCTGGCGGATCGGGACCGGCTGGAGAAAATTGTGCTCAACCTGATCTTTAACGCGCTTAAGTTCACTCCCGCCGGGGGCCGGGTGGAGTTGCGCGCGGAGAAACAAGGCGCCGAACTGGTCTTGATCGTCTCGGACACCGGGATGGGGATTGCGGAGAAGAACCTGCCGTTTGTTTTCGATCGTTTCTGGCAGGCGGACGGCTCCTCCAAGCGCAAGTATCAGGGCGCAGGCATTGGGCTGGCCCTCGGCAAAGAGTTTGTGGAAGCCCAAGGGGGCAAGGCCAGCGTCCAGAGCCAGGAAGGCAAGGGCGCCACCTTCACCGTCCGGCTGCCTTACCAGGCCGGCGAGCCGGGGCCGAAGCCAAAGCCGGAAGCCGCGGCGGACCTTGCGCCGGCGGTCCGGCGCGGCACAGCGACGGTCTCTTCCGACGAATGGTTGGCGGATTTGTATCGGCGCGCCGAGTTGTTTCCCGCACTCACGCCGTTGCAGCCGTCACTGCGGCCGGTGGAGACCTCGCACAACGGGAAGAGGCCAATGGTGGTGGTGGCGGACGACGAGCCCGACATGCTGCGGTTCTTAAACACGCAATTGAGTTCGCAATACCAAGTCCTGGAGGCGGTTGACGGCCAGCAGGCCATCGAGAAGGCGAGCCAGTTTTTGCCCGACCTGATTCTGCTGGACATGATGATGCCGGAGAAGGACGGATTGCAGGCTTGCCGTGAGCTGCGGGAACGGACCTCCACGCAGGCCATTCCCATCGTGTTGCTCACGGCGCGGGCGGATGAAGAAACCAAACTGGCCGCGTTGTCGGCGGGGGCGAGCGATTTTCTGACGAAGCCCTTTTCGAGCACCGAGTTGCATGTGCGGATCCGGAACCTGGTCCAATCACATCAGTATCAGGCCAAGCTGGCGCGGCAGAACCAGGCGCTCGAGACGACCATCGGGCAACTCAAAGATACGGAGGCCCAACTGGTGCAATCCGAGAAGCTGGCGTCGCTGGGCCGGATGAGCGCAGGCATCATTCACGAAATCAACAATCCTCTGAACTTTGCCACCACAGGCTTGTTCACTCTGCGCAAGCGGACCAACGCCCTGGCGCCCGCCTTCCAGGCGGAGTGCCAGGGGATTCTGCTGGACGTCGAAGAAGGGCTCAAGCGGGTCAAGGACATCATCTCGGACTTGAGGATGTTCACCCATCCCGACACGGGGAGCCGGGAGGAAGTGCGAACGGCGGAAGCGGTGGGTGCGGCGCTGCGGTTCTTGAGCAACGAATGGAAGGACAAGGTTGAAATCCAACAGAAGCTGCCCGAGGCGCAGACTGTCCTGGCCAACAAGAACAGGCTCATTCACGTGCTGGTCAATCTTTTGCAGAACTCCCTGGATGCCTTGCCAACCAAGACCTTTACCGACGAACGGCCCACGATTTGGATCGAGGGCCGGCGGGAGCCGGGCAAGAGCATCCTGCTGGTCCGCGACAACGGCCCCGGCATCGAGCCGCAGCATTTGGACAAGGTGTTCGACCCCTTTTTCACCACCAAAGATGTGGGCCAAGGCATGGGCCTGGGGTTGACCATCTGCTATCGGATCGTGCAAGATTGGCGGGGCCGAATTGCGGTGCGCACCGAGCCGGGCCAGTTTTGTGAATTTGCGCTCGAATTCCCGGCCGACGGCTGAGAGACTATGGACCATCTATACGATTACCGGAAGTTTCCGATCCTCTACGTGGATGACGAGGAACTCTCGTTGAAGTACTTCACGCTGGCCTTCGGGGACCAGTTCCGGGTCCTGACCGCCACCAACGCCCAGGAGGGCCTCAAGCTGCTGGAAGAGCACCGGGATGAAATCGGGCTGTTGATGACCGACCAGCGGATGCCCGGGGAACAGGGGGTGTGGCTGCTGGAACGCGCCCGCCAGCTCCGCCCGCGCATCATCCGCATCCTGGCCACCGCTTATGCGGACATGGACGCGGCGATTGCGGCCGTGAACACGGGCGCCGTCTACAAATACGTCACCAAGCCCTGGGACCCGCCCCAATTGGAGAGCACCCTCAAACGCGGCCTCGAGTTTTTCATCGTCCAGCGCGAGCGCGACCAGTTATTGCAGGAAAAACTCTCGGTGTTGCGCAATATGATGATCGCCGACCGGATTGTGAGCCTGGGCCTGCTGGCGGCCGGCCTGAGCCATCATATCCGCAATTCGATGGTGGCCGTGAAGACCTTCCTGGACCTGGTGCCTGCCAAGATGCAGGCCGAAAGGTTGGACCTGGAGGGGTTGCGCGACCCCGATTTCTGGAAGGAGTATTACCAGAACGTCCAGGGGCAGATCGGAAGGATCAACCACCTGCTCAAAGACCTCTGGACCGCTTCGGAGAAACCAGCCCCTGCTTTCGGCGATAGCGTCCAGTTGCAGGCGGTGGTGGCGGAAACGGTGGCCGCGCTCCGCGCGCCTTTGGCGGCAAAGAACATCACCGTGGAGAATCGCATCCCCGATTCGCTGCCGGCCCTGCAGGTGGACAAACTCAAGTTCTGCCGGCTTTTCGAGTTGCTGTTGAAGGACGAACTGGCCAGCCTGCCGCCGGGCAGCCGCATCCTCTTGTCGGCCAGCCGGCCCCAACCCGGCCTGGCGGAAAAGGAGGAGATCGAGGTGGTGTTGAGCGACAACGGCCCGGGCCTGCCGGAAGAGGCGCTGCGGCTGGTGTTCGACCCGTTCCTGGTCCGCAACGACAGCCCTCTGGAATACGGCATCCACCTCATGGCCTGCTATTTCATCGTCCACCATCACGGCGGGCGCATCCAGGCGCGCAGCAAAGCGGGCGAGGGCACGACCTTTACGTTGCGTTTGCCGACCCATCCGCCCCAGGCCGCCCCCCCGCAGCAGGAGCATGAATTCCTCCAGCAGGTCCTGCTCAATGACGCCCTTTGGGAGAAGCTCATTTCCTCCGACTGAGCGGCGCGCAGGGCGGGCCTTGAGTTGAGCCCCGGCCAGGGGAATCCCCTGGACGCAAACCGGGGGTTCCCTGGATTGCGCCCGGGGCGACGGGCGTGTTTACTGGGTCAAGATTGTATTGACCCGAGGCCCGTCTATGTTTCATATAGTGCCAGTGGCTGTTCTTCCAACAGAAAGGGCGATGGCGCGATGAAGACCTTATTGGTGCTGGCCAAACATCCTGGCTTGGCGGAGTCGATCCGGGCCGGACTCAATGCCGAAGAGTACCGCGTTCTGGAGCGGTACAGCCTGGAAGAGGCGGAGCCATTCCTGGCCCACGGTTTGATGGATGCGTGCGTCCTGGAGGTTGATTTGACCACGGTGCAGGGAATCTGGGTCATTGAAAAACTGCGGCGGCGCGCGCCCAAGTGCCCCCTCATTCTCTATGCCGGAGCCGGGCAAAGCCAATGGGAGGAGGAAGCTTACGTGCAAGGGGCGACTCACGTGCTTGCCAAGCCGGTGCGCGCGCGCATGCTGGCGGCCCTGCTGGGGCGGCTCTGGCCGGAGCCTGCGTCGGCGTCTGGCCCGCTGGTCTCCCCGCTGCCCCCGCCGCCGCAGGGGTTGGTCCAGTCGAGCGAGCGGGCGCCCGTTCCGGTTGCCGGCGCGGCGCAGACCTTGGGCGTGCTGCGCGATTTTTCCGGCATTCTGACCCAATCCCTCAATGCCGAGGGCATGCTCAAGCAATTCCTGCTGTTGCTCCGGGAGATCCTTGGGCTTAACCGGGCGGCGATTTTTCTGCGGCCGCCTTTTGTCTCGTTGAGCGGCCCGCAGGTTTTTGCAGAGAGCCGGCAATTGCGGGCGGCGTGCTCGCTGGGCTTGTCTGCCGGCCTGCTGCAGCATTTCGAGTTGTCCTTTGAAGCGGGCATTGGCGGCCATTTGCTTCGCCTGGGCCGGATCCTGCGGCGCCAGAGCGAGGAGGCGCGCAGCGATCTGGCGACGCAGAAGGAATTCGAGCTGCTCGGGGTCCAGGTTGCCGTGCCGGTCCTGGATCGGGAGAATGTGCTCGGTGTGGCCGTGTTCGACGGCCGCATCACGGGCGAGCCGCTGCTCAACTCGGAATTGGAGTTGATCTTTCATCTGCTCGAACAACTTGGGTTGGCCCTCAAGAACATCTGGCTGCACGACCAGTTGGTCAGCAACCATGAAATGATGGCGGACATCCTGCGCGAGTTGAGCAGCGCCTGCGTGGTCGTCAGCCGCGACCTGGCGATCCTTCACGCCAACAAGATGGCGCGCAAGCATTTCGCCCGCAGCGAACGGCAGAAAGGGGACCTCGAGTTCAGCGACCTGCCGCAGGTCCTGGGCGCCAAGATCTATCAAGTCCTCAAAACCGGCGCGGCGGTCTCCAATTTCAAGTTCAAGCCCGGCGAGGAATCGGGCGCCGTTTTCAATGCCAACATCGTCCCCTTCCAGCGGCAGCAGCCCGGCTTGCCTGCGGCGGCCCTCCTCATGGTGGAGGACATGACGCAGAGCGAGCAGTTGCAGCGCCTGGAGATCGAGACGGCCAAACTGCGCCTGGTCAAGACGATGGCCGACCGGCTGACCCATGAAATCGGCAATGCCCTGGTGCCGCTCTCCGTTCATCAGCAGATGCTAAGCGAGAAGCTGGCGGCCAAGAGCGTGGACCTGGATTTCCTCCAAACCATGGAGCGCGACCTTTCCGACGGGGTTCGACGGGTCACGCGGCTGACCAACCAGATGCGGTTTTTGGCCTGCGACAGCCTGCTGGCACAGGATGCCTTCCCCCTGGGGCCGCTCCTGGAAGAGGCCTACCAGGAAGCCCGCCGCTACCAACCGGCCAAGGGCTCCCAACTCAAGTACGATACCGGCAACAAACCGATTATTCTCACCGGCGATCGCCTCGCCCTCAAGCACGCCCTGGCCGAGGTCATGCTCAATGCCCTTCAGGCCAACCCGGCTGACCCGCGCATTGACATCCATTTGCGCGCCGAGCGGGTGGGGGGCGGAAACGGCGGCGAGTTGGGAGTGCAAATCGAAGTGGAGGACAACGGCCCCGGTTTCACTGCCGACTCCGCTGAGAAGGCCTCCGCTCCGTTTTTCACTACGCGCAACGTCGGCCTGGGCCTCGGCTTGACCGTCAGCCGAAAAATCATCGAGACCCATCGCGGCAAGCTCGAGATCGTCCCCCCGCGGTCAAACCAGTCCGGCCTGATCCGCATCTCTTTGCCCCTCGAGACGACGGCTATCCAGACATCTTAACCCATCGTCTTTGTCGCCGCCTTTGTCGGGACCTTTGCCGCGAATGTGTGCTCCTGAAACAAACGACAAAGCACGCCTGCGCTACGGGAACAGCTCTGGCCCTTCCTCGGCGTGGATCATTTGGGCGCTTCGGGCACCCGTTCGAGTCCGGTGCATTTGTGATTCTCGTCGCAGGTGAGCACGAAATGTCCGTGAATGCCTTCGGCGGTGACAAATCGCTGGAGCAGGGAGGCAGGAAATTGCACCGTCTGGCCGGTGGTGCTGAGCGCGACGACGTGCAGGACGGCGCCGCGATAGTAGTCCATATATTGCCCCGCCGAGATGTCGAGGCGAAATTCGTAGCGGTTCATGCCAAGTGCTTTTCGGGATCGCATCGTGCCTCTCGATCAGGATTTCCCGCAATGATATTCTTTATAACGGGCCTCGGGTCCTGCGACGCGGGCCGGTCCAGGCCGAGTCTGACGGCTGAGCGGAGGACCCTGGACTGTGCACTGTGGACTGTGGACTGTGGACTTCGGGGGGCGGGCCAGGCGGAGTCTGGCGGTTGAGTGGAGAGTCTGGCCGGCTTCGAGGGATTTGCCTTCGCCGTAGTTGGCGGTCCATTCGCTCAGACCGCAGTGCGTGCCCCCGTACCAATCATTGACATGGACGGAGATACGGTCGGATTCGACCGTGGCGCGGAGATGCTGCGAGCCATCGGAGGTGATCCAGACTCCCGGACCGGCGGGATAGCTGATCGCGGCCCAGTCGATATGGCGTTTGGTGCTGCGGAAATCGTTGCAGCCCATGGGGGAGTTGTCTGCCGCCCAGGGCCAGGTCGGGGGCAACTGTTCGGGATGCAGGGCGAAGGCGCGCGTTTGGCCCACGGGCCGGCCGATGTGGTCGCCGGGATAGACGCTCCACTCGGCGCGACGCTGCCAGCGCAGGAGGTCGCAGTCTTTGGGCACGGAAAAGGCCAGGCCGATTTCGCGGGCCAGGAGCTTGGGCCCGGTGTATTTGAAAGCCGATTCGACGGTCAGGGCGCCCTCAGGGGTAATCAGCAGGTCGTATGCGCCCTCGAAATGCTCGTAGCTTCCTTGGAGTTGGACGCGGACGTTTGCGCCTTCCGGCCGGACTTCGAGCTTTTCGAGGCGCCAGGTCAACGGATTGGGCAAGGATGAAAGGGGCGTTGCGGAGGGCAGTACGTGGACCCTGGGCGCTTCCAGCAGCAGTGCCTGTCCAAAACCGACGCCGCGTCTGAGTGCGCCGGTGGCCTGATCAAAGGCCAGTTCGAAGCCCCGTCCGGCCACGCGGGTCCCCTGCCCTGCCAGGTAGTTTTCGTCGAGGATTTGCAGGGGCGCCGAGCCCGGCGGGCTCAGCTTGGGCATGGACGTGGCCAATTCGCCGACGGCCAAACGATAGGCATCGACCAGGCGGCCGGCCTGGTCCCGGAATTCGAGGCCAAGGACCTGGCCGGGCACCGGCGCATGGGCCGGCTTGAGCACCAGCTCACCCGACTGGTGCGGCGGCACGGCGGCGCGCACAACGCCGTGTTCGGCGCCGAGTTGCCAGTCTATTTTCAACTCCGCAAGGTCGGTGAAGTCGTATTGATTTTCGACGGCCACGCCGATGGGTCGGCCGGGGGCGGGCAGCGGCAGGGGCGTCTCTGCGACCTTGACGGGGGAGTGGAGTTTTTTGGTAATCCAGAATTCGGGTTTTTTGCGCCGCCACCCATCCACGACGCCCCAGGGCGCATCGCCAACCAGCCCGCGGTTGGGCAGGCGGTATTGGTTCTCGATGAAATGAGAGCGGGTGGTTTGGCGCCCGTATTCGAGGCCACGATTGGGGACACAGAACAGGTCGTCCGACCAGGCCCAGATCTGGGAGCCGGCGATGTTCCTGCTCTGCATCATGCGGGCGTAGATGGCCGGGAGCGGCTGGGCGTAGTAATCGCGCATTCCCGGGTCCACCCACATTTCGGCCACGTCGCCGAAGATCCCTTGATAGATGCACCAGCATTCGTCCCAGAGCACCGGCTTGGGCTGTTTTTCCAATTCCTGGATGCCCGCCAGGGTGATGGGGTTGTGCTGGACCACGATTTCCAGGGAGCCACGGCCCCAACTGCCGGCGTTGGGGCGGCTGGGGTCGGCGGCGCACAACCATTCATGGCTGCGCTCCAGGCCGTAACCAAAGGAGCTTTCGTTGCACACGGACCAGATGAAGACACTGGGATGATTGCGGTCGCGGGCGAGCAACTCCGCCTCGAGCTGCATGACGCGCGGCGTCAGGCGGAGGTCGTCGGTCGCATCGGCCCAACAGAAGGAGCCTTCATCCTCAACATAGATGCCCAGTTCGTCGGCCGCGTCCAACAAGGCGGGCAAGGGCGGGTAATGCGAGGTGCGCAGTGAATTCAGGTTGGCCTCTTTCATCAGTTGGATGTCCTGGCGCTCCAGCGCGGCCGTCACCGCGCGGCCCAGCAACGGGTGCGAGTCATGGTGGCAAGTGCCGCGAATCTTCACCGGCTGGCCGTTGATCAGCAGTTGCCCGTCGCGCGCGTCGGTCTGACGAAAGCCGATGTGCTGGGCGACTTTGTCCAGCACTCGGCCTTTGGCTTTGAGGCTTGCCTCGACGAGGTAGAGGACAGGATGCTCGGCGTCCCAATGGCGAGGGGCGCTGACGGGCAAGGCAAGGCGGACCTCGGCGCGTTGCCAGGGCGCCACTTGGACCGGGGTAGGCTGGGCGTTGGCAGGCACCGGGCGGTGATCAGGGTCTGTGAGGCGAAGCTCGAGCACGGCCTGGGCCAGAGGCCCGGGAGACTCATTGACGATGGCCGCCCGCACTATGACTTGCGCATCGCGATAGCCGGCATCGAATGCCGGCGTCAGGTCCAGCGCGCCCAGATGGACCGCAGGGACGCGAAACACGCAGACCGGGCGCATAATGCCGGCCAGTGGAAAATCGGCGTACTCGCTCATCTTATCCAGCCGATCGCTGACCACGGTGTGTTGGGTCACGCGGACCGCCAGCAGGTTGTCGCCGCCCCTGGCGGCGTCGGTGATGTCGACCTCGAAGGGCAGCGCGCCCCCTTCGTGATAAGCCAGGCGCTGGCCGTTGAGCCAGACCTCGGCGCCGCTATAGACCCCATCGAAGCGCAGCTTGAGCCTTCCCTCTCCGGCCGGGGCCCGGAACCGCCTGCGGTAGCCGCCGACTCCTTGGGCGGATTGAAATCCCTCCATCTCGAAATGAGCAGGCACCCTGATGTCGGACCAGTCGCGGTCCTCGAACCCGGGTTCCCAAAAGCGGGCCGGCGGGTCGGCGGCAAATCGCCAGGTGCCATCGAGGCTGAGCTTGTGGCGATGCAGGTTTTCCGGGCTAAAACCGTATTGGAATCCAGCGGCGTCCATCTGCACTGAAGCAGCGTGGGCAGCGTCCTGGCCGGGCAGGCGCGCCGCAACGCTGATTTTGCCTTCGAGCCCCACGGGCATCGGGACGAAGAACAGTCCGTATTGGTCGCTGTGGGCGGAGGCCTGCCAGCCGCCGGATTTGGCTTGGCCGGAAAGTAACAGCTCGGCCCCGGCCACGGGCGCGCTTCCCCATTCATCGGAAATCATCCCGATAAAGCGGCCATCCGCGTCGGAAGCCAGGTTGACGGCGGGGGGATGAGAAAAGGGTTCCTCGAAGACCTGGACCTCGGTGAAACTGGGGCCATTGGTGATATTGGCCAGCCGCAGGCGCGCGGTTGAACGTGACTTGAACCGGCAGACGACCACCCGCGGCAAGCGCCCGTCCGGGCTGCCCAAGTGCTCGAGCGTAACCCAGGCCCGGTTCTCCTGGTCCCAGGCCTCCAGGTCCATCTCTTTCACGTATCGGTCATACTGGAAAATGACGACCTCGCCGACGCGGACCGGTTGGTCCCAGTCCAGTTCGAACCATCCGCCGCTGTTGTGCCCTGGAATGCCCGACCAGCGAGTGTCCATGTTCCCGTCGATGGCCAGGTTTGCAGTCATGCCCTGGTAGCTCTCGAAGGCCGAGGCGCGCGCCCTCAACGCGAGATTGGCAGGGGCGCCCTCGCCGGCCCAGGCCAGGGTCCAAGGCAACATGCACAGAACCAGTGACGAAGTTCTCCGCAAACCTTTGTAGGAGACGACGTAAGGAGTCTCTGATTGGTTCCTGGGCACAGCGAAACCCCGCTCCCCTTGGAGGCCATTGATCAGAGACTCCTTACGTCGTCTCCTACAGTCAGGGAATGGGGCCCGTTTCGGCGACCTTGTCACTGGCCTTGGCAAGATGCGGAATAAGGCGGCAACGGGGATTAGTATTCTCATGGGGTCCGTCCGTTTCACTAAGGGCTTGTGCAAAAACAAAGGCCGAGGTTGAGGCGTAATTCTAACATTCTGAAACCACGATTGGCGTCAAGAGCGGCGGGATGCGCCGCACTCCAGACGCTCCGCGAAGCAGCGATGCGCTGCCGATGTCGCGAAGCGTTTGGAGTGCGCGGCCTTCCCGCGCTCTGGCTGCGTGCGCCGACAGGACAGCCAGGATTAATGCTGGCACCGGAGGTAGGTTCGCGTAGCCGTGAACTTCCGGAAGGCATTGGGGCTGGGATCGGGGTTTCACTCCGGCAGCTTCGCGAGGAGTTGGCTGATTGCGCCGAGGAGGCCTTGGGTTTTGGCCTCGTCTGCGGCGGTGCGGCCGTCGTAGTGGCGGGCGAAGAGTTGGCGCAGGAACCACGGCAACGCGGGATGAATGTTGAACCAGGTCGCGTGCAGATGCGCCAGCAAACCGGTTTCCTTGGCACGCTGCAGCAGGGCTGTGATCTGCTCCTTGCTCGTGCCCTGCAACTCCGGCAGAGCATAGTCGCCGGCCCTGCTCATCGCTTGTAGAACATCGACATCTACGGTGCCATGGAAGAGGTGAAGGAGGGCGACGATCGGGAGTTCGTCGTCTTTGAACGCATTTCGGAAGCCGTAGTCAAGCGAGGCGCCCGGGGATTTGTCGCGGCCTTGCTTTTCGTCGGTGTCCTCAATGCTTTGCTCGCCGAGGCGGATGGCCTGGACGAAATCCTCGATTGGCCTTTTGCCACGCAGGCCCGTTCGGATGGCCTGGCCGGCGAGGACGCGGAGGGTGAGCGGGTTGCCCGCGCAGTACGCGAGCAGCGGCTGCCAGTCGGCGATTTCCGAGGGCTTGAGCTTGTTCTCCCCGCCCAGCTTCAGGGCGAGGATGGTTTCATCGCGCCCGACGAAGCCTTCCTCCGGCACATAGCGCAGGAGGGCGCGGTTGAGTTGCACGGGATCCAGTTCCGGCTGCTTGCGCGGTGCGGCGGGCTGGCCGGCGGGGAAAAGCTCGAGGGGCGCGGCTTCGTAGGCGACGGGGACAAACCAGTCCTGCAGGGGACGGGGCACAAGGGTGACCCAGCGGTTGGGGTTGAGGTGCAAATGCTTGCGCCCCTCTGTGGCGGCCTGGCCAAAGGTGCGTCCCTTGGCCAGGGCGCCGTAGAGTTGGCCGATGTACTGGGCGGCGGTGACGACATAGACCTTGTACCGCATGCCGAGCACGGCGGGGACGCCCTGGTCGATAACGGCCTGGGCAAGCGAGCCGATGGCGCGAATCTCTTCATGCACAGATCGCGCCGCCGGAACGCCGGCTTCAGCCGGCAGCCCGACCGTTTTTGGAGCCGCGGTGGCTTCGTGCATGGCCGACTGGCAGGCGTTCAGGACAAGGACCGGCACGCCGTTGTCGTGGAGCAGTTGGCCGAGCGTCTGGCCATCCACGGGACGCACGTTATCTTCGCCGGGGTGCTCGAAGAGGAGATACCCGTGTTTGCCCGCCGTGGCGCCGCCGAGCGTGAGGTTGGAGAGGCCGCTGAGCCAGCCTGCGAGCGGGGTTTTCGTCAGGTCCGCATAAGTGCCGTGTCCGTCAAAATGGACGATGTGATAGGGCCGGCCCGCTTCCTTGGCGTCGGTGAGCGCCTTCTGGAGCTGCTCGAACGTGGGCGGACGAAGGGCCGTGATGTCGAAGCGGCCGCGGTCCTCGCCGAGGTCCTGCAGCAGGCGGTTGGCCACGGCGCGCAGTTCAACGTCGCCGGGACCACGGGGACGACAAGCGGCGTAGAGGAGGCGGACCCGGCCATCCGGCGCGGGAGGAACAGGAACGAACGAGATGTTGGGATTGGACTGGACACGAACGAAAGACCGCACTCGCAAGGAAACGGGGGAGTCCATTTCGGGGTCGCGCATGAGCTCCCAGGGGATGGACGCGGCTTCGGCGATGCCGGTGGCGATTTCCACCCGCAGATTGGCCAAGTCGTTGCGGATGGAGAACCAAAGGGCTTGGGTGGCGGCATTAGCAGCGAGGACCTTGGTGTACAGCTCCTCGCCGCGGTCTTTCATCAGCCTCTCGACCTGCTGGACCGCAACGGTTTCCACGGCTTCCGCGTGCTGGAGGTAGTCTTCGAGATACCAGCGGAGGTCTTCCTGTTCCTGGCCGCTCAGGGCGAGCTCGATGTTCGCCTGGGCCTCCTGGTCGGGTTGGCCCGGCCGCTTCAACGTGAGGCGGATGGGGTAACGGCCGTCTCTCGGCGCGTCCTGGCGGATGTGGAGCGTAGTCACGGGGTCAACCCTCATGCGACTTGGAGGCTCGGTCAAGTTTGCCGGTTGCGCTTCCAACTTGGGCCCCGGGCATTATCGTTGCTTGGCCGGTTGGGCTGAACCCAAACCGCCCGAGGGGCTAAAGCGCCGCGTCGCATAGGTCTGTGCTTGGTTGGATGGTGGGAGGTGCAAGGATGTTTGTCAATTGTCGAATGGCCGTGACTGCGATTCAGACAGTGGGGGAAGGAATATGGCGCATATAGGCGGGGGGAGTTTTTGGCGACACTTCGGCCGGCCGCCGTGGCTTGGACTCAAGGTCTGGCGGGTTGGGCAGGCGGCAACGGGATGGATGGTTTTAAACGGGTCTGGGGTTGGGTGGTAAAGTCAGGAGATTTTGTTCCAAGGCTTGGATTTTCTTGAGGGCTTTGTCGCGGGCTGGCGCTTCCAACTGGATCACCTCGCGGGTGAAAGTCACCAGCGGCATCTGGGTGTAGGCGTAGCCCAGATAAATCACGACCCACTGCTGGCGCCGATTGAGTTGCTGGACCAAGGACCCCGGCGGGGTGG